>Ga0207657_10004709_pt1 | contig 14395 bp, 15 predicted proteins | sample KBSC33metaG_FD_184316 | JGI IMG/M metagenome (GOLD analysis project Ga0207657, IMG submission 184316) | Corn rhizosphere microbial communities from Kellogg Biological Station, Michigan, USA - KBS C3-3 metaG (SPAdes) (version 2) | ecosystem: Host-associated > Plants > Roots > Rhizosphere > Soil ... | reverse complement strand
CGGTAATAATGTTCGGCGCGCCCGGTGTGCCGGTCGTCGTCCAGTGCCAGCTGCCATTGGCTAAATCCCAAGTCTGCCCGTCGGGAGCCGAAGCGTAGAGATCGGTCGCCGAAATACTATTGCCGAGCGGATCGAGCAGCTTGGCCTGGCTACCGGTATTACTCAAACTGAGCCCGGTTGTCGCCGAATAAAAGGCGGTGAAACTCTGGGGCGAAAGTGTCGCGCCGTTTGGAAATATATAGCTGTGCAGCGTCGTCGTACCGGCTTGCAGTTCGAAACCACTCAGATCAAAGTTCGCAACATTGGGGTTATAAATTTCAATAAATTCAGCGCTGGCATCATTACCGGTGCCGGCGGGGTTTGGCAGCAGTTCGGTGATGACTGGCGCCATCAGGCCGACATCGCTGGCTGGCAACGCCGCATTTGGAGCAGCTGTCGTGTTATCATCGAAACTCAGGATGGTGGCTGGCGGTTCGGTGGCTGGCAATAGCTGGTTCAGACCATTCGGCAGGCTGGTTGTGCCATTGGTTCCACCGACCAACTGGCAGGCATTGCTGGCATCGGGCTGAACCGTCTGCCACGAACCAGCGCCTGGGGCAGTCACGGCCGGATTATTTTGGGCGTCGATCGGTTGCCGCTGCAAAAAAGCATTCGTATTAATGGGCAGCATTTGCGCACCGCTGACCGCCGTTTTGGACCAGCCAACATAATCCTGCAGGACCGGTGTGACCGCGCCACCGGCATTTGCCTGGCTGGCCGACAAAACTTCCACCAGGCCGGCAGTACTCGATAAACCCAGCGACACCGAATCAACCGTCAGCTGATAGCACAGCAGCGCCGACGAGTCGTTGACCATAAAATAACCATGCGACGGCACAACCCCCGACAGTCCGATCAGACGGCTGCTGGTAGCCTTGCTGAGGTCGTAACTATTAAAGTACTCCAGCTGATATTTGCTCATATCGAGCGCCGTGGCACCGGCGTTGTAAAGCGTAATGAACTGGCCATTACTGCTCGTGATTTTGAGCTGGCTGATAAGGAGGGAGGGTGCGCTTACCGTCTCAGCCGTAACTGGAGCTCGACCTGCTATCAGGCTGGCCAACAACCAGCAGATCGCCACTGCTAGTCCCGTGTATGGTTGTGCCCGTCGCATAGTGACCGCAGTCTACGGCGTCAGTTAGCAGCTGGGCAAATTATTCTGTTCAAAACATTAAATTAGTTAAGATTTGAGCGGCTGGCTGTAGCCGATCCTGAAATAAATTCAGCATGACGTGCCTGGGGCGGTATACTAAGTACATGCTCCAACTCAGTAACAGTCTGTTAAATAAATCAGTCCTCTCACTGCGCACCGGCACGCCAATCGCCACCATAACCGGCGCCCTCATTAACCCCGACACCCTGAAAATCGAAGGTTTTTACTGCGAGGATCGGTTCGATAAACGGCAGCTGATTTTACTGTATCAGGACATCCGTGACATGTTGGCTCAGGGATATGTGGTCAACGATCACGATGTTTTGGCTGAACCGACTGAACTGGTGCGTCTCAAGAAAGTGCTCGACTTAAACTTCGAGATGATCGGCAAACAAGTGGTGACCGTCGGCAAACAACGCGTCGGTAAGGTCAGTGATTATGCCACCGAAACAGAGACGATGTTTATTCAGAAAATTTACGTTTCACAGTCAATCTTAAAAAGTTTCACGGGCGGTTCGCTGAGCATCGATCGCACCCAAATTAACGAAATCACGCCCAAACGCATTATCATCAACGAACTCCTCAAAAACGCCCCGGCAGCGGCTGCGGCCCCTATCGGCTAGTTCGGGCAGCGGCTATAAAGGCGCTGAATAGTTTACGCCACTGCGGTTCGATGTCTGCCTCGAGCGATTCGGGATGGGATTGCACGCCAATGGCAAACCGTTGATCGGGCATTTCAACCGACTCAATCACCTCGTCCGGCGTGCGAGACGTCACGACGATGCCAGTGCCAAGCGTTTTGAGAGCCTGATGATGGTAGGCATTGGTTTGAATGGTGGTGGCCTGCAGGATATCGGCCAGCCGGCTTTTCGGTTCGACGATCAGCGCATGGACTAATTGATGCTCGCGATTGGCACTAGCTTCATCCGGAATTTCATGAACGTCAGCCTCCGGTAGCTCGGTTGGTATATCCTGGTACAGCGTGCCGCCCTGAGCAGTGTTCAGAATTTGCATGCCACGGCAAATTGCCAGCAGGGGTTTGTCGGCAGCCACAGCCCAGCGCGCCAACATAAGCTCCTGGCTGTCGCGTTCCTGATGAATGTGTTTGGTATGCGGCGACGGCTCGGCGTGATAGGACTGCGGATTAATGTCATTGCCGCCGGCCAGCAACAAACCGTCGCACTGCTCAAACAGCTGTCGCATGACGGCTTCATCTTTGACAATCGGTAAGATGATCGGTACGCCGCCCGCCCGTTCAACGGCTTCGATATAGGTGTATTGCTGCCCGTACATTTTGGGGGCGTTCGGATAATACTTATTTCTGGCCTCACCGGCCGTGATACCAATTAAGGGCTTTCGCGTCATCACTCCTACTTTAGCAGGCTCGGGCTTCAGTAGGCCAGGGCAATCACAATTGGCTAATGACGAATGGCGATGCATTACCAAGTAGCGATTTGCGGCTGCATCGCTACTTGCCATTCGTTACTGCATCGTCCTTGGCCAATTGCTATTCGCTAATCGGTTGCAGGGCAGCCTTGATGTCGTCATAACTAAAACCTTGGCGCGCCAGATACTGCATCAGCTTGTCATCGTCCTGATACTTGGTTTGACGGCGCTTGCGCTCAATAACGGCGCGCAGGGCAGCCTGCTCCTCGCCAGCTTCACCGCTGATTGCCTGTTGAATGATGTCGTCTGGCACCCGTTTTTTCCGTAATTCGGCTGTTAGCTTGCGCTTCGAGGTAGGGCGTAGCAGGCGGCGGTCGTTTACAAAAGCCGTGGCAAACTTTTGATCATCAAGTAAACCAATATCACTTAACTTGTTAAGTATTTGGTCAGTAAGGGCAGGGGAGGTGTCTTTACGTTGCAGGTAGAACTCGACTTCCCATTTGGTACGCGGCCGCATCGCCACATAACGCAACGTCCGGTTGTAAATCTTATCATCGGCTGATAGCTTTTTGTACTCCCCGACCTGTTCTTGCGTCAGTTCCTGCCCGCTGGCCAATTTACTCTGTAGAAGGGCACTCTCCGACAGAGAAAATGAGTACTTCCCTTCCACAAAAATCGAGTATCGATCCCCCCTTCTAACCTGTTGCTTAATGCCAGTGATCTTCATGTATAGAAACGCTTAATCGTCTCTGCCAGACCGACCGTGATACTGTCAAGTTCATCCAGCAAGTCTAGCAGTTCTCTTCGTTCAAACCATTTAACGTCGCTAACCTCATCCCGTTCTAATTGAAACTTTGTATCGTAGGGTATAACCGCCCGATACACTTTTTGAAATTGATTTAACTTTAGGTCCTTGAAAGTGAAGGAAGTATAAAAATAGCCTACCTCTGTCAGCTCGATATTACTTAACCCCACTTCTTCAAGCATTTCACGATGAGCAGCTTGTAAATAATCTTCTCCTGCATCGACATGACCGGCAGCAGAGTTATCCCATCGATCTGGGAATAATCTTTTTTGTGATGCCCGTCGCTGCAGTACAACGCTGCCTACATCATCTTCTAGCATTATTCTGGAGATTTGCTGAATGAGCCCCTGCTGTTGAGCATCATGAATGCTACTTGTACCGACAGGATTATCATTCTTGTCAACGATTTGAATTAATGGCTTGTTGGCCATATATCGATTATTCCTCGGCGATGTCGTCGGCGCGGACTTTGTCGGCGATTTCAGCCAGAACTTTTGGATTGTCCTGAAGGTACTTCTTGGCGGCTTCGCGGCCTTGGCCGATTTTTTCGTCTTTGTAGGCGTACCAGGCGCCGGCCTTTTCGACGATGTCGGCAGCTGCCGCCAGGTCGAGCACGTCGCCAGCAGTACTGATGCCCTGGTTGTACATGATGTCGAATTCGGCCTGGCGGAATGGTGCGGCGACCTTGTTTTTGACGACCTTGACGCGGGTGCGATTACCAATAACCTCTTCACCCTGCTTGATTTGACCGATACGGCGGATATCCATGCGGACTGAGGCATAGAACTTGAGGGCGTTGCCGCCGGTGGTGGTTTCGGGGTTGCCAAACATAACGCCGATCTTCATACGGATCTGGTTGATGAAGATGACGGTGGCATTGCTGCGGGAGATGACGCCGGTTAGTTTACGCAAGGCCTGGCTCATTAAGCGGGCTTGCAGGCCGGGCAAGCTGTCGCCCATGTCACCTTCGATCTCGGCGCGTGGTACCAGTGCGGCGACGGAGTCGACGACGATGATGTCGACGGCATTGGAGCGGACTAACGTTTCGGTAATTTCCAGTGCCTGTTCGCCGTTGTCGGGCTGCGAAAGCAGTAGATTCTCAACGTCAACGCCGATGCGTTTGGCATAATTCGGGTCGAGCGCGTGTTCGGCATCAATGAAGGCGGCCGTGCCGCCAGCCCGCTGCACTTCAGCGATAGCATGCAGTGTCAGTGTGGTTTTGCCGGACGACTCTGGACCATAGATTTCGACGACGCGGCCTTTTGGGATGCCACCACCGAGGGCCAGGTCGAGGCTGAGGGCGCCGGTCGAAGTCGTCTCGACGGCTGCCGGATGCGACTCGCCAAGCTTCATAATCGAGCCTTTGCCAAACTGCTTTTCGATCGTTTCCATCGCCAAACCGAGGGCTTTGACTTTACCCTCTGGGGCGCCTTCGGTCTTTGGTTCTTTAGTTTTCTTTGCCATGCATTACTCCTCTAGTATTAGACGGTCGCTTTGTTACCCACTTTATATATATTTTAACACCCTAACAGGTAAACTGCTAGCGGTTTCAAACTGACATAATTTAAGTATTATTTAAGATTTACTCCTTGGCCCGCCCGCAAATCGGCGCGCTGCTCAAGGTCCAACCTTGAGCAGCTCAGGGTTGAAAATGCTTCTGCTTTTTAAGCCGAACTGCTATCATGGGCCCAGGATGGGTGAACTCAACAACACAAAAAGGGTGGACCGATGCGTATTCCCGATTCGCTAGTCGAGACACTGCTCAAAAAAAGTAAACGCTGTTCCGAAGAGCAGTTGGCGACGTTGCGAGAGCAAGAAAAAACCGACAAGAAACCGTTGCAAGACATTGTTATCAAGAATGACGTTTTGACCGAAAAGGAGCTGACCAAGCTCTACGCCGATGAAATTGAAGTACCCTTCGTGGAGCTCAACGCCCGCGAAATCAAGCATGAAATGCTGAAACTGCTGCCGGAACGCATTGCCCGGCAATATAACGCCGTGGTTTTCGACGTCGAGCCCAAAGGCGCCAAGCTGGTAGCCATGGAAGATCCCGACGACGTCCAAACCCTCAACTTCCTGCAAAAGCAGCTCGGCAACAACATTAAAGTGCACATTACCACCAGCAGCCTGTTGCAGGCCGCGCTTGATCAATACCGCGGCAACATCAGCAGTGAGCTGACAAAAGTTATCGCCGACGATGACGCACTCGACCCGGCTGAAGAAGTCGACGAAAGCGATGTCGCCGAGGATTCGCCGGTCGCCCAAACCGTCAATATCCTGATTGAGTATGGCGTGAAATCAGGTGCCAGCGACATTCATATTGAACCGCGCGAGGACTTTGTGATTATTCGCTACCGCATCGACGGCATGCTGCGCGAGGCCAACAAACTGCCGCGCAAACTGCTCGGAGCCCTGGTCAGCCGCATTAAGATTCTCAGCAACCTGAAGATTGACGAGCACCGCGCGCCGCAAGACGGTCGTTTCAAGGTGGAGGTCAATGGTCAGGTCTTTGCGCTGCGCGTCTCGACGCTGCCGATTCTGGACGGCGAGAAAGTAGTCATGCGTATTTTGAACGAGTCGAGTAAGCCGGCTAATTTTACCGAGCTCGGGTTCTGGGGAACCGCTCTGACTGACCTGCAGCAAGCCATCGTCCAGCCGCACGGTATGGTGCTGGTAACCGGGCCGACCGGTTCGGGTAAATCGACTACGCTGTTTAGCGTCCTCAGTGCGCTGAACACACCGAACGTCAATATATCGACGGTGGAAGACCCGATTGAATATCACATTATCGGTGCCAATCAGACGCAGGTTAACCCGATTGCCGGCATGACCTTTACAAATGGACTGCGCGCGCTGCTGCGCCAAGACCCGAACATTATTATGGTCGGCGAGGTGCGCGACGGCGAAACGGCCGACCTGGCCGTCCAAGCCGCGCTGACCGGACACCTCGTTTTTAGCACGCTGCACACCAGTAACGCTGCCACCTGTTTGCCACGCTTGCTCGATATGGGCGTGGAACCGTTCCTGATTGCCAGCACGGTACGCGTCGTGATTGCACAACGCTTGGTGCGCCGATTGTGTGTAGACTGCCGGGAGAGCTTCGCCCCCGACGCTGCCACGCTCAAACAGATCGATAAGTCATTCCGTATCAGTGAAAATGGCGGTGCCAAACAAATGCACGCCCTAGAGACGATCGCCCTAAAAGACGGCATCGGCAAGTCCAGTGGCGCCGGCGATAAAGCCACCGACGAGCTGAGCACTACCGACAGTGGTATTAAGCGCATGTGGAAAGCCCACGATGACGGCTGCGACAGCTGCAATCACACCGGTTACAAAGGCCGCATCGGTATTTATGAGGTGCTCGATAACTCCACCGCGATTCAGAAAATGATCGTCAGCAGCAGCACGTCCGAAGCCATTGAGCTGGCCGCCATCGCCGAAAAAATGTTGACGATGCAGCTCGACGGCTTCATCAAAGCACTCCGCGGCCAGACAACAATTGAAGAAGTACTGCGCGTCACCGCACAAGAATAACGCCATGCAATATGCCTACAAAGCTTCGACAAAAGACGGTCGCACGGTAAGCGGTTCGGCTGAAGCCGCCAGCAAGCAAGCGCTGTTGGCGCTGCTGCATCGCGAAGGCTTGCACCCCATTTTAATTAGCGAGTCAAAGCACAAGCAAAGCACGGGCGGCGGCCTGTTTAAGCCCAAGCAAAAAGTTAAACTGAATGATTTAGTCATTTTTACGCGGCAGCTTTCCACCATGATCTCAGCTGGCGTGCCGCTGGCGCGATCGATGGCCGCTCTGCAGGCCGATTCCGACAATCCCTACATGCGCGAAGTGCTTGGCGGCATCAGCAAGGATGTGGAAAGCGGCACGCCCCTGGGCGACGCTTTCGCCAAGTATCCGCGAGTCTTTTCCGATGTCTACGTCAACATGGTCCGGGCCGGTGAAGAAGGCGGCATCCTCGATGACATTCTGAGTCGCCTGGCAACCCAGGTAGAACAGGACGCTTCGATCCGCAAAAAGATCAAGAGCGCCATGATGTATCCGTTGGTCATTCTGAGCGTCACAATTATTGCCTTCTTCGGCATCATGCTGTTTATTGTGCCTAAACTAGGCGGTATCTTGACCAGCCTCGGCGGACCCAACGCCAAGCTGCCCGTCTATACGCAAGTGCTGCTCAATTTTAGTAATCTGTGCGCCAAGCCGACCATCCTGGGGCCGCTGCACATACCGCTGCTCTCCAAGATACCAAACCTGATTCTATTCTTAATTTTGGCGTCGATCGCCAGCGTCTATGTGCTGCGCTATACCAAAACTGATGCCGGTAAGTTTAAGTTGCACAGCTTGTTGCTGCGCTTGCCGATTGTTAAAACCGTTATTTTGAAGATCGCCATCGCGCGCTTCTCGCGGACTTTTGCTTCGCTAATGGGCTCTGGCGTCAGCGTGCTCGACGCTCTCGATGTGACGGGTGCGGCCCTTGGCAATAAAGTCATCGAGAAAGAACTCAAAGCCGCGGCCGACGAGGTGCGCAATGGCAAGCCGCTGTCCGAGCCAATTAGCCGCAGCAAGCACTTCCCGCCTATCGTTGCCCAAATGTTGATGGTTGGCGAAGAAACCGGTCAAATCGACACCGTATTGACCAAAATTGCCGATTTTTACGAAGAAGAGGTGACGGTACTGATCGACGGTTTGGCGGCAATTATAGAACCGATAATGATTATCTTTTTGGGCGCCGGCGTCGGCCTGATCGCTGCCTCGGTGATGGGTCCGATCGCTAACCTCTCTAAGAACATTGGCAGCTAAGCGGAGAAGCAAGAACGACGAACGGAGAATGAAGAATGAGGGGTTGTCGGGTTTGCTCCCCCGTTCCCCGTTCCTTATTCGTCGTTCCCACTTATCCACAGGTGGCTTGACCTCAGGACGCTTATGTTTATAATCATTCTCAGATAGTTGCAGCTCCGGCTGTCAAAGATCGTAACAAGTAAAAATAATCAAGGAGGGTGGGCTCTTATGATCTCCCTGAAAAAAAGTAATAAAGGTTTCACGATTGTCGAACTTTTGATCGTCATCGTCGTAATCGGCATCCTGGCGCTACTCGTGATTACCACGTATAGCGGCATTCAACAAAAAGCACGTAACAGCAAGCGACAGACAGACCTGCAATCACTGCAAACGCAGCTTGAAGCCTTCTTCAGTCAAAATGGGTACTACCCGAACTTGACCGACATGAACAGCTCCAGCTGGCTCGACACCAACATGAAGAGTCTCGACCAGAACGCGCTGATTGACCCGTCGAACGCCACTCAGAGCAAGACCTTGGTTGGTACGCCAACTGTTAAGTCATACTCGTATGCTGCCACTGACAGTAGCGGCAATACCTGTGATGGTGCCTCACCTGCTGACCAGAGTTGTGCGAAGTACACGCTGACCGCCAAGTACGAAGGTACGGTTAACGGTGCTGACAGCTACGTTAAGAGCAACCTCGACTAATCAGTCGTAATCGCTCAGATAAAACCCCGGGGCAACTCGGGGTTTTATACTATAATAAGCACAAGCATGAAGACACGCCGCCTAGCCGCTGAAGGCTTTACTCTCGTCGAAGCGCTGGTCGCTATCGCCGTGGCCGCCATTATTACCGGTGTCCTGAGTCAGGTCGTCACCAGCTATGTGCACGTCGCCCAGCGCGGCCGCTATCTCAACCTGGCCAATGCCTACGTCGAATCCAAAGTAGAATCGTTGCGCAACATCGGTTACAACAGCCTGACACCCGGCACAACGTCTCTGACCAGTGAGCTATCTACACAATTACCTCGTAGTCGCAGCGCTACCATGACGATTGCCAGCCCGGCCAGCGGCTTGAAGAAAATTGACATTACCATTTCTTACAACGATCAGGGCCAGAACAACTCATACGGCTACACTACTTACATTGGAGAAATCGGTGTTGGACAGTAAGCGTCAAACTGGTTTTACCCTGGTAGAAGTCATGGTGGTGGTCAGCGTCATGGCAATTGTCGGCGTGGTATTTTTAGGCCTGGTAGCAAATTACTTCGTGGTTATCACGCGCAATAATGAGTTATCCGAGATGACTGTCAATTCGCAAAACCTGTTGCGTACCACCGTCGAGAATATTCGTTATGGCGACGGCGTCCGGCAAACCAATCAAATTGTCGACGCCCACGCTCCCAGCGGCGGCTGGAATACCAACAACACTTCGTTTGTGATCATCATCGCCGTGCCGGCGCTCGACAACACGCGGGCCTATATTATCGATCCGTCTACCGGCAGCCCCTATATGAACGAATTGGTGTACTACAAAAGCGGCTCGACCCTCATGGAACGCAAGCTGGCCAACCCCAGCGCCGTTGGCAATCGGCTGCAGACCAGCTGTCCGGCCAATGCGGCCAGCAGCAGCTGTCCGGCCGATACCGAACTGGCTTCCTACGTGCGCTCCATGCTATTCACGTTGTATGATCAAAATGCTGCCGTCACCAATGTACCGGCCGATGCCCGTTCCGTGAAAATTACGCTGACCACCGAACGGAATGCTCCGGGCCAGCCGCTCAATTTAACAACTACTACCCAAGTAACGTTAAGGAATCGATTCTAATGCCCACTAAACTATCTCATAATCAGCGCGGTTCAATTTTGCTCGTCTTTCTGATTACGCTGCCGTTTTTGATCTTGCTGGCTATGAACTATATGCGATTATCCTTGACCAGCTTCCAGGTTGCTCGCTTTGATCAATTGCACACCGAGGCGCAGCTGGCAGCCGATGCCGGAGCCGATGCCGCAGTCGAGAATTTCAGCCAAGACAATACCTGGACCGGTACCAGCAGCGAGATTCAGCTGCATAATGACGGCAAACTGCGAACCACCTACAGCGCCACCATAAGCGGTGACTCCAAAGCCAAAGTCGTGGCTATTACCGGCCGCTCGTACGCACCGGCGACTTCAACTACCGTGGCTCGCTCGGTCAAGGTCTATGTCGATCTGCGGCCCGTCAGCGCCGGTACCTTCAGCATTGTCAGCGGCGAGGGCGGCCTGCACATGAGCAACAGCTCAAAGATTGTTGGCGGCGACGTGTTCGTCAACGGCGAAGTACGGCTACAGAACACCGCTCAAATTGGTCTCAGCACCAAGCCGATCAATTTGAAGGTAGCCGATCAAATCTGCCCCAGCCCGCCTGACGCCACTTACCCCCGCGTCTGTCACAGCGGCGAAGGCGGCCAACCGATCACGCTCAACAATAGTTCAGTGATTTACGGCACCGTCACCGCCACCAACCAGACCAACGGCAGCGGCATGTCGAGCCCCGGCTTAGTAGCTGGCAGCGTCGCCCCCCAAGCCCTGCCAAGCTATGATCGGGCAGCTCAAAAAACCGCCGCCACAACCGTCAAAGCACCAAGTGATGTCACCTGCACCAGCAACAAACAAACCATCACTTGGCCAGCTAACATGAAGATCACCGGCAATGTCAGCCTGGGCAACAGCTGCAGTGTCATCGTGACCGGAAACGTCTGGATTACCGGCCGCTTGTCGCTTACTCAGTCGGCACAACTCATTGTGTCCGACAGTTTGGGCAGCACGCAGCCCGTCATTATGGTTGACGGCTCGGGCGGCGCAACCTTCAGCAACAATGCCCAGCTCGTTGCCAATGCCAGCAGCGTCGGACCGGAGATTATCACCTACTGGAGCGCGGCCAGCTGCTCGCCGGACTGCACCAGCGTAACCGGCAGTGACCTCTATAATTCTCGCGGCGTGACAACCATATCAATGCAAAACAACGGCGACGCGCCAAATTCCATTCTTTACGCTTACTGGTCGCAGGTCAGTGTTGGTAATAGCGGCCAGATCGGCGCCTTGATTGGACAGACAATTGATCTGAGTAATAACGGTACGATCTCATTTGGAGCCTCGGTTAACACCGGCTCCACAACCTGGGTCGTTAAGGGCTATCGGCGTCAGTAATCTAAGCATATGCGTAACAGATATACCTTGCTATAATTAAAGCTGGATTATATCCGCTCGGTGGGCAGCCCAAATGAAAACCGCAAACATTTCGAATTTTTTTCACGACAAACCCCTGTTTGGGTTTGATATTGGTTTTGGCTCGCTCAAAGTTATGCAGCTGGCCGAACCGCTGGTTAAGGCTGGCCCCGATCAAACACACCGCCTGATCGGCTACGGCACCGCCAAATTTGACATTGCCGCGCTGCAGGATGGCGTTATCACTCAGCCGGAAATTATTGCTAAGGCGGCGCAGGACCTGTTTGCACACCACTTGATTGGCGACATCACCACCCGACGGGCGGCGCTGGCCCTACCGGCCTACCGCACCTTTACGCGGACACTGCAACTGCCCAAGCTACAGCCTAAAGAGCTCAAAGAAGCCGTCGAGTTGGAAGCCGAGCAGTATATTTCGATGCCGCTGGAGGATCTGTACCTTGACTATGAGGTCATCCGCCAAACCGAAGAGACGACCGAGTTATTCGTGGTTGCCGTGCCGCAGGCCATCGTCAATTCGTACCTCGACTTATCGCAGCTGCTCGGTATTGAGCCGGTCTTGATCGAGCCGACCATCAGCTCGGCGGGCCGCGTTTTCTCACTCGATGCCCAGAGTGATGTGCCGACATTTCTAATCGACTTTGGCTCATTATCATCCAACATTAGCATTTTTGACAAAAACATTCTGGTGACCGGCACCGTCCAGGGCGGCGGCGCCAACTTTACCGAGCTGATCGGCAAAGCCCTCAACGTTTCGCCCGAAGAGGCCGGCCAGATCAAAACCCGTTACGGCCTCGACGCCAGTAAAAAGCAGACTGCTATTCGTGAAGCCCTTGAGCCAGTGCTGGCGCAAATCATTAAAGAAATTCGACGCATGATGCGCTACTATGAAGAGCGCTACGGCACCGATCGGCCAATCACGCAGATTGTGACACTCGGCGGCGGCGCCAATATGCCCGGACTTAATGAATACCTGACCGCTACTTTACGCATGGCCGTGCGTCGCAGCGACCCGTGGCAAACATTTAATTTCAAGGGCTTGCAGCCGCCTTCCAGCGCCGACAAACCGATGTACGCTACAGCAGTTGGTCTCAGCCTGGCCAGCCCGAACAAGGTCTTTACATCATGATCAACCTGCTGCCGCCAGCTGTTAAAAATAACTACCGCTACGCCCGGCGTAATGTGGCCTTGCGTAAATGGCTGATCGCCTTTGTCATCGCCTTGGTCGGACTCGGCGCCCTGGCAACCTACGGACTGCTCTCCATGCGTCAGTCCGAGACTATTTATAACAAGCAGATCGCCACCACCAACGCCTACTTCAAAAAAGAGAATTTCTCTGGCACCCAGGCCGAAGTTCAAGATATCAGTAACAGCTTTAAACTAGTGGTGAAAGTGCTCGGACAGGAAGTTTTGTTCTCGCAAATTCTGAAGCAGATTGCCACCATTATTCCTGCTAACGCCAACCTAACCGGACTAACGATCGCCCAGACGCAGGGGGCACTCGACATCGCCGCCAATGCTACCGATTACAAAACGGCCACCCAGGTACAAGTTAATCTGGCCGACCCGCACAACAAAATCTTCAGCAAAGCCGACATCGTCAACATCAGCTGCAATAGCAATAATCTGACTAATCCGCGCTATCCCTGCACCGTCAATATCCGCGCCCTGCTGGCCGGTAACACACCGTATCTCTTCATTAACAGCAAGGCGGCCACCCCATGAGTGCTAAGCGACTATACTATGCGCTCGTCGGCAGCCTGGCACTGTTGGCTATAGCCCTAGTGGCCGGTGCTTACGGTGTTAACTCACTGTTGGCGAGCGAATCACACAAACTGACGACCCTCAAGGCCAAAGATCAGGCCCTGGCCCAGGAACAGATCAGTCTGGCTAAAGCCAAGCAAGATATCAAACAGTACGCCAGCCTCAAAAAGATCGCCCAGTCGGTTGTGCCAGAAGATAAGAACCAGGCTGAAGCGGTGCGCGAAATCGTCAACATTGCCGAGACCAACAATATCAGCCTGGCAGCCGTCAACTTCCCGGCTTCCAGCTTGGGCAATACAACCACGGGCGGCACAGCGACGACTGCGCCAGCTGCGGCCACACCGGCACCGGCCCCGAACGCCAAAACTGGCGCGCTGTCGCAACTGCTACCGGTCAAAAATATTCCCGGCGTCTATGAGCTGCCGATCACTGTCCAGGGTGACCCTAAGCAGCCAGTCCGCTATGATAAGTTTGTTAGTTTTTTGAGCGCCCTGGAGCACAACCGTCGTACCGCTCAAGTCAGCAACATCAGCCTGACCCCCAGCACCGACAATCCCAACCTGCTTAGTTTCACACTCAATCTAAACGAGTACATCAAGCCATGAAGACTAAACTTCGCTCATTGCTCAACAAGATCGGCGCCAACGTGCGTCAAGTGCAGCGCTATAACGTGATTATCTTCATTGTTTTTGTAGCCCTGCTCTACGGTTTTGTATTGCTCCGCTTTAACAGTTTGCGCTCAGTCGAGCCGTCGGCTGCCGATGTAAGCGGCCAAGTTAAGTCAGCTCATGTGCCGCGTATTGATCCCGCCGTCGTTCAGCAACTGCAATCCCTGCAAGACAATAGCGTGAGCGTGCAGGCTCTCTTTGATCAGGCTCGTAGCAATCCCTTTCAGTAGTAGCTAGACCTCCGTTCTCCGTTCGTTAACAGCTAACGGCTGACAGCATACAGTAAACAGCTCACTACAGACGCGTCATCCCATACGTCATCCTACATGTTAGCGCTCCCTCTGTCATCCCAGCGCAGGCTGGGATCTCCTTTCATACAAGCACACTAGAGTTCTACGTGGGTTGTCCGGCGTGAGGAGAACCTGATTAGTAGCTAGCTGGGTGGTACCCGCGCTCCGAGGACTGTTTGAGCCTGAGTATCAGGCGAGTTCCGCAGGAGCCGGATAACAGTCAGCTAGCTACTAGTCACGTTCGACGTTTTAGCCGGTGAGTTTTGCTTACTTTTG
>Ga0207657_10004708_pt1 | contig 14396 bp, 13 predicted proteins | sample KBSC33metaG_FD_184316 | JGI IMG/M metagenome (GOLD analysis project Ga0207657, IMG submission 184316) | Corn rhizosphere microbial communities from Kellogg Biological Station, Michigan, USA - KBS C3-3 metaG (SPAdes) (version 2) | ecosystem: Host-associated > Plants > Roots > Rhizosphere > Soil ... | reverse complement strand
GAAGGCTGATGACGTGTGTTAGCATCGTCCCTAGGAGGCCGGAGTAGGGAGAAGATGCGGCGCGCGCTCGGTCTCGTTGCTTCCGCGATCATCGTTTCGCTGCTCGGGCTATCGCCCGGAGCTTGGGAAAGGCGAGGGGAGCGACCTCGTCGTGCTTCGCCATGTCGGCAAGTCGCCCGATTTGGTCCTCCACGGCGACGGAACGGTCGAGGGCTTTGACGGCCGCCGCCCCCGCTACAAGGCCCTGATCGACGCTCCGCCGGCCTTCCTGCCCGGCAACGTCGCCGAGGACCTGCGCTTCATGAAGTTCATCGACGCCGTCCGACCGGCCAGCCGGTGGGATCGCACCCGGCGCTGGCGGCAGAAATATATCTATCTGCCGGTCGTTTTCGGTGTCCTGGTGGCGCTTCACCTGGCCTTTTCGGCGATGATCTACGACAGCTAGGATCCGGTCGGCGGCGTCACCCCGCACTTGATCCAGGGTGCACCTTCTTCAAGCCTCGATTCGAGTAAGGTGGATGCCGGATCAAGTCCGGAATGACGGAATCCAATGCTTCTTTAGATCTGGACCCACGTACCCGGCTTGATCCGCCGCTCGCCCCAGCGCAGGCCGTCGCCGCCGCCCCATTGGCCGTCAGCGAAGATCCGGATCGCCACGAGGCTGCCATAGCCGCCAGACTGACGCGGGTTGATCCAGCTTCCGGCGCTGGCGTCCCAGATCTTCACCTCGTCCTCGCCGACGAGAAGCGCGGTGACCTCGTGATAGATATGCTCGCCGTCCAGCCAGTGGCAGGAGACGTCCTCCTCCGCCCATTTGCCGCGCCACTGCTCGGTCGAGTCCTCGCTATATTTCTGGACGAGCTGCGCCGGAAAGGCGGTGAGTCCGCGGGCGGTGAACGCCTCCAGTGCCAGGGCGGCATGGGCGCCGCAGTCGATCGTCTTGCGCTTGACCGCCTCGCACCAGTGGATCGGCCAGGGCGAGGGGCCCCATTTGTATTTCTCGCGAAGCCAGCGGGGTCCGCTGGTGAGGTCGCCGCCGTTCAGCTGCGCGAAGTCCATTCCCACCACCCACTCGCGGGCAATGTCGCAGCATGCCCGGCCGTGGTGCGACAGCAGGCTCGGCGGGAAGCTCTCCCACCGGTCGCTCGGCCTCGGCGCCTGGGTCGTCCGACTTTCGCCGCGCCCGGCAACCGCTCCGTCAGCCTCTGCCAAATACATAGGACATGCTCCTGTCGTAACCGCCGGCGTCGCAGAAGATGAGGACGTCGCCCGCCCGAGTGCCTTCCGGCAGCGAGACGTTTGAGGCGACGATGTCATGCTCCATGCAGAGCCGGCCCATGAGATGGGTCTTGCCGCGCCCGAGCGGCTGGAGTGCGCCGGTCTCGCCGCACTGGCGAAGGATCCGGTGGGGCTGGAAGGCGTACATCGGAAGCTCGGCGATCGAGGCGTCGACGACCGCCTCGACATGGTCTTCCTCATGCTCCTGGATTTCGAGGATTCGCATGGCGAGCGCCATCGACGGCTGGGCCATCGCCTTGCCGGGCTCGGAAACGACTTGGCGGACCGCGGGAAGCATCGCCTTCACCGTCTCGACGGCCTTGGCGAACTTGGTCTCGTCGTCCGAATGCCAGTCGTCGGGGAACCAGCCGCCGCCCATGTCGAGTATCTCGATCGTCCGGCCGGTCAGCTTCTCGATCGAGCGGCACCATTTCAGCATCGACTCGAACAGGTGCCACCAGCCGGCGACTCCGATGGTGGAGCTCGCCATGTGGAAGTGGACTCCGAAGGCGGTATCCGCCGGAAGCCGTCCCACCGCATCGACCAGCTTGGCGAAGGTGTCGGGGCTGTCGAGCGGGATTCCGAAGCGCGAGACGACGTTCGGGGTGCGGATCCGTATCCCGACATGCTTCGAGGACATGTCGCCGCGCTCCATCGCCGCGACGCAGCGTTCGAGGTCGGCGACGCTGTCGCAGAAGACGGCGTGCATCCGCTCCTTCGGCATCATGCCTTCCGGCCACCATTTGGCGGGGCCGTTGAGGATGATCTGGTCCGGCCGGAAGCCGACTTCCAGCGCCTTGTGGACCTCGAGCAGGCTGATGCACTCGCCGTAGAAGCCGTTGTCGAGCGCGAGGCGAATCAGCCGCTCGTCCGGATTGGTCTTGATCGAGTAACCGGAGACGACCTCGACCTCGTTCGTGCTCAACCGATGCGCCCGGTCGGCGGCGCGTTTGAACAAGGCGGCGGCGGTCGTCTCGAAATAGAGGAATTGCGGAGTCTCGACCTCGGCGAGGTCGTAGGAGGCGATGTCGGCGAGGAAGCTCTCCGGAACCTCCGCCTTGCCGTCGGCCGCGGGACCGTCGTCGGCGACGATCTCGAGCAGCTCCGGATTTGACTTGTGGAGCCGCTTGGCCAGCGAGGTGAGGCCCGACGGGTGCTTCATGGAATGGCCGACGGCGCCGGCGAAGGGCTCGGGCAGCGGCGGCAGCGGATAATCGTCGCGCACCGGGACCTCGAGGACGACGCGGGTGAACTCGCTCGCCTGGACCTCGGCCTTTCGGGCGGGGACGCCGGTGGCGCCCTGGACAAGCGTAGCGGGCAGGTTGTGGCCGCCGATCGTGGCGCCGTGCACCCAGGCGGGGAAGCGCGGGTTCATCTCCAGAAGCCACAATTGATCGGACGGATCGCGGACCATCTCGAGCTCGCCGCCGCCGGTCCAGTTCAGCGCCCTGACCATCTCGCGCAAAGTCGCCTCGAAGCCGGGATCGACCTCGCTGATGTCGCCGGCCCACGTCTTGCCCTCGGCGGTGACGTCGCGCTTGCGCATCGAGACGCAGGACAAAAGCTCGCCCTGATAGGCGGCGAGCATCACCGATTCCTCGTAACCGCTGACATGCGCCTGGAGGAACAGGCGCTCGGTCGACCAGACCTTGGTCAAAGCGGCGCGCGCCGCCATGAAGATGTCCCAGCTCGGGGTCCTAGCGGCGTCGTAATAAGGCCCCTTCAGCCACACCCGCCAATTATGGGCTCGGCAGAAGGCGTGAAGCTCCCAATCCGGAAGGTCGGTTGAGACGTAGGTCGGGATCTTGACCGGCAAGCCGCGATGCGCCTCGACCGCCGGCTTAGCGATGCGCTTCATCGCGCTTGCCGGCGGCGCGAGCAGGTTCGGGTGACCGTCGGGGAAGATGCTGGCAAGCCACATCGCCTCGAGATCGCTGCCCGAAACCCACAAGCCGCCCTCGTCGAGCGCGGAGCGCACCTTGTCGGCATAGGCTTCGAGGTTGATCTCGTCCCAGGGCCGCTGCACCCATAAATCGTCCAGCTCGTTCCAATGGATGCCGGAGACCCGATTGTTATATTCGACGCCGATCAAGGTGGCGTCCGGATAGCCCTGCCTAAGCGATCGGACGATTCCGACCCCTGGCTGGGGATTGCCTCCCGAATAGAGGCCGCTGACATAAATCTTCATATCGCTCCAGGCAGCAGAAACGAGCCGCGCGGACCGCGTCTCGAAAGGAAAGGAACTTCTATCGCTTGGGCAAGGTTCAGCGGCCTAGGACGGCCACCCCTGCGGCTCGATGGTTAAGAGTTTGATTCAGGTTAGAAATGCGGGCATTTAATTTTAAAAGAACCCCGCACCGGGGCTGCGGTTCCATTGGCCGCGGGCGGCCATGACGGGCGGCGGTCTCTACCCCTCGTACAAGGACCTCGATTCTTTCATAGACGTCGGCCGGCTGAAGGCCTTGGACGGCTATGTCCGCGAGCGGCTGGAGCGGCGGATCGCGGCGGAGCGCGACCTCGCTTTCTACACCGGGCCGTTCGTTCTCGAAGCCGGAGCGCCGTTCTTGCCGGGAACGCGGATCGTCTACCTCGCCCGCTCCGACGCGCCGGACGATTATTACGATCTAGACCGAACCGAGGTGTGGCGGCGCTCCCAGGAAGCCGAAGAGTTCGCCGAGCTGATGGATTTCCTCGCCACCCTGCCGTTCGAGGCGACCGGGCGGATTTTGATCATGTACGACGAATGCGGCCGGGCCGTGACCGCGCACCGCGACCACGACAGCCCCGAGCTTTGCCACGAGTTCGTCTGGCTCCGGACCAACCTCGACAAGCCCTTCTTCATGCTCGACCCGGCCACCGGGAAAAAAAGCTATGTCGAAGGCCATTCCGCCTGGTTCGACACCGTCAATCAATATCACGGCGCCGATGCCACCGGAGTGCTTAGCTGGAGCCTTCGGGTCGACGGCCGGTTCAGCGACAAGCTGCGCCGGCAGATCCCGTTTCCGGCCCGAAACCGCTCGTCGGCACCGGCCTTGTGGGCAAATAGCCAAGGCGCTCCCGGAAGCTGCAACTAAAGCCTGGACCGGCGGTTCTGGATCTTACGCGAAGGGGCGAAAGGAGCCCAGTATGTTCCGGCGTTTGATGGTTGCGTTACTGATCGCCGCCCCTTCCGGCGCCGCGGTCGCTCAGGCCCCAGTCGCCCGGCCCCAGGCCGCTGAGGCCCCGGCCCCGCAGTCGGGAGGCTCCGGCGACTGGGCGCTGGCCACCATGCCGAACGGCTGCATGGTCCAGGCCACCTCGCCCAAAGGGACGATGATCTCGGTCTGGGGTTTCGCCGGCCAGGACAAGATCGCCTTCCTCCTCCAGAATCGCGGCTGGAACCTGCGCGACGGGAAAGACCAGAAGCTTAGTCTCGACTTCCTCGGAGTCGAAACTCTTCCGGTGAGCGCCACCGCGCGCGAGCATATCGACGGCGACGGGCCTGGCTTCCTGTTCACCGTCAAGCCGGGGGCGCAGGGTGCGTCCGGCTTCCTTTCCGCCTTCACCAGCGCCCGCGGGATGCGGATCACACAGGGCCGGGAAAGCTTCGACACGCTTCCCCTCGCCGGAAGCCGGGTCGCGATGGCCTCGCTGGCCAAGTGCCTGGCCGATCAATGGGGTCAGGCAACCCAGGCCGCGGCCGAGGACGAGCCGGACGATTCAAGCGACTTGGCGACGACGATCTAATTCCGGCCGCGCGCCCGGGGCGCCGCCGCCAGCCAGATGAGGTGGCGGGCGCCCTTCGTTCCGCCCGGGCCGCTTCTGACGACCTTCTCCTCGACCGCGAAGCCGGCGCGGCGGAGCCGGCCGACGAAGCCGGGATCGGGATGGGCCGACCAGACGGCCAGCACTCCGCCCGGCCGAAGCGCCTCGCGCGCGGCGGCGAGGCCGTCGGCGGCATAAAGGCCGTCATTCGCCTCGATCGTCAGCCCCTCCGGACCATTGTCGACGTCGAGCAGGATCGCGTCCCAGGCGCGCCGGGCGCCGCCGATCGTGCGGGCCACGTCCTCGACGAGGATCCGAACCCGCCGGTCGTCCAGGCTCGCGCCGTGAAGAGCGGCCATCGGCCCCCGCGCCCACTCGACGATCCCCGGAACCAGCTCCGCCACCACCACCTCGGCATCGCCGGGAAGCTGGGCGAGGGCCGCGCGCAGGGTGAAACCCATGCCGAGACCGCCGATCAGCATCCTCGCGCGAGGCCGGCCGGCAAGACGAGCGCAGGCAAGCTCGGCGAGCGCCACCTCGGACCCGCTTCGGCGGCTGCTCATCAGCGAATTGGCACCGAGCAGGATCAGATATTCCTCGCCCCGCCGAACCAGCCGAAGCTCGCCTCCGCCGGGGATCCGGGCGGTGTCGAGGGTCTCGGGCGGGATCAACGGACGAAGGCCGCCCGCGACGATGAGGGGCCGGCAAACAGCGGCGTCGATGCGGTCATGGCGCGCGATGTGCCTGCGCAGCGCAGCGATGGCAAGCCTTCCGGAAGTGGCTGAATAACCGCAGGTTTTCTTTCAGGTCTTCACCCTTCTGCCCCAATGCCGGCCGAGTAATGCCAGGACAAGCCTACGGCATCCACGGCACTTGAACAATGTTGCGCCAAAGCAGATCATCGCGTTGCGCGACTCGGGGTAGGGAAGCGCGCGTCCGCGTCTTCAGCTGGAGCCACCAATTGTGCGCCGACCCGGCGCACCGCAACCTGGGGGAAGCAACATGCCGAATGCGAGCGATATTCTTTGGTTCAAGGTGAATTTCGGGGCTTCCGTGGCCGCCGTCGCGGCCGGGACGCCATTCGACCTCGATATGGTGACCGCCATAGCCTGCCAGGAAACGGGCCATATCTGGAGTGTATTGCGGCACAAGAACATGCCGGTCGCGCGGATACTCGAGCTGTGCGTGGGCGATACGCTGGATGCTCCCAAGCGCTCCGCCTTTCCCAAAACCAAGGCCGATCTCGTTTCAGCTCCCAACGGGCAGCAGATGTTCAACATCGCACGCGCCGCGCTGGTCGACATGGCGCAATTCGTCCCGGGATTCCCGGTTTCCAACCCCGACAAGTTCTGCCACGGCTATGGGATATTCCAGTACGATATTCAGTTTTTCCAAGTCGATCCGCAATATTTCCTGCAGCGCCGCTACGTTAACTTCGCCGACAGCCTCGGCAAGTGCCTGCAGGAGCTCAAGGCGGCGGCGAAGCGGATCGGCTATCAGGCGAAGACACACCTTACCGACGCCGAGAAGGCGGCGGTCGCCATCGCCTACAACACCGGCCGCTACAATCCCGCGAAGGGCCTGAAACAGGGCTATTTCGACGGCACGAAATATTATGGCGAGCGCTTTGCCGACTTCCTGGCGCTGGCGCAGAGCGTCGCGGCACCGCCGGCCGCTCCGGTTATAGTTGCGGTGCCGGTGACGCCGGGCGGAAACGGGCAGGACTATCGGGTCGAGACGAACGGAAGCACTTTGCGCTTGAGGAGCAGCCCTGCGGCCGTTCCGGGCAACGTCATCGCCAGCCTTCCCGACGGGCAGATCGTCCGGGCTCTCGATTCAACCGCGACGAGCGGCTTCCGCCACGTGGAGACGGACCTCGGCGGCCAGCACCTTACCGGCTTCGCCGGCGCCGCCTTCCTCGCTCCGGTCTCGCCGGACGAGGCGCCGATCATCGTGGCGACACCGACGGGCTGAGCGTCGGCGCCAGCTGCTCAGACGTCCAGGTTCGCCACGTTGAGCGCGTTCTCCTGGATGAAGTCGCGGCGCGGTTCGACGACGTCGCCCATCAGCCGGGTGAAGATCTCGTCGGCGACGTCGGCCTGCGCGACCTCGACCTGGAGGAGCGAGCGGTTGCCGGGATCGAGCGTCGTCTCCCAGAGCTGCTCGGCGTTCATCTCGCCGAGGCCCTTGTAGCGCTGGATCGACAAGCCCTTGCGGCCTGCGGCGAGGATCGCGTCGAGCAGCTCGGACGGGCGGCGGACCAGGACTCCGCGCGGATCGGCGGCGCGCTCGGCGGCACGCTCCGAGCCCGGGTCGAGGGCGGCGCCCGGCGTGTTCTCCTCCTGCTCGGGCTCCTCGGCGGCGGCCGTCGCCGCGGCACTTTTGAGGCTCACCAGGCGAGACTGGCTGGCATAGGTCGCGGCCTGCTCCGCCGACAAGGTGTGGAGCTTGCGCGCCTCGGCCGAGGCGACGAACTTGTGGTCGACGACGTGATGGTCGGTCACTCCGCGCCAAAGCCGGCGAAGGATATAGTCGCCGTCGGCCCCGATCTCGCCGGTCCAGGTCGAGGATTCGTCGCCCGCCTGGAGCCAGGCGGCGGCGCGGGCGATGGCGGCGGCCTTGGCGGCGGGATCGAGCTCGGGCGCATAGGCGCCGCCGAGCCCGAGCGCCTCGATAATCGCCGGGTCGTAGCGGCGCGGCACGTAGCGCATCAGCGAGCGCATGCGCCTGGCATGGTCGGCGAGCGAGCGCAGGTCGGCGCCGGAGCGCGGCCCCTCGGCCGTCTCGAGCACCATTGCCCCGATCCCCGCCTCGACCAGATAATCGTCGAGCCGGGCGTCGTCCTTCAGATAGACTTCCGAGCGGCCCTTGGCGACTTTGTAGAGCGGCGGCTGGGCGATGTAGAGGTGCCCGCGCTCGATGATCTCCGGCATCTGGCGGTAGAAGAAAGTAAGCAGCAAAGTCCGGATATGGGCGCCGTCGACGTCGGCGTCGGTCATGATGACGACCTTGTGGTAGCGCAATTTCTCGATGTTGAAGTCGTCGCGGCCGATCCCGGTGCCCATCGCCTGGATCAACGTGCCGACTTCCTTCGACGACAGCATCCGGTCGAAGCGGGCGCGCTCGACGTTGAGGATCTTGCCCTTCAGGGGAAGGATCGCCTGGACCTCGCGGTTGCGGCCCTGCTTGGCCGAGCCGCCGGCCGAATCGCCCTCCACCAGGAACAGTTCGCACTTGGACGGATCGCGCTCCTGGCAGTCGGCGAGCTTGCCGGGGAGGGAGGCGATGTCCATCGCGCCCTTGCGGCGGGTGAGCTCGCGCGCCTTGCGCGCCGCCTCGCGCGCCGCCGCGGCGTCGATGATCTTCTGGATGATGGTTCGGGCGTGGCCGGGATTCTCCTCAAGCCACTCGGCCATCTTGTCGGCCATCAGGCTTTCGAGCGGCTGGCGCACCTCCGAGGAGACGAGCTTGTCCTTGGTCTGCGAGCCGAACTTGGGATCGGGCAGCTTGACCGAGACGATCGCCGTCAGCCCCTCGCGCATGTCGTCGCCGGTGAGGCTGACCTTCTCCTTCTTCAGCGCTCCGGACTTGTCGGCATAGCCGTTCAGGGTGCGGGTCAGGGCCGCGCGGAAGGCGGCGAGGTGGGTTCCGCCGTCGCGCTGGGGGATGTTGTTGGTGAAGCAGAGGACCTGCTCGTAATAGCTGTCGTTCCACTCCAGGGCGACCTCGATGCCGATGTCGTCGCGCTGGCCGGTCACCGAGATCGGATCCGGGATCAGCGCCGTCTTGGCGCGGTCGAGATAGCGGACGAAGGCCGAGATCCCGCCTTCGTAGTAAAGCTCGACCTCGCGCTCCTCCTCGTGCCGCGCGTCGGTGAGGATCAGCCGGACTCCGGAGTTGAGGAAGGCCAGCTCGCGGAAGCGGTGCTCGAGCTTGTCGAAGTCGAACTCGACGATCTTGAACGTCTCGGGCGAGGGCAGGAAGGTGACCTTGGTGCCCTTCTTGTCACCGGCCGGACCGACCTTCCTGAGCGGAGCGACTGCGTCGCCGAAGGCGAAGCGCATGTAATGCTCCTCGCCGTCACGCCAGATGGTGAGATCGAGCCATTCCGAAAGCGCGTTGACGACGGAGACTCCGACGCCGTGGAGGCCGCCGGACACCTTGTAGGCATTGTCGTCGGACGTGTTCTCGAACTTACCGCCGGCGTGGAGCTGGGTCATGATGACCTCGGCCGCCGAGACTCCTTCCTCGGCATGGATCCCGGTGGGGATTCCGCGGCCATTGTCCTCGACCGACACCGACCCGTCGGGGTTCAAGGTGATGCGGATCAGGTCGCAATGACCGGCGAGCGCCTCGTCGATCGCATTGTCCGAGACCTCGAACACCATGTGGTGGAGGCCCGAGCCGTCGTCGGTGTCGCCGATATACATTCCGGGACGCTTGCGGACCGCGTCGAGGCCCTTCAGCACCTTGATGGAATCGGCGCCGTAGCTGTTTTCGCTGGGGTGTGTTGCCATCATCGACATATAGCGACGAAGGGGCCGAAACCCAAGGAATTTAGCCGATTCCGGCGGCTTTTTTCGCCGGTGCAGCATAGCGTCGGACGGCCGGAGGAAAGCCTTCGAGGCGAGGAAGCCCGGCGTCGCCGGAGCCTATTCCTCGCGTGGCCCGGCGGGCATTCGTCTTCGCGCCGCGATCAGGCGCCATGCGCCGCTCGACGACAGCGCTGCCCAGAAGAACATTTCGGCATAGTCCCACCCGAGGAGCGGACGGCGGCCGAGAAGAAGTATCCAGAGTATCAGGAGGAGCGGCAGCACCGCCAACACCCACAGACCGGCCCGGTTTTTCTCCTGCGGAATATTCGGTTCCACCTCCGTCTCCCTTCTTCCACGCCAAGCCTACACAAGGCGCGGGCGGAAGGCGACCGGCCAAGCCGGCGGCGGCGAACTACTTTCGGCACGCTTCCCCCGGACGAGCCCGCCCGCTTGGAAACCCGAGCCGCGTCAGTCTAGGTTGCGCATCGAAGCGGCGAGCGCGGCCAGAGGGGCAAGGAGGAATTGGGTATGAGAAGAATGTGGATCGCCGCGCTGCTCGCCACCGCAACGGCCGCGGCCGCCCACGTCCCGCCCGCCGAGATCAACCCGGCCATCTACACCGATCCGCCGCACGACAAGGCGCATCCGGCGGGGATGGAGGTGCTCCACATTCCGGTGGGCGGGGTGCGGATCAACGCCGTCGCCTACACCGCGGCGGGGCCGGGGCCCCACCCGGTGCTGGTGCTGATGCACGGCCTTCCCGGCAACGAGAAGAATCTCGATCTCGCCCAGGCGGTGCGGAGGGCCGGCTGGACCGTCGTCACCTTCAACTATCGCGGCTCGTGGGGAAGCCCGGGGCGGTTCAGCTTCGCCGGCAATCTCGACGACGCGCGCGCGGTTCTCGCCTACGTTCGGCAGCCCGCCAATGCGGCGAAGCTCGGCATCGATACCGGGAGGATCGTCGTCGCCGGCCATTCGATGGGCGGTTGGGTGGCGGCGATGACGGCGGAGCGCGATCCCGCGCTCGCCGGGACGATCCTCATCTCCGCGGCGAACATGGGCGCTCTTCCCGCCTCGCGGAAGGAAGTGATCGCCCTCATGGCCGACAATCGCGAGACGCTCGCGGGAGTGACCGCGAAGAGCATGGCGGACGAAGCGATCGCGAAGAAGAGGACGTTCGACTGGACTCCGGGCGCAGCGGGGCTTGCAAGGCGGCCGCTCCTCGTCCTCACCTCGGACGACGGGCTGGCGCCCGAGGCGGATGGCCTTGCCGCCAACGTGAAAGCGGTGCCCGGAGCGCGAGTCACGGAGCTTCACGCCGGCACCGATCATGGCTGGTCCGGCGCCCGGATCCGGCTTGAGGACTCGGTGATCGACTGGCTTCAGGCGCTGCCCTAGGCGGGCTCGATCCGGCCGTCGGCGACCGTGAAGCGGACCGCCGCCGCGCCTTCGAACAGCGCAGCCTCCGTGCCGGTCATCCACACCTGGCCGCCGCTTGCCTCGAGCCGATCGAACAGGGCCGCCCGGCGGCTCGGGTCGAGATGCGCGGCGACCTCGTCGAGCAGGAGGATGGGCCGGCGCCCGGCCCGCTCCGCCACCAGGTCCGCATGGGCGAGGATGATCGAGAGGAGCAAAGCCTTCTGCTCGCCGGTCGAGCAAAGGGAGGCGGGCCGGTCCTTGCCGAGATGGGTGACCTCGAGGTCGGTGCGGTGCGGGCCGGAGAGCGTCCGTCCGGCGGCGGCGTCCCTCGACCGTCCCGGCTTCAGCACGGACGGGAGATCCTCCTCGCCGCCCCGGATTCGAAGCCCGGCGCGCGCGAACGGCCCCTCCGGCGCCTCCGCCAGCCGCCGGCCCAGCGCCTCGACCGCGGAACGGCGGGAGCGGACGATGGCCGCGCCGTGCTCGGCCATCCTCGCCTCCAGCGCCGACAGCCAGGAGTCGTCGGGCGGGCCGTCTTCCGCCAGCAGCTTGTTGCGCGCCCGCATCGCCGCCTCGTAGCGGGCGGCGTGGACGGCATGGCCGGACGACAGCGCCAGCACCAGTCGATCGAGGAAGCGGCGGCGGCCGCCGGCGCCTTCCTGGAACAGGCGGTCCATGGCGGGCGTGAGCCAGAGCACCGAAAGCCATTCGGAAAGGGAGGTCGCCGAAGCGGGCGCGCCGTTGATGCGGACCAGGCGCCGCTCCGGGGCGGACGCAAGCGTGCCGGTGCCGATCTCGACTTCGCCGCGCCGTCCGGCGACTCCGAAGCCTCCCGCTCCGCCCAGGCGCGCCATTTCGGCCAAGGCCGCGCCGCGCAGCCCGCGCCCCGGCGAAAGCAGCGAGACCGCTTCGAGGACGTTGGTCTTCCCCGCCCCGTTGTCGCCGGTGAGCACGACCAGACCCGGCCCCGGCGCAACCACGGCGTCCCGATAAGAGCGAAAGTCGGAAAGGCTGAGACGATCGATCGGCACCGCGTCCGGTTACGGCATTTGGCCGCCGTGGACCATCGCCCGCTCGATCGGCGCGGAATGCGGGGCCTTGCCCGCGAGGCGGTCAGATTCCGGTGATGCCCGCCGAGGCGAGGCGGGCGGCGGCTTGCCGGTAACGGACCGGTTCATCGAGCCCGAGCCGCTTGCGCGCCGAATCCAGCGGCTCGTCCATCAGCGCCTCGTAATCCTCGCCGTGGAGCCAGGACGCCCGTCGCCCGTGCCGATAGCCTTCCCACACCGCCCGCGCGAAGGCGGCGTTGCCGGTGGTCCTTAGGCTCCTTAGGGCCAGTCCGGCGGCGAGGAACGCCCAGCCCAGCCCGCCGGTCTGCCCATAAGTGAATGCGACCACGCACGCTTCGCCAAGCGGCTCATCCGCCTTGTAGCCGGTGAGGACGTGCCAGACATCGTGGAGATCGCGCTCCCGCCGCCGGAACCAGGCATAAGGATGTTCGATGTCGCTCGGATAATTGTCGAGGGCGTCGCTGACCTCGATCATGCCCTCCGCCGAATAGCCGGTGCCGTGCAGAAAGGCGCGATAGGCCGCCCCGACGCTGCCCTCCGGGAAGGATTCGACCCAGCTACGCTCAGAGAGGCGCCGCGCCAGTTCGACCCGCCGGTAGGCGAGCCGCCCGCCGTCGACGCTGGCGATCAGGCGCCGGTAGTTGCGCTGCCAGCTGTCGCCGTTGAGAGCCCGGGTGATCCTGAACACCTGCACCGTATCGTTCTTGTCCGCGAGCAGGCGGCGCAGCGCCTGCAAGGCGGCGCCCCAATCGCGCTTGATCGGTTCGGCTGGATTGAACAGCGTGCTGGCCATCGGTTGCTCCACGACCCCCCCGATGGGAATCGCACCCTCCGCGAGCGAATTCAAGTCACGCCCGAGGGGCGACCGGGACGGGCTGGCACGATCTCGACGTCGCTTCGTTGTCCGGCGATGAACGAGCCGCCCCCCGGACCGGAATTCGTCCCCTGCCCGCCGGCCGAGCAGGCGCGGGCGGTCCGCGCCCGCCAGCGCTATCTGACGTTCTTCATCCTCCTGCTGGCGGCGTGGATCTCGCGCTCCTTCCTCACCCCCGTCGCCTGGGCGGCCGTCCTCGCCGTGTCGCTGTGGCCGCTCTACCGGCGGATGCTCGCGCGCGGCCCGAGCCATCCGACCTCGGCGGCCCTGGTCCTCACCCTCGGCACCGGGCTCGTCGTGATGCTTCCGCTGGCGCTGGCGATCGGAGCCGCCGCGCAGGAGAGCCAGACGGCCCTTCAGTGGCTCGGCCAGGCCCAGCGGACGGGCCTTCCGCCGCCGCCATGGCTCGCCTCGCTGCCGCTGGTGGGCGCCCGCGCGAGCGGGGCGTGGCAGCAGCATGTCGGCAATCCGCAGGCGGCGAACAACCTTATCCAGGGGCTGAACGCGGGGGCGGTGTTCGGCTGGACCAGGACGATCGGCGGCGAGGTGGCGCGCGGCTCGATGCTCTTCCTAATCACCCTGCTCGCCTTGTTCGGAATGCTCCGACAGGGGGAGAAGCTCGGCGCCCATGCCGAGGCGGTGGCGGAACGGGTGCTGGGCGATTTCGGCGGACAATTCCTCGAGCGGCTGGCGGCGGCGGTGCGAGGCACCGTCTCCGGCACGGTGCTCGTCTCGGTGGCCGAGGGCTCGCTGATCGGCCTCGGCTACTGGATAGCGGGCGTGCCGAGGCCGCTCCTCTTCGCCATCCTGACCATTGCCTTCGCCATGATTCCGTTCGGCGCCTGGATCGCCTTCGGAGTCGCGTCGGCCATCCTGCTGGTGCAGGGCCATGTCGTCGCGGGGGCTTTGCTCTTTGCTTTTTCGGTGGTGGTGATGACGGTGGGCGACAATGTCGTTCAGCCGAGGGTGATCGGAAGCGCCGTCCGGCTGCCCTTCCTGCTCGCCCTGGTCGGAACGTTCGGAGGCCTCGAGACCTTCGGCCTCGTCGGCCTGTTCCTCGGCCCCGTGGTCATGGCCGCGCTGATGCTGGCTTGGCAACTATGGCTCGGCGCGCAGGCGCCTGGTGCGACCGCGGAAGCGTCAGCCCCACCGGAAGGTCGAGCCCCTCCCGACGAGGGCTATCCGGCCGCGTAGTTCGGGAAGTTCTCTTCCAGGCCCAGGCTGGCAAGCTGTTGCGCGCGATTATGAAGGGCGGGGAGTTTGGCGAGCGCCTCCGCCACCTCGGTCCCGAGCACATCGGTATTGTGGAGCCGAATCGCCGTCCCGGTCATGCACACCATGAGCATCGCGCGGGAGCCGCCGACTTCGGCATAATCGATGTCGGTCGCAACCACGGCGTTGCATCCATTCGCCAGGGCTCTCACCCTGAGGATATTCTTGCAGAGCTCCTCGCCTGCGAGAAGCTTCTGGTTATAG
>Ga0207657_10004706_pt1 | contig 14403 bp, 10 predicted proteins | sample KBSC33metaG_FD_184316 | JGI IMG/M metagenome (GOLD analysis project Ga0207657, IMG submission 184316) | Corn rhizosphere microbial communities from Kellogg Biological Station, Michigan, USA - KBS C3-3 metaG (SPAdes) (version 2) | ecosystem: Host-associated > Plants > Roots > Rhizosphere > Soil ... | reverse complement strand
ACCGACCGGCACAGGCGTCCCGCAGCGCCCACAGCTGCGCCAGCGTGGTGCTCGCCCCCGGCAGGTCCCCACCCTCACACAGCGGCTTGCGAAAGCGCACGCGCGGTTGCTGGACAGGTGCGGCGTCGACGTGTCACTGCTCGCCGGCGGTGGCCCCCCGGGTGGACTTGCTGGCGGGCTGGCCGCGATCGGCGCTGAGCTGCTACCAGGATTCGCGACGATCGCCCACGAGGTCGGCTTCGATGCCGCTCGCGCAGACTCCGACTTGGTGGTGACGGGGGAGGGTGCGTTGGACGCGACCTCGCTGGCAGGCAAGGTGGCCGGTGAGGTGGTCATCCGCGCAGCGGCCCGTGGCGTATCCATCCCCGTGATCGTGGGCCGCACGACGCCGACGCCAGGCGGCGACTTCCCGACGCGGTGTCCGTCGTCGACCTGGTCGCGGAGTTCGGCCTCGGGCCGGCGGTGCACGAGACCCCGGCTTGCGTCGCCACGGCGGTGCGCGACCACTGGCGCCCCACGCGCCCGGGGAGAAGGCGAACGGCAATGACCGCGCGAACGCGGTCTCGTTCACCGGGACCGTCGCGGTGACACCCGTCGGCGCGGACTGCACCGTCGAACGTGGCAACGTCGTGAATCGAGGTGCAGATGGCGGTCGAGGGTGCGGTACACATCGGAGGACACGGTCTCGGGTGCACTGATGAGGATGCGCGGCCCGACCGGCTGGCGACCTGGGCCGTGGTCCATGGCGCACCACGGTTCGGCGCCGAGGTCGAACTGGGGGTCGTCCAAGGCGTGGCCCTGGGTCGCCCCCGCGTCACCCTGGACGAGCTGGTGGCACGGCGTACGCAACCGGGACCGGCTTTCGACGTGCCGACCGCCGAGATCATCGAGGTACTGGCCGCGACCGGTGAGGCAGTTCGTCGCGACGACTTCGGATACCTGGCTGAGTCGCTCGGTGGTCTGGCGGCAACCTCCAGTCTCGACTCCTCGATCTTGACCAACGCGTACGAGGATCTGTGGCGGGCCTTCGAGCCGGCGCGTGCGGCCTTCCAGGTCGAGAACGAGCTCGGAGGGGCGCACTTCCTCGACGGGTGGCATCCGCGGGCCGGTCACGACGGCCGGGTCACCGCCGTACGCGCCTTCCCGCCCCGGCTGGTGCATGTCCTGGCCGGCAACTCGCCCGGGCTCGCGGCCTCGTCGTTGGTCAGGAGCGCCCTCACCAAGGGCGTGCACCTGGTCAAGCTTCCGTCGAACGACCTGTTCACCACCCCGGCGCTGCTGCGGACAATGGCGCGGGTCGCGCCGGACCACCCAGCGGTCCGCTCCTTCACCGCGGTCTACTGGCGCGGCGGTGACGCCGAGGTCGAGAGCGCGCTGTTCCGTCCGCAGTTCTTCGACAAGCTCGTGGCTTGGGGCGGCGAGGGCACCATCCGCAACGCCGTCCAGTACGTCGGGCCGGGGTTCGAGCTGGTCTCCTTCGACCCCAAGAACTCGATCTCGATCGTCGGGCGCGAAGCGTTCGCCTCCGACGAGACTCTGGCGGAGGCCGCGGCCGCCGCCGCGGTAGACGCCACGCTCTTCAACCAGGACGCGTGCGTCTCGTCGCGGTTCCAGTTCGTCGAGGGCAGCACGGAGGATGCCGACCGGTTCGCGGATGCGCTCCTGCCGGAGCTGGCGCTGCCGCGGCGGAGCGCATCGGTCCGGGCGAGCGTGGTGCCGGCCGAACTGCGCGACGAGATCGATGCCCTGCGATCGATGCCTACGCTCTTCCGGGTGGTCGGGGCCTATGACGGAACCGGCATGGTGATCCGGTCCGACGAGCCCGTCGACTTCCACCCGAGCGGCAAGATCGTCAATGTCATCCCCGTCGAGTCGTTCGCCGACGCCGTGCCGTTCGCCGACGTCTCGACCCAGACCGTCGGCGTCTATCCGGCCGCGCGCAAGGCCGAGGTGCGCGATGCGCTCGCCTCGGCCGGTGTCCAGCGGGTGGTGGAGCTGGGGGCCGCCGGCCAGATGCCGCCCGGCTTCCCTCATGACGGCTTCCTCCCACTGCACCGGTTGGTGCGCTGGGTCAACGACGAGGAGGGCACCGAGTGACGACGAGCGAAGCCGTCGACGAGCTCATCGGCCTGCTCCGCACGGAGGACCCGCTGCGGGACGCACCGGCCGCGGAGACCTTGACCAGGCTCCAGCTCGCCGCCGCCGACGAACGGTTCCAAGCCCAACGCCGTCGGATTGCCGTGCTCGACCACAGGGCCCGGGAGTTCGGCCTCGACCGGATCGAGTCGATGGACGATCTCGTCCCGCTGCTGTTCACCCACTCGGTCTACAAGAGCTACCCGGACTCCTTCGTCATCAACGGTCGCTGGGATCGGATGAACACCTGGCTCGATACCGTCTCGGACTGCGGTGCGGCGGCGGTCGATGTCGCCGGCGTGATCGACGTCGACGCGTGGATCGAGAGACTGGCGGACGCGGGCGTGCACCTCGTGGCGAGCAGCGGTACGTCGGGCAAGCCGTCGTTCCTCCCGATGAGCGTCGCCGATGTCGAGCTCACCGCCGAGATCGCCGTGGCGATGTTCGCCTATCCGCACCGGCCGGACCTGAGCGAACGACGTCCCGTCACGCTGCTCGCCCCCGGCCGGGCACACATGCGGTACAGCTACAGCTTCCGCAGCTACTGCGCGGCGTTCGGCCGAGCGGGTGCGACGACCTCGCTCACCGACGAGCCGATGCTGGTCGCTGACTCCATCGAGACCTCCCGGCTCCGCCGCGCGATGCTCGACGGTTCAATAGCCCCCTCCGACCTGGCCCTGCTCGAGCAGCGCGACCGGGAGCGCGCCGAGCGGGCCGAGGGCTGGTTGCAGGCGGTGACCGAGCGGATCCACGCCCAACGGGACGAGCCGCAGGTGATCATCGGCCCTTGGGCGACGTTCTGGCGGGTCAAGGAGATCGCCGAGGCCGCCGGTGTCGGCCCTGGGACCTTCCATCCCGACACTGTGGTGTCGGTCTCGGGTGGCCTCAAGGGGCTCACGCTCCCAGCCGACCACCAGGAGCAGCTCGCGGCGTTCTTCGGCTCCGTCGTGCGGCCCAAGTTCTACGGGATGTCAGAGCTGTCGTCGGCCATGCCGATGTGTGAGGAGGGGGCCTACCACGTGCCGCCGTGGCTGGCCCTTCTCGTGCTCGACGAGTCAGGGGAGAAGCTCGCCGTGCCCGGACCCGACGGCACGCTGGTCGGCAGGGCCGCGTTCTACGACCCCGTGTGGGACAGCCGGTGGGGAGGCCTGGTCAGCGGAGACCAGATCACCGTGCCGCCGGGTGAATGCGGATGCCGGCGCCCTGGCCCGCGGGTCGAGGATTCCATCCGCCGGTTCAGCGACCTGGCGGGCGACGACGACAAGCTCACCTGCGGCGGGACGATCGAGCAGTACATCCGAGGGGTGACCGGCCCGTGACGGCGCCGCACGTGACGCGCCGGCCGCTCGACGCGCCGACCCAAGCCCTGCTGGCGGCCTTCGCGGAGGCACGCGGCACACCGATCGACCAGATGACGCCGGCGGAGGCCCGCGAAGCGGGCTCGCGCGGTTGGGCGCCGCTCGGCACCGGCCCGCAGATGTATGAGGTCACCGAGCACTCGGTGGCCCCTGGCGGCCACGTGCGGGTCCGGGTGCTCCGCCCAGCCGAGCAGCCGTGCGCGGTCCTGGTCTACCTGCACGGCGGCGGCTGGGTGCTCGGTGACATCGACGGCTATGACCAGCTCGGCCGGATCCTGGCAGAGCGGTCGGGTGCCACGGTGGTGCTCGTCAACTACCGAAAGGCCCCGGAGCACCCGTTTCCCGGGCCGGTCGACGACGTCTCCGCGGCGCTCGACTGGGTGCAGGCGCACCGCGACCGGCTGGCCGCGCCGGACGCCCCGCTGGTCGTGGCCGGAGACAGCGCCGGGGGCAACCTCGCGGTCGTGGCTGCCTTGCGAGCCCGAGACCGCGGGGGACCGGTCATCGACAAGCTGCTGCTGGCCTATCCGATCACCGACTGCGACACCAGCCGTCCCTCGTACCTCGATCCGGACAACCAGCTGCTGCTCGGCGCGGAGACCATGGGGTGGTTCTTCGACCACTACGTCGGTGCCGGTGACCGCGCGGATCCCGAGGTGAGCCCGCTGCGCGCGGAGCTAGCGGGGCTCCCGGACACGCTGCTGCTGCTGGCCGTGCACGACCCGCTGTACGACGAGGGCGTGGCCTTCGCCGAACGCCTCCGAGCAGCCGGGGTCCGGGTCGAGGTCTCGACGTACGCGGACCAGCTGCACGGGTTCGTCGCCCTGGTCGGGCTGCTCCCGGCAAGCGACCGGGCACTGGACGAGCTGGCCGGGGCCGTGAGCCGGGCCGGAAGGAGCTGAACATGGACGAGGAGGAGCGCTTCGACGCGGTGGTGGTCGGGGCCGGCTTCGCTGGCATCTACATGCTGCACCGGCTGCGCGAGATGGGGCTGTCGGTCCGGCTCATCGAGGCCGGGGACGGCGTGGGCGGCACATGGCACTGGAACCGCTACCCCGGCGCCCGGGTCGACATCGAGAGCCTGTCGTACTCCTACTCCTTCTCCTCCGAGCTCCAGCAGGAGTGGAGCTGGAAGGAGAACTTCGCCTCGCGTGATGAGCTCAAGTCCTATGCCGAGCACGTGGTCGAGCGCTTCGACCTCGCGCGCGACATCCGGCTCGGCCTTCGCGTCGTCTCCGCCGTCCGCGACGACGACGACAGCGACTGGGTGATCGGCACCGACGACGGTGCACAGGTGCGCACCACCTACCTGGTCTGCGCCACCGGTAGCCTCTCGACCTCGAACCTCCCCGACATACCGGGGATCGACGAGTTCAGAGGTGTGGTGCACCACACCGCTCGCTGGCCCGACGAGCCGGTCGAGCTGTCGGGCAAGCGGGTTGGGGTGATCGGAACCGGCTCGACCGGCATCCAGGTCGTGCCCGTCGTGGCTCGGCAGGCCGGGCACCTGACCGTCTTCCAGCGCACGGCGAACTTCAGCCTGCCGATCCGGAACTCGCCGATGGATCCGGAGCACGAGCGTTCCTGGAAGGAGCGCTACGACGAGCATCGGGCCGCGGCGCGGCAGTCCTCAGGCGGCAGCAGTAGCGGCATCCTGCACGACTTCTCTGCCCTGTCCGTCTCGGCGGAGGAGCGCGAGAGGATCTATGAGGAAGCGTGGGAGCTCGGCGGCTCGAGTGTCATCCGGGCCTTCAACGACCTGATGACCAACCAGGCCGCCAACGACACCGCTGCCGACTTCGTGCGCCGCAAGATCCATTCGATCGTGCGCGACCCGGAGACTGCCGAGGCGCTGTGCCCGCGAGACCACCCGATCGGCACCAAGCGGATCTGCATGGACAGCGGCTACTACGAGACCTTCAACCGCGACAACGTGACCCTCGTCGACCTCAAGCGCGATCCGATCGCGGGCGCCGAGCCGGATGGACTGAGGCTCGCCTCGGGCGCGCCCCACGAGCTCGACGTGCTCATCCTGGCCACCGGCTTCGACGCGGTGACCGGGCCGCTCTTCGCCATGGGTGTCGTGGGCACGGACGGTCGCGAGCTTCGCGAGGCCTGGGCCGAGGGGCCGCGAGCCTACCTGGGGCTGGCCACCTCCGGGTTCCCGAACATGTTCGTCCTCACCGGACCCGGCAGCCCGTCGGTGCTCGCGAACGGCTTCACCTCGATCGAGCAGCACGTGGACTTCGTCGCCGCGCTGGTCGAGCACGCCCGGGCCCACGGGGCCCAGCGGATCGAGGCGACCGCTGAAGCGGAGGACGAGTGGGTCCGCCACGTCGACGAGGTGGCGAGCAGGACGCTCTACAAGTCGGCCAACTCTTGGTACCTCGGCTCCAACATCCCGGGTAGACCCCGGGTCTTCATGCTCTACGCCGGCGGTGCAGGCGCCTTCCGGCGCCGCTGCGACGAGGTGGCCGCCAACGGCTACGCCGGGTTCGTCGTCGCCTGAACCCAGTGAGGAGGAAACCATGCCACACGAAAGCTCCACGAGGCTGACCTCACGACCCGTTGAGCCGGTGACAGGCGACGGGCTCGAGGGCTCGTTCGGCGTGATCGTCGAGGGTGTCGATGTCCGGGAGGTCGACGACGGGACCTTCGCCGAGTTGCTCGACCTGCTGCTCGCGCACCGGTTCGTCGTGCTGCCGGACCAGGACCTCAGCCACGAGAAGTACGTCGAGTTCGCGCGGCGGTGGGGCCGCCCGCTCCGGCTGATCCAGCCCAAGAGCCGGCTCGAGGGCTTCCCCGAGATCATCGTCCAGCACAACAGCGAAGCCACGCCGGAGCCGCTGCGGGACCGGGCGAGCCACTGGCACTGCGACAGCTCGTACGAGGCGGAGGTTTCGACCTTCACCATGCTGTACGGCGTGGAGACGCCCGAGCGTGGCGGTGTGACCCGGTTCGCCGACCTGGTCGGCACCTATGAGTCGCTCCCGGCCGGCGATCGGGCGCGCTATGACCAGATGGCGGTCCGGCACGCGACCTCGGCGGCCACCCCTCTGGAGGACGAGACGATCGTGCGCCCGCAGACGCTGCCCGAGGAGTACGCCCGCGACGTCGAGCTGCCCGACCCTGTCACCCACCCGCTCGTGGCCACCCACCCCGTCAACGGTCGCAAGGCACTCTACGGGCTCGGCGGTTCGTCGTACGGCATCGAGGAGCTGAGCGAGCAGGCTGGTGGCGACCTGCTGCTGGACCTGCGGCGCCACGCGACCGCGCCGCGCTTCTGCACGGGTTACCGGCTGATGCCCCGGGATGTGCTGATCTGGGACAACTTCAGCGTCATGCACAGGGCCACGCCGGCCCGCTACAGCGACGCCGCGGGCGAGCGCCGGCTCAACTACCGGATCAGCGTCAAGGGCGTGCCCGGCGAGGGCGTCGACGCAGCCGGGGCGTCAGCGTGAGAAGGGCCGTGCGATCCTGCACTGGTCGGCCGGCCACGCTGCAGGGCGCAAGACCCAGGCCTTCGACGGGTCGGATCAACGCGGCGCACGTCGCTTCGTAAGGGCGGCAGCTCCTCCGCGGCGTCAGCGTGGGTAGCCGGTGATGCTGCCCGAAGAGCTGCTCGACGCCGTAGCCCTCCGCCACCGGCAGCTCCTGGGCGAGGCTGACTACCTCCTTGCGTGCCTCCTCCAGCGGTGCCTCGGGGTCGGCGTAGTGCTGGTAGTAGAGGTCGATCCGGTCGGTCCGGAGTCTGCGCAGACTGAGATCCACGCTCTCGAGGATCCGAGCACGGAGGGAGCCGGGCACGTTGGGCTGGCCGTCGGGACGAGGCTCGTACTTGGTGGCGAGCACGACCTCGTCGCGTCTGCCGCCACGCGTTGCGCCGATGAACTCCTCGGACTGACCGTTGCCTACTGCTCTGCGGTGTCGATGTGGGTGACCCCGCACTCGACGGCGGCGTTGAGCACCGCTGCAGCCTGCTCGCAGCCCAGGAGCATTCCGAAGTTATTGCAGCCGAGTCCGACGACGGAAAGTTCGGGGCCGCGCACGCCGAGTCGACGTCGTTCCGTCGGCAGCCTCCTCGGAAGTAGGGATGGGCGGTCAGGCGGATCCGATGAGGCGGATCGCGCCTTCGGGGCACCACTCGGCGCCCTCGCGGGCAGCCTGCTCGTGCTCCGGGGCCACGGCGACCTCGCCCTTGCCGGCCAGGGCGTTGTAGCCCTCGTCGTCGAGCGGGAACCAGCCGGAGTGCTCCCGCCAGCACAGGGCGTGACCGTTGCACAGGTTCTGGTCCACCTCGACCCGGATTCCGCCCCGGGTCACCTCCTCCTCCATCACACGACCTCCTCGATGCTGGTGCGCAGCGGAACGTCCAGACTCGGTCCGGGGGAGAAGGTCGCCCTGACCTCGCGCCACCCGTTGACAAGCCCGATGCTCTCGTAGGGCCGCGGCCGGTCCGAGAGCCGGAAGTCGGGCAGCCTGGTCAGGATGCGCTCCATCACGACCAAGTACTCCACTCGGGCGAAGTGCGAGCCGATGCAGCGGTGAGGGCCGAGGCCGAACGTCGTGTGCGGGTTGGGCGTGCGATCGATCTGGATGTCGTCGGGCCGCGCGAACACGCGGGAGTCCCGGTTGGCCGACGCCCAGGAGAGCAGCACCCGGTCGCCCTCGCGGATTTGGGCGCCCCCGAGCTCGACGTCCCGCGTTGCGGTGCGCCCCAGAGCCTGGGTCGGAGTCGCGACGCGCAGCATCTCCTCCATGAAGAGGCTGAGTGCCTTCGGGTCCGTGGCCAGGGGCTGGCGCAGGTCGGGCCTGGCGTCGAGGTAGACGAGAGAGTGCGCGATCAGGCTCGTGGTCGTGTCGATGCCACCGCCCAGGATCAACCGGATCCAGTCGAGGACGTCCTCGTCGCTGAGCGGTACGCCGTCGATCTCGCCCTGGACCAGCTCGGAGATGGCGTCGTCGCGCGGGTGCCGGCGTCGGTCGGTGACCTCCTCGGCGACCCGCTCCATGCACCCAGCCATCCCGTCGACCGCCCGAGCGAACCCTGCGGTGCCCTTCGGGTAGGCCGCGATGTCGTGGAAGGGCCCGGAGTAGAGGTGGTGGTCCGACAGTGGGAGCCCGAGGAAGGCCAGGGTCGCCATTGTCGGCACGGGGGTCGCGACCTGCTCGACGAACTCCACGACGCCGGTCTCGATGAATCGGTCGATGAAGTGGTCGGTCCACTCGCGGTAGATCGGGCGCATGGCCCGGGCTCGTGGTGGGGCCATCCGGGACGCGAGCAGCTTGCGGTGTTTCTGCAGCAGCGGCGGGTCCAGGTCGATGGGTAGCTGGCGGGTCGGGCTGGGCGGGATCGACACCCCGGAGTAGGACTCGGTGGTGCGGTTCATGTCCTTGAAGGAGGAGAAGGTCTCCTCGTCCCGGGCGGCTGCGGCGACGTCCTCGAATCGGGTGACCACCCAGAACCCGCCGTGGGCGTCGGTCCAGAAGACCGGCGTCTCCTGGCGCGCCTGACGGTAGGCCCCGTAGGGGTCCTCGGCGTACGCCGTCGAGTGCTGGTCGAAGTGGACGGCCGGGCAGCGGTCCATCATCGCACTCCGGCTGGTGTCGGCTGCGCACCACGGACCAGGCGACCCGGTAGGTCGCCGGTCGCCTCGCCCGAGGTGTAGGTCTCCACACCGCGGACGACCGTGTGCAGGTAGCCGTCGGCGCGCTGCATCAGGCGACGACCGCCTGCCGGGAGGTCGAAGTGCACCTCCGGACGTCGGACCCTCAGATTCTCGAAGTCGATGACGTTGAGGTCGGCCCGGTAGCCCGGTGCGAGCACGCCGCGGTCATGCAACCCCAGGAACCGCGCGGTGGCCCGGCACTGCTGCTCGACGATGTAGGGGACGGACAGTCGATCCCGGTCGCGGTCCCGGCCCCAGTACTCCAGAAGAGTGGTCGGGAAGCTGGCGTCGCAGATCGCGCCGACGTGGGCGCCACCGTCGGAGAGACCCATGAGCGTGTGCGGGTGGGAGAGCATCCCGGCCACGATGTCGAGGTTCCCGTGGTAGTTGGTGAGCGGGACGTAGATCATGCCGCACCCCTCGTCACTGACGAGGATGTCGTAGGCCAGCTCGGCAGGCGAGCGGCCCTCGCGCGCGGCGCGCGCCTCGACGCTGTCCTCGGGCAGCGGCTCGTAGTTCGGCCGGTCGGCAATCTCGAACATCAGGTTCCACGACTGCAGCCACTGACCGCCGATCCTGAAGTCGGGGTCGTCGGACGGTGCGGCAAGGAGCCGGGCGCGGAAATCCGGGTTGCGCATCGCCGCCGCCCGCTCACCGTGGGGGAGGTGCTCGACGGTCTTGTAGACCGGGTTCGTGCTGAATGGGTTGAGTGTGCACTGCAGCCCGTAGAGCACGCCGATCGCGCGGGGGGCGACCTGCCCGGCGATCTTGATGCCCCGCGCGTTGGCCGAGTCGAGGCGCGCCAGGAGGCTGTTGAGCCGCTGGTTGCTGTCCCAGTCGCGAGCCACGAGGGTGAACGAGAGCGGCATGCCCGACCCCGTCACCATCGCCTCCATCATGTCGAACTCCTCGTCGAGACCGTCGAAGTCCGAGACGAGGTTCATCGCACCATGACCGGCCTTGCCGGCCTCCACAGCGATGCCGATGCACTCCTTGGCGGCGGCACCGAAGGCCGGCGTGTGGTCGCCGGTGACGGTCTTGTGCGCCGCGAGCCGGTCGGTACTGAAGCCGAGTGCACCCTGCTCGATCCCGCGCCGCGCCAACCTGCCCATCTCGGCGATGTCGTCGTCCGTCGCGTCCTCGCGGCGGGCGCCACGGTCGCCCATGACGTAGAGCCGGAGCGGGTCGTGGGGCACGTACACGCCGATGTCGATGTCGCGGTGCCGCGCCTCGAGCGCGTCGAGGTAGCCGGCGAAGTCCTCCCAGCCCCACTCGAGACCTTCGTGGAGGGCGGTGCCGGGAATGTCCTCGACGCCCTCCATGATCTCGATGAGGGTCTGGTGGTCGGCATCCCGTACAGGGGCGAAGCCCACGCCGCAGTTGCCAGAGACCACGGTGGTGACCCCGTGCCACGACGAGGGTTGGAGCACGCTGTCCCACGTGGCCTGGGCGTCATAGTGAGTGTGGATGTCGACCCAGCCGGGGGTCACCAGCGCGCCGTCGGCATCGATCTCGCGGGCTCCGCGGCCGCTGACCTGGCCGACCTCCACGACGAGTCCGTCACGGACTCCCACATCGGCAGTCCGTCCGGGCTCGCCCGTCCCGTCGACGACGTCGCCTCCTCGGATGATCAGGTCGTACTCGGCCACTGTCCCGCCTCCTCGTTGCCTGGACCTTGGAGGGTGGCAGGGGAACGCCATGAGGGCGTCGCCGGCATCTCGGTGAGCGGGACGCATCGTGGCCGCGCACTACGCGGACGCGGATGTCATCCACGGCGTACCCCAATCACCGCGATGTGTCGGTGGGAAGATTCACGCCCCCGGTGCGACCCTCGACCGGAGCCCGGCGATACCGGTTCCGGAGGTCATGGGATCGGAGCAGAGAATGCAGACGCGGTTCACCAACCTGTGGGGTCGACCACCGATCCCCTGAGACGCCTACGAGATCAACTGGTCGCGGGCAACGGTGGATGGGAAATCCCATGGTCGCGCGGGGCTGTGATGCAGCCAGCTTCGGTCGAGCTCGCTCACGGACGAGGCGCCTAACAGGGTCATGGCGAGCCGCAGTTCGGCGGTCAGCAGGTCAATCGCGCGCCGAACCCCGGCCTCCCCTGCGGCGCCCAACCCGTAGACGAACGGCCGACCCGCCATGCAGGCGCGTGCTCCGAGGGCAAGGGCGGTGACGATGTCGACCCCGCGCCGGATGCCACCGTCGAACAGCACCTCGAAGTCCGGCCCGACAGCGTCGACGATCGCGGGCAGGGCAGCCACGACTGAGGGCGCGTGGTCGAACTGCCTGCCACCGTGGTTGGACACGACCACGCCGGCCAGGCCGAGCTGCTCCGCGCGCACCGCGTCCTCGGGTCGCAGGACACCCTTGAGGGCGATGGGGCCGTCCCACTGAGCCTGCACCCACGCGATGTCCTTCCAGGACAGCCGGGGATCGAACTGCTGGGAGATGAGGTCGGCGTGGCGAACCCGGTTCTCCAGGCGGGCCGCGTGAGCGAGGAGCCCAGGTGAGAATGGGTGCCGTGCGGTGAGCATGCGGTAGCTCCAGCGCGGCCGGGTCAAACCGCCGAGCACGGAACGGAAGGTGATCCGCCGGGCCATGAACCGATGGCGCAGGTCCCGTTCGCGGGAGCCGACACCGGGTGTGTCCACAGTGAGGAGGAGCGCGCGGGCACCGCGGTCGCGCGCCTCCTGGAGCAGTCGGGCCGCCAGTGGGCGGTCGGGGCCGAGGTAGAGCTGGAAGAACAGAGGGCCGGGCGCGGCCGTCGCGACCTCCTGCAGGGTGCGCGTCGCCGCAGTGGACAGGACGTAGCCCGCACCTGCCTCGTTCAAAGCGCGCGCGATCGCGACCTCTCCGTCGGGATGGACGACGCCGGTGCCACCGGTCGGCGACCCAAGCAAGGGGACCCGGACGCGCTGGCCGAGGACAGTGGTGGCGAGGTCGATCTCGGCCGCTCCGGACAGGGCTCGCGGCATGAGGCTGATCTCGCGCAGGTCCTCCTGGTTGCGCCGGGCGGTCAGTTCATCTCCGGCCGCACCGTCGATGAAGTCGAACACCGGTCGAGGCAGCTTGCGGGCGGCGAGCTCACGCAGGTCGGCAATGGTGAGACATCGCTGCGCAGCGGCCGCCGCCGACCACGTGGACCGCAGCGTCGCCGGCAGCGCGCGCAGGTCCCGGGCGAGCTGGGTCCGGATCAGCCAGAGGAAGTCATGGTCCGCCGTCATCGTGCTCTCCAGTGGGTATGTCCGACGCCGCTACTCTCCGCGGCCGATCATCGCTTGCGCTCGCAGACCGCCCGGTCAGTCCTATCGCGCCCGGACGGACCCCACCAGCCCCATTTGCGTTGTCGATCGCGGCAGGCCGGCAGCCTCGCTCCACGGGCTCGACCTGCGATACGGATCATCTGGTGGGTCGGCGCCGGCGCGCCAGCTCGGCTCCAGGAGACTACGCCCGCGCACTCTCCGGGCTCGCCACCTCGCTCCCACTGAACGAGACGCGTCGGCCACCGCTTCGCGGCATGCCCAGCATCGGAACACGCCCATGCCAGGTGCGCGGCGGCCGCCGGTAACGCGCGCAGCGAAGTGGCACCTGCCCGGAATCGCGAAGGACGAGAAGAGCCGCCAGCGCCGGGTTGACCGAGAGGTGACGGGCACATTGCCATGACCGGGACGCCGCACGTCGCCGGGTCAACACTGCGCAGATCTCGCCCATCGTCGGGATGTTGACGGCGTCTACGGGAGGCGGGGGGCACCGTGGCGATGTGGTCCTCGACGGCGGCCCGGAAGGACTCCAGCGGCCGCGAGAATTCGAGGTCCTGCCCGGTCGTCGACGGGGTTGCGTGCGACAAGTGACCTCACGAAGGGGGCGCGGAGCATGAGTGCGGACACGCTTTCGCCGGCTGTCAGGCTATCGGCGCCCCGTCCGGCGGTCGCCCGGGCGCGTCCCGGTGCCTGGAACGGGATGTCGCAGCCTGTCGACGTCCCGGCCACTGGGATCGGGAGCGACGCGTCGACGGTTGCCCCTGCGTAGGGTCGAGGTCGGACGTGTCGGCAAAGGTGCGCAACAACGTGATCAGAGCCGAGCTGAGGGACCGATTTCGAAGGAGAAGACCCATGAGTGGTCGATTCGACGGCAGCGTCGCTGTCGTGACCGGCGGCGCGTCCGGGTTGGGTCTGGCCAGCGCCCGCCGCTGGGTGGCCGACGGCGGCCGGGTGGTGATCGGCGATGTCACCGAGGAGGGCCTGGCGAAGGTCCAGGCCGAGTTCGGAGACGCCGCCGCGACGGCGCACTGCGACGTGACGTCCGAGACGGACCAGATCGCCCTGATGCAGCTGGCGCTCGACCGTTTCGGCCAGGTCGATGCCGCGGTGGCCTGTCCGGCGATCGGCGGCTCCGTGGCTATCGTCAACACTCCGGTCGACGAGTGGCGCAGGACCATCGACATCACCCTGACCGGCGTCATGATCACGATCAAGCAGGCCGGAAGGGTGATGACCGACGGTGGGTCCATGGTGGCGATCGCGTCGATCAACGCCACGATGCCTGGCTACGGGATGGGTGCGTACAACGCGGCGAAGGCCGGAGTGGTGATGCTGGCGCAGATCGCCGCCATGGAGCTCGCGCACCGCGGCATTCGGGTCAACACGGTCGCCCCGGGGCTGATCTCGACAGCCATGACGGCCGGCATGATGCATATGCCCACGGTGATGGACGACTGGGCGGACAACACGCCCCTCGTCCGGTACGGCGAGCCGGACGAGGTAGGCGCACTTATCTGCTGGCTGCTGTCGTCCGAGGCGTCGTACGTGACGGGTGAGTCGGTCATCATCGACGGCGGCACCCATCTGCGCCGGTTCCCGAACTTCCCCAAGCACTTCGGGATGTCGCTCGACGTGCAGTGAGGCGTCGCCCGGAAGAACCACAACGGACGCCGGTCAGCGCGAGGCGTGGCCTAGAACGGACAGCGGCGAGGACTCGATGGTTTCCACGATGATGTCCTCCCCGTTGTCGGCCGCCGCCGAACGCCGAGCCGTCCGGTGTCACGGTCATCGATCGTGAGCTCGCCGCGCACCACCAACAGCGAGGTCTCCTCCGGGAGGATGGCTCGTCGGTGGGGCCTTCCTGGGCCTCGGCACCTTCGCCGAGGTCCGCGAGTCGCCCGAGAACGCGCGAGAACGCCCGAACCTTCTGTTGCAGTCAAAGGACGACTCCTCATTCCCACCGCAGGTGCA
>Ga0207657_10004704_pt1 | contig 14407 bp, 14 predicted proteins | sample KBSC33metaG_FD_184316 | JGI IMG/M metagenome (GOLD analysis project Ga0207657, IMG submission 184316) | Corn rhizosphere microbial communities from Kellogg Biological Station, Michigan, USA - KBS C3-3 metaG (SPAdes) (version 2) | ecosystem: Host-associated > Plants > Roots > Rhizosphere > Soil ... | reverse complement strand
ATGGCGACGACCGTCGTCACCATGCAGCAATTGCTCGAGGCCGGAGCACATTTCGGCCACCAGACCCACCGCTGGAACCCCAAGATGAAGCCGTACATCTTCGGCGATCGCAACGGGGTTCACATCATCGACCTGTCGCAGACCGTGCCTTTGTTCGCGCGGGCGCTCGACTTCGTGCAGCAGACGGTTGCCCGCGGCGGCAAGGTCCTGTTCGTCGGCACGAAGCGCCAGGCGCAGGACGCGATCGCCGAAGCGGCCCAGGCTTCGGGCCAGCATTTCGTCAACCATCGCTGGCTCGGCGGCATGCTGACCAACTGGAAGACGATCTCCAACTCGATCAAGCGGTTGAAGAGCCTCGAGGAGCAGCTGTCGGGCGACACTGCGGGCCTTACCAAAAAGGAAGTGCTCCAGCTCACCCGCGAGCGCGACAAGCTCGAGAAGAGCCTTGGCGGAATCCGCGACATGGGCGGACTCCCTGACATCATGTTCGTGGTCGACACCAACAAGGAAGAGCTGGCGATCAAGGAAGCCAACGTGCTTGGAATCCCGGTCGTTGCGGTTCTGGATTCGAACAGCGACCCGAGCGGCATCGCTTTCCCGGTGCCCGGCAATGACGACGCCAGCCGCGCAATCCGCCTCTATACCGATGCGGTGGCTCAGGCGGTCAACGAGGGCCGCACCGGCAATGCCGCCGCTCGCGGCCAGGATATCGGCGAGATGGTCGAGCCGCCGGCGGAAGCAGCGCTGGAAGCGTGACTAACTTCCCCTCACTCGGAGGGAGGGGATCGAGGGGTGGGTCGAACATTTTCACCTCTCTGCCACACTCAATTACCCAGCCCCGGCCCCTCCCTTGGAGGAAGGGGAGATCAGAGGAAAAGACCCATGGCTGAGATCACGGCCGCGACTGTCAAGGAACTGCGCGAGCGCACCGGCGCCGGCATGATGGACTGCAAGAAGGCGCTTGCGGAGACCAACGGCGAGATGGAGCCGGCGATCGACTGGCTGCGCGCCAAGGGCCTTGCCGCCGCCGCCAAGAAGGCCGGCCGCACGGCCGCTGAGGGCCTCGTCGGAGTTGCCGTCGAGGGCAACCGCGGCGCCGTCGTCGAGGTCAATTCGGAGACGGACTTCGTCGCCAAGAACGAGATCTTCCAGGATTTCGTCCGCAATGTCGCGAAGCTCGCGCTCGAGCATGGCACCGACATCGAAGCGCTCGGCGCGACGGCTTATCCGGGCGGGGGCACTGTCCAGGACAAGCTGACCGACAACATCGCCAAGATCGGCGAGAACCAATCGCTCCGCCGCGCCGCAGTCGTCGAGGTCGGCGAGGGTGCGGTCGTCTCCTACGTCCACAACCAGGTCGCGCCGGGGCTCGGCAAGATCGGCGTGCTCGTCGCCCTCGAGAGCGCCGCTCCCGCCGAGATTCTGGCGCAGCTCGGCAAGCAGATCGCAATGCATGTCGCGGCGGCGCACCCGCTGGCGCTAACCGCCGACGAGCTTGATCCGGCGCTGATCGAGCGCGAGCGCTCGATTGCGATGGAAAAGGCGAAGGAAAGCGGCAAGCCGCAGAACATCATCGAGAAGATGGTCGAAGGCGGCCTCGCCAAGTTCCGGAAGGAACATGCGCTGAGCTCACAGTTGTTCGTGATGGACAACAAGACTCCGGTTGCCGACGTGGTCGCTTCGGCGGCGAAGGACGCCGGCACCGGCATTGAGCTCAAGGGCTTTGTCCGCTTCCAGCTCGGCGAGGGCATCGAGCGTAAGCAGGAAGACTTTGCCGCCGAAGTCGCTGCCGCCGCGGGAAGCAACAAGGCCGAGCCCGTCGCCTGAACAGCAAGACGGTTGGCAAATGAGGCGGGCGCGCTAAAGCGTGTCCGCCTTTTTTGCACGCGAAGGACTGGCCGCAAGAATGACCCGCCCGCGCTTCAACCGGATCCTGCTGAAGCTTTCGGGCGAGGCATTGATGGGCCAGGGCCAGTTCGGGATCGATCCCGAAGCGGTGGCGGGGCTCGCCGGCGAAATCGCCGCTGCGAAGGGGCAGGGTCACGAACTGTGCCTCGTCGTCGGCGGTGGGAACATCTTTCGAGGGATGGCTGCTGCAGCCAAGGGCTTCGACCGGGCAACCGCCGATTACATGGGCATGCTGGCCACGGTGATGAACGCGCTGGCGCTGCAGAATGCGCTCGAAAAGCTCGGCGTCGACACTCGCGTGCTCTCGGCGATCCCGATGGCCAGCGTCTCCGAGCCCTACATCCGGCGCCGCGCGTTGAGGCACCTCGAGAAGGGCCGGATCGTTCTGTTCGCCGCAGGCACGGGGAATCCCTTTTTTACGACCGACACCGCAGCTGCCCTGCGCGCTGCCGAAATGGGGTGCGACGCGTTGTTCAAGGGCACCAGCGTCGATGGCATCTACACCGCCGACCCCAAGAAGGTTTCCAGCGCTACGCGTTATGATACAGTGACTTTCGGCAGGGTCCTGACAGACGATCTGAAGGTCATGGATGCCGCCGCCGTGGCCCTATGCCGCGATAATAATATTCCGATCGTCGTGTTCAATATCCGCCAGCCCGGCAACCTCGCAGAGGTCATCGAAGGCGGCGGAACGGCGACGATTGTCCAGAACGGAGAGTAGGACATGACGACGACTGTTCATACAGACGACCTCAAGCGCCGGATGCATGGCGCGGTGGAGGCGTTCCGCCACGATCTCGGTGGCCTCCGCACCGGACGCGCCTCGACCGCTCTGCTCGATCCGGTCCATGTCGAGGTCTACGGCACCAACATGCCGCTGAACCAGGTCGCAACGGTCTCCACACCCGAACCGCGCATGCTGTCGGTCCAGGTGTGGGACCGCTCCAACGTCCAGCCGGTCGAGAAAGCGATCCGGAATGCCGGCCTTGGAATCAATCCGATCGTCGACGGCCAGATCATTCGCCTGCCGATCCCCGAGTTGACCGAGGAGCGCCGCAAGGAACTCGCCAAGCTCGTGGGTCAGTATGCCGAGAAGGCTCGGGTCGCGGTCCGCAACGTCCGCCGCGACGGCATGGATCATCTCAAGACAGACGAGCGCAAGCACGAGATCAGCGAGGATGAGCGCAAGCGGCTTGAGCACGAGGTGCAGAAGCTCACTGACGAAACGATCAAGGAGATCGACGAGACCGCGTCGACAAAGGAAAAGGAAATCCTCGGCAAGTGACCGTCGTACCGGCCCCGACGGAGGGCGCGGCCGGACTCGGTAGCGGAAGCAGGGTCCCGCGCGCCGGTCCAAAGCACGTCGCAATCATCATGGACGGCAATGGCCGCTGGGCCAGGCAGCGCGGCCTCCCGCGTGTCGCTGGCCACCGCGCCGGCGCGGAAGCGGTCCGACGAGCGCTCCAGGCGGCCGCCGACAACGGTGTCGAAGTGCTGACGATCTACGCTTTCTCCTCGGAGAACTGGCGACGGAGCGAAGAAGAAATCTCCGACCTGACCGCGCTGATGCGCTTCTATCTCGAGCGCGAGCTCAAGACGCTCGAGAAGGAACGGGTTAAGCTCAGGCTGATCGGCGACTACTCCGCCTTCGGACCCGAACTCGTCGCCCGGCTCGAACGCGCCGTTGAGCGCACGGCGGGCAACACTCGGCTCACGCTCGTTATCGCGCTCAACTACGGTTCACGCGCGGAGATCGCGTCTGCTGCGCGGACGCTCGCCACAAAGGCTGCAGCGGGCGAAATCGACCCAGCCTCGATCGACGAAGGCGCTATCGGTGCAGAGCTGCAAACCGCCGACCTCCCCGATCTGGACCTGCTTATCCGCACGTCGGGAGAAGTGCGGCTGTCCAATTTCCTGCTGTGGCAGGCGGCCTATGCCGAGCTCCTGTTCCTCGACACTCTCTGGCCGGACTTCGACGAGAAAACGTTCGCCGACGCGCTGAGCACCTACGCGGCCCGAGAGCGACGCTTTGGCGGCCGAGGGACAGTCGCTTGAGCGAACTCCTGGTCCGCACGCTCACCGGTGTGCTGCTGATCGCGGCTGCGCTGCTTGCCGCAGTGCAGGGCGGCAACATCTTCGCGCTTGTCGTTGCGGCCATCGCGACGTTGATGTTCTACGAATGGACACGGCTGGTGCGCGGCTGGGGCGCCGCCTGGTACATTAGCGGATTCTTCTATGCCTTGCTCCCGGCGCTCGCGCTGCTGTGGATCCGGGAGAGAGCGGGCCTCAACCTGTTGATTTGGGTCTTCATCGTGACCTGGTCGACCGACATTGGGGCTTATTTCGCAGGAAGGAGCTTCGGCAAGCGCAAGCTCGCCCCCAAGATCAGCCCCAACAAGACGGTGGAAGGCCTGGTTGGCGGGATTGCAGCGGCGACCTTGCTCGGCGGAGCTTGGGTGTTTGCCTTGGAACTCGGCAAAGCGCTGCTGATCTGCGCCCCGCTTTTCGCGGTCGCCGCCCAGGCCGGTGACCTGTTCGAGAGCGGCATGAAGCGGCGCGCCGGCGTCAAAGACAGCGCAAACTGGCTTCCAGGCCACGGCGGCGCCCTTGATCGGCTGGATGGACTTGTGCCGGTGGCTGTGCTCACCGCTGCCGTCCAGCTATTGGGGCTGACGTGACCCGCAAGATCGCGATCCTCGGAGCGACTGGCTCGATCGGTAAATCGACGCTCGACCTCGTGGAGCGCAACCGCGAGCAATTCGAGGTCACGGCCGTTACCGCCGCGACCAACGCCGAGGCGCTTGCCGACGTCGTGCGCCGCACCGGCGCCCGGCTCGCAGTGATTGCTGATGAAAGCCGATACAGCGACTTGGCGGAGCTGCTCGTCGGGACCGGTTGCCGCGCCGCGGCGGGCACGGAACCGCTCATCGAAGCAGCAACCGGCGAAGCGGACCTGGTCATTGCCGCAATCGTGGGCTGTGCAGGACTGAGGCCCGCCATGGCCGCTATCGAGGCGGGAAAGACCGTTGCCCTCGCGAACAAGGAGGCGCTCGTCACTGCCGGCGCGCTGATGACCGACGCAGCGGCGTCGAGCGGCGCGACACTGCTCCCCGTCGACAGTGAGCATAATGCCATTTTCCAGTGCCTTGCGGGCGCGCGTGTCGAAGATGTCTCGAAAATCATTTTGACAGCGAGCGGAGGACCTTTCCGGACTGCTTCGGCGGAGACGATTGCTGTGGCCACGCCGGCCCAGGCGGTCGCGCATCCCAATTGGTCGATGGGCGCGAAGATTTCGGTGGATTCGGCAACCTTGATGAACAAGGGCCTCGAGCTGATCGAGGCCCATTATCTGTTCGGGCTGGAGTCAAACCGGATCGACATCCTCGTCCATCCGCAATCGGTGATTCATTCAATGGTCGAGTTCGTCGATGGATCGGTGCTCGCCCAGCTCGGAAGTCCCGACATGCGGATCCCGATCGCCTATGCGCTCGCCTGGCCCAAGCGGATTGAGACTCCGGCGCAGCGGCTGGATCTTACTGCCGTCGCGCGCCTCGACTTCGAAACGCCGGACCTGGAGCGGTTTCCGGCCTTGCGCCTCGCGCGAGAAGCGCTCGAGGCGGGCGCCGCCGCGTCGGTCGTACTCAATGCCGCCAACGAGGTCGCGGTCGCCACGTTCCTCGACGGCGAGATCCGCTTTCCCGATATTGCCAGGCTTGTCGCAGACGCGCTCGAAGGGGCGAAATTCGACCCGCCGCATTCAATCGGCGATGTTCTGGAAATTGACCGCGTGACGCGCGAGCGCGTTCGCTCCATGATGAAGGCCAACTGCCACTAACATGCTCCCGCACGCACCACTCTGGCTGATCCTGCTCGCCTTCATGGGCGCGATTGCCGTGCTCGTCTTCTTTCACGAGCTCGGCCATTATCTCGTCGCGCGGCTGTTCGGCATTCCAGCGGAGATCTTTTCCATCGGCTTCGGCCAAGAGCTGTTCGGCTGGACCGACAGGCAGGGTACGCGTTGGAAAGTCGCGTGGCTGCCCCTCGGTGGCTACGTCAAGTTCGTCGGGGACATGACACCGGCGAGCCAGCCGGCCGAGCTCGAGAGCATTCCCGAACATTTACGCGACCGCGCCTTCCAGTTGCGGCCCGTCTGGCAGCGCTTCTTCGTGGTCCTCGCCGGACCTGTTGCTAACTTCGTGCTCGCAATCGTCATTTTCGCTGGCGTTTTCTCGCTCGTTTCAGCGCCTGAGACGAACAAGATCGGCCGTATCGAGGCGAATAAAGCCGCCGCCAGGGCTGGATTTGAGCCCGGAGACCGTATCCTCTTCGTTGCTGGCCAGCAGACGCCGACCTTCGACGAGGTCCGTTCGATCGTTGAGCGCCGACCCAATCAGCTCGTCCCGATCAGGTTCGAGCGCGCCGGCGTTATCCATCAGCTCAACGTCAAAATCGGAACGGACGTACTCCCGGACGAAAACGGCAAGAAAATCACGATTGGCTTGCTTGGAGTCTCGGCTGCGCCGGTCTCCATCTTCAAGGCCGTACCCTTGGCGACGGAACAGACGGCTCGCATCACCGGCTGGGTTGTCAAAGGAGCGGCGAAGCTGATCGCAGGCCACGGATCGCGCAAGGACGTCGGGGGCCCGATCAGAATCGCTCAGTTTGCCGGGCAGGCCGCGTCGCTTGGCGCACTGCCGTTCGTCCAGTTGCTTGCGCTGCTGTCAATTAATCTCGGATTCATCAACCTCTTGCCAGTCCCGATGATGGATGGAGGGCACCTGTTCTTCTATGGAGTTGAAGCGATCCGACGGCGTCCGCTCAGCGAGCGCGCGCTCGAATGGGCGTTCCGTGGCGGCCTGGCGGTCATCCTGGCGCTGGTGGTGTTCACGACGATCAACGATTTGGGCTCAATAGGCCTGTGGGACAGCCTTCAACGCTTGATTGGCTAGTAGGGTTGGGGCAGGGCGGCACGAACCGGGGCTTTGCGGCGAAGCGCGCCGCTGCACCAATTGCACACAAGGCGGGGATGCGTGGTTTCAAGCAAGAATCGTTTTAGCCGCCGCGCCGGCGCGCTGTTGATGGTCGGAACGGTGCTCGGCGGCTCCGCCGCGCCGCTCTGGGCTCAGGCGGCACCTGCGCCGACCCAGCCGGCTCCTGCCTCGACGCCGGCGGCGAATCAGCCGGCTGCCGCCGAGCAGACGGCGAATCCCACACCGGCTCAGACACCCGCGCCCGCAGAGCGAGTTATCCGGTCGATCAGCGTCAAGGGCAACCAGCGCCTCGAGCCGGAAACGATCCGCGCTTATGCGAATCTTTCACCCGGTCAGACCTACACCGCCGAGACGCTCGATCAGGCGCTGAAGGACCTTTACGCCACCCAGCTCTTTGCAGACGTCACCATCGCCGGCGCCGACACGGGCGATCTCGTCATCCAGGTTCGCGAGAATCCGGTGATCAACCGCATCATCCTTGAGGGCAACAAGCACATCAAGGACGACAAGATCACGCCGGAGATCAAGCTCGCGCCGAGGCAGATCTTCACCCGAAGCGCAGTACGTTCGGACGTCGACCGTATTCTCGAGCTGTATCGCCGCCAGGGCCGCTTTGCGGCACGCGTGGATCCGAAGATCGTCCAGCTCGACCAGAACCGCGTCGATGTCGTGTTCGAAATCTATGAAGGCGACCTCGCCAAGGTCCGGGCGATTAATATCCTCGGCAACACGCACTTCTCCGACGGGCGGTTGCGCAAGGAGATGTATACCCGGCAGGCCGGCGGGATCCTCGGTTTCCTGAAGTCGAACGACACATACGATCCGGACCGCCTCGCCGCCGACCAGCAGAAGCTCCGCGCCTTTTACCTTACGCAGGGCTATGCCGACTTCCGCGTCGTCTCGGCCCTTGCCGAACTGACTCCAGACCGCCGTGATTTCGTCATCACCTACGTGGTCGAAGAAGGGCCGCGATATAAATTCGGCACTGTCGAGGCCGACAGCGCGCTCCGCGACTTCCCGAACGCGACGGTGCTGAAGCTCGCCAAGATCCAGCCGGGAACCTGGTTCAACGCCAAACAGGTCGAAGACGCAGTCACCAACCTCAACGAGGCGGCGGGCAATCTTGGTTACGCCTTCGCCGACATCAACCCGGCCTATAACCGCGATGCCGACAAGCGGTTGATGAACATTACGATCAAGGTCACTCCGACCCCGCGCGTCTATGTCGAGCGGATCGACGTTACGGGAAACACCTCGACCCGCGACAAGGTCATCCGGCGCGAATTCCGCCTGAACGAAGGCGACGCCTTCAATGCCTTGAAGGTCAAGCGTAGCCAGGACCGCATCCAGAGCCTTGGCTTTTTCCAAGACAAGCTCGAGATCAAGCAGACCGAGGGCTCGACTCCCGACCGCGTGGTGCTCGGCGTCAACGTCGAGGAAAAGCCAACCGGGCAGCTCTCCCTCTCGGGTGGTTATTCAAGTCTCGAGAAGGCGGTCATCCAGGTTGCGATCTCGCAGAACAACTTCATGGGCAAGGGCCAGACGGTCGACGCGTCAGCCAATTGGTCGGTTTACGGAAAGTCGGTGGAGGCGGGCTTCGTTGAGCCCTATTTCCTCGACAAGTCTATACTCGTCGGCGGCAGGGTCTATCGCCGCGACTATCGTAGCTTCGACTTCATCGGGACGAACCGCAACACGACCTACTCCGAGCTGAGCACGGGTGGCTCGCTACAATTCGGCTTTCCCATGACGGAATATTGGAGCTTCGGCGGACGCTACACGCTGGAAGCCGACAAGGTCTCGCTGGATAAGGCGTCATTCTACACTGATATGAACGGGAATGGTGTCCTTGACGCCAATGAGTGCGATCCGCTCAAGGCCGGCCGCTATCTCTGCGACGAAATCGGAAATCGCCTGACCTCGATGGTCGGTTTCTCGACGATCTACGACGACACCGACAACGTCCACCCCACGCGCGGGCAGCGGCTGACCTGGTCCGAGGACTTCGCCGGCTTGGGGGGCGACGTAAAGTATGTCCGCTCGCGCCTCGACGCCACCAAGTACAAGAATATCGGCGGCGGGTGGATTCTGTCCGCGCACGGTGAGGGCGGGTACATCGCCCCATTGCAGAAATCGCCGGGACCGGGCCGCGACGCGATTCGGCTGACCGACCGCTTCTTCGATCCGGGACTTCGCGGATTCGACATTCGCGGCATCGGCCCCAGGATCGTTCGCGTTCCATACAACGCGGACGGCACGTTAGCGCCACTCGACATCAACAAGGACGTCACCGACGCAATCGGCGGCCGCGCCTATTACATGGGACGGCTCGAACTGGAATTTCCGGTCAGCTCAGGGCTCAAGAGCATGGGTTTGCGGCCGTCGGCTTTCATCGACGTCGGATCGCTGTGGAAGGTCGCGCAGCCGCAGTTGATCGATTCCAAGTTCATTTGCTCGCCGTCGGTTACCAACACCACCGACCTGACGACGTTCACCAGCCCGGTCTCGGACTGCAGCGTCGATTATAACGGGGTGGCCCACACGGCTGCGAACTTCGCCTCCGCGCCAGGCTTCAAGGAGGAATTCCTTGGCAATTCGCCGCGGCCGCGGCTGTCGATCGGCATCGGCGTCAACTGGGTTTCGCCCTTTGGGCCGCTGCGTCTCGACTTGGCCAAGGCGATTCTCAAACAAAGGGGTGACGACACCAAATTGTTCACATTCAACGTAGGAACCCAATTCTGATGAAAAATCTTCTTCTTTCCGCTTCATTCGTGGCTGCGGTTCTCATGCCGGCAGCTGCCCAAGCCCAGGCCATTCCACCCGCCGTGGTTGCGGTCGTCGACCTCGACAAGGTCACGACCCAGTGCAATGCGTGCAAGACCGCTCGCGCCGCACTCGAGGCGCAGGTCACGGGCCTCCGCAACCGCCAGCAGGCACTTGCCGGTCCGATCCAGACCGAGGGCAAGTCGATCCAGGACGCGGTCAATGCCTTGAACGGCAAGGAGCCCGACGCCGCGCTGAAGGCTCGTGCGCAGGCATGGGATACGAAGCGTCAGCAGGCGAGCGAGGAGCTGCAGCGCCAGCAGCAGCAGATCGAAGCAAACAGCCAATATGTGCAGAAGCAGGTCTCCGATAAGCTCGGCCCGATCTATTCGTCGGTGATGCAGCGCCGCGGCGCCAACATCATGGTCGAGATCGGCCAGACGCTCGCCAGCGGCGCGACCCTGGACGTGACCAACGACGTGCTGACCGCGCTCAACTCGGCGCTTCCGAGCATCGCGACCACCGCTCCGGCAGCGGCGCGGACCAACCAACCGCAGGGCCGCTAATCAGCGGATGAACGATCAGCCGGCCAGCGCTGCCATCGGACCGCTTGACATCAAGCGGGTCATGGCGGCGCTGCCGCACCGCTATCCAATGCTGCTCGTCGACCGGGTCGAAAGCCTCGATCCGGACAAGGGCATCGTCGCGATCAAGGCGGTGACGATGAATGAAGAGTTTTTCCAGGGGCACTTCCCTGGAAGACCAATCATGCCCGGCGTGCTGCAAGTAGAGGCCCTGGCCCAGGCGGCAGGTGTTCTTGCCGTTGAGAGCCTTGGCCTCGCCGGCTCGGGCAAGCTCGTCTATTTCATGTCGATCGACGGGGTGAAATTCAGGAGACCCGTCGAACCGGGAGTCCTGCTCCGGCTCGAGGTCGAGTTCGTCCAGAAGCGCGCACGCGTGTGCAAGTTCGCCGGGAGGGCGATGCTCGACGGCGAAATTGCCACCCAATGCGAATTCACGGCGATGATCGCCGACCCGCCAGCCTGATCCCGGCATAGATCGCCCGCGGTTCGGTGCGATAGCCGAACACATCCTGGTAATGCTGGTCCAGCGCGTTACTCATCCGCGCGAAAAGCTCGATTCCTGGTCTCACTGCGTAGGCGATGCGGCCGTCTGCGAGCCAATATGAGCCCAGACCCACGCGATCGAACGGGAAAGTGTCGCGCTGGTCGAGGTGTCGCCCGACATAGGCGAGCGAGGCACCGTAGGTGAGCTTCCCGGACGTTCCATCGAACGCAACCGAGCCGCTGTGCTTCGGGCGCCTTAGCTCATGCACCTGGGTCAAGGTCGCATCGTCAGGTTCGGTCGCGTGCAGGTACGCGTAATTCGCGGACAGGCGCAGCTGGCTGCCAAGCCGCCAGCCGAATGTCGCTTCTATGCCGGAACGGCGGCTTGTCTCATGCCGGTTGGCGGTGCTGAACAGCCCCGTCGTCGGGTCAAAAACGTCGACGATCTCATCGTGAAGCTTTTGCTTGTACCCGGTCAGAGAGGCGTCGATGGGCCCGTGCCGATAGCGAAGAGACAGCTCGAAACCGCGTGAACTCTCGGGCTTAAGCGACGAATTACCGAAGAAATTGTTCGGGAAAAATCCGTAGAGGTCGAAGAAGGTCGGCTGTGCCATGCCCTCGCCATAAGAGCCCGCTACCGAAAATCGGGTGCCAAGGCGCGCAAGCAGCGACGCCCGAACGCTGGTCGCATCCCTGAAGCGGTTGAACTTGTCCCGACGCACGGCAATGTCTCCGGTCAGCGGCTTCGTCTCGCCGCGCCACTCGGCGGTCAGCGCCTGGTGCTCGCGGCTGCGGTCCTGATTCGAAAGCCCGCCATAAATGGTATCGCGCGCATGGAACGTCTCGCGTTCGAGATCGCCGGCGACGACAACGGTATGAGAGACCGGGCCGGTCGAAAACCGCCGCTCGACCTGTGCCGAGAGGTTGCGCCGGGTGCCGCGAGTCCGGTTCTGCTGCACGTCGGCGAGATAATTTCTGTTCGACGATCCAAGCAGCGACGCGGCAATCTGGCCGCTCCACGGTGTCGATGAGTCGCCGGCGATCGCCCAAATCCGCCCGGCGGTCAGTCGGTTGCGGCTGCTGTCGAGCGTGTCAGTATGAGCGAAGGTTATCGGGTCGAAGCCGTCGAACTCGGAACGGCCGGTGAGGGCGAGGCACGAGGCGCCAAGCTCGACGCTCTCGAGCGGATACCACGTCGCGCGGAGCCTGCCTGACAAATTGCGATAGCCGTCCTTGTCGCCATGGCCATTGAAGCTGTCGATCCCGGTCGCCCGCTGGAATCCGAGCGCGCCCGCAAGGCTTACCGTGTCACTGACCAGCGCGGCCGATCCTCCTGCTCGAGCAAAGCCGAACGAGCCGCCCTCGACGTCTGCGGCCGCCCCCTGGGAATCACCGAGGCCGTTGATTGCGATCACTCCGCCGATCGCGTCCGAGCCCCACAGCGCAGACTGAGGTCCCCGAACCACCTCCATCCTTGATGCAAGGTCGGCATTCAGGATCTCGAAGCGCGGCGCGTCGCCCGAAGCGGGATCATTGACCTTGATTCCGTCGACGAACAGCAAGGTATGATTCGCCTCCGCGCCGCGGATCCGGACCTCGGAGAGCGAGCCGGCGGGTCCCGACGTGGCGACGGCCGCCGACGGCGTCAGCCGCAAGAGAGCGGTTACGAGCGGCTCTCCTAGGCGTTCGATCTCCTTGCTGTCGACGATGGTGACGCTCGCCGCGGTGTTAGCCTGCGTTTCGGGCGCACGCGAGGCGGTGATGACGATTTGGCTGGGGTCTATAGGCAGTGCGGGCATGTGATCCTCTCCATTGACGAACATGTCGTCACAGAGGGATCGCCGCCCAAAGGCAGCGGGGCCCACGCACCTCGGCTGGTCCCGGCCGAAGAAACGGACGACGGACCAAGGCAGGTTCCTGACTTCGCCGAGTAGCTCGGCTCACAGTTGCGGGCACAGCGCCGGATTTTCGCCGGCTTCCCTTTGAACCGCCCCCGCTCGACTGTTCATCGATGGGCGGCACCCTGGTCGGTCGCCTTGCTAGGCTGGGCTTCGACAGGCTGTCAAATTGTGCGCAGCGACGCTATTCAGTAGGAATGACTGCCAATCACAGCCGCATCCTCGCACTCTTTTTGGCGATCGCCATCGCCGCCGTTTTGCGCCTGGTGCCGCATCCGCCCAACTTCACGCCGATTGGCGCGATGGCGCTGTTCAGCGGCGCCTATCTCGGTCGTCGCTCGATCGCCTTTGCTGCTCCCCTCGGAGCGATGCTTCTGAGCGACGCCTTAATCGGCTTCTACTCGGGCTTTTGGGTGACATATCTGGGAGTGGCCGCCATCGTCCTGATCGGCTGGCTCGTGCTCTCCCGCTTGTCGGTCGTGCGGCTCGGTGTCGCCGCCATCGCGAGCTCTGTCATATTCTTCCTCGTCAGCAACTTTGGGACGTGGGCGCTGAGCGGCATGTACCCGCACAATGCGGCCGGCCTTGCTGCCTGCTACATTGCCGCGATCCCCTTCTTTCAGAATACGGTCGCGGGAGACCTGTTCTACACGACACTGCTGTTCGGCGGGTTCAAGCTTGCCGAGCTTCTCGTGCCGCGGTTGAGGGCAGGGGGTCCGCAGCCCGCCTGAGCTCCCGCCGTTCGGTTGCAACTTCTCACCGGTGCCTGTAGAGGCGCCGCTCGACTTGTCGCGGCTGGTCGGAAACCAGCGGCTAAGCCAAGGAAAAATCAGATGAAGTCCGGTACTCACCCCGACTACCACATGATCACCGTCGAAATGACCGACGGGACCAAATTCCAGACCCGCTCGACCTGGGGCAAGGAAGGCGACACGCTCCACCTCGACATCGATCCGAAGGTGCATCCTGCATGGGTTGGCGGCACTCGCCAGGTCCAGGAAGGCGGCCAGGTCGCCCGCTTCAACAAGCGCTTCGGCGGCCTCACACTCGGCAAAAAATAAGACGTGCGGTTTTCGCCGCTAACCTCGGCTCCAAGGCTGGAGACCGAGCGCTTGCTCTTGCGTGGGTTCGTCGAAGCCGACCTGCCGGCACATGCGGCAATTCTCGGCGATCCTCTCGTCATGAAGCATTTTGGCGGTCACGGCTTCGGACGCGAGGAGTCCTGGCGGCGCCTACTCGGCGGGGTCGGCTTGTGGCAGCTGCAAGGAACTGGCCTGATGGCGGCCGAACGCAAGTCAGACGGCAAGCTGATCGGTCACGTCGGCCTGTTCGACTATCACCGAGAGATCGAGCCTTCGATCGAAGGGCGGCCCGAGCTCGGCTATATCTTCGCGGCAGAGGTGCACGGCCAGGGTTTGGCGCGGGAGGCTTGCGACGCCTTGTTGGGGTGGGCCGATCGCACGCTCGACGCGGACGAGATCATGGCCATCATTTCGATCGAGAACGAGCCCTCGATCAAGCTGGCCCAGAGGCTGGGTTTCGAGCGGCAACCTGACGGGGTTTATCGAAGCGAGCCGACCAGCCTTTGGCGAAGGCCGCTGCCGCTAACTCGGTCAGCCTAGAAGGCGCTCAACCCCGTAATGGCACGGCCCATGATCAGGGCGTGGACATCGTGCGTTCCTTCGTAGGTATTCACAGTTTCAAGGTTCGCCGAGTGGCGCATCACCTGGAACTCCGCGGAAATACCGTTGCCGCCATGCATGTCGCGGGCCGTGCGCGC
>Ga0207657_10004703_pt1 | contig 14408 bp, 12 predicted proteins | sample KBSC33metaG_FD_184316 | JGI IMG/M metagenome (GOLD analysis project Ga0207657, IMG submission 184316) | Corn rhizosphere microbial communities from Kellogg Biological Station, Michigan, USA - KBS C3-3 metaG (SPAdes) (version 2) | ecosystem: Host-associated > Plants > Roots > Rhizosphere > Soil ... | reverse complement strand
CGGTATTGAACAATTCTTTGTCCAGCTTGACGCCGGAGAAATCGACCTCTACATCGATGATGTGTGCGTCGATTCCATAAACCGCCGCGCTGCGAGCCGTAAAGAGCATTCTCTTAAGCCTGATGGAGCCATGAGGCAGTTAAAAACAATGGATACCCTGCCCGCATCTTAGGGACACGATGACGAATTCCAGTCGCTATTCGCGTTGCTCGATAGCGATCAGAAAAATACAGCGCCTGAACAATGGCCTGCGGCAAAGACATGCTGCTGCTTCGCAGCCATAATAGCAGTCTCCTTAAAATCGCGGCTATCCTTTCGGAGCTTCCGGCGGATCAGCTCGACCAGCACGTCCTCTCCACGACGCTCCGCATCGTCAACGACGATGACAAAGCTCTCCGCCAGATTCTTTTCAAGAAGCTCGACAGCGCCAATTCGATTCAGCGCCATATCCTTGTTGCCGTGGGCAGGAGGACCATCCACGAGCACAAAGTCATAGAGCGCCGACGAATCAAAGTATTCGCCGCCATAGTGAGAAATGCTATGTCCATCTATAGTCTTCGGCACAAGGGCCGCAATCTCCACCCGATGCTTCACCTGGCCCTGAATCCTGGCGGCCCACTGCGGATCATGCTCCACCGTGGTAATGACCGCCTCCCTCTGCAGGCGATCATTAAGTTGACTCATCAGGATGCTGGACTGTCCCGCTCCCATCTCAAGGACACGGCTCACCGGCAGTTCTGTAAAGCACCTCGTAATCAGATACAACAAGCTGTGGTTCGCCGCCGATCCAACCGGGTAATACAAATCCTCCAGCCCGAGCCGGGACAGGTCCCTCAAAAACAGTTCTCGATAAACGATCTCCATCGCCGGCCGGGTAGAGTCCGCGGCCCACATCAGAGAGTTCGCGATTCTGAATCGCTCATCGACTTTTTGCCAAAGACTCATATAAATACCACCTGGATTGAACTGAAACGGTCCCCAGAGAACTCTCCGAGAGACTCGCAACTCCGACTGACAGCTTGGGGTACTCCATCGCATTTTATAAACAAATACGCGACTAGAATGACTTGAGAGTGACAAACCGTGAATACCAGCCTCTTTGAGCTCTTTAAGATCGGTATCGGTCCCTCCAGTTCGCACACCGTCGGCCCCATGCGCGCTGCTCTCCGCTTCGTCCGTTCGCTCGACGCCTTGGGACTGCTTGCGAGAACGGCAGCAGTCCGCGTCGATCTCTATGGCTCCCTTGCACTCACCGGAACCGGCCACGGTACCGACCGCGCCATTTTGCTCGGACTGCTGGGCGAAGCTCCCGACACTGTCGATCCCGAACTGATCGATACCTATCTCGCCGCCATCCGTTCGACCGGGACTCTCTATCTTCTCGACCTTCACGAGATTCCCTTCACCGAAGGAAAGCACCTCCTCTTCCATCGCAACCAGATGTACCCCAATCCCGCCGATCCTACCCATCCCAATGGAATGCGCTTCTCCGCCTTCGACGATGCCCACGCGCTGCTGTCGGAAGAAATCTTTTACTCCGTCGGCGGCGGATTCATCCTCTCCGACGGCGAGTTCCAAGCGGAACGCGCGGCCGGTGCATCCGCCAGTGCTCGATCCGTTCCCTATCCGTTCCGCAGCGCGGCTGAACTCCTCGCTAATGCCGACGCCAACGACCTGACTATCGCCGAGCTTCTGCTGGCCAACGAGGTCGCGCTCCTCGGCGATCCCACCATCTCCATCCATCGTCCGGTTCCAGACGCACCGCTATGGAGCGAAGCCACTCCCGAACAAAAGATCAAGACGAGCATCCTCACCCTCTGGCGCGTCATGCAGTCCTGCACCGCGCGCGGCATTGCTACGGAAGGCATCCTCCCCGGAGGTCTGAACGTCCGTCGCCGCGCTCCACACCTTGCCCGCAGGCTCGAAACCGAAGGCTCCAAAGACCCGCTCGCCCCGCTCGATTGGGTCACGGTCTATGCCATGGCCGTCAACGAGGAGAACGCTGCCGGAGGAAGAGTCGTCACCGCGCCCACCAATGGAGCTGCCGGCGTAATTCCCGCCCTCGCCCACTACTACCTGCGTTTCGTCGACGGCGCAGAGGAGGCGGGGCTCATCCGCTACTTTCTCACCGCCGCCGCCATCGGCATCCTCTACAAAGAGAATGCGAGCATCTCCGGCGCCGAGGTGGGATGCCAGGGCGAAGTAGGAGTTGCCTGCTCGATGGCTGCCGGTGGCCTCGTTGCCGCCCTCAACGGAACGAACGCCGAGATCGAACACGCCGCCGAGATCGCCATGGAGCATAACCTCGGCATGACCTGCGATCCCATCGGCGGCCTCGTCCAGATACCCTGCATCGAACGCAACGGCATGGGCGCGGTCAAGGCAATCAACGCTGCCCGCATGGCGATGCATGAGACCGGCGGCCACAAACTTTCGCTCGACCAGGTGATTGCGACGATGTATCAGACGGGTCTCGATATGCAGTCGCGCTACAAGGAGACGTCGCTCGCCGGTCTTGCTCTCAACATCATCGAGTGCTGAACGCGAGATTGAATCGCGCCATCTCGAACTTTTCGAGCGTCGGTCGACCTACTTTTCCGTTCTCTTCGCGCGAACCGTTCCGGCTCACGCGCAAAAAAAATTTCGCGAACGCATCGATTTTTCTTGACAGTAAATTTCAGTGAATCTATACCTTCGTTAGCTGCAATGCAGCATGTTGCAGCAGCGATGTCTAATCAATAGGGAGAATAGACAAATGGCAACGAAAAAGGCAGCCACAAAAGCAGCAAAGAAGCCGGCAAAGAAAGCCGCAAAAAAGAAGTAGCAATCAAGGCAAATAGAAACGGGGGACGCTTCATAAGCGTCCCCCGTTCTACGTTTGCGCTGCAATCGTAGAACGCTATTGCCCGGCAGGCTGGCCTGGCCCCTTCGGCGTCGAGAGATAACCGGACACGCTGTTCTTCTGAATGTCGTTGACCACCAGTTCGTACAGCACCGGAGTCTTGCCCGTATAGAACTGCACCGGCTCGTCGAGGTTCTTATCCTTCTTCTCGATGTTGCGGTCGTCCGCGCTCACGTTCAGCGTATATCGCGAGTGTTTCTGGTTCACCTTCTTCAATTGAATCTTGATCGTCGACAGCAGCAACGGCTTTTCGCCCTTTTTCAAAGTGAACTCGAAGTAGTTCCGGTCACCCTTGTGCTTAAGAATTTCGAGCTCGCTGTGGTTGGTCGCAATCAGACCGCTCATCACGCCGGCATCGCCCACCACCCGGTTCAGCTGCGACTTGGTCGCCTCCAGATCGGACCGGGTCGTCGCCACGTCCGTCTTCACGCCTCCTACATCCGTCTTCACGTTGGCTACGTCGCTCGACACCGCGCCGATCTGTTTCTTGGTCGCCGCCTGCTCCTGTTCCAGCTTCGTCGTGGCCGCAGCCTGCGCCGCGAGGATGCTCTGCGCCCGCGTCTCGATCTGCTTCTGCGCGATGCCGACGCTCTGTCCCAGCGTCTCGCTGGTCGCCCGCAAGCGGGCGTTCGTCGCATCCAGTTCCTCCGCCAGGTCAGCGTTTTTCTTGTCAGCTGTTGCCAACTTCTGCTCGGTAACCTTGAGATGGTTCTGCAGACCGTAGCACCACACCAGAGAACCAAGCGCGGCCAGCAATGCCACCGCAACAACGGCAATGAACGCTCCCGACATCGATCGCTGTTCCACGTATCCTTCTTCGGTCATCACACTCTCCTCGTACTCTGCCGCAATTCAATTCAACCTGCTGATTCAGAATAAGCTGCACGTCAGTCTCTCAAACTTACACCTCTGTGACCAGCCCTTTCGCTACGCCGTTTTCCCGATCGCACTAAACTGGTTGTATGCACGACTTCGATATTTGCATTGCGGGAGGCGGCGTCATCGGTCTCTCGCTCGCTCTTGAACTCCATCGCCGCGGTTTCAGCGTCACCGTTCTCGAACAGGGACAGCCACTCTCCGAAGCCTCCACCGCCGCCGCCGGAATGCTCGCCGCCGGCGATCCCGACAACCCGGCAGCGCTGCGCAAGCTCTCCGATTTGAGCCTCTCAGTCTACCCGGCCTTTCTCGATCGCCTCCACGAACTCTCCGGCATCCGCGTTCCCTTCCATACCAACGCTACCCTTCAGGCGCACCTAGATCCTCCATCGAACGAACTCTCGACGGAGGCGCTGGCCGAAGTCCTGCCCGAACTCACCGCCGACAATCGGCACTTCACGCTTATCGACGAGCACAGCCTCGATCCCCGCCATCTCGCTGAAGCCGTCCTCGCCGCGGTTCGGGCCACCGCAATCGACCTCCGCACCGGTGTCCGCGTTCTCTCCGCGCAATCCGCCGGAGACTCCGTGGAAGTTCATACCGCCACGGGCATCGTCCGCGCAGCACGCTTCATCAACTGTACCGGCGCCTGGGCCTCCTGCTCTTCACTGGCTCCCAATCTTGCCATCGCTCCCAGAAAGGGGCAGATGCTGGCCATTGCGCTTCCGCCTTCGCTCCCACTCCGCCTCGTTCTCCGTACTCACGGCATGTATATTGTTCCCCGTACCACTGGTCCCAATGCCGGTCGAGCCATCATTGGCGCGACCATCGAAGACGCCGGGTTCGACAAGACCGTCCACCCCAGAGACATCGCCCATCTTCGGTCGCTGGCCAACTCCCTCTTGCCCGCTCTTGCCGAAGCGCGGCAACTCGACGCCTGGGCCGGACTCCGGCCCTCCAGCCCCGATGGCCTGCCCTTCCTCGGCGCCATGCCGGAAATCCGCAATCAGTTCATCGCCGCCGGGCACTATCGCAACGGCATTCTCCTCACCCCGGCGACCGCGCACGTTATGGGTCAGATTCTCTCCGGGGAACGTCCTTCCATCGACCTCGCCGACTACTCGCCGTCGCGTCCGCTCCCGTCCTCTCCTATCGCACAGTAATGCCGATATTCGCGCACGCTACCGTGACAACCCTTTCATCGCTGCGCTATAAACGATGTAATGTTTACCTCTTCGGAAAAGCCGCTCCCGTCCCCTGCCGTCGCTCCTAAAGGGCTGGAAGGCATCGTCGCCACCAGCTCTTCCATCTGCTTTATCGACGGCGACGCAGGTGTGCTTTCCTATCGCGGTATCGACATCCACGAACTCGCGCAGCGCTCCACCTTTGAAGAGACTGCCTATCTCCTTTGGAATGGCAAGCTTCCCACCACCTCCGAGCTTGCCGGCTTTGCCGCCCAGTTGACCGCCGGACGCCAGCTCAATCCCAGAGTCATCGACCTTCTGCACAACGTTCCCGCCAGCGCGACTCCCATGCAGGTGCTGCGCACCGCGGTCTCCCTGCTCAGCCTCTACGACGCCGACGAGGCTGAGAACACCCACGACGCCAACGTCCGCAAGTCCTTCCGCCTTACCTCGCAGATTGCGATGATCGTCGCCGCCTTCGACCGCATTCGCAAGGGCAAGCCGGTCATCGAGCCGGACCACAAGCTCTCGCACGCGGCAAACTTCCTCTGGATGCTCAACGGCGAAAAGCCCTCCGAGACCGCCACCCGCGCCTTCGACATTGCGCTGATCCTTCACGCCGACCACGAACTGAACGCCAGCACCTTCGCCGCACGCGTCATCGCCGCTACCCTGGCCGACATTCACTCCGCCATCACCGGCGCTCTCGGCGCGCTCAAAGGTCCGCTGCATGGCGGAGCCAACGAAGCGACGATGCGTCTGCTCTATGCCATCGACAAGGCGGGCGTCGACCCCATCGAGCACGTCAAACAGATGTTCGCCGAGAAGAAGAAGATCTCCGGCTTCGGCCACCGTGTCTATCACACTGAAGACCCGCGAGCCACTCATCTCCGCCGCATGTCCGAGGAGTTGGGCCGCGCCGCGGGCAGCACCAAGTGGTTCGACATGTCGCGCAAGATCGAGCTATTTGTCAAGGAACAGAAGAAGCTCAACGCCAACGTGGACTTCTACTCCGCCTCGACCTACACAACTCTCGGCATCGACATCGACCTCTTCACCCCAATCTTCGCCATCAGCCGCATTGCCGGTTGGGCCGCCCACGTCATCGAGCAGCATGACGACAATCGCCTCATCCGTCCCCGCGCCGACTACATTGGCCCCGCCTACCCCTCGCCCTACATTCCCATTGCCGAGCGATAGGGCCGGGACCGCATACAGCGTCCTCATCCGCAGTAAAATAGCTTCATGCGCCATATCTACATGGACGCGAACGCCACCACCCCTCTTCTCCCCGAAGTCTTCGAGGCCATGCGCCCCTTCTGGATCGAACACTTCGGCAACGCCAGTTCCATCCACCAGCAGGGCCAGTACGCCCGCGCCGCCGTCGACCAGGCCCGCGCCGCCGTCGCCGGATTTCTGCGCTGCCGCACCTCCGAGGTCGTCTTCACCTCAGGCGGCACCGAAGGCGATAACCTCGCTCTCTTCGGCGTCCTCTCCGCAGAGCCTTCCGCCTCCGGAGAAAAGCCTCATCTCATCACCACGTCCATCGAGCATGATGCCGTCCTTCACGCCGCGCAATCGCTCTCGGCACAGAACATCGACGTCACCTTTCTTCCCTGCACACCGCAGGGGCTTATCGAACCCGCAACGCTCGAAGCGGCGATTCGCCCCAATACAAAGCTGGTCAGCGTCATCTTTGCCAACAACGAAACCGGCGTCATCCAGCCCATCGCCGAACTCGCTCGCATCGCCCACGCCGCCGGAGCGCTCTTCCATGCCGATGCCGTCCAGGCCGCAGGCAAGATGCCGCTCGATCTCAGCCCGCGCGGCCCGCTCAAGGACGTTGATCTGCTCACCTTATCCGGCCACAAGATTCACGGTCCCAAGGGCATCGGCGTCCTCTTCGTCCGGCGCAACGTCCGGCTCGCTCCCATGCTGCACGGCGGCCCCCATGAGCGCCAGCGCCGCGCCGGAACGGAAAACGTAGCAGGCATCGTAGGTCTCGGCAAGGCTGCCGAGTTGGCGCAGCAGTGGCTCGCCGAAGACTCGCCCGCAAATGGCCCGACGCATCTCGCCGCTCTCCGCGACCGCCTTGAGCAGGGCATTCTCTCGAGCGTGGAAGAATGCGGCGTCAATGGCGAGGGCGCACCCCGCGTCTCGAACACCAGCAACCTCTACTTCGATCACGTCGAGGCCGAGGCTCTCGTCATCGCGCTCGATCTGAAGGGCCTCTCCGTCAGCGGAGGCTCCGCCTGCCAGTCGGGAGCCACTGAACCTTCCCATGTCCTCACCTCCATGGGCCTCTCCCCGGCACGCGCGCGTGCCAGCATTCGATTCTCTCTCTCCAAGTTGACGACCGAAGAAGAAGTCGAACAGGCGCTCGCACTGGTCCCCACCGCCGTAGCCCGCCTCCGCGATCTAAGCCCGATGTACAAAAGCGCGGAACCGGCTCTCGCCCTCTGAATCCCAGATCCTGGCGAGGACAGGCTCTCAGAGGTACCAGGGAATATTTACGATGACGATTCGCTGATTTCCCCTTAGGAGCAACATGAACTTCAGCAACTGTACCCGCTGCCCGTGCAGCGCATTCTCCCACCAGTGCGCCACTACCATCTCCGGAAGGATGACTGCGACCTTCCGTCCCGGATTCTCATCTTCCAATTGCAGAATATATTCCATCAGCGGGGAAAGAACGAACCTGTAGTTCGACGGTATCGTCACCAGTTCCGGATCTTTCAACCCCTCTTTCCTGATCGGAGTCAGCACCTTCTCCGCCCAGATCCCATCCAGCCCTTCATCTCCGTCGATTTCATCATCGGAGTGAATATGCACGACCTTGATCTCCTGGGAGAGCAACAGGCCAAACCGCATCGCCTTCTCCGTAACCCGGTCCCACCGAGCCATCGGAATCACCACAATAGGCTGCTCCAGGTTTACAAGATTCAGAGGAGTCATATCCTTCATCTCCCGCTTTACCCGCGTGTAGTGCCGCTTCACTCCGAGCATGATCAGGATCAGTAGAGGTATCAGAAGCGCCGTCACCCAGGCCCCCGAGGTAAACTTCGTTACCAGCACCACCAGTGTCGTCAGACCCGTCGCCAATGCGCCGAAGCCATTGACAAACATGTGCCACCAATGCCTCTTGTAACCGCCCTCTTGCCTCTTCCAGTGAACCACCATCCCGGCTTGCGAGAGGGTGAAAGCGATGAAGGCGCCGATCGCATAAAGTGGGATCAACTTGTCCGTAACGCCGTCGAACAGGAAGAGAATAATCGCGGTAAATGCGGTGAGCGCGTAAATGCCATGCGAGAACAGCAGGCGACGGCCGCGCAGGAGAAACACATGCGGCAGATACTCATTGGCGGCAATCGCCCGGGCCAATCGCGGAAATCCGGCAAATGCCGTGTTGGCGCTGATGGATAAAGCCACCAGGATCGACCCCATGGTCAGGTAATAAAACCATCCGCGGCCAAAAACCGCAGTCGTCAGAATGCTCACCACTGTCTGGTAGTGGTGAGCATCCGGCTCCATCGCCGTGATGCCATACGACCGGGCCAGATATGTGATTCCAAACAGCAGAACGGCGAGTATCCCAATAATGATGGCCAGCGAGGTCTGGGCTTTTCTTGCCCGAGGCTCCGCGAATGCGTTCACGCCATTCGATACGGCCTCAACGCCGGTCATGGCGGCGCATCCGTTGGAGAACGACTTGAGCAGCAGCCAGATCCCCAGGTACTTCACGGTCGAGGGCACCGCCGGCGGAGGAGCCGCCACCGGTATTGGATGGCCGCCGGACAGAATGGTGTGATAGACGCCGAAACCGATTACCACCAGCAGCGTTCCGACAAACATGAAGGTCGGCACAATGAATGCCGCTCCGGCTTCCTTTACTCCCCGCAGATTCACAATGGTCAGAATTGCCAGGATCACTAAACAGATCAGCACGGTGTCCGGCTGCAGGCTGGGGATGGCCGAGGTTAGGGCATTGACGCCGGCCGATATGCCCACCGCCGCCGTCAAAATGTAGTCGATCATCAGCGCTGCCGCCGCCAGCAGAGCAGGGCCAATACCCAGATTCTCATTCGCGACGGTGTACGATCCACCGCCGTTGGGATAGGCGGCGATCGTCTGCAGATAACTGAAGAACACAATTCCCAGCAGGATCAAAACCGCCGAGACGATCGGAACAATATATTGAAGTCCCGCCAATCCCAGTGGAATCAGCAGCGTCATCGCCGCCTCTGGTCCATACGCTGCGCTGGTGAGCGCATCCAGACCGAAGATCGGAACTCCGGCAGCGACGCCGATACGCTCGGCGTGCTCTTCACTTGTTGCTAACGGCTTCCCCAAAAGGGAGTCTACAAAGGACATCGCCTTTGTATGGTAATGCTTCTGTCAAGCAGAATGCGCATACCCGGTTGCGCGCTATAATGCGCACCTTTAAGTGCGTCTCTTTGCAAATTCCCTCCCCGGTGCACGCAGTTCGCCGAATTTCTATAATCGAGCGTGAAGCCAATATCCGAATCTCAGGAGCCCTCCATGTCCATCTCGCTCTATGACATTTCCCTTCGCCGCATCACTGGCGCGGAGGCGTCGCTCGCCGACTATCGCGGCAAAGTCCTGCTCATCGTCAACGTCGCCTCCAAGTGCGGTCTGACGCCTCAGTACGATGCTCTTGAAAAGCTCTATGCCCGTTTTAAAGATTCCGGGCTCGTCGTCGCCGGATTCCCCGCCAACGACTTCGGTGGCCAGGAACCGGGTACCGACGACGAGATCCAGACTTTCTGCCGCAGCACCTTCGGCGTCGACTTCCCAATGTTCTCGAAGATCGCCGTCACCGGCCCGGATACCCACCCCCTCTACAAGGCTCTCATCGCCGCCCAACCCAAGGCCACCGGCGATGGCCGCGCGGCCATGCGCGAAAATCTCAACGGCTTCCTCCAGAGCAAGCACAATTCCACCACTAATCCTGAGCCGGGCATCCTCTGGAACTTCGAGAAGTTCCTCGTCGACCGCCAAGGCAATGTCATCGCCCGCTTCTCCCCCGAGATGGTGCCCGACGATCCCGCCATCGTCTCCGCTATCGAAGCGGCCCTCGCGAAATCGTAGATTGCGTCTAGCGGCTGGACGAGCCACTCTCCTCGTCCAGCCTGAATTCCCTCGCCGATATCGAAACTGTTCTTGCCTTTGCACCTCTCTTCCATTCAAATGGCAGCAAACATCCGAGGAAACACTATGCGCCTCGCAATCGCTGCCATTCTCTTTTCCTGCGCCATCGCCGCCTCCGCCCAGACCATGTCGACACCCGCAGCGCAAGCGCCTCCCGCTGCCGTCGCCTGGCCTACGCAGGACGGCTCTTTCGACATTCCCAACTTCCGCTTCAAAGACGGCGAGAGCATCCCCGTTCTCCACCTCCACTACCTCACCCTCGGTCACCCCCACCGCAACACTGTCGGCTTCATCGACAATGCCGTCCTTCTACTCCACGGCACGGGAGGCAGCGCGCACTCGCTGCTCGCGCCGCAGTTCTCCAACGTTCTCTTCGGCCCTGGCCAGCCCCTCGACATTACGAAGTTTTACCTCATCCTCCCCGACGATATCGGTCACGGCCAGTCCAGCAAGCCCAGCGACGGCCTGCACATGCGCTTCCCGCACTACGATTACGACGACATGGTCGCCAGCCAGCACGCCATGCTCACCGAGGGCCTCCACGTCGACCATCTCCGCCTCATCTTCGGCACCTCCATGGGATGCATGCAGTCCTTCGTCTGGGGTGAGACCTATCCCGGCTTCGCCGACGCACTCATGCCCATGGCCTGCCTTCCCACCGAGATCGCCGGTCGCAACCGCATGATGCGCTACATGGCCATCGAGAACGTCAAGAACGATCCCGCGTGGAAGAACGGCGAATATACCACCGAACCCACCGTCGGTCTGCGCACTGCCAACGAGATGCTGCTGGTCATGGGCTCCAGTCCCCTCCAGATGCAGAAGGCCGCGCCCACCCGCGCCGCCGCCGAAAAATACGCCGACAGCTACCTCGCCCGCACCACCGCCAACACCGACGCCAACAACCTCATCTATTACATGGACGCATCCCGCAACTACGATCCCAGCGCCCACCTCGGCAACATCACCGCGCCTGTGCTCTGGATCAACTCCGCCGACGACTACATCAACCCTCCCGAGCTTGGCATCGCCGAGCAGATGGTCAAGCGCATGCCTCATGCAAAGTTCATCCTCATCCCCATCTCCGATGCCACCCGCGGCCACGGCACCCACACCCAGGCCGCCGTCTGGAAGGACTACCTCGTCGATTTCCTCCGCCAGACCAAGCCGAAGTAACACATTGGGGTTCGCTTTGATCCCAGTTCTGATTAAAGTTCTCCTGCCTTGAAAAATAAGGCTTTCCATCGACCTCGCTGAGGCATAGGATTTCGTCCGACAAGACAGGAGGCTCGTATGTTGCAGCCTTTGTTCGTGATCTCTGCATTACTGCTCTTCGTTTTACTGCCTCAACAGCCGGCAACCGCACCTGTCCCGCCGACCGCCGCGAAACCAGCACCCGCCGCTCCAGCCCAACCTGCAATGCCCGCCGACGCCAAGACTCTGGTCAACCCGGTAAAGCCAACTCCCGAATCCCTGGCGCAGGCAAAGAAGATGTACGGGTACGACTGCGCCATGTGCCACGGAGAGAACGGCAACGGCAAGGGCGATCTCGCCGTCGATTCCAAGCTCGCCCTCAAGGACTATACCGACCCGGCGGCGCTGAAAGACCTGACTGACGGGGAGATCTTCTACATCATCAAGAACGGCAAAGGCCAGATGACCGGAGAAGGCGACCGTCTGAAGCCGGAGGGCATCTGGAACATGGTGATCCTGGTGCGCTCGTTCGCCAAAAAGTGACGCCGGGGCAATCGCCGGGACCTCCGCGATAGTCATCTTCGCAGTCAGAGGCATGATTTTTTCGTGGGTACATCGTGTCTGCAAGCACTCTAGAAGGGCTTGCCGGAGACAACCGGACGCAGATGGATGCTCTCGAACATCCCCGTCGGAGCGCCGCCCTTGGCATCCTTGCCCCACGTCCAGTAAAGCGCCAGATAACTGTACGTCTCCGGCTGGCCGGCAATCGTCCTGCCCGCCGCAAACAGCAGGTCGAACCCCGGTCTGAACTCGAACGATCCTCCCCCATCTGCCATCGTCGAATAGCGCATGCTGTCTGCCGATTCGCCCAGCGCTCCGTGCCCAAACACTTCCATTCCCAACATCAGTTTTTTGTTTAGCTGGCGTTGCACGAGCCATCCGGCGAACGGATAGTTTTTGTATCCCGACTCAGGTACGACAACCACTCCGCCACCACCGTAACTCGTCCACGCATCTCCGGCTCCCCAGCTCTTCTGGACCCACACGGGCAAGCGATACCAGGTCCTGCCGACTCCCAGTCCCCGGTCGGCGCTGCCGGTGGGCAGTTCCACAAAAGGAAAGATCCCAATCTGCGGCACCCGCTTCGTCTCTTTCACAAAGCGATACTTCGCGCCCACTTCCGTATCGCCGATCCCGTAGTTCGTCCCGTTGCCGTCCGATGGAATGTTCGCCGTCAGCGGTACCACCAGATGCAGTTGCAGATTCGGCGCCGCACCCCAGTTCACCTCATACGCCGGAATCGACAACGAAGTCCCTCCGTGGGAGCTGTCTGAGAGCTCAAAGGCGTACATCTCGAAGTGATGGAAGTCAACCGGCTCTGGATCATCGGTTTGAAATGGCGGCCCTGCGATCGCCGTCAGCGTTCCTGACAAAAGCAGCAGCAGACAGACCCACTCGCGACAAAGCCGCGGTCTCAGCCAATCCTGAATCTGTCTTCCAGACTTCACGCCTACCTCTCTTCTACCGCATCTTTTCTGTTAAATCAGTCTCCTCCAACTCACCATAAATAGAAATGGGAGAAGGAGAAAGGGCCGATACATCTCCGCTACGGCGGGTCTAACGCTCTTCAGTTCAACCGCTACCGCAATCCGCTCAAATTCAGATATTGAGAGAAGCTGGCCTTGCGATGGTCTTTTTCATTGAGACTTCGTATGCTTCAGTTACAGAGGCTACTCTTCCAAGGAGCAACAATGACCGATTTCACCGCACGCCGAGCCGAATTCCGCAAGCTTCACCAGAGCGGTTGTTTCGTCATCCCCAATCCCTGGGACGTCGGTTCCGCACGATACCTTCGCAGTCTCGGCTTCAAGGCGCTGGCGACGACCAGCGGCGGCTTTTCCTTTTCGCGCGGCCTTCCGGACGCAGACTGGGCCGTTCCCCGCGACATCGTCCTCGAACACATCGCGGCCATCGTCGCCTCGGTCGATCTCCCCGTCAACGCCGACTTTGAATCCGGCTACGCCCATGAACCGGAGGCTGTCGCCGAAAATGTCCGCCTCTGCGTCGAGACCGGCGTCGCGGGCCTCTCCATCGAAGACGCAAGCGGCGATCGCGAAGAGCCGCTCTACAATCTACCCCTCGCCGTGGAGCGAATCAAGGCGGCAAAGGTCGCCATCGACGCCTCCGGCACCGGCGTTTTGCTGGTTGCCAGGGCTGAATGCTATCTCGTCGGCCATCCCGATCCGCTGCGTGAATCCATCCGCCGTCTCGAAGCCTTTGCTGAAGCGGGAGCGGACGTGCTTTACGCTCCTGGCGCGGCAAAGCGTTCCGATATTGAAGCCATCGTCAAGGCAGTTCACCCCAGACCTGTCAACGTTCTGCTCACCTCCAGCAAGGGTCTGAAGATTCCGGAACTGGCCGAGATCGGCGTCCGGCGCATCAGCGTGGGTTCCGCGCTGGCACGCACTGCGTGGGCCGGATTCATCCGCGCTGCCCGCAAGATCGCCGAAGAGAACAGCATGGCGGCACTGGACGACGCCATCCCCTTCGCAGAATTGAACGGCTTCTTCCGCAAAGACCTGGCACAACGCTTCTGACCGGCCTCTCCGTTCGATATCTGCGAGAATAGAAGCAGGATGCCCGCACAGGAGACCATTGCCGTCGCCATGTCCGGAGGAGTCGACTCCTCCGCCGTCGCCGCGCTGCTGCGCTCACAAGGGTACACGCTCGTCGGCCTCACCCTCCAGCTCTGGAACCAGCGCCGCCTCGCCGGCCACGAGGGTATGCCCGAAGCGGTACGTGGACGCTGCTGCTCCATCGACGACGTCTATGACGCCCGCCACGTCGCCGAGCAGTTAGGCATTCCCTACTACCTCATCAACCAGCAGGACCGCTTCGAGGCCGATGTGGTCAAGCCCTTTGTCGCCGAATACTTAGCGGGCCGCACCCCGATTCCTTGCACACTCTGCAACAACCATCTGAAGTTCGACCAGCTTCTTATCACAGCCCGCCAGATCGGCGCCGACCGCATCGCCACCGGCCACTATGCACGCAATCACTTCGACGAGACCCGGGGCCGCTGG
>Ga0207657_10004702_pt1 | contig 14410 bp, 13 predicted proteins | sample KBSC33metaG_FD_184316 | JGI IMG/M metagenome (GOLD analysis project Ga0207657, IMG submission 184316) | Corn rhizosphere microbial communities from Kellogg Biological Station, Michigan, USA - KBS C3-3 metaG (SPAdes) (version 2) | ecosystem: Host-associated > Plants > Roots > Rhizosphere > Soil ... | reverse complement strand
ATGCAAAGCTTTTACAGTTCAGATTTCAATACGTATTGATTTCCAGATCCGAATTGATGATCTCGCCAAGCTGCTGGAGGAAAAGCTTTGCCGACCAATACCGACCTATGTAGGGCCGTAATCGCGGTGAACAGAGTGGCCATTCTCGAAAAAACACCAGAGAAGGTCTTTTACAAAATGTGTGAAGCGCTGAAGAGAGTGATGCGATACGATCGTGCGGGTCTGACCGTGTACGATCCCAAGCATGACACGCTGAAGATCGCTGCCCTATATGGTTCCTACGAGAACAGCTTTTTTCGTGTTGGAGACTTTCTTGGGCGCGGAAACAGTCAAAACGGCTGGACTTTCGAGCACCAGAGCGGGACACTTCGTCGTGACCTCGCCAAGGAACACCAATTTGGCCTGGAAAAGTACACCGTCGAAGAAGGATTTCGATCATTGTGCTCGGTTCCTCTAGTGGTGCATGGCAAGAGCGTGGGCGTCGTAACCATCCTGAGCCGTCAAAGAAATCAGTATTCGGATCGTCATGGACAGTCCTTACAGGATGTCGCTAATCAGATTGCTTTTCCTGTAGCAATGCTTTCACCTCATTGTTTGCGCCATCCCCAATCGAAGTTAATGTGTCCGAGTTGCGTTGGCTCCGGAGGTGGACGGACGACGACAGCAAAGTACAAAGAGCAATTATCGGCATGGGGACAAAAAGGAGGGCGTGGCAAACTAGGCGGTGGCAAGGCTTGATTGTTTTCCGCTCTTTGAAGTGAACTTTTTGTTAGCCGCCGAGGGACAATAAGGTTCGACGATTGCGTGGAGCTTCCTTGGCCTTGTTGCGACTAACCGCCGTCATGTTGCGCGTCCGACCATGAGGCGGGTTTGGAGTTCCTCTTTGTAAGGGATTGCAGTGCCTTTCCAGAAACAGTAAATTCCGTTAAGCCACAATTCAGAGACACTACCAGTGTCGGAAAGACCCACACGGTCGGCGTCTCGAAGTTCTCCGGGCCGGGGAAATGAACGTTGATTTCAGCCGGGAACTGACGTTGATTAACCGAATTGCATGACCTACAAGCCACGGGGTAACTTGCACCCCCACGTTGGACATCTTCTGAGGATGCAATCTGCAGAACTTGGTTGCCTTTACGACGAAAACGATTTCTGCAATTAGACTCAAAGAAATTAAAGATGGCCATATCACTCATTCAGCCGAGTTCGCCGAACACAACTGCCCAAACGTATGCTATGGCTGGTTTCAACAGCTATCCCGCAAGAATACACACCGTAATTGATGGAAATAGAGACCATGAGTGACGGCAGAGGAGTAGTTGCGCTAGGCAGAGCGCGGAACGGTGTGGAACCGGCGTCCGCTCCCTCTTGTGTGTACGTCCAGAATGACAGGTCATCCACGAGGTGTGCGACGGATTACAAGCAGTTCAGAGAGCAGCAGAACTGCGCCCCGACGTCGTCCCCTTTAACATTCGAACGGCAATCCTGAACGGAATGGAAGCTGCTCAATGTATCAGGCAGGGTTCTGCTGGTTCAAGATCCATTTCCCTGACGCGGGACAATGACGCGGATGTCAGGACAGAGGCTCTCGCCACTGGTGCAGCAGGATACGTGTGGAAGGCGAATGCAGCCAGCGAACTGGTCCCGCCACGGCAGCTACTTTTGAGAAGCATCACCGGTCCGACAAAGTTTTGACCACTGGTTTTTTCCCCTATCCGAGGCTCATGTCGTACAACTCAGAGATGTGCGGGGCACTAAAATCGCTATTTCCTCATTGATGAGGTTGCTCTCGGGCAACGAATGGATTGGCCTTTTGCGTGATCCTTTCTTAAGTTCTACATGCGCCCGCGTTCATCGATATCGAGCTGCGCCGCGGTCGAAAGGAGAGAGTTCTTGTTCAGGACCGAGAAGCTGGATTTAGATTTATCATTCCTGATGGCGGTGGATCGATTTACCACAGGAGCGAATGTTCACAAGATCCGAGGACTCGCGCATGCCTATGTGCTCGCCTGTGAAAATAACCAAGCGAGTAAAGCAGAAGAGTACCTGAGCCGTCTGCTTGGCGAGCTCGGCCGGAGTGCAAAGACTAGCAAACCATAGATCGAAACTTGGCTAAAAACCACGTAGCCGTTAAAAATCCCTACAAGGCTCATCAATCAGGCGTGCAGCGAACAAATGGGCAAATTGTGCTGACGCCTGATAGCAATCACAGCTCAGACGTAAGGCTCACGAAGGTGAACAGGCGTGGCGGATCTCCGAATGCGCAGGTTAATCATTTCCACAAACACAGAGAAACCCATTGCAAAGTAGATGTAGCCTTTCGGTATGTGCATGTCCAAGCCGTCGCCGATCAGCGCGATCCCAATCAGCAGCAGGAAAGAGAGGGCGAGGACTTTCACGGTCGGATGGCGATTAACGAAAGCGCTGATCGGTCCCGCTGAAAACATCATCACTCCCACGGCAAGGATTACAGCTGTAACCATAATAGTGATTTGATTGGCCATGCCGACGGCGGTGATGACCGAATCCAGGGAAAACACGATATCCAGAAGCATGATCTGAATAATCACGGCGGCGAATGACGGCCGGACGCGAGCCGACCTGTGGCCTTCTTCACCTTCCAAACGATCGTGAATTTCGATTGTGGCCTTGGCGAGCAGGAATAAGCCGCCTCCGATCAAGATGAGGTCGCGTCCGGAGATAGGGCGCGCCAAGATGAAAAAGAGTGGAGTCGTTAATTTGGTAATCCAGACAATGGAGAGCAAAAGCAGGATGCGCATGACCATCGCGGCCACGAGTCCCATCCGCCGCGCCAGGTGTTCCTGTGGGCCGGGAAGCTTGCTCGCGAGAATCGAGATAAAAATTACATTATCAACGCCGAGCACGATCTCCAGGAACGTCAGCGTGCTGAGCGCAACCAGACCGGAGGAAGTGAAGACTGCTTCCATGTTGCCGCTCTCCCTTGGAGCTTGAGCCGCATACTAAATCTTCTATATATATATATATATTCACTGACCCAAGAAGCGGAAGGCTGAGATCTCCTGATTTTCTGGCGACCCGGGGGTACTGTAAACGCAACGCAATCGAGGGAATGCTCCGCAGCCGGTAGCATGGGGTGTTCGCTACGTGCGACAGGGTTGTCCAAGGCGACGGTACAAACATAGCGCTCATCGAGCCTGATTGCGCGAGTCACCAAACGTCACTTACTGCGGCGGGGGTGATGGTGAGTCTCCCTGCACCGGGGCAACAAGGGTTGCAGGCCGGTGCAGGTGAAAGGAAGATTCTCGAAGACACTATGCAGCGGTTTCTAGTCCTTTGCGCTCAGCGACTCTGGTCTCGACAACGTGTCGAATTAGTCGCCGTGTGCGCTCCACGAATGCAAGTTTATCGGCCAGGCAGCTTTCCAGAAGGACACCGACTCCGTAGTGGCCTGTCGCATCGGCTGCCGCTACCAGAGCCGCGTACTCTCCGATGCGAAGATGTGTAAGGTGTACGAGTTTTGCCAAGACGAACAGGCGTCTGGCAGCGGGAGATTGAATCTCATTCAGTTCTTTACGAAAATCCTCCAGGAAGATCTCCTGAAGACGTCCGCTGAGTTTTGTAGGCTGTTCTCCGATCATCTTAAAGCATTGGTCGAGCTTAGCGAGAACACTTTGAGAAACGAATGCGCGCGCCTCCAGTGCCTCCTTGACTTGGGGGTCTTGCGCCGCTTGGCCTAGTTCATCATATATTTTCGTTGATCTTTCTGTGGCTTCGCGCACATGGCTAAGAAGAATGAGGAATGTCTCTTGGGGAGTTCTTGCTGGCATCATTTACTCCTTAATTTGTGGGGATCGAAATGACCACGTCAGTCTAAAGTTCGTTCAGGTTGAACGATAGCTGGCATTGTTGACAGGTGCAGAGGTCTTCTTCACGTGGAAAATCAAACAAGGCAAGATTTTGGCAGTTCGCTCTGTGTCAAACACGAGGGCACATTGGGGAGCGAGTCAGCTGCGAGCGGCTTTCCATGGACCCCTGTAGACCTCTGTCGTTGGGCGTTGTTCTTTCGAGACCAAAAGCCTGACACAGTCCAGGTAGCCCGCCCGACTGACTCTAGCGACGGTCCTGCTTCGGAGGACAGTGATGCTCCGCACAAAAGAGGTTCTGCTCTCGCTGTCTGCGGTATTTCTCTTTTCCTCTATCCCACTTGCTCAATCCAATGACGTCCATATACGGCCGTCTCCTCACGTTGATGTACATGCCCGGAGCGACACCGATTTATTTTCCGTCAAAAGTCGCGAGCCGGGTGGCTCTTCACAGGCGTTGAGGGTCGCCGTCGACCTCGTCTTGGTTCCGGTAACCGTGACCAATAGCCACAACCAGGCAGTGACGAATTTGGATGTACGAAGTTTTGCGATTTACGAGAATGATGAGCGACAGGAAATTCGACATTTTTATATCGAGGACTCACCAATCTCTGTCGGTCTGGTGGTTGATATCAGCCGGAGCATGCGCAGTAAGATGGAAATGGTTAAGGCTGCGGTTAGGGAATTTTTTAACAATGCCAACCCTGATGACGACTACTTTGCCGTGACATTTGCGAGCCGGCCCAAGTTGCTGGCGAACCCCACGCAGTCGATCGGAACGTTGGAGTCAAAACTCGCGCAGGTAAACGCCGACGGCAACACGGCCCTACTGGACGCCATATCGATGGGCATTTCTAAGCTGCAAAATGCACGCTATGGTCGGCGGGCCTTGCTCATTATTTCCGACGGGGGCGACAACAACAGTCGATTTCGCTTGAACGATATTAAAAAGCTGGTTCAAGAATCCGATGTCATGGTGTATGCGATTGGCATTGTCGATGAATTCAATCTGCCCCTCTTTAAGAGCTTGGACGACAGAGTCCGCAAACATTGTTTAGAGGAGATTACTGATGCTAGCGGCGGCCGAACTATTATGGTGAACAATCTTGCAAGAGTACCCGATGCCGCCGCCACGATCAGTCGCGACATGCGGAATCAATATGTTCTCGGCTATAAACCAAGCAATCGCGCGCACGACGGTTCTTGGAGAAGAATCAAGGTCAGAGTGGCGTCCATCGCGACCGAACCGCCGCTGCAAGCATTTTATAAGCGAGGATACCTATCGTCGCATCCTTAGTCTCGGTCCCTTCAGCGTCTTACCTACTCTCATCTTGAGTCAAACGGAATGGCTTGGTAGGCGGGAGTCTGTTCCTGGATTGAGATCACCCAGCGATAGCGGACGTTATGTAGCCATTGTGGCACAAGCCATCTGAGGATAGCGCATCTGAAGATATCCAAGTGCCTAGTCTTTATAGGAACCGGAAAGAGTCATGTGCCGTGAGGGCTCGGAAAGAACGTTGTGGTTTGTTAGAATTTAATTACGATCCCAGTCGAAACTCGTGCGTTTCTGTTTCTTGTATCACCTGCGAAGCGGGTGCTCATCCAATCTGCTTGCACGATCCGGAACCCAATTCCTTTACGTAGACCCACGTCGAGGCCTCCTCCGACCATCATGGCGAATCCGCTATGCGATTGCCCGTTTGTGGCTGTGATGCCTCCGAACAATGCATGTATGAAGGGCTGTACCACGGGGAGGCGTGCGGTCAGAACTGGTCCAACAGCGTACGTATATGAGTTAACATGTTCTTTGTAAGCGCCGCTGAAATCTGCGGTGATTCCCAAAACGTGCTTGAAATTTCCCGTAAGCGATACATTCCAGCCGTTTGCGTTAAAAGCTGGCTGTAGGTGTGTGAACTGGTAGCCGCCAAAAATTTCAACTTTCTGCGCCGAGGCCACCAGGGGAACTAGGCCAAAGATCGCAATAAGCAATGTTGTCCTGGCACCTGAGCTCTGTCGATTGAGCATCCGCTCGTCTCCTCTCCTCGTCTATTTCTAATCCAGGTTCTCCGTCGACGAGGTTCACTCGACAACGTAGTTGAACGCTTGCAAGTTGCAGAACTGTCAGTGCTGACAGTGAACACACCACAGTCGATCACTGCCGAACTGCTATTTCTGACAGTTGCCCTGGCTACCGGATTCTCTGATCCTTAGTTTGTTTCCGCGTCGCAGGATCACGGAGTTTCACTGGTCGCTATTGCTGGCACGGCGAAGACACGTTCACATTCATCTCTTGCATTCCTTCAGCCACTGACTCACTCCGTTGAGGTTGGGATTCGAGAACGCGAATACTTGAGAGGAATAACTTATGAACCGAAGCATCTGGTTCGGACTGTGTGCAGCAGTGCTCTGCCTCCATCTGGTTGCAGCCGCGAATGCTGTATCCAATGGCGAAGAGATTAAGACTAAAGGCTTAATCACGGGACGAGACGGCGACACTTTGACGCTGAGAACCTTGGAATCTGGAAATCTCACGGTCGTGCTAACCGATGACACAAAAGTAGTCCAGCCTAAAGGCTTGTTAAAGGTCCGGAAGCAAGAGATGGCAATGACTGCTCTGATGCCCGGCCTAAAAGTTGAAGTTGAAGGTGTCGGCGACCCACAGAACCGGGTGGTCGCGAGTGTGATCAAGTTCTCTGGCAATGACCTGAAAACAGCTCAGGCCATCGAAGCTGGACTGCAACCCACGCAGGCAGCAGTTCAGACCAACAAGGAGGACATAGCAGCGAACAAAGTGCAGATTGCAGGGAATCGCGAGAAGATCGACGAAAACGAACAGGAAGTAAGCAAACGTTTCTCCGATCTCTCCGAGTACGATGTTAAATACGACGCGACCGTCTATTTTGATAGCGGAAAGTCAACAATTTCACAGAAGGACAAAGACGCACTCTCCAAGTTGTCGCACGATGCGGTAAGCCTCAAGGGGTACATCGTTCAGGTAAAAGGCTTTGCTGATTCGTCAGGCAATGCTGCAATGAACCAGAAACTGAGTATGGATCGCGCTCAAGAGGTAATCGCGTATTTATTGCAGAGTTGTAACGTCCCACTGCGGCACATCGTGGCGCCTGGAGCGATGGGCGAAACTGCTCCCGCGGCAACCAACGAGACGACACAAGGCCGGTCAGAGAACCGCCGCGTCGAGGTAAAAGTGCTTGTGAATCGAGGCCTCTCAGCCGGCAATTAACTGTGCGGCAGTAACCACTTTGAAGTTGCAGAAAAGATCGCCCAAACGCTGCGAGAGTTCCCCGACGCCTTGTGAGTAGGCTCAATGAGCGGTCACCCACGGACTTTGGGCGCCGGAAAACTCCTGGGGAAGAGTGACTTTATGGCGGAACGTGAGACATTATCCGAAAGTCATGTAAGTCGCGCGCTCGAAGTATCCATTCATGTGGGTCTCCTCATTCTGCTGACGGCAGCGTGCCTTCTCATACTACGTCCGTTCATTCCGCTGATCGCTTGGGGCATCATTATCGCGATCGCCACGTACCCTGCCCAACGGAGATTGCAAAATGCTTTCGGCGGGCGCGCTACCCTTGCTGCAGTCGTTTGTGGAGTAGTTTTACTTGCAGTTCTTATTGTGCCGGTGTTATTGCTGACTGGCTCATTGGTTGAGGGCATTCAGAGTGTGGCTGCCCGCCTTAAGGGTGGTATGCCGCTCGTCCCGCCGCCACCACCACGCATCGAGAATTGGCCCATAATCGGGGTTCCGTTGAGTAATGCATGGGACATGGCCTCCAAGAATCTATCGGCGGCACTGCGAACCCTTGTTCCCCAGATCAAAGCTGTCATTCCAGAGATGCTCGCGGCTTCTGCTGGAATCGGGTTGGCGGTGGTGCAATGGGTTCTCTCCATCATCGTTGCTGCAGTGCTCCTTGCGAACGCCAAAAGTGCGGCGAAGGCTGCACGCTTATTGGGCAATCGTCTTTTCGGCGAGCGGGGTCCTGAATTTGAGCGCTTGGGAGCTGCTACCGTCCGCAGCGTGACGACCGGAATCATTGGCGTGGCGCTTATCCAATCATTTTTCGCTGCGCTCGGTTTTCTGGTGGCGGGACTGCCCGGTGCGGGGTTGTGGGCGGTGATCTTCGTCTTCGCAGCCGTACTCCAAGTGGGCGCCCTGATACTGCTTCCGGCAGTGATTTACATGTTTGCTATCGCTAGCACCACCAAGGCCATGATGTTTTTGGTTTGGTGCCTTGTCGTCGCCCTGATGGACAACATTCTCAAGCCTATGTTGCTCGGCCGCGGTGTGGAGGTACCCATGGCGGTGGTGTTCTTGGGTGCTATCGGGGGATTCATTGCAATGGGGATTGTCGGGCTGTTCGTCGGAGCCATCATTTTGGCTGTAGGGTACAAGTTGTTTCTTGCGTGGCTCGAAGGGAAAGATAAAGTCAGCCCGGAGATCGCCGAACGCGTCGTAGCCGCTTGAGCAGACGAGCCGAGCTCTTAAAAGCTAACGCTCAACTTCGAGATGACGACTAGGAATACCCCCGTGCGAGCGGCGCTTGTACAGCAGCACTATGCAGCTTCGGAGGCTTGTGCAACCTCGGTAATCCGGGATCCTTTTTCAAGCAGGATGGCAGCGCTTAACACGAATACCCAAGCCGGAAAAACAAGCGATATCCACGCGATGATTCCGACGCTCAGTAGAAGCCCTGCTGCCAAAGCATAGCCGAGTAGTGCGATCCAGCGCGGAACAATACCTGTTCGCAGCAAGATGGTTGAAGTTGAGAACATGAAGGCGGCAGCCATTTTGATTCCGTACACGTTCATAGTTTGATAAATTTGGGCCCGACCCATGGCGTAGGTGCCAGTCTGTGTTAAAAGGTCGGGTGAACTAATTAAAACCCTGATAAGTCCACCAGCAAGCGCGGCCGACGTAAAGATCATTGCGATATACAGCAATCCGCTCCCCAGAAAAACAGTAGAAAAGAATCGGTCCTCCAGCGTCCCTAAGCGATTGCGTACCACGGCAATGAACCACAAGAAAGCAATGCCGGCGAACGGCAGCAGGTTAAGAGCGAGAGAGATTGTCTTCGAATGACTGATCACGTCCACTGCTGGACCGCCAAGATTCGCGGGAATGGAAATCCAGACGAGCACGTGGCTGGTGATAGACAACACTGAAAAAACTATTCCGGCCATCGCGGCGGCTCTGGGCGTTCGCAGCCCTTCATGCAAGTCCGAGTGACCCATCTAAATCTCTCTCTAACGGTTGTTGTGAGTAAGGAGGCAGGAGTATCGTCGGCGATGCCTCAGGGACATTGTGCCGTTCTCGCCCAGAGTTGGAACCTGTGAAGTCTGTCAGTGGGCAAGCGGACCAGCTTCTGAGGCCTCTTCGGTCAACACCGGAGACCAGGACTTGTCTGGGTTGAAGCGCTCCATCTTCTGAAATTCATCGAGGGTTCGCGGTCCGAGATCTTTGTCGTAAACAACCCCATCCTGGCTAACGATGAAGGTTCTTATTCCCGTAACGCCGTACTGGGCTGGGGCAGCAACAAGCGCAAAGCCTCCAATCATGATGCCCTTTACCACATAATCCATCTGCCCAAGTGGCGCAGCCGGTCCTTGACCTTTAAGAATCTTAAAGAAATAACCGTGATACGGCTCTGAGCGACTGGTGTAGCCCTGTTCGATCGCCCGCGCAATCTTTTCGCCGATGGGACCTTCCCAAGTGCCATCAGGATTCTGCCAAGCCAGGCCGTCCTGCTTGCCTGGCGTGCTGACGATGCGCTGAGCATACTGGTTCACATCGTAGCCCTCACGCTTCTCGAAGGCATAGTCGTACTGAGCCTCTACGTAGCCGTGGCAAATCTGAATTGCGTCCAGTTCATTGGCGCCGATTCGGCGATATAGGAGTTCCTGGCTACCGGCCTTTGCATCGAAAGACCACTTCTCACCATGTTTCACAATCGGTACAGGAAATGGCCAATCTTCCTCACCCACAAGCACAAATGCCCGGTTCCGCGTCGTTGGATCTACAGCGACACTCTTCTTCTCGCGAGCTTGAGCCGCGAAGTCGGCGGCATGCTTGCGGTCCTGAGCGAACTCACCGCTGAAGACGATATCCTCACCATCTCGACCAAAAATCTGCGCGAGAGTAACCACATCGAATTTCTCGGCTGCATCGACTAAGACATTCGCGGCCTGCTGAGGGCTGTCAAAAGTTCGAGGACCTGCGGTACCGCCGCTCGTACCGGGCTCGGGTTTCTTGCTTCTGGACTGCTGTGCAGCTGAAAGAGTCGGAATGCACAGGCTCACGAAGGCTAACACGGAGAGGATCCAATGAAGTGATGAGCAATTTCGATTGGAGAATGTTGGTCGCATGCTGTGCTCCTGGCATCCCTTCTCAAACTGCGGCTCTATCTGCGGCGTCCACCACCACCGCGGCTGAAGCCTCCTCCGCTCCCGCCAAAGCCGCCACCTCCTCGAGAACCCAAGCTGGATGCTCCACGACTTCCGCTGGCGCGCGCGTTTGACCCGTCATATCCGCGAGACCCACCGCCGAAGGCATCTCGATTTCCGCCACCGCTACGGGAAAGATCTCGGCTGCCTATGCGATCCGCTCCACCCGCGCCCCCCCGGTTGCCAATGCCGTCACCCCCGCTGCGACCGGCAAAGTTATTCGCAGCCGCACGGTTACCAAAGCTCGTCGCTGCGCGGTTGTTGCCAAAATTGCTGCCTTGCCGGCCGATCTGTTGCCGCGCACTCGCCTGCCGGTTGGCTAGCGAATCACCGCGCGTCGTACCTCCAAACCTATCTGCTGTTGAGCGATCCCGATACGGGGCGCCGCCACGATGTTCTGGATTGTGCTGCCAACGGTTTCCGCCACCATTAGCCGGCAGAGTTGAAGCGCGGTTACCTCCACCAAGGTTGCCGCGGTTTCCTCCGCCCGCTATTGGATTCGAAGGACGGGCACCGATGTTCCCGCGATTCCCACCGATGTTGTTTCTGTTACCGCCGATGTTCGAACTGCGGTTGAAATTGTTGTTTCGGTTGATCGTGATGTCGTTGTTACCACCCCAGCCGCAGCCCCAACCCCAACCGCCGCTCCAGAATGCTCCCATCATTACGCCCACCCCAAAAGAAATGGCCATGCCCGCGGGGTAGTACCATGCAGACGGATAATAAATGGGCGGGTAAGGATACACGGGCGCCCCATACACCACTACGGGATCATAGGAAGGCACATACACCACCTGTGGGCTGGCCTGCTCCACAACGATCACGCTTTTATTCTCGATAACCTTGGTTTCCACCTTCTGTTGCTCGGTGGTTTTGAGATTGCCTTTGTCCTGGGCTTTCTTGCGCATGCGCTGCACGGCATCCATAACGTCGCTTTGCTGTGCCAGAAACGCGTTTCCCAGGTCGGTGGTCCATTGAATATCGTTGGCCAGGCGTTTCACCACCTCTGGGAGAGCGGCCAAAGCCTGAACGCTCGGATCCCACGGTTGTTTGCCAACAGCATCGGCGAGGGCCTTATCTTTTAGACTCTTGTTGTTTTCCAGCCACTGCTGGAGCTGAATTATTTCTAACGGGTAAGTCGACGCAGCCAGAACCTGAGCGAGCATCGGATCAGGATAAAGAGCAATGGGTGCCACCAGCGAATCCAATTGTTCAGGAGGAATCTTGGCAGCCTGATTTTTTGCGGAAGACGCGGTTTCTTGTCCGACAGATAGTGTATCTGCCAAAGTGTCGCCTGGAATGAGAGCAAGAGCACAGAGAATCGCAAGTACAGATCGGAGGATTGCACTCTGTGGCCTAGAACGCATGAGAATGCCTCCTGCTTATTTCCCAGTTTCTTCTGATCCGGCTCAAGCCGGTTGTGACGGAAGTACGTCTACCCGTACGTAATCAAAGGATGAATTTCCGACACGAGTACACGGATCCACATTAAGTCACACGCTTGCGTGTGTGAGCTGGCAAAACATACAGGTGGAGGCTCAGGTCAGGCAGGATATGGAATCTGAAGCGAGGAATTCCTTTATCAATAGCCAAGAAATTCGACGCGCTGCTTCGGGGCACGAAGCAGCGCGCGGGAGTAACGCACGTTTGCTTCGGCGTTAACTTCTAACTGCCGGCAATCCCCTTATTGACCAGAACCTTAACTTCAACCCGACGATTTTCAGCTCGTCCGCTCTTGGTCTCGTTCGGTGCCGCTGCTCCGTATTCCCCCATCGCGCCGGGTGCCACGATATGCCGCATGGGCACCGCACCCTGCTGCATCAAATAAGTGACAACTGCTTTGGCGCGGTCCTCGCTGAGTTTTGTGTTCATCGCAGCGCTGCCGGTGGAGTCGGCGTAGCCGGTTACCTCGACGATGTATCCGGTGAGGCGAGTAGCGGAGTTCGCCAGTTCCTTCAGTTCTATCTGGTCCTTGGCCGAAACCTTTGAACTACCAACCTCGAAGTTCACGGTTGCTTGGCCCTTTACATCGTATTCACTCAAAGCCATAAAGCGTTGCGTGTTTTCATCAATATTCTTGATATTTTCTTCGATCTGCTGCTTGTTGCTCGAGATGTTTTGCTGGTTGGTTTCGATATTCTCCTTATGCGCTGCGAGCTGCACTTTATTCGCTGCAATATCTCCCCGATTTGACTCAATTGCGTGCACGTTGGCCGCCACTTGCTCTGATGTAGGGTGCAGGCCGGACTGGATCATCTCGGCCGTTTCCAAATCGTCGCCATCGACAGTTATGGTTTTGGCAACAACACGGCCCTGGTCATCGGATGTTCCGTCTATGTCCACTTTGAGCCCGGGAATCAGCACGACGTTGGACATGTTTTCCTTGTCCAAGCCAAACAGGCCCTTGTCATCTTTCGTCGTTGTGTCGTCGGTAAGCACTACCGTGATCTTCCCCTGGGGGCCGCTGACGATCAATGTTTCGCCGGTTCGGGACGTGATCATGCCTTTTGCTTCGGCTTTGTCTCCACTGGCGCCAAAGGATGAAATTGACCCTAACAAGCACATCGCGCCCAGAGTAGCTAGACGCAGTATTCGGCCGCTCTGCATAGTTCCTCCTTGATTTGTTCTTCGAAGTATCACTCACCCAATCGGCGTCGTCGGTGAATGTGGTGAACAGAATCTCAGCGTAGCTGGAAGCTTATCGGTGTTGAACTGTCATTTCTATCAGTGCAACGGTCAACCAGAGCCTTGTAGCCTATTTGAAGCGCCTTTCGAATTGTCGTAATGCATTCTAATTCTCCATCAACGCAGGAGAACTGGGGCACATCTTCCAATTCATAAAGTCGTCATCGCCACCTTAAGTTTGCAGACTTGTCCGAAGGCGCGACCCACGAGGGGAATCATGCGAATGGCGACTCAGTACGAGATCAACAGGTGCATTCTCGGGCTCACCGTTCTCGTCCTGACTCTGTGTCCAGGGACAATCGCGCAGGATCAGGAGGCAGCAGGTCCCGAACAGAGGTCCGGCTCTTTCTCCAGGACGGTTGACCATCTCCTGAATTACTTGAACATGGCGGGCACAACGAAGGCGAGTGACTTTCAGCCCTTAAATCAGCCGGAGCGCAATGACATCTACTGGAAGACGATGGTCAATCCTCTGGGTTACCTCAAGGCTGGATTCTCCGCCGGCATCGATCAATGGAAAGACAAGCCTCCCGAATGGGAGCAAGGAATGTCTGGTTATGGCAAGCGATTCGGTAACATCGTCGGCCAGTATTCAATTCAGCGTACTGTGACGTTCGGTTTGAGCAGCGTATTACATGAAGACAACCGGTACTTCAATTCTGGAAAGAACGGCTTCTGGTCCCGCATGGGCTACGCAGTAGCAAGCGGTATTCTTGCGCGGCACGATGATGGGAGTCGGCACATATCCATTTCCCAACTAGGAGGAGTGGCAACTGGCGCTCTCGTGTCCCGCGCCTGGTTGCCGAGTAGCCAACGCACAGGTGGGGATGCAGCCGTCAGCTTCGGCATCACCATGGCGAGTAACATGGGATTCGGCGTTGTGAAAGAGTTACTTCCGGATCTGGGGCGGGCGATCGCCAGGAAGCGCAACAAGCCCCAACATACACCTGAACCAGTAGAGTCATCCGTACGCTGAGCTATCTGCGCCGACCACCGCCGCGGAATCCTCCTCCTCGGCCCTGGAATCCTCCCATCGAGCTACTGAAGTTCTGCGTACGTTGCTGTCCGGAACTGCGTGCTCGTTGTTGCTGTTGTAGGCTGGGTTGAGGTTTGTTCGTCGACTGCCAGCCGCTACCCGAGTTCTGCGACCAATTACCATTCTGACGATCGTATCGATACACTGTGCCATCTTTGCCGGCATATACATTGTTTCCGGCCACGGCGGCACCCCTGCCGGTGTTTGTGTTGTAAGCGAACCCGCCACGGCCCGCCGTACCCTCTCCGCTATAAATATTCCCGGCGTAACCAGCACCGCCACCAGCTACGACGCCTGTGTTTGGGTTGTAACCAACAGCACCGCGCCCGCCGACGGTATTGCCCGTATAAATATTCGTGTTGCTGCCGCGACCCGCTACGCCTACTGT
>Ga0207657_10004701_pt1 | contig 14412 bp, 13 predicted proteins | sample KBSC33metaG_FD_184316 | JGI IMG/M metagenome (GOLD analysis project Ga0207657, IMG submission 184316) | Corn rhizosphere microbial communities from Kellogg Biological Station, Michigan, USA - KBS C3-3 metaG (SPAdes) (version 2) | ecosystem: Host-associated > Plants > Roots > Rhizosphere > Soil ... | reverse complement strand
CACCATACGCGTTGACTCGCCGCCGCGGGCAGGCGTATCGTGCGTCGTTCCATGGCTGCCGCCGAGCGCTGCGACGTCTTCGTAATCGGCGGTGGACCGGCTGGCGCGACGGCTGGACGCCTGCTTGCGTCCTGGGGCTGGTCGGTCATCGTCGCGCACCGGGCGGCGCCGGCGCGAATCGGGCTTGCGGAGTCGCTGCCCGCGAGCACACGCAAGCTGCTCGCGTTCCTTCGTCTGCTGGACGCCGTGGAATCCGGCACGTTTCATCCCAACACAGGCAATGCCGGCGCGTGGGCGGGCGCGTCTCGTCAGACGCCTTCGTCCGGCGAAGGTTTCCACGTGCGCCGTCCCGCCTTCGACGCGCTGCTGCGTCGCGAAGCGCTCGGCGCCGGCGCGCGCGTCGTGAAGGCCGTCGTCAGGCGCGTCGATCTCGCGCGCCAGCCGCATCGGATCGAGTACGCGACAGACGAGGGGGTCACCACGTGCGCCGCCTCGATGGTCCTCGACTGCTCCGGACGTGCCGGCATCATCGCGCGGCACGGATTGCGCCGCACCGACGCGCGCTACCGCACGATGGCGATCGTGGCGGATTGGGACTGTCCGTCCTGGCCCGCCGGCGAACAGACGCGAACCGTGATCGACAGCTACGCCAGCGGCTGGGCCTGGTCCGTTCCGTTATCGGCGCGGCGGCGTCAGTGCACGATCATGATCGAGCCGTCGGCGATCGGCGGGCGCGGGCACGACACCGGCCCGTTCGCGCTGCATCGCGCGTACGTGCGCGAGATCGCCCGCGCACGCGAGATCGCGTCGCGCCTCGCCGGGGCGACACAGACCTCGGCTGCGTGGGCGTGCGAGTCATCTGTGTACCACGCTTCGCGCGCCGGGGATCGCGGCGTGCTCCTCGTCGGCGACGCGGCATCGTTCATCGAACCGCTCTCCTCGGCGGGCGTCAAGAAGGCGATGACCTCCGCGTGGCGCGCCGCCGTGGTCGCGAACACCTGCCTGACGAACGCCGCGATGGCGGGCGCGGCGGTGGATTTCTACACCGCGCGCGAACGCGCGATCTACGCAGACTGTCAGCAGCGCGCCGGCCGGTTCTTTCAGGAGGCGGCGGACTCGTACGCCAACGCGTTCTGGTCGTCGCGCGCGGAGGCGACGGCGCCCGCGTCGTCCTCGACATCGGCAACCGCCGGCATGCGGGCCGCATTCGACAAGCTGCGCGCCGCTCCGCGTCTCGCGCTCCGTCTCGCCTCGGCGCTTCGCTTCACGCCGGTTGCCGACATCGAAGGACGCGAGGTCGTCCTCCGTGAGGGCGTGGTGATGCCGGGCGATCGGGAGCCGGTGCGATTCGCCGCTGGCGTGAATCTGGCGGCGCTCGCCCGCCTCGCGGTGGCGTGCGATGAAGTGCCCGCGCTGTTTTCCGCGTACACGGCTCACGTCGGACCGGTGCCGATGGATGGTCTGCTCACCGGCCTGTCGCTGCTTGTCGCGCGGCAGGCGTTGATTCACGAGGATGTCCGCTCATGAAACGGATCGCGCTGCTTCTGCTGGCACTGCCCTTCGCGTGGATTGCGGCGCCGCGCGCCCAACAGGCGACCCCGTCATCGCCGCCGCCGGCCATCGCCGACGATGAGAAGAAGGACGAAGGGATCCCGGTTACGAGCGACCTCGTGAAACGCAAGTGCGGCACCTGCCACAAGGCGGACGCGCAGGGCCGCCTCTCGCGGATCTCGTATCGCCGCACGACGCCCGAGGGCTGGGAGCTGACGATCAAACGGATGGTCACGCTCAACAATCTGAAGATCGAGCCCGAAGAAGCGCGAGAGGTGCTGCGCTATCTCGCCGATCATCACGGTCTCGCCCCCGAGGAAGCCAAGCCGGCCGCGTTCGAGGCCGAGCGGCGGCAGGACGATTTCGAATACGCGTCGGACAAGGATCCCGACAAGGACAAGAAGATCACGAGCGACACCTGTTCCGCCTGTCATTCGCTTGGACGCGTGATCTCGCAGCGCCGCACGAAGGACGAATGGGCGCTGCTCGTCGCCATGCACCGCGGCTATTACTGGCTCGTCGACTTTCAGGCGTTCCGCCGCACCGGGCCGCTCGAGCGCGAGCCGGGGGCCGACGGACGGCCGCCGGACAACCGTCATCCGATGGACGTCGCGATCGCCCATCTCTCGTCGGCGTTCCCACTCGCGACACCCGAGTGGTCGGCCTGGTCGGCGACGATGCGTCCGCCCCAGTTGAAGGGCACGTGGGTACTCTCGGGATATCAGCCGGGCAAGGGTCCGGTGTTCGGCACCGTGACCATCGCTTCCCAAAGCGCCGACAGCACCGAGTTCACGACGCAGACGACGTACACGATCCCGCGCACGGGCGAACATATGACGCGCACGGGGCGCGCCCTCGTTTACACCGGGTACCAATGGCGCGGACGCAGCAGCGACGCCGGCGGGCAGCACGATCTTCGCGAGGTGCTGTTCATCGATCGCGATTGGCGCCACGCCGAAGGCCGCTGGTTCACCGGCGCGTACGACGAGCTCGGCATCGACGTGCGGCTCGAACGCGTCGGCCTGGATCCCGTGCTCACCGGGATCGCGCAGCCGATGCTGCACGCTGGCGCCTCGAATCAGGAGCTGCACCTGTTCGGCGCCAACCTTCCGACGCAGCCTGCGGCGGCCGACTTCACCTTCGGTCCAGGCGTCACCGTCGACCGGGTGGTCAGCGCGAAACCCGACGAGATCGTCCTGGCGGTCTCAGCGGCTGGATCGGCGACGCCGGGCCGTCGATCGGTGCTGCTCGCCGGTGCGACAGGCGAAGCGTCGGTGGCGGTGTACAACACGGTCGACTTCATCAAGGTAACGCCGCAAGCGGGCCTCGCCCGCGTCGGCGGCGTCAATTTTCCCAAACAGCTTCAGCAGTTCGAAGCGGTCGCGTATGCGAACGGTCCCGACGGCAAACCTGACACGAAAGACGACATCGCGCTGGGCCTCGTGAACGTCTCCTGGAGCATCGAGGAGTACACGGCGACGTTCAGCGACGACGACAAGGATTTCGTCGGCACGATCGACGCGGCGTCTGGGCTCTTCACGCCGAACGTCGACGGTCCGAACCCGAAACGGCGGCACAACGCCAACAACTACGGCGACGTGTGGGTCGTGGCGACGTATCAACCCGCCGGGTCCGCGTCGTCTCCGGCGGACGCCGCGCACGCGTTGAAGGCACGCGCGCATCTGCTGGTGACCGTGCCGCTCTACATGAAGTGGGACGAACCGGAGGTCGGCCGATGATGGCGCTGGTCCCGCGCGAGTTTCATCTCTTCACCGCCGCCGGTCGAGGCTTTCTGTATCTCGTGCCGAGCGCCGCGATTTTCGCGCTCGACGACGCGACGTCGACGGTGCTGCGGGCGGTTGGCGATCGCCGCGAACCCGAAGACGGCATCGTGGCGGCGCTCGCGGATCGCTTCGATGCGTCCATCGTTCGCGGCGCGATCGCGGAGCTGCTGGAGGTGCGCGCGATCGGCTACGAGCAGCAGCCGGAGGAGACGACGCCCCGCCTCCTGCCGATGATGCCGTTCCCGCTCAACACGATGGTGTTGAACGTCACCAACCAGTGCAATCTGGCCTGCACCTATTGCTACGAGTACGGCGAGGACAAGATCGTCGACACCGCGCATGGGGCGCAGCCCAAGTTCATGGCCGAGCAGACGGCTCGCGACAGCGTGGAGTTCCTGCTGCGCGAGAGCGGGCAGGTGGCGCACCTGACGTTCTTCGGGGGCGAGACGCTGCTGAATTTTCCCGTGCTGCAGTCGACGATCGCGTACGCCCGGCGGCGCGCCGCCGAAGAGGGCAAGACGATCGACTTCAGCCTGACGACCAACGCCACGCTGCTCCGCCCCGACATCATCGAGTTCCTCGCCGAGCAGCAGGTCGGCGTGACGGTGTCGATCGACGGCCCGCGGGAGATGCAGGACAAATTCCGCGTCTTCCACAACGGCGCCGGCAGCTACGACATCGTGGCGCCGAAGATCAAGGAGCTGCTCCGGCGCCATCGCACGCGGCCGATTGGCGCGCGCGTCACGTTGACGTCGGACACGCTGGACATCACGCGGATCTACAAGCACCTCACCGAGGAAATCGGATTCTGGGAGGTCGGCTTCGCGCCGGTGACGACGTCGCCGCAGCAGGCATATGCGATCGGCGAGCGCGGGTTCGACCGGATGCTCGATCAGTTCCGGGCGCTGGCGCGCGACTTCGCGGACAGCGTGGCCGACAACCGTCATCATGGATTCTCCAACGTGAAGGACACGCTGGAGGAGATTCACAAAGGCGTGAGCAAGGCGTACCCGTGCGGCGCCGGGCTCGGTCTGCTCGGCGTGTCCACGTCGGGCGACGTGGCGCTGTGCCACCGGTTCGCGGGATCCGATTCGCACCAGTTCGGCACCGTGAAGGACGGCATCGACCGCGGCGCGCAGACCGCGTTTCTCGAGCGTCATCACATCGCCGACAAGACGGACTGCCGCACCTGCTGGGCACGCCCCCTCTGCTCCGGCGGCTGTTATCACGAAGCGCACGTCCGCTACGGCGACACCATGCGCCCGAATCTGCATTACTGCGAATGGATTCGCGGCTGGACGAACACGTGTCTGGAAATCTACGGCGAGCTCTCTGAACGCAATCCCGGGTTCCTCGCGCGCTTCGATCGCGAGGAGGCGATGACGGAAGTTGTGGTGTAACGGACAGGGACGGTGGTCAGTGAGTCAAATGCGGCGATCGGCAGTCTCGGTCCCTTCAAATATCGCTGAGGGCCAAGGACGGAAGTCGACCAAGGATTTCCTTCGTTTTCTGTCGATCGCGTACGGATCCTTGTGTGAGATGGAGACACAGGTCACTCTCGGCGGAAGGCTTGGATTCCTCGACGAATCCCACGTTACGCAGGTGCTGGATGCGTCGGCTGAAGTTGGCCGACTCGTCAACGGTTTGTATCACTCACTGCAACCAGTCGCGACCGATGATTCTCGATCCGGCCCGTCGCGAACCAAAGACTCTGCTGATTACTGATTACTGATTACTGATCACTGACCACTGACCACTGATTACCGACCACTGACCACTGATTACCGACAGAGATCAACATGAACCATCTCAAAGCGATCAACCAGAAAGCGCGCCGCGTCGTCGACGCGGCCGCCGAGCAGAAGAACGACGTCGTGGCGCTGCAGCAGGGACCGCCGCAGCAGCCGAAGCCGCACATTCCGCTCGGCTGCTCGCTCGTGTTCTCGCCCGGCTGGGAGGCGGATCATACGGGCGGCACCGCAGGTCTGTGCCAGCCGGTCGAGCGCGACATCTTCGACTGCCACGTCGGCTGCTTCTGGCCCGCGCAGGTGCCCGATCAGCTCAATCACGCGCCCGACTGGACCGGCAAATGCGCGTCGGCTCAAAAGGATTGGCGCAAGCTGGATTTGGTGTTTCCAGGATGACGATCATGCTGACACGTCTGCTGGCGCTCGCGGGGCTCCTCGGATCGGCCGTTCTGTTCGCAGGCGCGGCGCCGCCCACGCTCACCGGCGGCAACGGCACGCTCTACATCGGTGGGTGGCCGAACAAGATCTTCGTCATCGACGAAGCGACGGAAAAGGTCACCGGCACGATCGACGTGACCTCCGGCGCGCCGAAGCAGCTTACGCTGTCGAAGGACAAGAAGCACTTCTATCTGGTCAACTCGATCAGCGAAGAGGTCGAGATCCTCGACGTGGCCACGCGGAAGAGCGTGGATCACTTCACGCTGAGCGAAGGGCGGAAGAAGGTCCGGATCCGCAGCATGATTCCGGATCCGCTCGAGCGATTCGTGATCCTGCTGACGAAGTCGGCCGACAAGAAGATCGATCATTTCGAAATCGGCCCGCCGACGCTCACCGTCTACGATCTCAAAGCGCACAAGATTGCGCGCACCATTCCGTGGCCGAACAACGAGGAGCGTGAGTTCATCAACGTGATGATCTCGCCCGACGGCAAGCTGCTGTACTTCTTCGCCGACGATGTGCTGATCTACGACACGACGGAGTTCAAGCAGGTGGACAAGTGGGAGCTGTCGCGTCCGCTCGAGGAAGGACTGAACCGGTTCGATTTCGGGCCACGCGACACGACCTACGAGGAGCCAGGGTTCTACAGCGGCATTTTCACTGTCATGGATCCCGTGCAGCACCGCCGGATCATGGGCGTGGCGCGCGTGAATCTCTCCGGCAAGAGCGTCGACTTCTGGCCGGTCGGTCCGGCGCGGCCGGTCGGCTTCTCCCTCGCGCCCGACCGCAAGCACGCGTACGGTCTGCTGCAGGACATCGGTCACTACGAGTTCTGGACGTTCGACCTCGAGCACCACAAGCTCGGATCGAGCATGGAATTCTCCGGCCGTCCGCGCATGGCGCTGCGCACGAGCTCCAACGGCAAGCTGCTCTACATCTATCAAGCCGGTAACACGATCGATGTGTACGACGCGAGCACGTACAAGTACCTGCGCACGATCACGCTCGACGCCGACACCACCACGGAACTGATCGTCGTGCCGGAGGCGCAGAAGGCGCGTCCGTCGCAGTAATGTGAGCCTCCGTTGTTGATCTCTCCGCAGCTGCGCCGCGCGATCGGCTACGTGCTGCCGTACTGGCGCCGGCTCGCGCTGGTCGCGGGGTTGAGCCTCCTCAGCACCGCGCTGTCCCTCGTCCTGCCGTATCTGTCGAAGGTCCTGATCGACCGCGCGTTGATCGGCCGCGATGTCACCGCGCTCTACGCAACCGTCGGCTGGTTCGCGGCAAGCGCCGCGGCGGGCTTCGCGTTGACGGCGGTGACCGGGCTGCGCTACACGCGGGTATCAGCGGACATCCTGTTCGACATGCGGCTCGCGGTCTATCGACACCTGCAGACGCTGTCGCCTCGCTTCTACGCGCGCACGCCACTCGGCGACGTGCTGGCGCGCGTCAACAACGACGTCGGCGAGATTCAGCGCGTCGCGGCCGAGTCGCTGCTGGCGTGGGTCGGCAACGCGCTGTTCCTCGCGGGAAGCGTCGCCGCGATGTTCTGGCTGGACGCACGCCTCGCGCTCGTCGGCGTCGCGCTGGTGCCGCTCAGCGTCTGGGCGTTGTCGCGCGTCAGAGCCCGACTGGCCGATCGGGTTCGGGCCGTGCGGGAAGCCGGCGCCGCCGTCGGCACGTTTCTCATCGAGACGCTGCAGGCCATGCGCCTGATCGTCACGTCGAACGCCCAGGATCGTGAAGTGGCGAGCTTCGGCCGGAAGAACGCCGCGTTCATCGAGGCCCTGATGTCGATGCAGCTGTGGTCGTACCTGGCGGGCAGCGTGCCGGGCCTGATCCTCTCGCTTGGCTATGCCGGCGTGTTCGTCTACGGCGGCCGCCGCGTGATCGGCGGCACGCTCTCGCTGGGCGCCTTCGTCGCCTTCATGGCGTACCAGATGCGGCTGCTTCAGCCGGTGCAGGCCCTCATGGGTTTGTACGCCAGCCTCGCGACGGTGCAGGTATCGCTGGCGCGCGTGCACGAACTCCTCGACACGCCGCCGGACGTCATCGAGGCGGCGGCGCCAATTCGATTCAAGGCGGTGACCGGCGCGATCGCGTTCGACCGCGTGTCGCTCGACCTGGGCCGCGGTGATCTGCTGACGTCGGTGTCCTTCGACGTGGCGCCAGGCGAGACGCTCGCGCTGGTCGGTCCGAGCGGCAGCGGCAAGTCCACGATCGCCGATCTGCTCCTTCGACTCATCGACCCTGACGAAGGCATTGTCCGGATCGACGGCCGCGACCTGCGTACGGTGTCGCTGGAAGATCTGCGCCGCCACGTCGTGCTCGTCGACCAGGAGCCGTGTGTGTTCCACACGTCGATGGCGGAGAACATCCGGTACGCCAGACCGGGCGCGAGCGACGTGGAGGTCCGCGCGGCGGCGCGCGCGGCTGGAATCGACGAGTTCATCGCCGGCCTGCCGCACGGCTACGAGACGATTGCCGGCGAGCGCGGAGCGGCCTTGTCCGCCGGCGAGCGTCAACGTCTCGCGATTGCCCGCGCGCTGCTGACCGATCCTGACGTGCTCGTGCTCGACGAGCCGACCGCCGCGCTCGATCCCGCAAAGGAGCAGGAGGTGCTCGCCGGGTACATGTCGCAACGGCGCGGACGCACGACAATCCTGATCACCCACCGCCTGACGCTGGCCGCATCCGCGGACCGCATCCTCGTGCTCTCGGGGGGCGCGATTGTCGAGCACGGAAATCCCGCGGAGCTGCACGCACGCGGCGGCGCGTTCGCGAGGCTGTTCGCGTAAAAATGACCACGCTCCTCGGATTGCCACAAAACACACGCTGCTCGTCCTGTCCGTGTCTTCGCGGTCGGTTCTGATGTACCTCGCCGAGTACACGGGAAAAGGCGTCCGCGTCGCCGTGATCGACAGCGGTGTCCACGCCGATCATCCGCACGTCGGCGGCGTCGCTGGCGGCATCGCCATTCGCGACGATGGGACGCTGGACGACGACTTCGTCGACCGGCTGGGACACGGCACGGCGGTAACAGCGGCCATTCGCGATCTCGCACCAGACGTCGAGGTCGTGGCGATCAAAGTGTTCTGGACATCGCTGGCGACCAACGTGAACACGCTGGTCCGCGCCATGGACGAAGCGTTAGCCCGCGGCGCGACGGTCCTGAATCTCAGCCTGGGAACGGGTGACGCGCGGCATCGCGCCGCGCTCACGGCGGCGGTCCGCCGCGCGCGCGCGTCGCGCGCGATCGTCGTCTCCGCCCTCGACGATGCCGGCGCCCGCTGGCTGCCGGGCGATCTCGACGATGTGGTGCCGGTGGAACTCGACTGGATCTGTTCGCGCGACAGCTATCGCATCGTGCGGAAGCACGGCCGATCGGTCGTCGCGGCATCCGGATATCCGCGTGGGATTCCAGGAGTGCCGCCCGAACGGAATCTGAAGGGCATCAGCTTCGCCGTGGCGAACGCGTCGGCCTTCGTCGCGCGGGCCCTTGAAGCCGAGCCTGGCGGCGAGATAGCGGCGCTCTTCACGCGGCTCGGTATCGAAGGACTGAGCGCATGCCCATTGCGGTGACGCGCAGGCTCGGAGCGGCAGCAAGATCGCCGAGCCGCTGAACCCGTTCGGCGACGTGATCTACGACGTCGAGGGCAGACGCGTATCGCCGTTGTTCTGACGACGACGAGCGTTCAGAATCGCCGCAGCGTGATCGATCCATCGCCGGTGCGGAGGCGAACGACTTTGCCGCCCGAACCGAGCGTGCCGCGCACGGAGCGTTTGCTGATCTCGCCGGTGACATTCGAGAGCGTCAGATCGCGCAGATGGACGCTTCCGTCGCCGGAATGCGCGTCCAGCTCGCCGCTGAATCCGTCGGGCAATTCGAGCGTCACCGACCCATCGCCCGTGGTGATGTCCCAGTCGTCGGATGCCGAGCTGCCAGAGGCCGCGTGAATCGTGACGCCGCCATCGCCCGATCGCGCGTGCACGCGCGTGAACGTCCCGCTCGCGGCGATGCTGCCGTCGCCCGTGTCCGCGTCCAGCGCGCCATTCACGTCGTCGAGCTTGATCGAGCCATCGCCGGTGTGCGCACGCAGATCGCCGCGCAGACTGTTGGCGCGAATGCTGCCGTCGCCCGACCGCAGCTCGATGCGGCCCGTGATGCGCTCGACGTCGATGGACCCATCGCCGCTCTTCGCGACGATGTTCGAGGAGGCGGGCGCCGACACGATGAGGCGCGCGCTGCGCGACGAGCGCCACGACAAGCCGAATACGCGCTCATGCGGCGGCGCCTTCGCCTCCACGGTGACGTGATTGCCGTTCTGTTCCGCATGGACGTCGATGCTGTCCGCGGCGGCCTTGTTGCCCGCGCGTTTTTCGATCACCACGAGCACGTCGCTCTTCTCCCACGGGCGGATCTCGATCGCGCCGTCGAAGGTCGACAAGTCGACATCCGGCGTGCCGGTGGTCGTGAACCGCTTCTCCTGGCGCTCGACGACGCGTCCCAAATCGGCGCCGACGATGTCGACACACGCGGATCCGGCCAGCAGCACGCATGCGGCGCCCGCGCCAATCGCCAGCCGAACACCAGAAGCAATGGCCATCACAGCATCCTCCGTCGGCTTAGACGAGAACAGGGCGCACGGTGTTCGGTTACGAGCTCGAGCGGCGCTCCCTCGAATACACGAGGTGACCGCCGACGTAGGTCTGCACGATTCGTAGATCCGCGTCGAGCACGGCCAGGTCGGCCACCGCGCCCTGCGCCAGCACGCCGTGACCGACGAGGCCCAGCTCGCGCGCAGCGGTCGTCGAGCACAGCGTCGCCGCGTCGACCAGCGAGAGCCCGACTCGCGTCACCAGCAGCTCGAACGCTCGATCCATCGTCAGCGTGCTGCCCGCCAGCGTGCCATCGTCGAGATAGGCGGCATCGGCGCCGGCGGTGATGGCCTGGCCGCCAAGGGAGGCGCGCGTTCCTCGAGGCAGTCCGGCGGCAGCGGTGCCGTCGGTGATCGCGAAGATTCGCGACGGGCGTTTTGCGGCGATTGCCACGCGCAGCATCGCGGGGTGAACGTGCACGCCGTCGCAGATCAATTCCGCCGCCACCTCCTCGGACTGCAGGACGGCGCCGGCGAGGCCCGGCTCACGATGCCCCAGCGGCGGCATGCGATTGAACAGATGCGTCGCGTGTCGGGCGCCGGCGGCGATGCCGGCGAGCGCTTGCTCGTACGTCGCGGCGGAGTGACCGAGCGACGCCCGGTGTCCGCGCGAGGTGAGCCAGGCAATCAGCTCGAGGCCGCCCTCGAGCTCGGGCGCCAGCGTGACGATGGCGATGTCCGGGGCCGCGCGCTCGATTTCGCGAATGATGTCTGCCGCGGAGAATTCCGGTGCGGACTGCGGCGTCGGATCTGGGCCGACACCCAATGGTGTCTCTGGGGCGAGGTTGGCGCGACGCAGCGCGGTGAGCGGTGACCGAAGGCAGATCGCCGGCTGCGCACCGCGGTATTCAGCGTTGATGAAGTTGCTCTCGAGATGCGCAGGCAGCACACGCGCACCCCGCGGCGGCGTCACACGCGCCTGCCGCGTCTGGTCGAGCATGTGCCGAAGCGCTTCGGGAGTGCACGCTACGGTCGTCGGGCAGAATGCCGTGACGCCGTAGCGCGTCAGTCGAGCCGCGACGGCATCGATCGCACCCGCGCCGCCGAGCGCGTCGATCCCCTCGACCCCGTGCACGTGCACGTCGATGAATCCGGGAACGATGTAGTGACGGTGTAGCGCGAAGGACGAGGGCGCGCCGTTGACGCTGCCGGCGCGAATCTCGACGATGTGACCGTCCTCGATGATCAGCGTGCCCGCCGACAGGATGCGATCGGGCAGAATGAGATCCGCGCCCGAGAGGACGATCATCGCAGCGCGGCGGCGGCAAGTCGCGCCGCGCCAATCGCCGCGGCGTCAGGACCGAGCGCGGCCGGCGCGATCGTCAGCGCATCGATCATGAAGCGCGGCAACCGGCGCGTGATTTCGGTCCGGAGCGGATCGAGCAGCAGATCCGCGGCCGACGCCATCAGGCCGCCGAGGACGAGCATCTCCGGATCGGCGACGGCGACGAGATTCGCGGCGGCCATCCCGAGATACTTCGCGGTGTCGCGCACGACCGAAAACGCGACGCCATCGTCGTGGCGCGCGCCGTCGAGCACGTGCGCGACGGTGATTCTGGAGAGATCGCCGTCGACCATTTCCTCCACGCGCGAGCGATCGCCGGTCTTGATGCGCCAGACCAGTCGTCTGACGATTCCGGCCGCGGCCGCCTCGGTCTGCAGGCACCCGGTACGGCGATAATCCTCACGTTCGACGGGATTGAGCGCCAGCCACGCCACCGCCGGTCCGTGGCCGTGCGCGCCGGTCACCGCGACGCCGTCGCGCACGATGCCCGCGGTCGTGTATTCGTCGACGGCAAAGAACACGATGTCGCGGGCGTGCTTGGCCGGGCCGATCCACGCCTCGGCGAGCGCGGCGGCGGTTCCGGACGCGACGGCCCCGTCGTGCGCGAAAGCGCCGGCGAAGCGCGGTTCGAGCGCCGCGAGCGCGGCGGCGGTGGCGGGCGATTCCGGTGCAATCGACGAGACACCCAGGCTCGCGACCGCGCCGTTCGACGCGGTCACACGCGCGAGCGCGTCGATCGCCGAAGCGGCAAGATCGCGCGAGCCGTCCGCCTCGGCGCGCGCGCGCACCTCGCCATCCTCGCCGACGAGCACGGCGAGCGCGGCGTGTTCCCTGAGCTCAATTCCCAACATCAACATTGCAGATTTCAGATTTCAGATTTCAGATTGAAGGTTGAAGATTGAAGATTGAAGATTGAAGGTTGAAGGTTGAGGGTTGAGGATTGAGGAATGCAGGTGCAGATTGAGGTCGACACCGCGAACTGAGGATTGCACAGGCATTTCAATCCGTATCCCAATCTGCAATCTGAAATCTAAAATCTGCGATTCCAATTTCATCGCCCCTCCCGTTCCCAGTCAGTGTGAACGTGCAGTTTCTGGCCGATGAGCGGCATCGCCACCGCGTCTCCGCCATCGCCGGATCGCTGGAACAGCACGCGGTCGATGCGATCGACCAGGCCGAACAGCTCGCGCTCGTCCGGCGCGTGAATGACCAGGACGCCGCATCCCTCGCTCGGCGGGAAGCGCCGATCGTCGAGGTAGTCGCGGTCCATCGTCACGAGCGTGCGCCGCAGCTGGTGCGCGAGCTTGTAGTGCTTGACGTCGGATGCACGGCGCAGCTCTTCTTCCTCCAACACCCACAACACGTCCCAGCGCAGCGCTGTCCGCATATGCGCGACCAAACGGGCCGGAACGTTGGCGTCCGCGTAGATGCGCGGTGAAGGCGAGAGCCGCTCGGCGTGCGGCGCGAGCTCGGACGACAAGGTACCCATGCTGAATTCGTCCCGCCGGGCCGACACACAGGTCGGCCCTACAGACGCGGCGATACGCCGACACACGTCGGCTCCTACCGCGCGACCGTCTTTTCGTCGCGCGCTGCTTTCGCCTGCTTCGTCAAATCGGCGACGAGCGCGTCGCGCTTGTGCACGAGCTCTTTCCGCGCGCGGCGGCCGTTCGGCGATCCGATCGCGTACTCGCAAAACAGCGGAAACGCGATCGTCGAATCGCAGTACGCCACCACCGTGTCGGGCAGCACGCCCGGGTTGACCTTGCCCCAGCTGACCGCTTCGGCCGGCGTGGCGCCGGACAATCCGCCCCACACGACCGAATCCGTGGTGATCTGGATGAAGTAATCGTTGCCGCCCTTGGGGATCCCGTAGACCTCCCAGAGCGTCGGCTGCGCCTGCAGGTAGAAGTTTTTCGGCGATCCGCCGCCGAGGATCACGCAGCCGTTCTGCTTCCCCGCGAGGACGATCGCGCACACTTCGTTCACGTCCTTGTTCGGATCGATCATGAACGCGCTGCCGTTCATCAGCTCGTGATACGCGATGTTCATGCCGATCGAGCTGTCACCCGGCGACGAGGTGTAGATGGGCACGCCCGCGAGCGCGGCACGCGCGACAACCGAATGCTCCTCGCACCCGGGGAACCGCTCGAGCAGATCGCGCCCGAGCAAATAATGAAACTCCGACGTCGCCACCGGACGATTCAGTCCCGAGCGGACGATGAAGTCGCGGATGTACTGATCGGTTTCGAGCAGGACCGTCGCCGGAAAGAGGACGTCGTAGATGCGGATGACGCCGTCCTCGTACAGCTCGACGTCGTTCACGAACGGCGATCCGCGGTGCAGCGTGAAATTCAGCGCGTAGTGGAGGTCGTGATAGAGGTTGGCCCCCGTCGAGATGACGAAGTCCACGAGGCCGCGGTCCATCAGCTCGATCACCGAACCGCCCAGACCTGCCGGCGTCATCGCCCCCGCAATCGTCAGCCCGATCGTCGTGTCGTTCTCCGGCGCGAGCATCTTTTCCGCGAAGATCTGGCACGCTTCGGAGAGTCGCCCGGCGTTGAAGGCCTGGAAACCGCCGTCGATCAGATGGCGAATCCCGGGGTCGCCTTGCGGGCGGTAATTGGCGATCGGCTTGCCTGACAGCGATTTCTTCAGGGAATGCCCGGGCGAGCCGGGGCTGCGATACGGCAACGTCTGCTCCTTGTGTTCAGGTCCGAATCGCCACGACACCTCGCGCTCGGGCGACCGTTTAGCTTAACATCGACGCTTGTGACAGGTGAATACAACGTGCTGTGGTGGGCGCTCGCCGCTGGCGGCGCCGTCGTCGTCGTGCTCGGCTTCTGGGTATGGCGTAAAGGACGGCCGTTCGCCACCGGCGACGTCTTCCGCGCGAGCCGTCTGAGTTCGGGCAACCACCTGTTTCCGACGCAGGTGCTGGTCACGCC
>Ga0207657_10004699_pt1 | contig 14417 bp, 13 predicted proteins | sample KBSC33metaG_FD_184316 | JGI IMG/M metagenome (GOLD analysis project Ga0207657, IMG submission 184316) | Corn rhizosphere microbial communities from Kellogg Biological Station, Michigan, USA - KBS C3-3 metaG (SPAdes) (version 2) | ecosystem: Host-associated > Plants > Roots > Rhizosphere > Soil ... | reverse complement strand
GAGTCCACCCCGTCGCGAGTGGCGGCTCAGCCGCCACTCGCCCCACCCAGGCCCGGCCCTCGGCGCCACGAGCAGGAAAGCGAAGCGGTGCGAGTGGCGCAGGGCGAGCCGCCGGAGGCGGCTCGCCCAGACAGTGGGGGCGGGAGGATTCGAACCTCCGTAGGCTGAGCCGACGGGTTTACAGCCCGTTCCCTTTGGCCGCTCGGGCACACCCCCGGGGAGGCCGGATTGTAGCTTTGTCCCCGATGGAGGAGTTCGACGTCGCGATCGTGGGTGCCGGACCGGCCGGTTCGGTCGCCGCGTACCACCTTGCGGACGCAGGCGCGCGGGTGCTGCTCGTCGATCGCGCGGTCTTTCCCCGCGACAAGCCGTGCGGCGGCGGAGTGACGGCGCGCGCTGCGCGCCTCCTGCCGTTCTCGATCGAGCCGGTGGTGGAGGACGTCGTCGACCGGCTCGAGTGCCGGCTCCGCTACGGGCCGCGCGTCGCCCGCCGCTCGCGTGCCCCGCTCGCGTTCATGACGCAGCGGCGGCGGCTCGACCACTTCCTCGTCGAGAAGGCCGCCGCGGCAGGAGCCGACGTGCGCGACGGCGTGAAGGTGACCGACGTTCGCCCGGACGCGCTCGCCGTCGACGGGCGCGAGGTGCGTGCGCGTGTCGTCGTCGGGGCCGACGGCTGCAACGGCATCGCCGCGCGGCAGCTCGAGCTTGGGGGCGAGCTCGCGCACGGCGTCGCGCTCGAGGCGAACTATCCGCACGAGGCGCGGTTCGCGGGCGTGATGTTCGTCGAGATCGCCGTCGTGCGCGGCGGGTACGGCTGGATCTTCCCGAAGGGCGACCACGTGAACCTCGGCGTCGGCGGCGACGAGAGCGAGGCGCCGAAGCTTCGCCGGGAGCTCCTTCGCCTCTGCGAGGCGCACGGCGTCGACCCGGCGGCCGCGACCGAGCTGCGCGGCTACCGCCTACCGATGCGGAGCGCGGGCACGAAGCTCGCGCGCGGCACCGCGGCCGTGATCGGCGACGCCGCCGGCCTCGTCGACCCGTTCTCGGGCGACGGCATGTACGAGGCGTTTCTCTCGGCCCGGCTCGTCGCCGACGCGACCGTGGCGGTGCTCGCGGGCAGGGCCGACGGCCTCGAGAGCTACGCCGATGCGGTCGAGCGGCGGATCGGCCCGCTCGCAGCGGCAGGCTGGGGCGCCAAGGCGGCGTTCGACCACTTCCCGCGCACGACGTTCGCGATCGCCCGGCTCCCGATCACCTTCCGCGCGCTCGAGAAGCTCCTCCAGGGCGACCTGCCCTATCCGGCCGCGGCCCGGGGCCTCGAGAAGCGGGCGATCCGCCTCATCTACGGCGTCGCGAAGCGCGCCGCCGCCGCTTCGGCCTAAAGGATTCGCTGCCTGCCGCCGATCCTCGTTCGAGCGGCATGGACCTCAACGGACTCCTCATGCGCGCCGTCGAGCTCGGCGCCACCGACATCCACCTGAAGATCGGCCAGCCGCCGATCTGCCGGATCGACGGCGACCTGACGCCGATGGCCGACGTGGCTCCCTTCGACGAGGCGACGCTCGCGTCGGTGCTCGAGACGGTCGGACGCCGCGCGCCGGAGAAGCTCCAGCATTTCGCGCAGGCCGGCGATCTCGACATCGCCTACCAGGACGGCGACCTGCCGCGCTTCCGCGTCAACGCGTACCGGCAACGCAGCGCGACGTCGTTCGCCTTCCGGGTCATCCCGAAGACGGTGCCGAGCTTCGAGCAGCTGAACCTGCCGATCGGCGTGCAGAAGCTCGCCCACGAGCATCGCGGCCTGATCCTCGTCACCGGCGCGACCGGCTCGGGAAAGACGACGACGCTCGCGGCGATGATCGACTACATGAACCGCAACCGGCGCCAGCACATCATCACGATCGAGGACCCGATCGAGATCCTGCACCCGGATCACAACTGCATCGTCAACCAGCGCGAGGTCGGGCTCGACACCGAGTCGTTCGGCCAGGCGCTCCGGCGCGCGCTGCGCCAGGATCCCGACACGATCCTGATCGGCGAGCTCCGCGACGCCGAGACGGCGCAGACCGCGCTCCAGGCCGCCGAGTCCGGCCACCTCGTCCTCTCGACGCTGCACACGATCGACGCCGCCGAGACGGTGGGCCGCATGATCGAGTTCTTTCCGCCCGAGAAGCAGGAGGTGATCCGCGCGATCATGGCCGGCGTCCTCCGCGGCGTGATCAGCCAGCGGCTCCTGCCGAAGGTCGACGGCGGTCGCGTGGCGGCCGTCGAGGTGATGGTCATGAACGCGCGCATCGCCGACCTGATCCGCGAGGGGCGCGCCGACGAGATCACCGATGCGGTCGCGGAAGGCGACTTCTTCGACATGCAGACGTTCACCCAGGCGCTGATCGAGCACGTTCTCTCGGGACAGGTCGACGGCGAGACGGCCGCGAACGCCGCGACGAACCGCCACGACTTCCTCGTCTCGCTCGAGCAGGCGGTCAAGCGCAAGCGGGCCGCGGACGCTGCCGCCGCGGCTCCCGAGCCGCAGCCGGCCGGGCCGGACGGCGTCGAAGCCCCCGTGCTCCAGGCGGCCGCGCCCGACGAGGGGTACGGCCTCCGCATCGCCCCGGCGGGCTAGGGCCGGCGTGCGGCGGCTCGCGCTCCTCGGGTCGCTCCTCGGCGCCCTTCTGTCCCTCGCGATCGCCGGCGGCTCGGCGCGTGCCGACACGTTCGCCGTTCTGCCGACGACGCCGTTCACGGCGGCCGGCACGCTGACGCCGAACGTCACGCTCGCCGTGCCCGACACGATCTCCACGCCGCCGGCGGTGCCGGCCACGCTCTCGTCGTCGCAGCTCCTCGGCCTCTGGCAGCGAGCCGGCGCCGCCTACGGCATTCCCTGGCAGGTGCTCGGCGCGATCAACAAGATCGAGTCGAACTTCGGCCGCAACATGGGTCCGAGCTCGGCGGGCGCGATCGGCTGGATGCAGTTCATGCCGAGCACGTGGCTGCGCTGGGGCGTCGACGCATCGGGCGACGGCGTCGCCGACCCGTGGGACCCGACCGACGCGGTCTTCGCGGCGGCGCGCTACCTCGCCGCGGCCGGCGGTACGAGCGATCTCTATCGCGGCGTCTATGCGTACAACCACGCGGACTGGTACGTACGCGAGGTGCTCCAGCTCGCCGACCTCTACGGCGGCGACTCGACGATCGCGTTCTCCCTCGACCGCATGCAGGCCGATCTCGACGCGGCGCGCCGGGCTGCGGCGCAGGCGGGCGAGCGTGTGATCGCGGCGCGGTCGGCGGTGCGCGCCGAGTCGAGGGTCGTCGCCCGCTGGCAGGCACGGGCCGACGGAGCGGCGCTCCTCTCCGACCGTCTCGCCTTCGAGCAGCAGGCCGGGCTCGCCCGCGGACGGCTCGACACCGCCGCGGCGCGGCTCGCGCAGCGGCGGCAGGCGCTCGGCGCGGCCGTGCAGCGCGTCGCGCAGGCCGAGCAGGCGTCCGAGTCCTCCTCCTTCGATCCGACGGCGTCCCAGCTTCTGTCCGGGCCCTCGTACTCGGGCGGCTACGTCTTCCCGGTCGGCGGCGGCCCGAGTGCGGTCTCCGCCTCGCACACCCACCACGACTATCCCGCCGTCGACATCGCCGCCCCGATGGGCGCGCCGCTCTACGCGCTGGCCGACGCCACCGTGCTCCGATCCTGGACGGCGCCCGACCCGCGCTGCGGCATCGGCCTGACCCTCCGCGCCTTCGACGGCCAGGTCTGGACCTACTGCCACCTGTCCGTCCTCGACTCGAACGTCGTCGCCGGCGCCACCCTGACCGCGGGCGAGCCCGTCGGCCTGGTCGGCGCGACAGGCGACGCGAGCGGGCCGCACCTCCACCTCCAGCTCCAGCCCGCGAGCGCCTGGCCGCAGCAGGAGGCCTGGTTCCAGTCCTTCGCCGGCCGGGCCTTCACCTGGCAGGACGCCGGCGGCGAGCCGGCGCGCGCACTTGCCTTTGCGGCGACGCCGGCTCCCAGCGCCGCAGGCGGGCCCTCGAGCGGACCGGTGTTCGCCGTCGTGCCCGACGCAGCCCCGGCGGCCGCCGTCGTCTATTTCAGCCGCTGAGGCCTCAGGTTCCCCCCTCAGGTTCCCCCCTCAGGTTCCGGGGCCGGGATGCCGACAAGAGGAGGGATGGCGGAACGGCTGCGTGCCCATCTTCCCCTTGTCGCGGTCCTCGTGGTCGCCGGGCTCGCCGGTACGGCGACCCTGACCTACGCGGCCGGGCGCCAGCTCGGCTCCGCGCCGGGGGCGGCGACGCTCGCTCCGCCGACGCCGCCGCTCGCCGTTCCCGACGTCCAGGGGCAGGCCTTCGTCTTCGCGAAGGGCGCGCTCGAGGACGCCGGCTTCGCGTGGCGCGTCGCCGGCCCGGTTCACGGCTATTCCTCGAACACCGTCGCCTCGCAGTCGCCCGCCCCCGGAACGCGGGTGATCGACACCGGCGCCCCGCTCGTCACGCTCACCCTGGCGCGGAACGCGGCGTACGCGCAGTCCGGCGAGGCCGAGGACGCGTCGCCCTACGCGGCAACGTCGCTGCAGCCCGCCGCTCTCGCCTCTGCGATCGGGCCCGCCCATCCGGCGACCGACGCGACGCCGACAACGGCCGCTCCAACTGCCTCGACCCCGACGACGACCGCCGAAGCGACGACGACTCCGGCGACGACAACTCCGGCGACGACGACGGCGCCGGCGGCGCGCACGACGACCGCGACGAAGCCCTCGACCTGGCCGCAGAGCCGCCCGGCCGCGTTCGCCGTGCCGGGCGCGCGCGCCGAGCCGCTCGACGAGATGCCGCTCACGAACCGTGCGACGCAGCTCGGCACGTGGCTCGAGGCGCACCCGCGGAAGACGAACCGCAACGTCTCGCACTGGCTGTACCAGAACGCATGGATCGTCACCGGGGCGAAGCTCGGCTGGTGGCACGGCGCGGAAGCCCTCTCGACGCTGATCGCGGTCGACCGCCGCGCCCAGCACCTCTGGGGCGTGGGTGGCAAGAGCGCGCTCGTCGCACGAGCCGCGCTCGACCGGGTGCAGTCGAGGTCGAAGTGAGGAGACTGCTCCGCCGTGCAGGCGAGGCGAGGGGCTACTCGCTGATCGAGCTGCTCGTGACCATGGTCATCCTCACGATCGTCGTGAGCAGCCTGACGACGGTGTTCGTCAGCGGCTCGTCCGCACAGGTCGCTCTGAACGAGCGCTTCCAGGCGCAGCAGCACGCGCGCCTCGCCCTCGACCGCGTGCGTACCGACATCCATTGCGCGTCCGCCGCCCAGGCGCAGACGATCAACACCTATCCCGGCGTCAAGCTCGCCGTCGGCAGCTGCTACTCGACGACGCCGACCGTCTCGTGGTGCGCCGTGCAGGTGACGACGACCCCGCCGCGCTACCAGCTCTACCGCGCGACCGGCACCGGCGTGACGGACTGCACGGCGAGCGACACGACCCGCGTCCTCGTCGCCGACTACCTCACGAGCAGCAGCATCTTCACGACGGCGGCGATCCCGCAGTACTCGCTGCAGAAGGTGGACGTCGACGTGAAGGTGGGCGTCAACGCGAAGAGCGCGGCGAGGAACTCCTACGAGCTCAAGGACTCGATCGTCGCGCGCAACTCCTCGCGCTGCACGGCCGGGGCGACCTGCGCGATCACGGCGGTCCCTTGAGCCCTCTTGCCCCGTCAATCCCTGTCGATAGGACCGAGATGCCTCCCAAAGCCCTACAGCAAGCGATCGCGCGCCGGATCCGTGACGAGGAGGGGATCGCGCTCGTGATGGCGCTCGGGATCACCGTCGTCCTGATCATCTTCGTCGCGTCGATGATCAGCTTCACGAGCAGCAACGGCCGCTCGGCGCGTATCAGCGCAGCCGACGTCCAGGCGCTCCAGTACGCGGAGGCGGGCCTGAACACGGCGTACTCGATCCTCCAGAACCAGACCGTCGTGTCGGGTGGGAACCCGGCCGCGGCGAACCTGCTCGGCTGCAACGGGGTGTCCGCTGCCGCTCCGACGAGCGGGCCTTCCGACTGCTCCGCGCCGAGCGCGAAGGTCGTCTGCGTCACGACGACCGGATGCGCCGCCGGCAGCGCGGGCAGCGCGTCCGTCTTCGGCTTCTACAGCGGCATCAACACGGCGACCTTCAACGGCACCCAGTACCCGGCGGGAACGTGGGTGATCGTCTCGACCGGGTACGCGCCGAACCCGACGACGAACACGACGCTCGCGAAGGTCGAGACGGCCACGATCCCGATCCTGCCGCTCGACAGCGGCGCCGTGGCGGCGGTCTGGAACCACATCTTCATCACCTCGCCGCTCGTCCCGAACCAGTGCGCGGTCGACTTCGGCGGCAACGGGCTCACGATCGCGTCGCCGCTCTACGCGATCGGGAACGTGTGTCTCAGCGGGCAGAACGTGACCGTGCAGGAGGTCGCCGGCGGTCAGCCGGTCGACCTGATGGTGGGCGGCAAGCTCGTCCTGAGCGGCTCCGGCACGTCGGCGGGGCTCTCGACCAAGTACCTCACGAGCGGCGTCATCGTGGGCGGCTGCACGACCGTCTCCGTCAGCTCGGCGACGTCAGCGTGCGGGACGTCCACCCGGTACTACGTCACGACGCCGGACACCTACGTCACGACCGAGGCGCCCGAGGAGTCGGACGCGGACATCCTGAACGACTACAACACGTTCGACCCGGGGCCGAAGCACGGGTGCACCGGGCTCGGCTCGACGACGTTCGACGGCGACGGAGTTCAGAACGGCACGAACGCGTCGTTCGAGCTGACCCCGCTCGGCAGCACGTACAGCTGCGTCTCGACGAGCGGCGGCGCTGCGACCGGGCAGCTGACGTGGAACGGCACGACCTCGACCTGGAACGGCGTGCCGCCGAAGACGCTCGTGATCAACGGCAACATCTTCTTCGACGGGAACGTGACGATCTCGTCTCCCGCTACCTACACCGGCTCGGCAGTGATCGAGGCGGCAAACACGATCACCGTGAACGGAAACGCGACGACGCTCTGCGCGACGAACCCGTGCAACACGGCGACGAACGGGTGGCAGGGGTCGAGCGGCAACAACTCGATGCTGACGCTCGTCGCCCTGAAGCGGAACGCGACGTCCTTGAGCTTCACCGACAACTCGCAGACGTTCCAGGGGTCGATCTGGCTGCAGCCGACCTCGTCGATGACGTTCCTGAAGAACGGCGTCACGGTCGAGGGCCCGATCAGCATCGGCAAGTTCGACAACACCTTCAACAACGCGACCTTCATCCCGCTGCCGGTGATCAAGAACATGCCCGTCGGCGCGCCGATCCCGCCGAACACCGGCGCGTCGGTCGGCGCGATGACCGTGACGCACTGAGGGAGCCGAGATGGTTCTCGCCGCACTCGCCTTCGCCCCGGGCCTCGCAATCGGCTCGTTCCTGAACGTCGTCGCGGCGCGCGTGCCGCTGCGGCGGTCGCTTGTCAGCCCGGGCTCCGCGTGCATGGCCTGCGGGCACGAGATCGCCTGGCACGACAACGTGCCGCTTCTCTCCTACGCGGCGCTTCGCGGCCGCTGCCGCTCGTGCGGCGTCCACATCCCGCTTCGCTATCCGGTCGTGGAGCTCGTCGCCGGCCTTCTCTTCGCCGCGTGCTTCTGGAAGTTCGGGCTGAGCGCCGACGCGGGCGTCGCGGCGTTTCTCTGCCTGACCCTCGTGGCCGTCTCCGCCACCGACCTCGAGCACCGCATCATCCCGAACCGGATCGTCGTGCCCGCCGGCCTGCTCGTCCTGCTCGCGAACACCGCCCTCCACCCGCGACCGGCCTGGGGGATCGGCGCCGTCGGCGCCTCGGGCTTCCTGCTCGCGAGCGCTCTCGCGTACCCGGCGGGCATGGGGATGGGCGACGTGAAGCTCGCCTTCCTGATGGGCGCCGCCCTCGGGCGCACCGTCCCGGTTGCGCTCTTCGTCGGCATGGTCGCCGCGCTCGTCCCCGGCGTCGTCCTCCTCGTGCGGCACGGTCGCGCCGCCCGCAAGATGGGCGTCCCCTTCGGGCCGTTCCTGGCCCTCGGCTCGGTCGTCGCGCTCTTCGCGGGGCCGTGGCTCCTCGACGCGTACTTCTCGCTCTCCGGCCTGTAAGAGGCGGCCCCTCGATCGAGTGATTCCGGCAGGCCCCCACAGGGGGCTTCCGAACTAACGCTCGACGCCCCGGCTGCCGATACCTCGTTCGAGGGATCGAAGATGGATAACGAGGACCAGAACCCACTGCCGTCGCTTCGCACCGGCGCCGCCGAGACCGTCGGCACGGGCGAGCCGCTTGCGACGCCGTTCGGCGTCAGCGAATCGGTCGAGCTCGTCTTCGACCTGCTCGCCGCCACGAAGCTCGTCGGCGAGGACAAGCTCGCGCTCGCGCGCGGACGGGCGCAGCAGACCCGCTCGCTCGCCGCCGCACTCGTGGAGGAGGGCGTCGCCTCTCCGGCCGGCATCGCCCGCATGCTCGCGGCGCGGCACCAGCTGCCGCTCGTCGACCTCGCGCTCACGGGTGTCGACCAGGCGGCCGCGACGACGATCCAGCTCCACGTGCTCGAGCGCGTCTCGGCGATCCCGTACGCACTCGCCGACGGGGTGCTCAGCGTCGCGGTCGCCGACCCGTCGAACCTGCACGGGATCGACGAGCTGCGCCTCGCGACGCGCCACACGCTCGAGCTGGGAGTCGCGTCGCGCGAGGACATCTTCATCGCGATCCGCAAGCTCGCCCGCACCTCGGAGGCGATGGGCGCCCGCGCGGTCGTCGAGGAGGAGGAGCTGCTCGCCGAGCAGGAGGAGAACCTCACAGATCTCGAGGCGGACGACGGCGTCTCGGACGTCCCGCTCGTGCGCCTCGTCAACTCGATCCTCTTCCAGGCGGCCGAGGACGGAGCCTCCGACGTCCACTTCGAACCGCAGGAGGACGCGCTCGTCGTCCGCTTCCGGATCGACGGCGTGCTCCAGGAGATGCAGCGCATCCCGAAGCGCCTGATGCCCGGCGTGACGACGCGCCTCAAGGTGCTCGCGAAGCTCGACATCGCCGAGCGGCGCAAGCCGCAGGACGGCCGGATCTCACTGAACGCCGCGGCTGCCGGGCGCATGCTCGACGTCCGTGTTGCGACGCTGCCGACGGTCGAGGGCGAGTCGCTCGTCATGCGTCTCCTCGACAAGTCGAAGCGGCCGCCGACGCTCGAGGAGCTCGGCCTCTCCCCGGAGATGCAGGAGACCCTCTCGGAGATCGTCAAGCGCCCGACGGGCGCCCTGCTCGTCACCGGCCCGACCGGTTCCGGTAAGTCGACAACGCTCTTCGCAGCGCTGAACCAGATCAGCCGGCCCGAGATCAACATCATCACCGTCGAGGATCCGGTCGAGTACCGGCTGCCCGGCATCAACCAGGTGCAGATCAACGCCCGCGCCGGCCTCACGTTCGCGGCGGCGCTGCGCTCGATCCTGCGTTCCGACCCGGACGTGGTGATGGTCGGCGAGGTTCGCGACGGCGAGACGGCGAAGATCTCGATCGAGGCCGCCCTCACCGGTCACCTCGTGCTCTCGACGCTGCACACGAACGACGCCCCGAGCGCGCTGACGCGCCTGAACGAGATGGGCGTCGAGCCGTTCCTCACGGGAGCGGCCGTCACCGGCGTACTCGCGCAGCGGCTCGCGCGCAAGCTCTGCACCCATTGCTGCGAGATGTACCAGCCCTCGGCCGAGGAGATGATCGCAGCGCGCGTGTCGCCCGACGTGGCGGCCGCGAGCGACGGCATGGCGTTCTATCGCAAGAAGGGCTGCCCGCGCTGCAACCAGACGGGCTACAAGGGCCGGATCGGGGTCTACCAGCTGCTGGCGATGACCGAGGATCTCGCCACGCTCGCCGCGTCGAAGGCCTCGCGCGAGGACATCGAGCGCGCGGCGATCGCGTCGGGGATGCGCACCCTGTGGGACGACGGCCTCGCGAAGGTCGCGGCGGGCTTGACGAGCATCGAAGAGCTCGCCCGCATCACCGTCTGAGCGTCTGAGCTGGTTGCCGCTCGCCGGCGGGCGTACAGTCTGCGGATGCCGAAGAAAGTCCGCATTGCGGCGATGCTGCTCGCCTTCTCGACCGTCGTCGCCGCGGCGGGCTGCGGAGGCACGAGAACGGTCACGAGAACCGTGACCGTCCGCAGCGAGCCGGCGACCGGGCTCGGGGCGCCGCGAGAGAGCGTCTACTACGGTCACATCGAGTCGCTCGTCCGGCGCGGCCGCCGCTTCGAGCTCCGCTTCGACCCCGCCTGGTTGCTGTTCGGAGTGACGGCGGAGCGCGCCGCCGTCGAGGACAAGGTGCTGGAGCCGGGCCAGGCGGTTCCGAACGACAGCTACACGGTCGACGCCGGCCATCGCCTGCTCACCTTCGTCGTCTTTCCGGATGCGCACGTCACCGTCCTGACCAAAGGGCTCCGCCCGACGACGATCCCGGTCGCGGAGCTCGCGCAGATCGTGGGCGGCAAGAACCCGCGACACCGCGCGCTCTTCGATCCCTCGACGAGCTCCGGCTTCTGGATCCGGGTCGGCGGCAAGTACCCGAACCCGGCCGTCTCACTCGACCAGCAGTACCACCCCTAGGTTCTAGCGACAGGGGCCGGGGACGAAGCGCGGCAGCGACATCGTCCCGCCGGTCGGGCGGCCGGCGACGACACGGTCGATCTTCGCCGTGAACGGGCTCGCAGAGCGACCGGCACGGCAGACCGGCAGGCGGAGCGTGGCCGCGCCGTGCACGGTGCGCCCGCCGATGCGGATCGAGCGCCCGCGCACGTGGACGACGAGCACGCCGGTTCGCTCCGTCCAGAAGAGGATCACGCCCGGCGAGCCGATGAGCATGCCGTCGCCCGAGCGGCCGAGGATGTAGAGCCGCAGTCGCGCCGGGCCGTCCGGGACGACGAGCCGGTCGCGCGGGGCACGCGCAACGACACGGGCGTCGCGCAGCTCGACCGTGCTCGCGTACTCGTCGACGACGAGCGCGCGGCGAAGGGGGCGACCGTGGTCGCGCAGCACGCCGCGCCGATCGATCGAGAGGTTCGCCGCCTCGAGCCGGTCGGGCGGGCTGCCGCCGGGGAGGACGGCGACGTGCCGGAGCGACCGGTTCCAGAAGAGCTGCTCCTCGCCGTCGCTCGGCCGGTTGCCGGCCGCCTCGAGGAGCGTCGCGTCGCCGACGTGTGCGTCGTCGACCCACGAGCGGTTGTCGGGGAGGTAGCGGTGCGCGAGCGTCGTCGAGTTCAGCCGGTCGAGCGCGGTCGCGCCCGCGAGCGACGCCGCGCTCGCCGCGAGTGCGAGGCCGAGCAGCACGGGCAGCGCGAGCCGCGGCCGCCACGGGCCGGCCGCGGCCGCCAGCGCGAGCGCCGCGGCGAGGCCGGCGACGACGAAGCCGGCGGACGACGTGCCGAGAGCGAGCTCGAGCCGCTGCACCGCGTAGAGGAACGGCGAATGGTCATCCGAGCCCTGCGTCGCCCAGCCCGAGAGCGGAACGCGCACCGAGAGGAGCAGCAGGCCCGCGGCGAGGAGCGCCTGCGCGCGGGCGTACGGCCAGCCGCGGACGGCCTGCAGGCAGAACGCGACCGCGGCGAGCGGGAGCAGGTAGAAGAGGTAGCGCTCCTGCACGAGCGACGTGTCGCCCCAGACCGACGCCTCGACCCCGAGCGCGGCGACGAAGGAAGCCGTCAGCCAGCCGAACGCCGCCTCGGCGCGCGTGCGCGGTCGTGCCACCGCGCACCAGACGCCGATCAGGGCACCGGGCATGATCGCCCAGCCGCCGGCATAGAGGAGCACGGTGGCGTTGCGCCCGAACGCCGCGGGTGCGAAGTGCAGGTGGCGGGCGCCCGCGTAGTAGCCGAGGCCGCGCACCGCGACGACGACGCCGGCCGCGATCGCGCCCAGGGCGCCTGCGCCGAGCAGGAGGCGCTGCCGGCGCAGCATGCCGAGCAGGCCGCGCTCGCGCAGCCCGATCGCGACCGCGGCGACGACGAAGCAGAGGAAAAGGGCGGCGAGCTGCAGCCGGGCAAGCGTCGCGAGCCCGGCGAGGGCGAGGAACGCCGCCTGCGTGCGCGGCCTCGGCTCGTCGAGTGCGCGCATCCCGGCCCAGATCGCTGCGAGCGCCAGCGGATACGCGATCGGCTCCGCCAGCACGAAGCCGGCGTAGACGCCGTCCGGGACGACGAGTGCGAGCGCGGCGACCGCCAGCGCCGGTGTGCGTGCGACGCCGACGCGCCGCGCGATCGCGTAGGCGGGGATCGCCGCGAGCGTGAACGCCGCCGCGTTCAGCCCCTGGACGAGACGGAATGCCGTCTCGACGCTGCCGACCCGCCAGGGAAGAGCGGTCAGCAGCGGCTGCAGGAGCGCGGGGAAGTGGGCGGCGCCGCCGCGGACGCTCGCGCCGTCGAGGTTCCCGAGCGAGCGTCCGAGCGCCGCGTACAGGTACTCGTCGGGAAAGTAGTCCGGGGTCGCGTGGAGCCACGCGAGCGAGAGCCGTGCGGCGAAGGCACCGGCGAGCGCGAGGCACACGGCGCCGACCCGGCTGTAGGGAAGAGCCGAGGCGCGCAGGCGAGGGGAGACGGCGTCCATACCGGTAAGCATCGACCGCGGGTCAGACGGCCTTGAACCGTGCTATTCGGCGTAGACGTCGCAGCCGAGATACATGAGCGACTCGACCGCTTCGGTCACGAAGGCGGTCGCCTGGGCCGCGTCGCCGAAGGTGTAAGGGCCGGGACGGACCGTCTCGTGCGACCCGGCAGGGAAGACCTCGGCCTCGACGACGCACGACATCCCGTAGTCGACCGCGCGCAGGATCGTGACCGAGCGACCGTCCTTCTTCGCGTGCCGGACGAAGAGCTGGCGCCCCTCCGTGTCGTGAGGCGTCACGGGGTTGTGGTGGTCGGCGCAACCGGGGCCGGCACGGCGGCGACCGGCGTCGATGCGAGCGCAGCGGACGGCGCGGGGCCGGTCTCGCCTGCGGCCGCGTTCGTGGCCGCCTGGGCGACGGACGCGCGGTCGGCGAAGCCGTCGAGCCGCAGCGCAACCTCACCGGGCGCGCGGTAGACGAGCACGCCCGGGTCGGGCAGCAGGCCGCCGTTCGGGAGGAGCGCCGTGAGGATGCCGGCGACCTTGTTGTCGAGCACGCTCACGAGCAGGAAGCCCGCACCGGCCTCGACCGCACCGGCGTGCGCCTCGGCGACGGAGATCGCGTCGACGTCCGAGCCTGGGTTGTAGAGGCTGACGACGACGATCTTGTGGTGGGCGAGCTGCCACTGCAGCGCCTGGGGCAGCTGCGCGTAGACGGGATTGCCCTTGAAGCCGGCGGGCTTCGTCGCCTTGTGGACGTGGTGACGCGTGGTCGCGTGCGGCCTCGTCGCGGGCTTCGTCGCGGGCTTGGTCACAGGCTTCGTGACCGGCTTCGTCGCGGGCCTATTCACGGGCTTCGTCGCGTGCCTCGCCGGTACGTGTGGCTTCGCCGCGGGGGGCGAGGCGCTCGCCGTGTGCGTCCTCGGCGCGGACGTCGCGGGCGTCGAGGAGGCCGCCTCACTCGACGAGCCGCCGCGGTTCAGCACGAGCATGCTGGCTCCGAGCCCGAGCGCGGCCAGCAGGCCGACGAGCGCGAGGACGCGGACCTGCGGGCTGATCGTGACGCTCACGCTTCGCTCCCCTCTCCGCCCGTCAGCTGACGGTGCAGGTTCCCGGGGTGAACAGGGTGCCCACGGTGATGCCCGCGCCGGGTCCGTGCTGGACCGCGATCCAGCGGCCGACGGCGGCCGTGAGGCAGAAGTCGGTGGCGGAGCTCGTGAATCCGGACGGGTTGATCACGAAGGGCGCGCCCGGGACGGTCGAGATCGACGCGTCGTACTTCGTCGCCAGCTTGCCGAGATCGATGTTCAGGTAGCCGCTGTCGGTGTTGTCCGTATTCGGGTCGTTCGCACTGTTCGGGAAGTTGTCGGCGCCGTACGAGATGACCGAGCGCAGGGCCTCGGCGACGTCGGCCTTCGCGGCGGTCTTGCCCGCGCGATCCTTGAACGAGAGGTAGCTCGGGACGGCGATGGTCAGGAGGATGCCGAGCACGAGCAGCACGATCGTCAGCTCGACGAGGGTGAAGCCCTCTTCGCCGGCGAGGCGGCGGCGCAGCGCAGCGCGGATGCCGCGAATCCGGGTCACGAGGCTCACAGATGGGTTATCGGACTGAATGCGCACGGGCTTTAGCTCCAGGGAAAAAGCGAGGGGGCGCATCTTGCGCCCCCTCGCTCGATCGAATCTGTCCGCGGACTAGCTGCAGACGTTGTTGACGACGGTGTCGACCTTGATCGTGCCGCCGGGGCCGAGCTTCCAGGCGTAGTAGTTGCCGTTCTGCGCGACGAGGCAGTACGTGGTCGCGGTCGGTGCGCCGGCG
>Ga0207657_10004697_pt1 | contig 14419 bp, 7 predicted proteins | sample KBSC33metaG_FD_184316 | JGI IMG/M metagenome (GOLD analysis project Ga0207657, IMG submission 184316) | Corn rhizosphere microbial communities from Kellogg Biological Station, Michigan, USA - KBS C3-3 metaG (SPAdes) (version 2) | ecosystem: Host-associated > Plants > Roots > Rhizosphere > Soil ... | reverse complement strand
ACTATGATCTTGCTACCAAGTAAATTCGTGATCTCTCGGCTGATGGAGAGACCCAGGCCGGTGCCCCCGTACTTGCGGCTGGTGGTGCCGTCGGCCTGCTGGAATGCCTCAAAGATGAGGCGCTGCTTCTCCTTTGCTATGCCAACGCCGGTGTCGCGCACTTTGAATGTGATCAGGTCCCGCGCAGGGCAGACTGTTCCGTTGTCAAGGACCACATCGTGCTCGGCTGGTCCGATCTCCAGCTCGACAGAGCCAGCGTGGGTGAACTTAAACGCGTTTCCAAGCAGGTTGCGGAGCACCTGCTGGAGACGGTGCACGTCTGTCTCGACGGGTCCGGACACCGCGCCATCGATCGAAACCTTGAATCCAAGTTCCTTTTCGTCTGCGACGTGCTGGAACGACCGTTGGACGTAGTCCGCGATCTCTGTCGGCTTGACTGGTGTGACGTCGATCTCCATCTTGCCGGCCTCGATCTTCGAATGATCGAGAATTTCGTTGATGAGATTGAGGAGATCGCCGCCCGACGAGTGGATTGTCCTGGCAAAATCAATCTGCTTGGGATCGAGATTGCCTTTCGGATTGTCGGCGAGCAACTTGGCGAGGATGAGCATCGAGTTCAGCGGAGTGCGAAGCTCGTGCGACATGTTCGCGAGGAATTCGCTCTTGTAACGAGAGCTGAGCGCGAGTTGCTCGGCCTTTTCCTCGAGGGCCGCGCGGGCAAGTTCGACCTCGCGGTTCTTTAGCTCGACATTGCGGTTTTGCTCGGCGAGCTGTTCTGCCTTCTCTTCCAGCTCCTTCGCCTGATTCTCGAGCTCGACGTTGGTTCGCTTGAGCTGGTCTTGCTGGCTCTGAAGCTCTTGGGACTGGCTCTGCAGTTCTTGCGTCAGCGACTGCGACTGCTTGAGCAGCTCTTCCGTGCGCATGTTGGCTGAGATCATGTTGAGCACGACGCCAATCGATTCCATGAGTTGATCCAGGAACGTTCGGTGAATCTCGCTGAACCGATTGAAGCTGGCGAGCTCGATAACCGCCATGATCTCGCCCTCGAAGAGGACGGGCAATACGATGATGTTAAGAGGAGGCGCTTCGCCAAGCCCGGAGTTGATCTGGATGTAATCACTGGGCACGTTTGTGAGGACAATGCTCTTCTTTTCGAGCGCGCATTGGCCGACTAGCCCTTCGCCCCATTCGAACCGGTTGCTAAGGTTCTTCCGCTGCTTAAAGCCGTAGCTGCTGAGAAGCTTGAGGATCGGCGTTTCCGTCAGATTCTCGTTCATGAAGAAGACGCCGTGGTGGGCGTCGACTAGCGGCGTGAGCTCGCTCATGATGAGCTTTGCGACCGATTCGAGGCTCTTTTGCCCCTGCATCATCGAGCTGAATCGGGCAAGATTTGTCTTCAACCAGTCCTGAGCAGTGTTCTGTTCGGTGGTCGCCTTGAGGTTGGCGATCATCTGGTTAATGTTGTTCTTGAGAGTCGAAACTTCCCCTTGGGCGTCGACTGTGATGGACCGGGTCAGGTCGCCCTGAGCCACGGCAGTGGCAACGTCGGAGATCTCTCGCACCTGGACGGTGAGGGAGTTCGCCATGAAGTTCACGTTGTCGGTGAGGTCCTTCCAGGTGCCTGCCACATTTGGAACCTTCGCCTGGCCACCCAGCTTTCCTTCGGTACCCACCTCACGGGCCACGGTGGTGACCTGGTCCGCGAAGATCGAGAGGGTCTCCGTCATTGAGTTGATCGTGTCCACGAGTGCCGCGACCTCGCCCTTTGCTTCCAGGGTCAGTTTCTGCTTCAAGTCGCCGTTCGCAACCGCAGTAACGACCTTTGCAATGCCGCGCACCTGAGTCGTCAGGTTGGAGGCCATGAAGTTAACGCTATCCGTAAGGTCCTTCCAGGTTCCGGCGACGCCGGGCACCCGAGCCTGGCCACCGAGAATTCCTTCCGTACCAACCTCGCGGGCCACGCTGGTGACCTGTTCGGCGAAGATGGAGAGGGTTTCCGTCATCGAGTTGATCGTATCGGCGAGGGCCGCGACCTCTCCTCGCGCTTGGACCTGCAGCTTCTGGCGGAGGTCGCCGTTCGCAACCGCGGTGACGACCTTAACGATGCCGCGCACCTGAGTGGTCAAGTTCGAGGCCATGAAGTTCACGCTGTCAGTGAGGTCCTTCCACGTGCCCGAGACGCCGGGCACGTTTGCCTGGCCTCCGAGAATTCCCTCGGTACCGACTTCGCGGGCCACACGGGTGACTTCGTCGGCGAACGATCGGAGCTGATCCACCATTCGGTTGATCGTCTCTTTAAGGTCGAGGATTTCGCCCTTGACGTCGACGGTGATCTTCTGCGAGAGGTCGCCGTAAGCGACCGCAGTGGTGACCTTCGCGATGTTTCGCACCTGGTCCGTCAGATTCGAAGCCATAAAGTTTACGTTGTCCGTAAGCTCCTTCCAAGTTCCGGAAACGCCGGGCACGAGTGCTTGGCCGCCCAGCTTTCCTTCCGTACCCACCTCGCGGGCCACACGGGTAACTTCCGCGGCAAACGAGTTGAGCTGGTCCACCATCGTGTTGATCGTGTCCTTTAGGTCGAGGATCTCACCCTTCGCGTCGACGGTGATCTTTTGCGACAGGTCGCCGTAAGCGACCGCGGTGGTGACCTTGGCGATGTTTCGCACCTGAGTCGTCAGGTTCGAAGCCATGAAGTTGACGTTGTCGGTGAGGTCCTTCCACGTGCCGGAGACGCCTTCAACGTTCGCCTGGCCGCCCAGAATTCCCTCCGTGCCGACTTCGCGCGCCACACGAGTGACCTCGTCGGCGAAGGAGCCGAGCTGGTCGACCATCGTGTTGATCGTGTTCTTCAGGTCGAGGATCTCGCCCTTTACGTCGACCGTGATCTTTTGCGAGAGGTCGCCCTTGGCAACCGCGGTCGTGACCTTGGCGATATTTCGCACCTGGTCCGTCAGGTTCGAAGCCATGAAGTTCACGTTGTCAGTGAGCTCCTTCCAGGTGCCGCTAACGCCGGTCACCTTTGCCTGGCCGCCGAGCTTTCCTTCGGTGCCGACTTCGCGCGCGACGCGGGTGACTTCGTCGGCGAAGGAGCCGAGCTGGTCGACCATCGTGTTGATCACGTCCTTGATCTGCAGGATTTCGCCCTTTACATCCACCGTGATCTTCTGCGTAAGGTCACCGTTTGCAATGGCGGTGGCAACCTTCGACACGTCGCGGAGCTGAACCGTCAGGTTGCCAGCAAGCAGGTTTACGTTGTCGGTGAGGTCCTTCCACGTCCCGGAGACGCCGGGCACCTCGGCCTGCCCACCCAGCTTTCCTTCCGTACCCACTTCGCGGGCCACGCTGGTGACCTGGTCAGCGAACGTGCGCAGCGTCGCTGTCATCGAGTTGATCGTGTCGGCGAGGGCCGCCACTTCGCCCTTTGCTTCGAGCGTGAATTTCTGATCAAGGTCGCCGCCAGCGACCGCCGTCACGACGCGGGCGATGCCTCGGACCTGAGTCGTCAGGTTGGTAGCCATGAAGTTGACGTTGTCGGTGAGGTTCTTCCAGGTGCCACTGACGCCGGGCACGTCGGCTTGTCCGCCCAAGATTCCCTCCGTGCCGACCTCGCGGGCCACACGGGTGACTTCATCGGCGAAGGAGCCAAGCTGGTCAACCATTGTGTTGATGGTGTTTTTAAGGTCGAGAATTTCGCCCTTGACGTCAACGGTGATCTGCTGCGAGAGGTCGCCCTTCGCAACGGCAGTGGTGACCTTGGCGATGTTTCGCACCTGATCGGTTAGGTTGGACGCCATGAAGTTGACGTTGTCAGTGAGCTCCTTCCAAGTTCCCGAGACCCCGGGCACGACGGCTTGTCCTCCGAGCTTTCCTTCCGTGCCGACTTCACGGGCAACGCGCGTAACCTCAGCGGCAAAGCCGTTGAGCTGGTCGACCATTGTATTGATCGTGTTCTTCAGCTCCAAGACCTCACCGCGGACATCCACCGTGATCTTCTGCGACAAGTCGCCCTTCGCGACCGCGGTGGTGACGAGAGCGATGTTTCGGACCTGGTTCGTCAGGTTTCCGGCGAGGAGATTTACGTTGTCTGTGAGGTCTTTCCAGGTTCCCGAGACGCCCTTCACCTGAGCCTGGCCGCCCAGCTTTCCTTCGGTTCCCACTTCACGGGCCACGCGGGTGACCTCAGCCGCGAACGAGCCGAGCTGGTCGACCATCTTGTTAACCGTAGTACCGATGCGAAGGAATTCACCCTTGACCGGGGTTCCTTCGATCTCAAGCGCCATCTTCTGAGAAAGATCGCCTTCGGCAACCGCAGTGATAACGCGGGCAACCTCGGTGGTCGGGCGAGCCAGGTCCTCGATAAGTTGATTGATGCCCTCGACACTCTGCTCCCAGGTACCGGAGGCGCTCTTCAATACCGCACGCTCAGTCATGCGCCCTTCACGTCCAACGAGTCGGCCGACCCGGACGATTTCTTGGGCCTGCTTTTCGTTGAGGGCGATAACCTCGTTAAAGGTTTTGTAAATCTGACCCAAAACCCCGTTTCGCCTGTCCGGCAGCCGGACGGAAAAGTCCCCTGCCTTCGCCGCCTCAAGGGCGTCGAGCAGTGGCCTTAGCTGAGCGGAAGTTAGGCTGTCGCCAACGGTGGAAGACGGAGTTGCGCCTTTTCTCATGAACGGTTCCTTAAATGGAGTGACCGGTCGTGAGAGCGCATCCCACCCGCGGGCAGGATGCCGTATCACTCCCTTGACCAGAGCTCCCCAAAATCACTCTACCACGACTTTTTGCGTTCTGAATCGCAATTTTATGCGGGGCTTTACTGCTTCCGTTTGGTGATTGGATCAGCTGTTGTTGCCAAGTCGTCCACTGAACGGAAGAACTCTGCGAAACGACTTTTCGAATCACAGGTGAACAGTTGCGTTGCCGCTAGCGCTGCAAGAATGAGAATTGGCACTCACACGTTGGCGATCTCAGGACGCAAGTTACGGTCAAGGAAGTCGACCATTTGCGTCGGCTTGGTTCCCACCATTCTAGAGGAATTTACGTCCGCGGTATCAGGAGCCGGGAAAAGGTCTATAGCGTCTAAAGGAGCCCTCCGTCGAATTTTAGGGCAAAGCCTTCCGAACGTTTGTGAAGGGCGCTTGCCCGGCACCTTGGCAAATTGATGCCCACCGTCCTCCCCCGCGGACGTACACTTCCCGCGAGCATGGGATTCGACGACAATTTCGTTTGGGGCGTGTCTACTGCCTCTTATCAGATCGAAGGAGCCGTGAAAGACGATGGGCGCGGCGAATCGGTTTGGGATATGTTCTGCCGAAAACCAGGAGTAACTTTTCAAGGCGACAGCGGCGATGTTGCATGCGATCACTATCACCGGTCCGAAGAAGATATTCGCCTGATGGAGGAACTTGGGGTCGGTGCGTACCGCTTCAGCATCGCCTGGCCTAGAGTATTGCCTACCGGCGTAGACCATATTGAACTTCGCGGAATCGAGTTCTATGACCGGTTGGTCGATCGCCTGCTCGCTGCCGGAATTCAGCCGTGGGTGACTCTCTTCCACTGGGACTATCCTTTAGACCTCTACCACAGAGGAGGATGGTTGAGTCCAGACTCACCCAAGTGGTTTGCCGACTACACCCAGGTTGTCGTGGACAAGCTCGGTGACCGCGTCCAGCACTGGATGACCCAGAACGAACCCCAATGCTACATCGGGTTGGGGCTGCACGCCGGGGTTCACGCGCCTGGGGATAAGTTGCGGTGGGCGGAAGTCCTGCTGGCGTCGCACCACTCCCTTCTCGCGCACGGCCTTTCGGTTCAGGTGATCCGAGCCAGAGCGAAGACGGCGCCAATCATTGGCCTCGCTCCGGCTTGCGCCATGGCGCTGCCGGACACCGATTCCGCACTTGATATCGAGGCCGCAAGGTCAGCGACCTTTTCCATCACTTCGGAGTCTGCATGGCAACTGGCCTGGTGGCTAGATCCGGTCTTCTTAGGCAGCTACCCGGCGGATGGAGAACGACTGTACGGCGATGCAATGCCGAGCTATTCGCCCGAGGAGATGAAGACCATTTCCGAACCAGTGGACTTCCTCGGCATGAATGTCTACCACGGGCGGAGGGTGTGTGCAGGAGCGGATGGGAAACCAGAAAATGTGGCCCGGCCGAGTTCGGAACCCATTACTGCGCTGAAGTGGCCGGTCGAGCCTTCGTGCCTCTACTGGGGCCCCAAGTTCTACCACGAGCGCTACAGAGTGCCGATCGTGATCACTGAAAACGGATTGTCGAACCAAGACTGGGTTGCGCTCGACGGCAAGGTCCATGATCCACAAAGGATCGACTACCTCCATCGGCACCTCAGGGAGCTGCAGCGAGCCGCAACCGAAGGAGTGCCCATCCTAGGCTATCTCCAATGGTCATTCATGGATAACTTCGAGTGGGCCGAAGGTTATAAGGAGAGATTCGGCCTCCTTTACATCGACTACAAGACTCAGGAGCGAATTCCAAAGGACTCCTACTATTGGTACAGAGACGTCGTTGCCACCAACGGTTCGAAGTTGTAAGGATTAGCGGGACTGAAAGCCTCCGGGAGCGGAGCCCGCATCAGGTCGGGCTGCCGGGGGCAGGGCCTTTGTGTCGACACTGATCGCATAACTCCAAGAAGCTAGGACTGTGTTGCTGGCGGCCCAGAAGCCGACATTATCGTCGTTCGGATTCGCGCTCTGAGTGATCCATCCGGCGATCTGCATTGCCGATGGAAAGGCGATCGTCACCGAGGGGGCGTTGTGCTTCCAAGTCGAGGTGCCACCTAGCAGACCAAAAACCTGACTGGAAACAACCGGAGACGGACCGATCAGCCAACCGCTCAAGGGAATGAGGCGTGCCCGGTTGCCGACGAAAGCGGCGCTAGCGTCCCAAAGAGACGACGACTCGTGCATGGAAGACAAGAAGACGGGCTTGAACGCTTCACCCGGCCGATTGGTGTCGAGTGCCACAGATCCAAGGGTTGTCGCTGCTACTTGCGCGCGGATCGCATTGCCTGCGGGAGGTTGGATGGTGACCACGATCTCGGAAGACAGGCCCTGCGCCTGGCCATCGATGATGAGGCGGAAGTTCGCTCCTGATTGGCTTCCTGAGGCTGTGACAGGGTAGCCCTGGTACAGCTTGCCGCCCGTCCAGAAGGATGGCATGACATCAATCGAAGTGCCCCAACCCGACTGCGGACCGTAAACGAAGCGCATATAGCCAGAAGGCAGGTCGATCACCGCATATTGAGAGCCGGAATAGTTGATATTCAGCTGTGTATTGCCCGCCACGAGCTGGGTCGACCATTGGGCGTTTGCGCAAGCAGCGGCAGTGCAAACGACAGCTATGGAAATGCAACGAAGAGGGCAAGCCATGTTCGTGTCTACGCTACTTGCCGCCCGTCATGACCAGGCCCTTAATGAAATATCTCTGCCCGACGAAAAAGATGACGATCAGGGGAATCATAACGAGCACGGATCCCGCCATGAGCAGGTGCCACTGCTCGTTCGTAAGCGTCCGATAGGTCTGGAGTCCAACTTCTAGTGTCTGCTTGTCGGGATCATTCAAGTAGATCAGTGGACCAAGAAAATCTCGCCACGAGGCTATAAAAGTGAACACGCCTACAGTCGCAAGCGCCGCACCTGAGTTCGGCATGATCAGACGCCAAAACACGGTTGAATTAGAAGCCCCGTCTAGACAAGCCGCTTCATCTATCTCCCGAGGAATGCCCATAAAAAACTGTCTAAGAAGAAAGATGTTGAAGGCGCCTCCACCCAGAAAGGCGGGCACAGTGAGCGGAAGAAACGTATCGACCCAGTGCAAATATTTGAACAGCACGAACGCGGGAATCATCGTAACGATGCCGGGCAGCATCATTGTCGAGAGCAGGATCATAAACCACCGCTCGCGCCCCGGAAACTGAAGTCGCGCAAAGGCGAACGCTGCCATCGAAGCGGATAGCAGAACGCCTAAGGTGGAAAACAAGGCCACCATCAGGGAGTTCTTGAAGAAGAGTGGAAAGCTAACGTTCGGATTCGTAAGCACGGCCCGGAAGTTTTCGAGCGTCGGGTGAGCGGGCAAAGACCATGGGGAGGAAGTGTCGATCTCGTGAGGCGTCTTGAGTGCCATTGACAGCATGAGGAAGAACGGCACCACCATCGCCAGAGACAGCACCATCAGCACAAACGCTATCAAAGAACGGCGGATACTCACTTAGTGTCAGCCTCGTAGTAGACCCATCGGCTTGCGCGGAACTGCAGAAGCGTGAGCCCCAAAATGATAACAAACAGCACCCATGCCAGCGCGCTCGCGTATCCCATGCGCAGGGACTGGAAAGCCTGGTTGTACAGGTGCAACATGTAGAACCGAGTCGAATCGCCGGGTCCACCGCCGGTCATCACGAAAGCTTGTGTAAAGACCTGCAGTGAACCTATCAGGCCGGTCACAAGGGTGAAAAAGATCGCTGGCGTGATCAAGGGCCAAGTGACGGCTCGAAATCGCTGCCAGGCATTTGCCCCGTCGAGGCTCGAGGCCTCCAGATAGAACTCTGGAACGTTCTGCAGTCCGGCGAGAATAATGACCATGCCAGCACCAATGCCCCATAGGGACATCAGAATGAGTGCCGGCAATGCGGTGTGCTCATTTCCGATCCAATTGATCGGCTCGCCAGGCTTGCCGAAATTGCTCAGCCAATTTGGAATTCCCAGGAAATTGCCGTGTCCACCAGGATAGTAGAGAATCGAGTTAAGCAACCCGCCCTCTGGCTGAAAGATCTTTCGCCAAATCAATGCGGCGGCAACGAGGCTTGCTAAGCTGGGAATATAGAAGAGGGTCCGATAGATTGGCATCCCTCTCACTTTTTGATTCAGTAAAAGGGCAAGCACCAGCGAGCCGAGTAGACCTACAGGCACCGCCACAACCGTGTAGATCAGCGTTACCTTTAGGGAAACAAAGAAGCGTGGATCGGCGGTAAACGCTTCGATGTAGTTGCCGCTTCCCCTCCACTTTGCTGGGGTAATGATGTCCCAGTCCGCGAAGCTCATAAGGAAAGAGAGGATCATAGGGCCTAAGGTAAAAACACCAAGGCCAATCAGCCATGGAGCCAAGAACTTCAGCGCGCTCTTGCTTTCCTGCTTCTGACGAGCGCTAGAGCGCCTTCCCCGTTCTGGCAAATAGACAAAACCGACCAGGGCCAAGACAATTAAGAGTCCAGCACCAACGCCGTAGAGCCAATTGAATTCCGGGAGCCCCTCGTCACGCCTCAGAGCGTTGAGTCGATCCTGAGCCGTGGCAGTACCTTGCCTTAGGGCCGGACCTGCTTCGGCGTTGCCCATCCAGATGTCATCCATCTTTGCCGCGAGCAGATCGTGCACCGTGGTCCAAAGGTCGGAGGTGGGCTCGAACTCCACGGCATCCACCATCTGGTCGGTTACCAGACGATTCGCCGGATACCTCATCTCAACCGAGGTATTCGGACCCGGAATCCACGCGTCCGATCGCGCTATCGCGCGAATGGCAGGCTGGGCCAATCCGGACCGGGCAAGCGCCACCATTCCTGGAGCCCCGGCAAAATACTGCAGGAGTTCCCAAGCTTCTTTTCGATGCGGACTGGACGAGAGAATCGAATAGCCCGAGCCTCCCGAAGTGAGCACGAGTTTTCCTCCGGCATAGGCCGGAAAACTTGTAATGTCCCAATCGAAATACCCCTCTTTGCCGGGCATCAGCTTGGACCGGAGCCCAGGAACCTCCCAGATGCCCGACATGAACAGAGCTGCTTTCTGATTGACAAACAGCGCCTGAGAATCCGTTTGCAAAACGGACGTCAAGACTGCCTTGTTCGGAATCCAATGTCGCTTGTTCTCGAGCTCAGCAGCAAACTCGAATGAGCGCACCATATCGGGCTGGTCGAAAAGGATCTTGGTTGGATCTTCGTAATCGTCTACATATCTTGCGCCGGTCGAGACAGCGAAAGTTTCCGGCAGAAGCTCTGGCCACCCTGGCACAAGTCCAAATTGGATAGGCTTGCCGTCTCGCCCGAACTTCGTTAACTGTTGAAGCACCCACAGGAAATCATGCTCTCGAAGCTCCGGCCGCACGTGAAAGTCCCACGTCCACTTGCCGTCGGGGTAGGGAATCTTCGCTTCATCAAAGAGCCTCTTGTTGTAATAGAGGATCCCCTTCGGCGCAATATCGCGAGGCAAAACGTAGAGGCTGCCGCGATACCGGCAAGCTCGCACGATTTGAGGATAGTAGGCAGCCAAGTCGAATCCCGGAGTAGATGAGATCAACGCGTCGAGCGGCACCAAAGCGCCTCGCCGCGCAAATTTCACGAAATCTTCCGGTCCTAGTGCGGCTACATCGGGAGCATCGTTCGCCGCGTACTCCAGTAGAAGCTTCTGACTATAAGCGCCGTAATCGGCATAGTTCTCGATCTTGATCGTGATACCGGCGTGGGATGCTTCATATTCCTTCGCAAGATTCTTTAAGATTTTGAGAGCGTCGTCTCCTTCATGACACGTGAATCTTAAGGTGATCGCAAGGCAATTTGCCCAGCCGAGGGCCGTAAGAAGGAAGGCCAGCAGAATTTTGATCCGGACCACTACTTTGCGCTCATGTGAAGCGGGCCGGAGTCGGCACCTTTGATCTTGTGCAACCCTGCTCTCTCGAAGCCGCGGGTGATGGCAGGATGTGACATCGAAAGCTTTAGCGGCATCCCCGTGCGGGTGTTCTCAATGGCAAGGAGCATCATTCCAAGGTCGATTCCAATTACTTCCTTATCGACCCAACCCTTTGTCGGGTTATAGCCGTTCGGAAAGCCGTATCTCCCCCACGCCTGCGGATGATCGCTGCGCATCGTTGTCGCAAATTCTAGCGCTTCCGTTGGCAACCACTGGATGCTTGCTACCGCACTGGTCGGAGTGATAGTGCCGTCATCATGGATCCATCCGGGAGCGCCATTCGCCGCGTATCCAGTCGGCGTGTCACAGGCGCTGAGGCCCCAAAAACTGGGACCATAGGACTTCATCTTAAGGGGATTCTCGATGCAGTATTGTCGATTGGCCAACGCCGCGTTTCTGGATTCCACCGAATAGCTGAAGCCTAGCCGGTCTCGCTTGCCTTTAAAGTCATAGAAGGATTCGCTCATCTGGTGCATGAAGAGAGGTCCTCCAGTAATCACATCAACTCCCTTGTAATGCACAAGAGGGCGCTCGATCTTGTCCCAGCCCGCCGTGGTGATGCTTGAAAAACCGTACGCTTGGATGTACAGCATCTTGTTCTCGTCGAAATGATTCCACCGGTTCGGGATGAACTCGTGCTCAGGCGACCACCCCATCGAGAAGTGCACGGCGGCTGGCTCCTTGCCTCCATCGGTGAGCATCCACTTCCAGTCGATCCGCTTTTCAAATGCACGTGCTTCCCGGCTGACTTGCGGATCATGCCAATACTGCTCCGCCACGATTACACCGGCGAGGCAAATGCTCGTATCTATGGAGCTGACTTCGCAATTCCACTGGCGAGCGCTCGTAAAAGGATCTATGAAATGGTAGAGAAAGCCATGTGAGCTCGGCCAATCAGCATTCAGGTGCCGCAGCGTAAGACGGGTTCTCTCCAGCGCCTCCTTTCGACTCACCCAATATCGCTCCACCCCAATGGGATAGGCGGCCAGAGCAAATCCGACCGCCGCACAACTCGCAACCCCGGCATCACCAGGCTGATCCGAGTTGACTGCACGATCGCGCGTAAAGCCGTTCTTCTCGTTCGAGCGCTCCCAAAAGTAGAGCACTGCCTTATGCTCAAGCTCGTCCAGCAGAGCGTCGGACATCAAACACCGAATCACCGACAGGCTCAGCAGGCTGAGAATCATTGCCCGGAAGAGCTAGTCGTAGCAGGGCCCCGAGATGCCCCGCCCGGACCCTCTTTCATGAGCTTCCAATACTGCTCCGCCTTGTCCTCGCTGCCCGCGAGCTTAATAAAAGCCGCTTTGTCTGCAGGTGACAGGGCGGAGTAGTCGCCGTGGGCTTGATCGAAGTAACTCCTCATGCCCTTGGCAACGTCGACGTTCTTAGCCTCTTGCTTTGAATCCGGCCCGTCGTTACTGGACCCACATCCCGGGAGGGATGCCAGGGCAACACCTCCAATCATGACAACTGCTGCCGATAAGAATGGACTGAGTGACTTCATAGATGGCTACCCGTTCTGACTGTTAACTCCGGATTGCTCACCTCAGCGAAACTTTTGCGGAAGTGAAGTGCACCAAGTGTCAGCCCAACTGTAGTTGGCTTGCTGCGCTGCAGATAAGTTCCAATAATCGACCTCCGTCGACCCGGCAGGCTTCTTCATGAAGGAACCAGCACAAGCTTGCGAGAAGGCGATCTGCTTCGAATGGCCGTCCATGAATCCTACGACCATAACCTTGTTTCCAAGCTTGTCGCCGCCCCAATTCCACTGCAAGCCAGTCTTGATTCCCGGGATGAAAGTGGTTTCGCTGTCGACATCTTGAACCCAGCTCAAGTAGGGGCCCATGTCTTCCCAAGGCTCCTTCGACTCTACGATATTAAACAGAGTGGAGGAGCTTTCAAAACCGCTCATCGATACGGCTCGCTCATTTGCGAAATCGCTGCCTGACCAGACGTTCGCCCAGGCATAGCCTCTTACGAACTTCTCGCCGGTCTGAAGGGGCGGCCATCCATAAAACGCCCGGGCGACTGGATCAGATTCAAGGTCCGGAAATTTGGCCGCCGGATTTACGAGGTCTCGGAAAAGCCCAGTGCTCTTGGTATACGGCGCGGTCAAGAGCCGCCAGCTAATCTGGTTGCCGGCAGGTTGGACGCGGCGAGGCACCCGCATATCGTCATGATCATTTGCGTAGAGCAGCATGCCGGTTGAGATCTGCTTTGTGTTTGACAGGCACGCCGTGACCTTGGCGGCGTTCTTTGCCTGTGCAAAGACAGGGAAGAGGATTGCCGCCAGAATCGCGATGATCGCGATAACGACCAGAAGTTCTATGAGAGTAAACGCTTTAGTACGAATCATTTGAAGGTCCTTGAAGGAATATGGAAGTGCCTTGCGCGGATGTGAAATATCTAAAATCGGCTTCCCATTCGATCTCAATCCCCTTGGGTGAATCGACCCGAATCGTGCCTCCGCAGCGCGATTCGAGGATGTAGAGGGAGAAGGGCACGGCGAGCAACTTTATCTACTCCGGAATAACAACATTGTATTAAGATTTCGCGTCCGACCCTGGAAAAATTATGGGGGCAATGCGAACCATCCACGCTGCGGAGCCTGTGTACCAGGTCCAGCCGGCTCTTCCGGCAAACGGCGAGTCAGGCCCATCGATATTTCCGGGCATAACGTAAGGCTCCGCCGCGTAGAGGTCCGCGTTAGCCTCCGATCGGAGCGGCGGGAGCATTCCCCGGTAGATCTTTTGAGCCGTTTCGAGGTCGGCAAGCTTGGCAAAGGCCAAGGCGGCCCAGGTGGAGGCATGGCTATATACGCCGCCATTTTCCCGCAGGCCGGGCGCATAGCGGGTGATGTAGCCAATGTAAGGATCGACTTTCTTGTAAGCCGGTTTAAGCAGCAGAGCGCCGTAAGGAGTCAGCAATTGGTCCCGAACAGCTTGCATTGCACTTTCGATCCGGTCAGCGGGAGCAATTCCTGACAGAACCGCCCAAGTCTGAGGATTGAGGAAGATGCGGCCCTCTTGACAATCTCGGCTTCCAAACGGTTTGCCGTCGTCGCGAGTCCCCCCGATGTACCATTCGCCATCCCAGGCATACTCATGTACGGCTTCTCGCAGCTGCGCGGCCTCCCTTCTGAATCGTGCTGCCGTCCCATGCTCTTCAAGTTTGTCGAGGTGCGGCGCCCAGCGCTGAAGAATATCGTAGAGAAACATCGCAAGCCAGACCGATTCACCTCTGCCTTCCAGTCCGGCATGGCTAAGGCCGTCGTTCCAATCCCCGGCCTGAATCAATGGCAGCCCACGTGCAGAGCGCATCGAAAGAGCTCGATCCACGCCTCGCAAGCAATGTTCCCAGAGAGAGCCGCCTGTTCCGTAGCGCTGCGTGCTTCGGTTCAGGAACTTAAATCGTGATTGCAAAGCTGCTTCGTCGCCGGTTGCTTCGAGATATTCCAGAGTTCCGTAAGCGAGCCACAGGGAGGTATCGCTATGGTGGCTCTCACTGAAAATCTGAGTGCCTGGATGCCACCAATGCCGCACCCCGCCATCCTCGTACATCGCCTCGGCATTGCGTCCCAGCTGAGCAAGTGTCGCGCGAGGGTCACGGTCTAGCAACATCAGGCTGTCCTGAAGCTGGTCTCGAAATCCGTAAGCCCCGCCTTGTTGATAGTAGGCGCATCTGGCGTACATTCGGCACGCGATCGCTTGGTAGGGCAACCAC
>Ga0207657_10004694_pt1 | contig 14420 bp, 18 predicted proteins | sample KBSC33metaG_FD_184316 | JGI IMG/M metagenome (GOLD analysis project Ga0207657, IMG submission 184316) | Corn rhizosphere microbial communities from Kellogg Biological Station, Michigan, USA - KBS C3-3 metaG (SPAdes) (version 2) | ecosystem: Host-associated > Plants > Roots > Rhizosphere > Soil ... | reverse complement strand
CGCGTCGCGGTCCCCCTCCCCGTTCCGGGGAGGAGTGGTATAGCTCCCCCATGCACAGCCTCACTCCCGAAACCGCCGCCGCCTTCGCCGAGATCGCGCTCGGCCATGTTGGCCGCGAATATCCGCACAAGCTCGATCACGTCCTCAACGAGCCCGAGGATGCGCTCGGGCCGAGGGCGCTCCACCCGATCTTCTTCGGAAGCTTCGACTGGCACAGCTGCGTCCACGGCTGGTGGCTCCTGCTCCGGGTGCGGCGGCTGTATCCGGAGCTTCCGGTCGCCCGCCGGATAGAGGCGCTGGCGGACGAGATGCTGGTGCCGGACAAGGTAGCGGGCGAGCTCGCCTATCTCGACCGGGCCTATAGCGGCGGCTTCGAGCGGCCCTACGGCTGGGCCTGGCTCCTCGCGCTACACGGCGAGGCGCGGCGGCATTCCGATCGCCCGTGGGGCGAGGACCTCGAGCCGCTCGCCCGCGCCTTCGCCGGACGGTTCGCGGCCTTCCTCCCGAAGCTGACCTATCCGATCCGCACCGGCACCCACTACAACACCGCCTTCGCGTCGATTCTCGCGCTCGAATGGGCCGAACCGGGGGACGAGAGCCTGGCGGCGCTGATCCGCGAGCGGGCGTTCCACTGGTTCGCCGGCGACCGGAACTATCATGGCTGGGAGCCGGGCGGCGACGAATTCCTCTCCGGCGGATTGACCGAGGCGCTGCTGATGCGCCGGGTGCTGGGCGACGACGCGTTCGGCGCCTGGTTCGAGGCCTTCCTTCCGGAAATGGCGGCGGGCGAGCCCAGGAGCCTGTTCACGCCCGCCTTCGTCTCCGACCGCTCGGACGGGAAGATCGCCCATCTCGACGGGGTCAACCTAAGCCGCGCCTGGTGCTGGCGCGGCCTTGCGGGCGTGCTCGAGCCGGAGCTTGCCGACCTCGCCCGGCGGACCGCCGGGGAGCATTTGGAGGCGAGCCTTGCCCAGGTGGCCGGCGACTATATGGGCGAGCATTGGCTCGCCACCTTCGCTTTGCTCGCGCTGGAGACGGAGGGTTAGGTGGTTAGCGGGCCACCTGAACCGTCACCCCGGACGTGACGGAAGTGGGAGCGTCGTCTTCCAATCCCCTACCGACCATGAATCCGCCGAAGCACCTCGGTCCGAGCGCGGGTCTCCCGGTCGCGGCAGGGGCCGGTGACGAAGGCGAAGGTCGAATTGGCGGCGGGATTGGGAGTCTCCCAGGCGGCGAGGTCGCAGGCCTCGTCGCGCCATTTCAGCCACAGGCGCTGGGAGGCGCGGAGCCGCTCCGCCCAGTCGGAACGCTGCGCCAGGGCAAGCCCGGGCTTCGCTCCGATCTTCGCCAGCGCCGACTTCCAGGCCGAATTGAGCGCGGCTTCGTCGGCCGCCAGCCGCCGCTCCCAGCAATGGGTGATGGCGCAATAATCGCACTCCGCGGGCGGCGTGTCGGCGCACAGCCCGCCTTCTTCCTTGTCCTCCGGCCCCGGCCGGACGAGGCTCTCCTCGATCGAGGCGCGCGGGCGGCCGCGGGGCGGAAGGTCGAAGCGAAAGCGCATGTCCTCCAGGATGACCCGGGTGATCCGCGCCCGGCAAGCGGCGGGATCGGAGCCTTCGAAGCGGGTGAGGCGAGGGTCGCAGCGCGAGTCGCGATACTTGCCCCACAGGGCGACGAAGCCGTCGAGGCGGCGCTTCCAGCGGGCGACGTCCTGCGCGTCGCGCCCGTCGGCGAGGCCCGATCCGTCCACGGCCGCCGGGAGCTGCCGGCGAAGCGCCGCGAGCTCGGAGTCGCCGGGAGGGGAAGGCGGCGGGGAAGCGCCCGCAACGGCGATCAGCATCAGGGAACCGAACATATTTGCCTCCCGCGGCCGCTTCCGGAACCAAGCGCGCCGCCCCTCATTGGCCGATCATGCCCGCACACGTCTTCGCCGTCGATGCCGTCGCGATCCTCTTCGCCCTGATCGGCTTCCACATGGCCTTCCGCCAGCGCCAGCTCCGCGGCTGGAGCCGGGCGCTTCGCGACCGCGGCGGAGAACCGCGTCCGGCCAAGGCGGCCAAGCCGGAGGGCGAGGACCCCGTCCATTACGCGCTGATCATCTTCGGGATGATGCTTCTCGCCTTCGGGATCATCCTGTTCGCCTTCACCACCTTCTACGCGGCGCTTACCGGCTGACGTCATGCCTTCGCCCGGGCTTCCGGAACCGGCAGGGTCCGTGATAGGTTGGCAAGGCCAAGAACCGCGTCCGATTTCCTTCGACATGAGGTGAGCGATGAAGCTGCCCTATCTCCTTGCGCCTTTTGCCTTCCTCGGCCTCGCCAGCGCGGCACCGCCGCCCCCGGCGCCGGACCAGTCCGCGGCCGAATATCCGCGCTGCTCGGCGACGGTCACCGACCGCTGCGTCCAGGGCCATCGCCGCGGCCGAGCCGGCGGAGCGATGCCCGAGCTCGACGCGCTCGGGCCGGCCTCGGCGCCCGCTCCCGTGCCCGCGCCGATGGCGGCTCCGGTCCGGATGAGCGGAGGCGACTATCCGCCCTGCACCGCCGGCCGCCAGGACCGCTGCACCCAGCGCGGCGGAAGCCGGGGAGAGGCGCGCGCGCCGACCCGCTACGCCATGGTCGAGCGCGAGCGGATCCGGATCGGCGAGCGCGGCTGAGCTAGGCGCCGCCGGCCCGCTTCTCGTCGGCCGCGGCGAAATGGGCCACCTGGTCCGAATGCGCCTTGCGGAAGGCCGGGCGCCCGGTCGCGCGCGCGACATAGTCCCGACACGCCGGATAAGGCGCGAGTCCGTCGAAGCTGTCGACCACCCGAAGGACGTCGGCCATCAAGAGGTCGGCGACGCTGAACGTCCCGGCCAGCCATTCGCGCCCGGCGAGGACCGCCTCCATGTGCTGGAGGCGCGCCGTCAGGAAGCCGTCGAGGAATTGCCAGGCGGGCGAATCGTCGACGAAGCCCATGAAGTGGAACAGGACCCAGGGCTGGCTCGCCATCTCGACCGAGTTGAGAGCGGCGATCAGCCATTCCGTCGCCTCGTCGCGGCCGCCCGGGTCGGCCGGCATCAGCGCCTCGCTCCGCGCTCCGAGGTGGAGGAGGATCGCTCCGCTCTCGAAGATGCTTTGGTCGCCGTCGGTCAGCCAAGGCACCTGGCCGAACGGCTGGCGGGCGAAATGCTCGGCTCCGCGATTATCGAACGGGACCGTCTCGACCCGGTAGGGCAGGGCCGCTTCCTCCAGCGCCCAGCGCACCCGAAGGTCGCGAACGAAGCCGCGCGGCGGCTCCGGAACCCAGTCGAAGGTGGTGAGGATCAGTTCGTCCATCTCGCTCGCCCTTGCGGCGGCCATAGCCCCCGGAGCCGGGCGGGGACAGGTACGTACCTGTCCGCTGACGTCCGCCGCTGTCCGATTGCGAGGGCCGCGCCATCCGGCGTAGATCGCTCCTGCCCGCTTAGGAGGGGTTGGAATGGCGGGACGCAAGTTCACGATCGGAATTGTGGCACCGGCGGCTCGGGTCGATTGCTCGATCGTCGAGCCGATCCTCGCCATCGCCGACGATCTCTACGGCGACGACGTCGAAATCCGCTTTCACCCCAGCTCGTTCGGCGGCCACGGCCATTTCTCCGCCGACGACAAGACACGCGCCGCGGCTTTCCTCGATTATGCCCACTCGGACGAGATCGACGCGATGTGGTTCGGGCGCGGCGGCTACGGATCGGCGCGGATCGCAGCGGCGGTGCTTGCCGGCCTCGACTCGCGCGCGCTTGAGAAGCCCTATCTCGGCTACAGCGACATCGCGACCCTCCTTTCCGGCCTCTACAAAAGCGGCGCCGCGCGGGTCGCTCACGGGCCGGTGGCGCAGGACGTGCGCCGCGACGGAGGCGCCGAGGCGGCGCGCCGGGCGCTTCGCTGGCTGGTCGAGCGCTCGCCGGACTCGCTCGAGGCCGGGGTCACCGCGACGAGTCGCACCGCCGCCTTCAACCTCACCGTCCTCTGCCACCTGATGGGCACGCCCTGGGAGCCGGACCTGGCGGGCCACGAGCTTCTGATCGAGGAAGTGGCCGAGCAGATGTACCGGATCGACCGAAGCTTCTGCCAGCTGGCGCATACCGCCATGTTCAAACGTGCCTCGGGCTTGCGGCTGGGCCGGTGCAGCGAGATCATTCCCAACCAGCCCGACTTCGCAATGTCGGAGGAGGAGATCGCCCGCCACTGGAGCGAGGTCGCCGGCATCCCCTATCTCGGCCGCGCCGACATCGGCCACGACTCCGCCAACAAGGTGGTGCCGTTCGGAACCCTTTGACGACGGAGCAAGAAGCCCTTTAGTCGAGGATCGCGAGGGCCAGGAGCCGCGGCGAGCGCGACAGGAAGAGCCGGAGGGAGTGCCCGGTCAGGGTCGAGGCGGTTCCCGAGCCAAGCCGCACCTCGACGTCGCGATGCTCGAGAAACAGGCCGTCGAGCGGGTTCGTCGCCTTGTAGACCGCTTCCTTGGCGCAGAAGAGCAATCGCGCCCCGACCAGGTCCGCGGCGAGGTCGCCGCGCTCCGCCGGGGTCGCGACGAGATCGACCAGCTCCGCGGGGAGGGGCAGGGCGGGCTCCACGTCGATCCCGACCCCGCGCACCGCTCCGGAGCGCGCCACCGCCGCCACCGCCACCGCCTCGTCATGGGCCAGGGAGCCGACGAAGCCCGGAGGCCAGGAGGGGGCTCCGGAAGCCAGTCGGGGCAGCTCGACCGGCCCCGGAGCGCCCAGGCCGGCGAGCAGCCGCCGGGCGACGATCCGGGCGGCTCCGCTCGCATTTCGAACGGAGCCGACTGCCCCTTCCAGTGGCGCGGCCTCGGCGGCGCTCAGCGCCTCCCCGTCGCCGGCGCGGATCGCCCGGCAGCCGGCGCTCAGGCCGGGATTGGCGCGGGCGGCCAGGGCGGCGAGCTCGCGCTCGATCCGCGCCGTCATCGCGTCTTCGCCGCCGTCGTCCAACTCCGCTCCCTTCCGTCACCGGAGGGATAACCGGATCGGGCGGAAGATACACCCTGCGCGCGGTTGGAAGACGCACCGCTCCGGGCTAGCCTCACGGCGATGAGCCTCATCGACCTGCTCCTGGGCCTATTCGCCGCCGCTCAAGCCGCAGCTCCGCAGCCGGGCGAGGGGTTCCAGGTCGAGCGCTACGCCGTCGCGCTTCGTCCCGACCTCGCCACGACCTCGATTTCGGGAACCGAGACGATCGTCATCGAAAGCCTTTCGGACGGCCTTGGATGGCTGGCGTTCACGCCCAACGCGCTCCGCATCGAAGGCGCCGCCGTGGACGGGGTGCCGGTCGAGGCCAGGCAGAGCGCGCAAGCCCTCGTCTTCACCCTGCCGCGCCCGCTGCGCAGGGGCGGCAAGGCGAAGCTCACCTTCCGGATGAGCGGCCGCCCGGCGCGGGGAGTGACCGCCATCCCCGGCGGGCTTTATACCAGCTACTTCGCCTGCGACTGGATGGTCTGCCTCCAGGATTCGCCCGGCGACAAGGCCGATTTCGCGCTCGACCTGTTCCTTCCCGCCGGAACCGGTTCCGCCTCAGTAGGGCGGCCGGCGCCGGCGAAGCTCCGGCCGGGCGGCCTCATGCTCCACCGCTGGCGCTCGACTCGGCCTTATTCCCCCTATCTCTACGCCTTCGCCGCCGGCACCTTCGCCCGCCGCTCCTCGCCAACGGCTGCGGGGGAGCTGGTCTATCTCGACGGCGCCGCGGCCGGCGCCGATCTCGGGCGGCTGTTCGCCGAGGCGCCGGCGGCGGCCGCCTTCCTGGCCGGGAAGGCGGGCATGGGCCTTCCGGACCGGCGCTACGTCCAGCTTCTGGTGCCGGGCGACGAAGCGCAGGAATCCGCCGGCCTGTCGCTGATCGGAAAGGCTCAGCTCGCGCGCGAGAACGGCGATCGCTCCGACGGCTGGGTCGTCGTCCACGAAATGGCGCATTCGTGGTGGGGCAATCTCGTCACCTGCGCGACATGGCGCGATTTCTGGCTGAACGAAGGGATCGCCACCTACATGGTCGCCGCCTGGAAGCAGCATCGCTTCGGCGAGGCCGCCTATCGCGAAGAGCTGGCCGGAGCTCGGCGGCGGGTCGAGCGGGTTCGGGCGCTCGGCTTCGACAAGCCGCTCGCCTGGCCGGGCAAATACCCGTCGCTCGGTGCGAGGCGGGCGGTCCAGTACAGCAAGGGCGCTTTGTTCCTGGCGCGGCTTCGCGAGGCTATCGGGGATAAGGCCTTCTGGAACGGGCTTCGCGATTTCACCCGAGCTCACGCCGGCGGAACCGTCACCAGCCGCGACTTCCAGGCGGCGATGGAGAGAGCGAGCCGCCGCGACCTTTCGCCGCTCTTCGCCGAGTGGGTCTATGGCGATCGATCGGCTTCCGGAGCGTAGCGGGATCATGGCCGCGAGCGTCACTCTCCTTCACGGCCCGGTGCACACGGGCAAGACCAGCCGGTTGCGGCGCTGGTGTGAGGGAAGGCCGGGCGTCGGCGGCTTGCTTCAGCTCAGGGGCGAGGAGGGACGCTTCTTCCGCGACATTGCGAGCGGGGAAACCGAGCCGCTTGAGCCGGTCGCCGCGGGCGAGGCGGCTGTCGAGGTGGGCCGGTTCCGCTTCCGAGCCCGCGCTTTCGCGTGGGCGGAAGGCCGGCTGTCGGCCCACGTCGGCGACCCCGCGCTACCTACTTTGGTGATCGACGAGATCGGCCCGCTGGAGCTGAGCGGCGGCGGGCTCCGGGATGCCCTGGTCGACGCGCTTGCGCGGCAGAAGGGCGATCTGATCCTGGTCGTTCGATCGCCGCTGGTTCCGGCCGTGCTGGAGGCGTTCGCGATCCCTCATGCCGCCGTGGTCGCCGCCGCCGACTGGCCGCAGGCGGGGCAGGCGTTCAGCGCGGTGCCGTAGAGGCTCGAGAGACGCTCTTCGGTGAGCACTTCCCCCGGAGGGCCGATCGCTATCGGATCGCCGACGGTCACCACGATGTCGGCCGATGCCGCCGCCGCCAGCGAATGGGTGGCGAAGACGACGATCCGACCCTCCCGCGACAAGGCGCCGATCGCGGCCTCGACCTTTGCCGTCTGGGCCGGATCGAGCATCGCCGTAGGTTCGTCGAGCAGGCAGACGGGCGCCTCCTGGACGAACAGCCGGGCGAGCAGGACGAGTTGCCGCTGTCCGCTCGACAGCCGGTCGAACGGCCGCTCGGCGAGTTGGCGGATTCCGAGCCGATCGAGCGCCGCGAGCGCCGCGACCCGATCCGAGCGGCGCAGGGTCGGGGACCAGCGGGAGCGGGCCGCCCGTCCGAGCGCCACGACGTGCTCGGCGGCAAAGCCGACCTCTATGGCTCCCGGCGCCGGGAGGAGGGCCGGGCGGCTCCGCCCGGGCCATTCCAGCCGCCCGCCGAGGGGCGGGATGAGGCCGGCGAGGGTCGCCAGCAACGTCGTCTTGCCGCTTCCGTTCGGGCCGACCAGCGCCACCCGTCGTCCCGGAGCGCAGGTCAGGCCGAAAGGGCCCACCCGAAAGGCGCTACGGCCCGCGACGAGGGAGTCGAGCACCAGCGCGTTCATTCCGCCCGCCGCGACGCGATGACGAACAGCAGCAGAAAGGCAGGCGCCCCGACCGATGCCGCGAGGAGCCCGACCGGGATCTCGGCCGGGCCGAAGGCGACGCTGAGCCGGTCGATCGCCAGGCAGAGGAGGGCGCCGAGGCCCATGCTCATCGGCAATAGCTTCGTCGCCTCCGGTCCGACGAGCAGCCGGGCGCCGTGAGGGGCAAGGAGGCCGATCCATCCGACGATCCCCGCGACCGCGACCGCCGCCGAGGTCGCCGCCGTCGCCGCGGCGATTGCGCAGCGCCGTAGTTTCCGCACCTTCAGCCCAAGCGATGCGGCCTGATCGTCGCCGAGCGCCAACGCATCGAGGCGGAAGCCGAGCCAAAGCAGAGCGATGAGCCCGGCCGCGGCGATCGCCGCCGAGAGCCCCGCTTCGGCCAGATCGGCCCGCGCAAAGGAGCCGAGCAGCCAGAAGGTGATCGCCGGAAGCTGCGTATAGGGATCGGCGACGACCAGGGTCAGCGCCAGGCCGGCCGAGGCCAAAGCGCCGGTCACGATCCCGCACAGGACGAGCGTGAGCCGAGGGTCCGGGGGCCGTGCAAGGCCGGCGCAGCCGAGCGCGAGCGCGGCGGCGCCGAGCCCTCCGGCAAAGGCCCCCGCCTGCACCAGGACGGGAGCCGCACCGGCGAGCAGGGCCCCGGCCGCGCCGAGGCCCGCGCCGGAGGAGACTCCGAGGAGGTCGGGAGCGACGAGCGGATTTCGGAACATGATCTGGAAGGCCGCCCCGGCGCCGCCCAGCGAGGCTCCGCAGAGCAAAGCGGTCAGCACGCGCGGCCCGCGCAGGCGCAGGGCGAGCTCCGCATCGGGCGGGCCATGGCCGAACAGCGCGCGCAGGAGGTCGGAGAGGGGCGCGGCGATCGGCCCCGTCGCCAGCGCGGCGAGGCTCGCCAGGAGGATCATCGCGAGGACCGCCGCAAGCGGCCAGCGCCTGGTCCTCATTCCAGCCAGCGCGGCACGCACGTCCGCGCCTGGTCGGCTGTCGGGCGCCGGCCGTAGAGGAAGGCGGCGAACTCCGAGACGGCCTGGAGCCGGCTCGACGCCGCCGAGGTGGCCGAGCCGGTCAGCCACAGGCACCCCAGCAGTCGGTTCACGGAAGGCGGACGATCGATCCAGCCGAACGGCAGATCGGGCAGCAGCAGGAGGCGCCGCCGCCCGCCGCGCCGCCGCTCCCGCCACGCCGGATCGCCCGCAGCGGCTCGGGCGAAACCCGGATCGAGCGTGACCAGCACCTCCGGGTCCCACCGCGCGACCTGCTCCAGCGAGGTGCGGCGGATGTTGGCGTTGCCGACCGCGACGTTCGTCCAGCCCGAGCCCTCCAGCACCTGGGTCGCGAGCGAATGGGCGAACCCGGTTTCGAGACCGTCGCCGCCGCGGGCGTAGTAGAAGCTCGGGCCGGAGCCGCGTGAAGCCGACCAGCGGTCAAGGATCCGGCTTGCCCTCGCCGCCAGGTCGGCCGCTCGTGCCGAAGCGCCGAGCAGCTCCCCCGCCTTTACGAAAGCCGAGGGGATCTGCTGGAGCCCTCCGTCGACAAGCTCGTACCGGCGGCCAAGCCGCTGCCGAACGCGCTCGGCGACCGCTCGTTGGGCCGGATTGACGTCGCCATAATCGAGGATCAGCTCCGGTCGGAGCGCCGCGACCCCCTCGAGATCGGCCGGAGCGCCGCCGGCGCTCAGCGCGCCCAGTTCGGGGCGGTCCGCCGAGCGCGGCAGGAAGGCGAGGGCCGCGGCGCTCGGGCGGCGGGGCCAGCCGAGAAGCCGCTCCGGGGCGAGCGCGAGGATCAGGATCGCGGCCGGCTGTCCGGCGGCGAACACATCCCCCTGCCGTGCCGCGCCCGGCTTGCAGCCCGCCAAAGTCGCGGCAAGCGCCCCGGCGAGGATCTCGCGCCGCGATGCGATCAGGCCGGACTGCAACGGGAAGGCCGTCGACTCAGATGCCGGCATACCACTCATAGCCGGCGACATCCTCCCAGAACCCGCCCTTGCCCCGGCCGATCCGCGCCAGGCTGTCCACCGCCTCGATGCGCATCACGTACTTGGCGTGCTTGTAGCCGAGCTGCCGCTCGATCCGGGCGCGCAGCGGCGCTCCGTGGCCGACGGACAGCGGAGCGCCGTTCATTGCCCAGGCGAGGATGGTCTGGGGGTGGAGAGCGTCGACCAGGTCGATGCTCTCGTAATAGGGCGTGCCCCCGAAATCGTCCGCGCAATGGAAGACGATGTAGCGCGCCTGCGGCTTCAGCCCGGCTCCGCCGAGCAGCAGCTTCAAAGGCACTCCGGTCCATTTGCCGATCGCGCTCCACCCCTCGACGCAGTCGTGCCGGGTGATCTGCGTCCGCGCCGGCAGTCGGCGGATATGGTCGAGCGAGAGCGACAAAGGCCTTTCGACGAGGCCGTCGACGACCAGGCGCCAGTTGCGAAAGCCCGAGCCGAGATGCGCCTGATAGTCGAGCGACGCCGGCATCGTGTTGCCGTTGGTGCGGAAGACCGGAGACATGTCGGCTTCGCCATATTCCGGCGCAAGCGCATTCCGGCTGCTGACCAGCCGTTGCGCCTTCATGGTCAGATCCTCGGCGCCGGTGAGCAGGCTCTGGAAGGCGGGCGAGCGACCGACCCGATCGCAGCCGGAGACGAGCAGTCCGCCCGCTCCGGCGCCGAGCGAAGCGATGAGACGGCGGCGCGAGAGGCGGATCACTTCTCTTTCTCCCGAGGAAGCCGGTACCACCCGGTGATCATCGAGCGCACTTCGTTGATCGGCCCGGCGAGCACCACCTGGACGAGGTGGATCACGATGAAGCCGAGGATCAGGGCCGCGGCGACGAAGTGGAGGGAGCGGGCCGATTGCCGCCCTCCGAACAGGTCGAGCAGCCAGGGCCAGGCCGAGTCCATGGCGGGCGACATGGCGAGGCCTGTCAGGACCATCGCCGGAAGAAGGACGAACAGCACTCCGACGTAAGCGAGCTTCTGGAGGACGTTGTAGTTCCGAGCCGCATCCCCGGTCGGGTAGCGCAGCCGGGCGTGGTCCTTGATGTCCGCCCAGATGTGGCTCGGCGCGAGCTCGCTCCTGCTCGGCGCGAGGTCGCGCTGGACGTGCCGGTTGGCGAAGCTCCACAGCCAGTAGAAGAGGCCGGGGAGGACGAGCAGCCAGGCGAAGGCGAGGTGCCAGCGGCGCGCATCGGCGAGGCTGTATTGGGACGGGATGGTGGCCCATCCTGGGAAGGCGTAGTTCTTCACATTGCCCTCGCCGTCCCGCCAGCGGCCGAGCACTCCGGTGGTCGGGATCCGGGCCGAGCCGAGCTTGAGGAAGCCGCTGCGCGAATCGCTTCCGATCTCCAGCCAGGGCTTCTCGTAATTGGCGCCGTATCTTCCCCAATAGAGGCGGGGGTGGGCGTTGAAGATCATCAGCCCGCTCATCAGCATCACGAACACGGTGAGCGCGTTCAGCCAGTGCCAAAGCCGGGTCGACCGGCGGTGCCGGTAGAATGTCTCGGGCTCCTTCTGGGCCTCGACCGCCGCTTCCGGAACGGCCTCCTCGGGCGATGCGATCTCCGCTTCCATGAGCCCTCCTTGCGCGCCGACCTGCCGCCCCGGAGCGTACCACGCCGCGCGGCGGGCGGCACCCTGCTTCTGACGACGGCGGACGAAGCGTCGGCTCTTCGGGAATTGTTGTGGCGAACGACTGGCGCGCCCGGCAGGACTCGAACCTGCGACCCCAAGCTTAGAAGGCTCGTGCTCTATCCGGCTGAGCTACGGGCGCGCGCGGACCTTGCGTCTAGCGCGGTTTCCCCGGCGACGGAACAGCGCTAGAGGAAGGGCATGGCGGGGGACGGGACGAAGCCGGTGGAAGCGGCCGCGCTCAAGGGCGCGCCGCTGCGCTATTTCGATTTCGTCATGGCGGCGTTCGTCACCATCCTTCTCCTCTCCAACGTGATCGGCGCCGGCAAGATCGCGACGGTTACCCTTCCGTTCCTCGGCCCACGGCCGTTCGGCGCCGGGATCCTCTTCTTCCCGGTCTCCTACGTGCTCGGCGACGTCCTCACCGAAGTATACGGCTATGCGCGGGCTCGGCGCTGCATCTGGGCCGGCTTCGCGGCGATGCTGTTCATGGCGGCGATGAGCTGGGTGGTGGTGGCGCTTCCGCCGGATTCCAGCTGGAGCGGGCAGGAGGCCTACAAGGCGGTGTTCGGTCAGGTCCCCCAGATCGTCCTCGCCTCGATAATCGCCTTTTGGGCCGGCGAGTTCGCCAACAGCTTCGTCCTCGCCAAGATGAAGCTCGCCACCCGCGGACGGATGCTGTGGGCACGGACCATCGGCTCGACGGTCGTGGGCCAGGCGTTCGACAGCCTGATCTTCTATCCGATCGCTTTCTGGGGCCAGTTGGAGCCGCGCACGCTCGTCGACCTGATGCTCATGCAATGGGCCCTCAAGGTCGCCTGGGAGGCCGTTCTGACCCCCTTCACCTACGCCGTCGTCGGCTTCCTCAAGCGCCGCGAGGGCATCGACGTCTACGACGAAGGCACCGACTTCACTCCGTTCCGGGCGCGGGTGTAGGACCCTAGCTCACCGTCTCCAGAAGCCCTTCGAACAGGCGCCGGCCGTCGGTCCGGCCGTGGGCGTCCTCGACCGCGCGCTCGGGGTGCGGCATCATTCCGAGGACGTTGCCGGCTTCGTTGAGGATAGCGGCGATGTCGCGCGCCGAGCCGTTGCACTCGCCGGCATAGCGAAGCGCGATCCGGCCCTCGCCCTCCAGCCGGTCGAGAGTTTCCGCGTCGGCCTGGTAGTTGCCGTCGTGATGCGCGACCGGAAGCACGATCCGCTCCCCCGCCTCGAACCGGCCGGTGAAGGCGGAGCGGCTGTTCTCCACCGTCAGCGACACGTCTCGGCAGACGAAGCGGATTGTGCCGTTGCGCATCAGCGCTCCGGGCAGAAGCCCCGCTTCGGTGAGGATCTGGAAGCCGTTGCACACGCCGAGGACTGGAACGCCCCGCCCCGCCGCCTCGGCCACCGCCCGCATCACCGGCGATCGCGCCGCCATCGCCCCGGCGCGAAGATAGTCGCCGTAGGAGAAGCCGCCGGGGATGGCGACGAGGTCGGTTCCTTCGGGAAGCTCCGTCTCGCGATGCCAGACCATCGCCGGCTTGCGCCCGGTCACGGTTTCCAGCGCCACCGCCATGTCGCGGTCGCAATTGGATCCGGGGAAGACGATGACCGCGCTCTTCACTCCGCAGCCGCCCCTTCGTGGTCGCGCTCGATCCGGAAATTCTCGATCACCGTGTTGGCGAGGAGCTTTCGGCACATCGCCTCCACCGCCTCCTCGCGAACGCCGGGCTCGAGGTCGAGCTCGATCAGCTTGCCGGCGCGCACATCCCGCACTCCGGAAAAGCCGAGCCCCTCGAGCGCGTGGTGGATCGCCTTGCCCTGAGGATCGAGGACGCCGTTCTTCAACGTGACGTAGACGCGGGTCTTCATCGGCCGGGCGCTCCTTCTTCGGGCATGGCCGCCTATGCAGCGCGCGGGGAGGGGAGACAAGCGCCCGCCGCGCTTGTGGCCGCCGTGCTTGTGGGAAGATGGGCGCCGCCCTATCTTGAAGGCGATGACTGCGAACCCCGACATTGCGCTGACGCCCGCCGCCGCGGCCCGGGTCGCCGCGATCGCTTCGCGCCAGGGCAAGCCGCCAATGCTCCGGCTAAGCGTCGAGGGCGGCGGCTGCGCCGGCTTCACCTACCGCTTCGCGCTGGCCGATTCGCCCGAGGAGGGCGACCTAGCCACGCAGGAGAGCGGAGTGACCCTGCTCGTCGACGAGATGACCCATGAATTGGTCAAGGGCGGAGCGGTCGACTATGTCGAATCCCTCGGCGGCGCCGCCTTCCAGGTCAGAAACCCCAACGCGGCGTCCGGCTGCGGCTGCGGCTCCAGCTTTTCGATCTGACCGCTTCCGCCGGTCGCCGACGGTTGGAATGGACGAGCCGAGCGGGAGGACGGGATGAAGGATCCGACGGCATTGGTCTTCGTGCCCTTCGCGGTCGTACTGCTTTACCGGGGCGTTCAAGGATATCGCCGGGGAAGGATATCCTGGCTGCGCGGTCCCGACGGATTCTGGATGGCCCATCGGGACGATGACCCCGTCTCCTTCGCGAGCGGAGTCTGGCTTCATATCCTCTGCGGCCTGATGGCGCTGTGGGTGACTTACTGGATCGTCTTCCGCTAGCCCCCGCGCCCACCGCGCGAGTTGCTCCCAGCAAAAGGGGCACCGGCCTGGTGGCCGATGCCCCTCCCCGGTGGCCGCCGAAGTCCCAGGGGGGACGTCCGGGACTTGCGGGCGGCTTACTTGGCGGCGTTGGCCTTGAGGCTCTGCTCCACCGCCGACAGCCGCTGCTCGAGCGTGGCGTTGGCCGCGCGGAGCGCGCCGAGCTCGGAGCGGAGCTGGTCGACCTCGGCGGTCTTCGCCTGGAGCTGCGCCGTCCGCTCCTCCAGCGCCTTGACGCCGGCGAGGCTGACGGCGGCGAGGTCCTGGACGCCGATCGAGGTGTTGCCGACGCCGAGGCCGAAGCTCTGGTAGAAATCCTCGGCCATCGGCCCGAGGTGGCGGACCTGCGCGCCTTCGCTGGTGTAGTTCCAGGTGGTGATCGGAAGCGCGCGGATCTTGCCGAGGACGTCGGTTCCGCTCACCGGCAGGAAATTCGCCTTGGTGGTGCGGCTCGACGTGCAGTTGAACACGCCCGATCCCGCCGGCAGGTTGCAGCCCGTCGTCCCGGTGAGGTTGGTGCGGAAGCGGAAGCCGCCGGTGGCGCGCGCCGCGAACTCGTTGTTGGCGGTGTTGCGGAA
>Ga0207657_10004693_pt1 | contig 14422 bp, 11 predicted proteins | sample KBSC33metaG_FD_184316 | JGI IMG/M metagenome (GOLD analysis project Ga0207657, IMG submission 184316) | Corn rhizosphere microbial communities from Kellogg Biological Station, Michigan, USA - KBS C3-3 metaG (SPAdes) (version 2) | ecosystem: Host-associated > Plants > Roots > Rhizosphere > Soil ... | reverse complement strand
GCACGGCTGCAGGAATACCACGCACTGGTGGTCAACTCTCGCTCGTGGAAGCTGACGCGGCCGTTGCGTATTCTCACCAAGATGCTGCATGGCGAATGGGGCGCGTTGCGTGCGCTGTTTTCTCGGCCTCGAGAGGCCGATGCGTTTGCATCGGCAGCTGGATCGGCGTATCTCGGGGCGCTGCTCGACGAGGTGCAGAACTTGCCGCCCGCAGAGCAGGTCGCCGATCTCGCGCTTCCGTCGTTTCACCAGCCGCGGGTGACGATTCTGGTTCCTTCGTACGGCAATCTGCCCGCAACAGCCGCGTGCCTGCGCTCGATTTGCGAAAACCCGCCGGAGGTTCCGTTCGAGGTGCTGGTCGTCGAGGATGCCTCGGGTGATGCGGACATGCGGGTGCTGGCCGAGGTGCGCGGGCTGTGCTATGAGGTGAACCCGGAGAATCTAGGGTTCCTTCGTTCGTGCAATCGCGCTGCGGGGCTGGCGCGTGGCGAGTTCCTGTATTTCCTCAACAACGACACCGAAGTCACCGACGGCTGGCTGGATGCGATGCTGGCGGTTTTCGAGCGGTTTTCCGACTGCGGCATGGTCGGTTCGAAACTCGTCTATCCGGACGGGACGTTGCAGGAAGCCGGCGGCATTGTGTGGAAGGACGGCAGCGCGTGGAATTACGGACGCATGGATGATCCCGCGCGCAGTATCTACAACTACCTGCGCGAGACCGATTACTGCTCCGGTGCGTCGTTGCTGATCCGAAAGGAACTGTTCGAGAAGCTGGGTCGTTTCGACGAGCGCTACTTGCCGGCGTACTGCGAGGATTCCGATCTGGCCTTCAAGGTGCGCGAGGCAGGCCTGAAGGTGTACTACCAGCCGGAATCGGTGGTGGTGCATCACGAGGGCGTGTCGCACGGCACCGATGAGAAGACCGGGGTCAAGGCCCATCAGCCGCTCAATCAGAAGAAATTCCTCGAGCGCTGGCACGAGGTGTTGGCGCGGGACAATTTTGCAAATGGCGAGAACGTGTTTCGCGCGCGCGACCGCACGCGCGGCAGGCCGACGGTGCTGATGGTGGATCACTACGTGCCTGAACCGGATCGGGATGCCGGTTCCCGTACCATCTGGCAGTTCGTGCAGGGGTTCCTGCGCCATGGCTGCGCGGTCAAGTTCTGGCCGGACAATCTGCATCGCAATCCGGTGTACACCTCGGCGCTGCAGCAAGCCGGCGTGGAAGTGGCGTATGGCAAGGAATACGAGGGCCGCTTCGATGACTGGATCCGCCAGTACGGTGGCGAGATCGACGTGGTGTTGTTGAGCCGGCCGCACGTCGCGATGGAATACCTCGACGCCGTTCGGAGGCACAGCCGCGCGCGCGTGTGGTATTACGGCCATGACATCCACTATCTGCGGTTGGATGAGCATTTGAAGTTGCAACCCGATGATGCGTTGTTGCGTTCCGACCGCGGCAAGGCGCAGCGTCAGGAGCAGCATCTCTGGAAGCACGTCGATGCGGTGTACTACCCGTCCGATGATGAAACGAAGGTGGTACGTGCGTGGCTGGATGCGAACGCGCCGAAGGTGCACGCCGTGACGGTTCCGGCCTACGCCTATCCGGAACCGCCGCAACATCCCGATGCCAACCTCGCCGGGCGCAAGGGCATCGTGTTCGTGGCGGGTTTCGCGCACCCGCCGAATGGCGACGCCGCGGAGTGGCTGGTGCGCGAGGTGCTTCCACGAATACGAGCCACGCATCCGGACGTCCAGCTCGCGTTGGTGGGTTCCAATCCACCCGACCGCGTGATGGCGCTGCGGGGCGAAGGCGTCGAGGTGACAGGTTTCGTGAGCGACGACGAACTGGCCGCGCGCTATGCCGGTGCGCGCGTGGTCACGGCGCCGCTGCGATTCGGTGGCGGAGTCAAGGGCAAGGTGGTCGAAGCCATGTGGCATGGCGTGCCGTGCGTCACGACGAGCGCCGGCGTGCAGGGGCTCGCCGCGGCACGCGATGCGCTGGGCGTTGCGGACGCTGCCGAGGCCTTCGCGGCGCTGGTGTGCCAGTATCTGGAAGACGACGCGTTGTGGCGCGAATCGTCGCGGCGCGGACAGGCGTTCGTGCGCGAGCATTACACCGAGGCGGCGCAATGGCGGGCGTTTGCGGCGGAACTGGGCGAATCGGTGGCTGCGGGGGACAAGGCATGATCGTGCGGGCGCGCGCGCCGTTGCGACTGGGCCTTGCGGGCGGCGGCACCGACGTGTCGCCCTACTGCGACCTGTACGGCGGCCAGGTAATGAATGCCACCATCGACCGTTATGCCTATGCAATGATCGCCCCGCGCGATGGCGGCGAGGCGTGTTTCCATGCGTTGGACGTGGGCTGCGAGGAAACGCACAGGTGTGATGGCGCGCTCGACGGCAACGGACCGCTGCAACTGTTGAAGGGCGTGTACGCGCGGGTGTCGCGCGACTTTCTTGGCGGTGAGCGGCCGGCGCTGACGGTGAAAACCTTTTCCGACGCGCCGCCGGGTTCGGGGTTGGGTTCGTCCTCGACGATGGTGGTGGCGCTGGTGCAGGCGTTCGTTGAATACTTTTCCCTGCCGCTGGGCGAGTACGAGGTTGCGCAACTGGCGTACGACATCGAACGCAAGGACTTGGAGCTTGCGGGCGGCAAGCAGGACCAGTACGCCGCTGCGTTCGGCGGCTTCAACTTCATGGAGTTCTATGCCGGCGACCGCGTGATCGTGAATCCGCTGCGCATCAAGGACTGGGTGCGGGCCGAACTGGAAGCCTCGCTGGTGCTGTATTTCACCGGTGTGTCACGCGCTTCGGCGGAGATCATCGACCGGCAGTCGCGCAACATCGATGCCAAGGACCACGACTCCATCGAGGCGACGCACCAATTGAAGGAAGAAGCGGTCCGCATGAAGGAATGCGTGTTGAAGGGTGACCTGCGTGGCCTCGAAGCCACGATGCAGGCCGGCTGGGAGGCCAAGAAACGCATGGCGTCCGGCATTACCAATCCATTGATAGACCGAATGGAACACGTCGCGTTCGCCCACGGCGCGCGTGCGGCCAAGGTTTCCGGCGCCGGCGGTGGCGGCTTCATGATGTTCCTGTGCGATCCCGCACAGCGCATCGGGCTGATCCGCGCGCTGCTGGCCGAAGGCGGCAGTATTCTGGACTTCCATTTCACGCAGCAGGGAGCCAGTTCATGGCGGATCGCCTGAATGCAGGCAGGAGCGGCAGCCGCCGCGATGGTCGGGCCTTCCGGCCCTCCTACCTGCGCTTTTTGTAGGAGCGGCGGCAGCCGCGATGGTCGGGCCTTCCGGCCCTCCTGCCAACAGTCACCGGTAGGAGCGGCGGCAGCCGCGACCGGTCCGACCTGCCGACCCTTCTACAATAGCCCCAAGCCGGCGGGTGGCTGCTGACGGAAGGGATTAATTGGGTGAACGATTACCTCGATGCCGAATTCGACAAGTCGCGCCGGCTGGTCGACGCGATCGCGACGGACAGGGCGTTGCGCTCCCAGGTGCTCGATGTCGTCGCACGCTGCGTGGCCGCGCTGAAACACGGCGGCAAGATCCTGTTTGCCGGCAACGGCGGCAGCGCGGCCGACGCCCAGCATTGGGCGGCGGAACTGGTGAGCCGCTTCGGCTACGACCGTCCGGGCCTCGCGGGCATTGCGCTCACCACCGACACCAGTGCGCTCACCGCGATCGGCAACGACTACGGCTACGAGCGCGTGTTCGCGCGCCAGATCGAGGCGCTGGGCCGCAAGGGCGACGTGTTGTTCGCGATCTCGACCTCGGGCCATTCGAAGAACATCCTGCGGGCGATCGAAGCCGCGCACGCGGCCGGCATCGAGGTGATCGGATTCACCGGCCGCAAGGGCGGCGCGATGGCGGAACGCTGCACCGTCTGCCTGCGCATGCCGTCGGACGAGACCCCGAAGATCCAGGAAGGCCACGAGCTCATCGGCCATCTGGTTTGTGGCCTGATCGAGCGCGAGATGTTTCCGCGTGACCGTGACTGACGAAGCGATCGTGCTGGCGGGTGGTCTCGGCACCCGCCTGCGCGGCGTGGTCGACGACGTGCCCAAGCCGTTGGCGCCGGTGGCCGGCAAGCCGTTCCTGGCGTGGTTGCTGGATGCGTTGGCCGCCCAAGGGTTGCACCATGTCGTACTCGCGACCGGCTATCGAGGCGATCAGATCGAAGCGGCACTGGGGCAAACTTGGCGCGGCATGATGCTGGACTATTCCCGTGAACCGGAACCCCTTGGCACCGGCGGCGCGGTCGCGCTGGCACTGCAGCGTGTCGACGGCGAGGCATGCCTCGTGTTGAACGGCGATACCTGGCTCGGGCTGGATTACGCGCGATTCGATGCCGCGGTGTGCGCAATGGACGCACGGCTCGGGGTCGCGCTGGCGGCGGTGCCGGATGTATCACGTTACGGCGCGGTGCGTGTTGCGGATGGGCGCATCACGGGTTTCGCCGAAAAAGATCAAACCGGTCCCGGCCTCGTGAACGCGGGCGTGTACCGGCTCTCGCGGTCACTGCTGGACGGGTTCCCGACGGGCAAAGCGTTTTCGTTCGAACGCGACGTGCTGGTGCCGGCGGTTGCGGGAGAAGCGGTGGCGGGCTACGTCGAGACCGAAGGCTTCATCGACATCGGCGTGCCGGAAGACTACCGGCGCGTGCAAACGCTGTTCGCGGCGCGCGCGGTCGGCGCGGGATGATGGCCCAGCGCGCCCTGTTTCTTGACAAGGACGGCGTGATCAATGTCGATCACGGCTACGTGTGTACGCCTGAGCGCACGGAGTTCATCGACGGTATTTTCGAGCTGTGCCGCGCGGCCACACAGCGTGGGTATCTCAACGTGGTGGTGACCAATCAGGCGGGCATCGCACGCGGTTATTACACCGAAGCGGAGTTTCTGGCCTACATGGACTGGGTGCGTGGTGAGTTCCGCACGCGCGGCGCGCAACTCGACGCCGTGTATTACTGCCCTCACCATCCCGTGCACGGCATCGGCGAGTACCGGCGCGATTGCGATTGCCGCAAGCCGAAACCGGGCATGCTGTTGGCCGCTGTGCGCGAGCTTGCCATCGATCCAGCGCAATCGGCCTTGATTGGTGACAGCGCATCCGACGTCGAAGCCGCCGAAGCGGCAGGGATCGGTTGCATTCTTCTTCTGCAAACGGATGCGCCGTTGCAACACGTGACTCAGCCGCAAGTGACGCCAATGCTCGCGAATCTCGCGGCGGCCGGAAGGCTGCTGTTTCCGTGAAGGCGGTTTGCAGAAATCCCATGTGAGGAACAGGATGGATATCGACGCATTGGTTGCATGGTTCCGCCGTGACCGATCCGCGCGATTGCCGCGGCAGCGGGCAATCGAAAACTTTTACCTGTACCTGCCGCGCACCGCGTTCCTGAAAACCTTGAAGATGAATGCGCGGGTGCTGGACGTCGGGGCGGGTGATGGATCGCTCGAGTTGTTTCGCAACTGGCTGGAACCGCATCGCCCGGATCTGAAGATGTACGCCTATTCGCTCGAGAAAGGCAAGCGCTTCGGTGCCTACGCGGGTTACGAGTTGGGCAACTGGGAAGAGGGTCCGCCGCGATTCGAGGGCGTGGCGTTCGACGCCATCATCGCTTGCCATTTCATCGAACACGTCAGCGATCCGCATGCGTTCCTCGACTGGGCCGCCAGCCGCCTGCAGCCGGGTGGCCGCATGTATGTGGAATGGCCCAGTCAGGACTCGTTGCGGCTGCCTCCGCGGACGGAGTTGCTGGCGCGGGGCGTGGACGTGATCATCTCGAACTTCCACGACGATTCCACCCATCGGCAGTTGCCCGATCGCGCGGAACTGCTCGCGCGGTTGGAACAAACAGGCTGGCTGATCGATCAGCAGGGCGTGGTCAAGTTGCCATTCTTCGAGGAAGAACTGCTCGCGCGTTGCGAGGAGCCGCCCGCCGACCCGGTGGCAAAACTTTCGGCGTTCTGGTCGAAGACGCGTTGGGCGCAGTATTTCATCGCGAGCAAGCCCGACCAGCCATGACGCGTTGGTCGTTGGCGGGCGGCCGGTTGGCGATGCCGGCCTCGCAAGGCTGCCGACAGGTTCTCCGGAGATAATCGCGCGCCCCGGCATGCACGGCAAAACCGCCACGTGACCCCAGCGGGGGCGAGTGCCGTAATCACGAGGAAGCCGTTCAGTGGCCTTCAAGTTCCGGGTCAAAAAGCCTTTCGCGGGCATGACCGCCCCCGAAGTGGGCGTGACGCTGGCGTGCCGTCTGCTGGCCGCCATGCTGGTGCTGAGCGTGATCGTCTTCGTGTTGCGGGCGACCACGCCATTCGTCATGGCCGATGCATGGTTTTACGTCTTGAAGGTGATCCGTCCTTGGCAGGAGGGCCATCTTTCCATCGCGGATTTTTTCGTCACGCGCGGGCCTTCCGACCACATGCAGCCGATCTACCGGTTGGTCCTGCTGATGCACACCGCGTGGTTCCATATGGATTTCACGGTGGAAGCGCTTGTCGGCGTGATCTTTGCAATCGCCTGCGTGTATCTGTGGTATCGACTTGCGCGCAGCGTTCTGGCCCAGGCGCCACGAATGGCCGTGGCGACGCAGCTGACCGGATTGGCGTTGGTGGCCGTGGTTTTTTCGCTCAACGCACGCGGCGTTTACGACTGGCCGCTGGTGACATTGGCCTTCATGGGCATCTTCGCGGTGAGCGCGCTGCTGGCGGCGACCCCAGTGCTGGCGGATCGTGGAACCCTGCCGGCATTCGCCGGATTGGCAGGGCTCGCGCTGCTGGTGTTTCTGGTCGACGATACGTACGGCATCCTGGCGGTGGTTTGTGCGATTGTGCTGCTCGCGTTGATGAGGTTGCGTCGTCAGGTCGGGCACGACGCATGGGCGCGAACGACCTTGGTGCTCGTGGCAGTTGGGATCGCATACGTTGCAGTATGCCGGGTGATGTTTCCGTACATCGGCACTTCCACCACACCGCGTCAGGGGCTTGCCCCATTGCTGACCTTGTTGAACGATCACTGGCGCGAGAGCTGGAAGCTGCTCGTGATTCCCACGGGAACCGTGATCGCCACGCCGCAACGGATCGTGCAGGGCCTCGGTGTTTCGCCGTGGGAGGTGCCGAGGGTTCTTGTCGCGTTGGCCATACCGGTTTGCGTGGCCAATGTCTGGTTCTGGGTAAATTATTTTCGAAGAAAGCCGAATACGCTGACCTTCACCGCAGCCGGCCTGATGCTGTTTTTCTACTTTTCACTTGCGGCGATTCTCGTTTCGCGGCTGCCCAGGTTCGGGTTCGACTACCTGCATGAAGGGCGCTACATGCAGGTTTACGAGCTGCAATGGGTGGCCGTGCTGATGATGTTCGCGCAGACGCTTTCGGAGCGGCCGGACTCTCGTGTGCACAAAAGTGTGCTGACGGGCGTTGCATTGCTGCTGGTCATATTGGCTGGGTCATATGTCATCCTCGCTCGCCGCGAAGTGCATTCCGTTTACGCTTACCAGAAACACATCGCCGCGCAGATCGAACAGTTCGGGGCCGACCCGGGCGCGCCGCCGAAAAATTGCATGGCGAATTTCATCACGCCTTGCTCGCACTGGAGTCAGGCCTCACGCGTCGAGGTTTTCCAGACCCTCGAGCGCGGACCCTACAATGTTTTTTCGCCCGCTTTCCAGAAATGGCACAGGCATCAGATGCCTGGAACGCTGGCGGCCTCTGCTCCGCCGCGTTGACCGATGCTCATCAATCCGCACCCGGCTGGCGACGAAAGACCCAGTACTCGGACAGCAAATAAAACATGACGATATAGAGTGGCGTACCGGCAAGACTCGCCAACAGTTTGTGACTGTCGAGCAGCCGTTCCGCGATCGTGACGACAAGCAGGTTGGCCGCAAACGAAGCGGCGAATGCGCATAGAAATCGCGCCACGGTGTACCGACCCACGGCGCGGGAATGAAACGTCACGCGCGCATTCAAGGTGAAACTGACCAGGAGCCCCGCCGCGTAGCCCAGTACGTTGGCAGGGATGGGTCCGGCGCCGACCAGACCGGCGATCACGATCACACCGATGCCGACGACGCTGTTTACGACGCCCACCAGCGAGAACGCCGCAACGCGCGCGGCAATGCGGTCAGGCAACTGCATGGACGACGTACTGCGCGCCGAACGGCACGAAACCCAGCCAGGGTTCGAGCGGACGCAGGAACTTCAGCGCGGCCGGGAAGAACACGATGTAGTGGCTGCGGACGTTGCCGAATCCCGCCGCGCGAACACGCGCCAGCAATTCGCGCCGGGGAAGCAGGATCGCGTCTTCGTCGAAGGGGCACTCCTGGACCGCCCTGACCGTCAACGGATTCAAGATGTTGTGCTCGAATACGAAAACCTCGCCACCCGGCTTGAGTACACGCCGAATTTCCCCCATCCAGTAATCCCGCTGTGACAGCTCGATGTGGTGGAACACGCATGCGACCTGCACGAGGTGGAAGCTGTGGTCGTCGTAGGGCAGCAGGTTGCCGTGGTTGGTGCGAAAAGCCGCCTCGCTGGCATGTGTGCGTTCCGCCAACTGGATGCTTTCGCCCGACGGGTCGACGCCGTGCAATCGCGCTTTGGGGAATGCGGCACGCAGGTGCGGAATCGAGTTGCCTACGCCGCACCCGAAATCCAGGATGTCGATGGGCTGCCGCGTAATTTTGCTGGCGACGCGAGCGGCCATGTATTGCGCCTTGTAGCGCGAAAAATATGACGGTTCTTCGCCGCTCGCGTGGACATTGGCGCGGTGCAGGTCGGTATATTGATCAGCGTAACGGTCAAACTCCGGCGCGCCAGGCTTGCTCATGATCGGGCAACCTCATCCGGGCGCTGCGTTTCGACGCGTTCCCTGATGACGTAGAGAGGTCGCTGTTTGGATTGCATGTAGATACGTCCGATGTACTCGCCGAGGATCCCGGTACAAACGAGCTGGATGCCGCCAAGAAAAAGAATGGCAATGATCGTGGCGGTCCAGCCCTGCACCCAGTTGTGGGTGGCGAGGCGGGCTACCAATGCCCACACGATGCCTGCGCAGGCCAAACCGGCGCAGAGCAGCCCCATGTTCATCGCCAATTTCAGCGGCCTCACCGAAAAGGAGATGATGCCGTTCGACGCGAAACGGATCATCTTCCGCAACGGGTACTTGGTGGTGCCTGCAAATCGCGCGGCGCGTCGGTAGGGCAATGCCATCTGTCTGAAGCCGACCCAGCTGACCATGCCGCGCACGAAGCGGTCGCGCTCCGGCATCTCGCGCAACACCTCCACCACGGCGCGGTCCATCAGCCGGAAATCGCCGGTATCGAGAGGAATGTGCGTATCGGACAGCCAGTTGAGTACGCGATAGAACAGATGCGCACTCCACAACTTGAAGCGCGATTCGCCATCGCGTTCAGCGCGCACCCCGTAGATGACCTGCCATCCGTCGCGCCATTTCGACACCATCTCGGCAATGACCTCGGGTGGATCCTGCAGGTCGGCATCCAGCAACACCACCGCATTACCGCGTGCCTCGTCGATGCCCGCCGTGACGGCCAGTTGGTGGCCAAAATTCCGTGAGAAAACCAGCACCCGCGCGCGCGGATCGCGCGCGACGATCTGTCGCAGCCGCGTCAGGGTATCGTCATGGCTGCCGTCATCGACGAAGATGAATTCGAAGCGGCAGTCCGGCCTCGAATCCGCCAGTGCCTCCAGCCGGCGCTGCGTTTCCTGGATGACGGCTTCCTCGTTGAAGCAGGGGACGACCAGTGAAACCAGTGGCAAGGGCTCGGCCATGCGAAGACTCCACGAACAAGGCGGATTTTCCCACATCGCGGGCCATGGCGTGGTTGCAAGCGGGGCGGGTCGATGCCAGCATTGCCCGATGCAGCGAAGCCGCGTGCGATGAAGCTCATCATCCAGATTCCTTGCCTGAACGAGGCCGAGACGCTGGCTGTCGCGCTGGCAGACCTGCCGCGTGAAGTCCCGGGTTTCGATAAGGTGGAATGGCTGGTGGTGGATGACGGCTCCGACGATGCCACGGCGGAAGTGGCGCGTGCGCACGGGGTCGACCACGTGATCCGGCATCCCGTCAACCGCGGGTTGGCGGCTGCATTCATGACCGGATTGGAAACCTGCTTGCGGCTGGGCGCGGACGTGATCGTCAATACCGATGCCGACAACCAGTACTGCAGCGCGGATATCCCGAAGCTGACCCAGCCGGTGCTCGATCATGCCGCCGACATCGTGATCGGTGCGCGCCCGATCGACAGCACCGCGCATTTTCCGTGGATCAAGAAGAAACTGCAGAAGCTGGGCAGTTGGGCGGTGCGAATGGCAAGCAAAACCGACATCGCCGACGCGCCCAGCGGGTTTCGCGCCATTGCGCGCGAGGCGGCGATGCGCCTCAACGTGTTCAACCAATACACCTACACGCTGGAAACCATCATCCAGGCGGGGCAAAGCAATCTTCGGGTGATTTCGGTGCCCATCCGCACCAATCCGGACCTGCGTCCGTCGCGGTTGGTCAGAAGCATTCCGAGTTACGTCAGGCGTTCGCTGATGACGATCCTGCGTGTATTCGTGACCTACCGGCCGCTGGCGTTGTTCGTGTTCATAGGAACCCTCTTCCTGGTGGCCGGTGTGGCGATCGGCGCCCGCTTTCTCTTCGCGTTTCTCTCGGGAAATGGCGGCGGTCACGTACAGTCGCTGATTCTGGCTTCGCTGTGCATCACCATCGGGACGTTGCTGTACATGATGGGATTGGTCGGCGATCTGGTCGCCACCAATCGCAAGCTGCTGGAGCGGGTCGATGTCCGGCTCCAGACGATCACATACGGCGACTCGGGCAACGGCGGTGGTGATGGAACTCGTTGAGCGTCCGGTTGCCGATTCGCGCCGGATGTTGCGCGTGGCTTCGCCGGCGCTGTCGATCCTGTTCGGGTTGCTGCTCGTGGCCCTGTGCGTCCGCACAGCGCAGGTGGTCGTGAGCAATCCGCCCAGTTTCGACGGCGCGATGAATCTGCAGGTGGCCGATTCGATCGCCCGGGGCGACGGATACCGGCGCAATTACGCTGCGCAAGAGGCGTTCCCGCACGAGATCCAGACCGGCGCGCCCTACATCCTGCCGGCGGCATGGGTGTTCAAGGTCGCAGGCATCGGCATCGCGCAGTCGGAAATCATCAATCTCGCGTATCTGGCGTTGCTGCTCGCAGCGGCGGGGTTGCTGATCGCACGGTGCGGGGGACCCGCGCTCGCGTTGTTCGGCGCCTGTACGCTGCTGATGATTCCAGGCATGCACCTTTACGGGTTCTACGGTTACGGCGAGATCGCGGCCTTGGCGTGGGCGCTCGCGGCGACGCTGGTTTACTTTCGCGGCGGCGAAGGTTGGTGGCCCGGATTGGTGAGCGGCATCCTGCTGGCTTTCGCCGTGTATACCAAGACAGTGATGCTGATTGGGGCGGGCGCCTTGGGGCTGTGTGCATCTCTGGAGTTGCTCCAGGCGTTGCAGGGGCGCACCCGCGATCTGCGTGCGCGCTTCCTTGCCTTTCTGGCGGGCGGCGTGCTGGTGATCCTTGCCATGGAGGCTTGGCGGGGATTCGCATTGGGAGGGCGGCACGGGTGGCGGATGTGGTGGCGGCAGGAAGCCGGCGCCGTTTTCATGCAGGCGGGCGTAAAGCCCGGCTTGGGGGGGCACGCCCACTCGATCCTTGACAAGTTCGCGACGCATTTTGGAATGCTCGGCCACGATTACCGGATGTCGCTGGTGCTTACCGGCCTGTGGCTGACTTGCGTGTTGGCCGCATTCGTCTGCGCGGCAGCCTGGGCAGTGCGCGGCAGGCGTGGCGGCTGGCAAGCCTTGACGGTGCTCCTGATTGGCGTCGTTTACCTGCTTTGGTGGCTTTTCGTCACCCCGACGGCCAAGGCATGGCATCGGCGCATCCTCGACGGCATGCTGGCGGCGGATCTCGGCGTGATCATGATGGCCGCTGTGGCCTGGACCAGGGTGGCGGGGCATTCAAGCCCCCGCATGCGCTCGGCGCTGCCGGTAGTGCCGATCGTCCTTGCGTTGGCGTTGGCATTGCCCGGTTTGTGGTTGTTCAAGGGTTCCCGCACGCTGTTGGGTGCTGCGGATGCGAAAGCATGTCAATGGGGCATGGCTGATGGAAGCGCGTGCGCACAGTACAACCCCGGCGCCAGCGTTGCTTCCCTGCTGCACGTTGTCGGGCAGGTGCGCGCGCTGCCCGCCGACGCTTATGTGTTCGGGTTCGGTTGGTATTCTGCCCCCCGCATCGGATTATTCTCGGGCCGCCATATTCTTGATTTTCATGATTACCCGATCGATACGTTGCAGCCCTCGCGTCCCATTTATTTTGCCCAGGGGCCGGAAACGCCGCCAAGCAGCCTTTATCGAATCCGCACGCTTTACCATGTTTCCCCGACATCGGATTACGCATACGCGCTGGCCCAGGGTATTTCGATGGTGCCCAAGCCGTTGGTGGTCGGCGCCGCCCCGGTACAGAGGTATGTCAAGGCAGCAGAGAACTACAGTTACCTCCGCGGCTTCAACGACTCGGAAGGCGCCAATGGCCGCTGGCTGACGGACGACAATCAGGTGCTGCTGATGCCGTCGCCCGGCGACATTTTCGAGCTGGTGGCCTATGTTTTGCCAGTCGACCGGTACGAAGTTCATCGTGCCCCGGACATTCTGGTCAGTTTCGATGGATGTGCGGCACCCGCGCGGGCTACACAGCCCGACCAGGTGGATCATCTGTACTTTGCGATCCCTGCGCATTGCGGAATTCGGAGCGGCACGCCTGTCAGCGTACGCATCGAGGTGGACAATCTGGTCGATTCATCGATCACCCATGATGCGCGTGCGCTTGGCGTGCTGGCCCAATCGTTCGGATTCGTGGCGCCGGCGTCCTCGCCATTAGAATCGCGGCACTAGTCCCCGGGTTCGATCGATCCGGGGCGTCGTCAGGAGGAGCAAGTCCATGCGGTTGCAACCCGTGATTCTGTGCGGCGGCTCCGGCACGCGCTTGTGGCCGGCATCGCGCGAAGATCATCCCAAGCAGTTGCTGTCGTTGCTGGGCGGAAACAGCCTGTTGCAGAGCACGCTGCATCGTCTCGACGGGTTCGGTGCAGCCGAAGTGCTGCCCGCGCTGGTCGTAGGCAACGAGCGCTATCGGTTTCTGCTGGATGACCAGTTGCATGGTAGCGGCCTTGCGCGGCCCACCCTGCTGCTCGAACCGGCAGGCCGCAACACCGCACCGGCGCTGACACTGGCCGCGTTGACAGCAAGTGCTGAGGGTATCGATCCACTGCTGCTGGTGATGCCGGCCGACCACGTGATCGCGGATGAAGATGCTTTTCGCGCTGCCGTAGCCAAGGGTGTCGCCGCCGCCGAGCGTGGCGACTTCGTCACCTTCGGCGTGGTGCCCGTGAGTGCCGAGACCGGTTACGGCTATTTGCGCCGCGGCGCATCGTACACGGACCTGCCCGATGCCTTCGCCCTGGAGGCATTCGTCGAGAAGCCCGACGCCGCGACGGCAAAGATGTATCTGGAAGATGGCAGCTATCTCTGGAACAGTGGCATCTTCCTGATGCGTGCATCGGTGTGGCTGGCGGCAATCGCCAAGCTCGAGCCTGCCATGAGCGAAGCGTGCCGGTCCGCGACAGCGGCGCTGCGCACGGATGGCGATTTCATGCGCGTCGATCGCGATGCGTTTCTCGCCAGCCCGGCGAATTCGATCGACTATGCGGTGATGGAGCATTTGCGCGTGCACCCGGAACTCGGCCGCGCGACAGTGGTGCCGCTGGATGCACGCTGGTCGGATGTGGGTGCGTGGGATTCGTTGCGCGCGATCGCCGAGCCCGATGCAGACGGCAACGTGGCACGCGGCGACGTGCTGCTGGAAGATTGCCGGGATTCGCTGGTGCTGTCGCAATCGCGGCTGGTTGCCGTGCTGGGTTGTCGCGACGTGATCGTGGTGGAGACGCCGGATGCGATCCTCGTCGCCGACCGCGGGCACAGCCAGGGCGTGAAGAAAATCGTCGAGACGTTGAAAGCCGGAAAGCGGGAGGAAGCCACCACGCCGCGCAAGGTGTTCCGGCCGTGGGGTTGGTACGATTCGCTGGAACACGGGCCGGGCTTCCAGGTCAAGCGCATCGGCGTGAACCACGGCGCCAGCCTGTCGCTGCAAATGCACCATCGCCGCGCGGAGCACTGGGTGGTGGTTCGCGGGGTCGGCCATGTCACCAACGGCGACCGCGTGTTCGACCTGCACGCCAATGAATCGACCTACATTCCCATTGGCACCCGGCACCGGCTTGAAAACCTGACCGGCGACCCGCTGGAAATCATCGAGGTGCAGACCGGTGATTATCTTGGCGAGGACG
>Ga0207657_10004692_pt1 | contig 14422 bp, 13 predicted proteins | sample KBSC33metaG_FD_184316 | JGI IMG/M metagenome (GOLD analysis project Ga0207657, IMG submission 184316) | Corn rhizosphere microbial communities from Kellogg Biological Station, Michigan, USA - KBS C3-3 metaG (SPAdes) (version 2) | ecosystem: Host-associated > Plants > Roots > Rhizosphere > Soil ... | reverse complement strand
GCGGCTGGCCGACAGGCTCGCGCGCAGGAAATCGATCAGGCGTTCCAGCATGTGGCGGGCGCGGTCCGGGGCGGGACCGATCAGGCTCACGACGTTGGCCAGCGTGTTGTACAGGAAGTGCGGCTCGATCTGGGCCTGCAAGGTGCGCAGCTGCGCTTCGGCCAGCAGGCGCGCGGCTTCCGCCACTTGTTCCTGCTGGCGCGCGGCCTCGAGCTCGCGCGCGATGCGGCGCTCGCCGGCCGCCAGCACGGCCGCCATCAGCAGCGCGACGATGGCGGCGGCCGACAGGTAGCGGGACAGCGCGCCCGTGTGCAGCAGTGTGTCGAACGTGCCGCGTCCGCCCAGCATGGCGTCCGTGATGGCCATGCCGAGCAGCGCGCAGCATCCCGTCAACAGCAACCGGGCGGCCTGCATGGCCGGGCTGCGGCGACCCGGCGCGATGTAGCGCAGCATGTACATCATGCCGTGGATGAGGAAGCCGATGACGTTCGAGGCCGCCAGCATTTCCACCAGCAGCGATTCGAAGGACTTGCCGCTGCCGGACAGGTAGAGGACGCAGGCCAGCACGACGCCGATGATGCCATCCCAGATGATCGTGAAGACGAGGTCGCGTTGCGGCGATTTGGGCCAGCGCCGGAACGGGGGAAAGATTTCAAGCGGGTGCAGCGAGGGTGTGTCGGTAGCGTGCGGCATGATGTCCTTACGATTGAGCAGCCAAGAAATTACCATGGAAACAATGTGGTGTGCGATAGGGCAGCCGCGCCAGCGCGACAGGGCCCGCGTGCACGCGCGCGGCGTCGAACACCGTGAGCGCGCTCGTGTTGGTCGTCGTGTCCTGCGCGACGCCGACGAGCCAGCCGTCCGTCTCGCGGCGCGCGCTCCGGCGCGGCACGAGCACGTGCTCTTCCACGCGCCAGCCCGTGCCGAAGCGCCAGCTGTCCGCGCGGCCCGTGTCCGTGTCGACGACGTTCACGGTGTCCAGCGCGAGCGCCGTGTTGCGCGCATCGCTGGACAGGACGGCGAGCCGGCCGTGGCGCCGGGCGACGACGTTTGGCATCACGCGCGGGAATTCGGCCCCGTCGAGCAATCGCGTCGTGCGCACGCGGCCCGTGGCGTGGTCGAGGGTGATGCGCGTGGCCGCATGCGCGGACGGGCGGTTCGCTTCGCGCTCGCCTTCCATCACGCGGCTCGTCGCGGCCAGCATGTCGCCGTCGTGCAGCACGAGATCGAAGTGGGTGACGGCGCCACTGGCCTCGTCCCACGCATTCCCGAAGTGGAAGACCATATGCGGCGGCAGTTCGTAGACGCGGCGGATCGTCAAGGTGTCCTTCGCGACGACGACGATGCGCGCGCCGCGCGTGCTGCCTGCCCACACGTGGCGCTCGGCCAGGCTCAGGTCCGCGTCCAGGGACACGTCGTACGGCGGCACGACGAAGATCAGGTGACGCGCGCTGACGGCGAAATCGTGCAGCAGCGCGAGCTGCGGTATCTCGACGACACCCGCCTGCAGCACGTCGCCGTGCGCGCCGATGCGGTACAGCGCGACCTTGTCGCCGCCGGGCAGGGCGCCGAAATTCCACAGGGTGCCGTCCGGCTCGATCTTCGGATGCGCGGAGAACGGCATGGCGGCGAGGTCGTCGCGCCATGTATGGATGCCGATGGTCGCCAGCGTGTCGGGATCGATCTCCGTCGCGGAACCGCCTTCCCACAGCGCGTACAGGCGGTCGTTGAACGGCAGCAGGTTCGTGTTCGCCGTGTTCAGGCTGTCGTTGTCGCGAAAGCCCTTGCGGGCGATGTTCGTGCCGAACGCGGGATACAGGAATTGGCCAGCCGCCGACTCGTCGAGGAATTTGCGGGTCTCGACAAAGCGGCCCTGGTGCGCCACGGTGCCGGCGCCGATGCGCCAGGCCTGGGCGTAGCCGTCGCCATCGAACCAGTGGTGGTAGCGTTCCCCGCCCAGTTCGAAGCGGCCCGGCCCGTTGCGGAAGAACGTGCCTTGCAGCTCGGCCGGCATGCGGCCTTCGACGACGGCCAGCCCCTGCTGGTTGCCTTCCAGGTTCGCGTACACGCCCAGGCCCGGATCGCGCGCGAGGGCGGCGTGGAAGCGTTCGTACGTCGTGTGGGCGTCGGCGCGGGCGAAGCCGGTGGCGCCGAAGGCGGCGAGGCCGAGGCCCGCTTTGAGGAATTGGCGGCGTTGCATGGCGGACCTCAGCGCAGCGAAACGGTGGTGTCGAGACCGGCGGCCGGCACGGCCAGCTTGACGGCGTCGAACGCCGGCGGGCCCATGCGGCCCTGCGCGTCGTTGCTGAAGGCGATCGGCTCCGTCGGAATGCCCAGCAGATTGCGGTCCATGCGGCCGTTGTCGTTGGCGTCGTGGTAGGCGGCGAAGCCATACTCGCCCGGCGCCACGTCGTGGAAGACGAGCGTCGTGCCGGCCTTGTCCGCCCGGGCCTCGGCCGCGCGCATGGGGCGCTTGAGGAAGGCGTCGGCGTTGTCGTACAGCGCGACCCGCACCTGGCCCTGGTCGGACTTGACGTTGGCGACGTGGACGACGAGGTCGGCCGCGTGCGCGGCGAGCGGGGCGGCGAGGGTCAGGGTCAGGATGGCGGTACGGATCATGATGGGCTCCAGTGTGGGGTGTCGATGGGCACACTGTAGCCACGCGCTGCCCGGCGATGCGGGCGATGCGACGACCTGCAGCCTGGCGGCGCGAAATGCGGTGGAGCGGCGCGAGATGTTGGGGGACTGCGGAGGGCGGTCAGCGGCCGAACAGCATCGCGACCCGGGCCGCGACCAGGGTGCCGATGAAGCGCAGCGGATAGCCGCGGTATGTGGGGACGTCGTCCGGCAGTTCGCCCGGGCCGCGCTTGCCCGTGCAGACGCGCATGTCGAGCGGCGCCTGGTCCGCGCCGAAGCGGCGCCGGCACATCGACACCCAGTGCTTGCCGTCGTCGAAGTCGACGTACATCGGTGTGTTGCAGCAACCGGCCACGACGCGGTTCGTCGCCGACCCGTCGCGCAGCTTGAACGGACGCAGGTGCTCGCGCCCGGCCGCGCAGTGCACGCGGTCCTTGCGGTAGACCTGGTACGCCGTGCTGCCATCGGCTTCCCGTACGGGTGTCGCAGCGGGCAGCGCCTCGATGCGGCGCCAGCCTTCCGCGCAATCCTTGCAGTAGCAGACGGCCGTGGCGAGCGGCGCGCCGCTGGCGCGGACCTCGACCTTGCCGCACGCGCACTTCGCGATGGTGTCGGTCATGGCGTCACCCGAATTTCAGCGCGCTGCCCGTCTCGAGCAGGGATTTCAGGCTCGCCGCGATCATGGCCCACGCTTCCTTCAGGCCGTCGTGGCCGGCGGGCAGGTCGTAGTGCGAGATCGTCAGCTTGACGAGGTCGCCCAGCAGCGCGATCTCGTGCACGACGCGCGACGCCTTCACGTCCGGCCCCATCCACGCGGCCTGGTACGTGAGCTCCAGCCGGCGGGCGGGGATGGCGTCGAGCACCGTGCCGAAGACGAGCGCGCGGCCGTCCTCGGCGCGGTATTCGTACGGATCTCCGGCGCGCAAGGTGCTGTGGAAGGCGGCGCCCTTGAACATGTATTGGCGGCTTGCGTCGGGGCTGGTCAGCGCGTCCCAGACCTGCTCCGGCGTGGCGCGGATGAATGTCTCCAGCATGAAGGAGGGCTTCACGTCGGCGGGCTTCACGTCGGAGGGCGTCGTGTCGTTGCTCATGTGCGTGTTCCTTTCGAGTCCAGTCTTCAGGTCGAGCATGGCGCGCGCCAGCGGCTGCTGCGTCAGCGGCTCCAGCCAGCGGTCGACGAGCGACTGCAGAGGCGCCCCGTTCAGGTAGTGGTATTTGAAGCGCCCCGCCTTGTGCGTGAGGACGAGGCCGGCCGCTTCCAGCACCTTCAAGTGCTTCATCACGCCGAAGCGGGTGAGGCCCGTCGCCGCTTCCAGTTCCGTCAACGTCTGGCCGTCGCGGGCCCGCAGCCGGTCGAGGAGCAAGCGGCGGGTGTCGTCGCTCAGGGCTTTGAAAATCGCGTCCATGGGCGTACTATATGTGACTTGAAGGTCACGTGTCAATTTAGTCACGTATTGAGGCAAAGAAAACGGCAGGAACCGCGCGAGCGTATTCCTGCCGTGGTGTGAGATGAGACAAGCGTCAGGCGTAGGCGGTCCAGCGCTGCGGAATCTCGATAGCGCCGCTCTGCGCGGCATCCGCGTACGCGCGCATCTCGGCGACGATGGCCTCGAGCTGTTCATTGCTCGGGTTGGCCAGGAAACCTTTCATGCGCTCGTGCAGCGCGGCCTGCTGGTCGCGCCATTCGTAACGGGACGATTTGCTCATGCACCCTCCTTGCGGCGAACTGCCGTCTTTGTGCTTTTGTTATTCATGACATCCTCCTTCAAAGAACACAGGATGCCGTTTCCCACCGATCGGGTCGGTGCGATGACGCACATTATCAAAATGTAATCACTGCCGGGGCGGCAGGATGCTGTGGTAGAACAGGTCCATCCGGCCGTCCAGGTCGCGCTTCGCCTTGTCCATGTCGACGACGTGCGGGGGGCGCATGAGGTTCATGAACAACTCGCCAGTGATGGTGGCCATCAGGTGGCAGGGCAGCAGCTCCACCGGGACGTCCGGCCGCATCTGGGCGCGGATGTCCGGGCGCGAGAAAAAGCGCATCAGTAATTCGCGCGTCTTGCGCGGGCCGCCGTTCCAGAACGCCTCGGCCAGCTCCGGGTTCGTCGGCGCCTCGGCCAGCACGATGCGCTGAAGGGCGATGGCTTCCTGCGACGAGATCAGCGCGTACATCTGGTGCGCAAAGTCGTCGATGATTTCGCGCAAGGGGCGAGTGTCCGTCTCCATCGGCTGGCTGCGGAAGAAGCGGTGGCGCTTGGCAGCCAGCACGGCGGCCAGCAGGCCGGCCTTGCCGCCGAATTTCACGTAGATTGTGCGCACGGCGACGTGGGCCGCGCGGGCGATCGCTTCCAGGCTCGTCTTCGTGTAACCGTTCTTGAGAAACAGCGTGCCGGCGATCTGCAGCAGCTCCTGCGTGCGCGCCTCGACGTCGGCGGCTTTCGGCCTGCCGGCGGCTTTGCCGGCGCACTCGGCCGCGTCATGCATATGTTTGTCCATGCCTCCATGCTAGTGGAATCTCAAATGAAATGCAACCGTTTCATTTCTTGACTTTGCCAAAAAGTTGTCCAATAATGCGATTGACCAATTTCATTTTCATTCGGAGCTCACATGCCAGATACCCAAACCACGGTGGACCACAAGCCCGCCGCCGTCCCGCCAGGAGCCCCGGCAGCCACGGGCGCGCCCGCTACCCCCGCGAACGCCAAGAAAGGGCCTCCGAAGCGCGTGCTGATCGTGGTGGGACTGATCGCCGCCGCCGCGCTCATCGCGGGCGGCCGCATGTGGTACCGCAGCCATTATTTCGTCGAGACGGAAAACGCCTACGTCACGGGCCACGTGCACCCGGTGTCGTCGCGCATCCCCGGCGTCGTGACGAAGGTGATGTTCGACGATAACCAGGTCGTCAAGGCCGGCGACGTGCTGGCCGAGCTGGACCCGGCCGACCAGGGCGTCAAGGTCGAGCAGATCCAGGCCCAGATCACGAGCGTGCAGCAGCAGATCGTGCAGGCCGATGCCGCCGTCGAGCAGGCCAAGGCGCAGGCCTCGGCCGCCGCGGCGCAGGTCGTGCAGGCGCAGGCGAACCTCGTGCGCGCAAAGCAGGACGCCGACCGTTACGGCCAGCTGTACAACAGCCAGATGAAGGCCGTCTCGAAGGCCGAGGTGGACGCCGCCACGGCCGCCCGCGCGGGCGCCACGGCCGACGTGACGGCACGCCGCGACAACGCCAGTGCCGCGAAGGCGCAGATCGCCGCCGCGATGTCGGCGCGCGACGTGCTGAAGGCGCAAGTGAAAGTGCTGCAGGCGCAGTTGAAGGACGCCCGCCAGCAGCTCGGCTACAACCGCATCGTCGCGCCGGTGTCCGGCCGCGTCGGCAAGCGCAGCGTGGAAGTGGGCGCGCGCGTGCAGCCGGGCCAGCAACTGGCCGCCATCGTGCAGGACGACGTGTGGGTCGTCGCGAACTTCAAGGAAACGCAGCTGCCGGGCATCGTGCCGGGCCAGGAAGTCAAGATCGACGTCGACGCGCTGCCGAAGCATGAACTCGTTGGCCGCGTGGACAGTTTCTCGCCGGCGTCGGGCAACCAGTTCGCGCTGCTGCCGGCCGATAACGCGACCGGCAACTTCACGAAGATCGTCCAGCGCGTTCCGGTGAAGATCACGTTTGCACCGGAAGACCTCAAGAAGTACGCGGGCCGTCTCGTGCCGGGCATGTCGACTGTCGTCGAGATCGACCTGCGCCAAAAAGTGACGCAAAACCCGGCCCCGCAACAGCAAGCCGCTGCTCACTAAACAGGGAAGCACATGTCCACCACGATCACCAAACCGATGGCGCCGCCGCACGCGCCCCCGGGGGCCCCGGCCAACGGTGCCCGCATCGACGCGCGCACCTGGATCGCGGTGCTGGCCGGCATGCTGGGCGCCTTCATGGCGGTGCTCGACATCCAGATCACCAACTCGTCGCTGCGCGACATCCTCGGCACCTTGTCGGCCACGCAGGAAGAGGGCTCGTGGATCTCGACCGCGTACCTGTGCGCCGAGATCGTCGTGATCCCGATGACGGCGCTGTTCGTGCGCGCCCTCGGCCAGCGCCGCTACCTGATGCTGACGACGGGACTGTTCCTCGCGTTCTCGACGCTGTGCGGCACCGCGTGGAACCTCTCCAGCATGATCGTGTTCCGCATGCTGCAGGGTTTTACGGGCGGCGCCCTGATCCCGATGGCGATGACGCTCGTGATGACGCGCCTGCCCCCGGCCAAGCGTGCCGTCGGCATGGCCATGTTCGGCCTCACGGCCACGCTGGCGCCCGCGATGGGCCCAACGCTGGGCGGCTACCTGACGGAGTTGTACGGCTGGCCGTCGATCTTCTACATCAACTGGGTGCCGGGCGTCCTGCTGATCGCCGGCATGTATTGGGGCATCGACCGCGAGCCCATGAACCTGCAGGCGTTGTACAAGGCCGACTGGCTCGGCATCGCGTTCATGGCGCTGGGCCTCGCGAGCCTGACGATCTTCCTGGAAGAGGGCAATTCGAAGGACTGGTTCCAGTCGAGCTTCATCATCACGTTCGCGGCGCTGGCGATCGTCGGCATCCTGGGCTGGGTCGTGACGAACTTCTGGCGCGCCGACCCGTTCGTCAACCTCGGGCTGTACGGCCAGCGCAACTTCCTCGTCGCGACGGGCTTGTCCGCCGTGATCGGCATGGGCTTGTACGGTTCGTCGTTCCTGCTGCCGCTGTTCCTGGGCCAGATCGCCGGCTACTCGCCGATGCAGATCGGTGAAGTGATCGCGTGGGTGGGCCTGCCGCAGCTGTTCGTGATGCCGTTCGTCGCGCGCCTGTCGCAGAAGATCGACAACCGCCTCCTGTGCTCCTTCGGCCTCGCGCTGTTCGGCGTGTCGTGCCTGATGAATGCGCACATGGACGCCAACACGGGCTACGACCAGCTGATGCTGTCGCAGATCATCCGCGCGCTGGGCCAGCCGTTCGTGATGCTGACGTTGTCGAACTTCGCAATGTCCGGCATCCAGCCGAAGGACATGCCGTCGGCGTCGAGCCTGTTCAACATGACCCGCAACCTGGGTGGCTCCGTCGGCATCGCGCTGCTCGCGACGGCCCTGACGAACCGCGAACACTTCCACTCGGAGCGTCTCGGCGAAGCCGTGTCGCTGGCATCTGCCGCCACGCAGAGCCGGCTGGACACGCTGACGCAGGCCTTCATCGCCAAGGGCATCGACCCGGCGACGGCCGCGCAGCAGGCGATCGGCGCCATCGACCGCATCGTGCGGAGAGAATCCTTCGTGATGGCCTACAACGATGGCTTCTTCATCGTCGGCGCGATCCTGCTGGTGGCGATCATCCCGCTGTGGTTCTCGGACAAGGTCAAGTCGCCCAGCGGCGGCGGTGGCGGTGGCCACTGAACCCCGCATTCATGGATAAAAAGATGAAAACTATTTATATCAAACCCGTCGTTCACACCGCCGTCGCGCTGGCCGTCGCCACGCTGATGTCCGCCTGCGGCACCGTCGGCAAGGATTTCGTCGCACCGCAGGGCGTTGATACGCCCGCATACCGCCACGTCGCCGCCGAACCCCAGGAGCAGGCCGCTCGTCTGCCCGCCGACTGGTGGACCGTGTTCGGCGACGCCACCTTGACCCAGCTGGAACAGCGCGCGCTGCACGACAGCCCGACCGTGCGCGCGGCCGCGCAGCGCCTCGTGCAGGCGCAGGCGCAACTGGGCATCACGCGTGCCGGCGAGCTGCCGACCGTGGGCGTGTCCGCCGGCGTCTCGAACTCGCGCACCTCGGCCGAAACCCCGATGGGCGTCACGTTCGGCCACAAGTCGATCAAGGGCACCGAGTACTCGGTCGGCGCGAATTTCTCGTATGAGCTCGACCTGTGGGGCCGCGTGCGCCGCGCCGTGGAAGCGGCCGATGCGCAGGCGCTCGCTGCGCAGGACGACCGCGACGGCGTCATGTTGATGCTGTCGGGCCAGGTCGCGACGACGTACTGGCAGCTGCGCGGCCTCGACGCCGACATCGCCATCCTGAACGATGCGCTGGCCACGCGGCGCGAATCGCAGCAGCTGATCGAGGCGCGCTTCAACGCGGGCCTGTCGAACGAGCTGGACGTGTCGCGCACGCGCATCGAACGCGCGAACGCGGAGGCCGACATCCAGGAAGCCCAGCGCCAGCGCAACACCCTGGAACACGCGCTCGCGGTGCTGGTGGGCGCGTCGCCGAGCCAGCCCATCCTGCCGCCGGCCGCCGCCGGCGTGGCGGCCACGTTGCCGCAGCCGCCCGCGATCCCCGTCGGTTTGCCGGCGAGTCTGCTGGGCCAGCGTCCGGACCTCGCGGCGAGCGTCGCGACCTTGAAGGCCTTCAATGCGCAGGTGGGTGTGGCCGAGGGCGCGTTCTATCCGAGCGTGTCGTTGACGGGTAACTTCGGCTTTGCATCGGAAACGCTGAGCAATCTGGCGCAAGGCAATGCGCGCCAGTTCTCGGTCGGACCGCTGGCGCTGTCGCTGCCCGTGTTCGAAGGCGGCCGCCTGCGCGCCAACGCGAAGCTGGCCAAGGCGCGCTACGACGAAGCCGTCGCGAACCACGAGGGACGTTTGCTGACGGCGCTGCGCGAAGTGGAGGATGCGCTGTCGGACGTCCAGCAGCGCAAGCAGCAGGGCGACGTGCAGGCGCAGGCGCAGCAGGCCGCCACCCGTGCCGTGCAGGTGGCGCAGGCGCGCTACGACCGCGGCGTGTCGACGTACCTGGACGTCACCGACGCCCAGCGTTCCGCCCTCGCGGCCGACCGCGCCGCCGCGCAGATCCGCACGCAGCGGCTGCTGGCCACCGTCGCCGTCGCGCGCGCGCTGGGCGGCGGCTGGCAGCAGGGTGCGCCGGAAGCGACGGTCGCGCAGGCGTCGCGCTGATCCGGTCCCGGTGCCGCCCGCCGCGGCACCGGCCTCCCGGTCCCTGAACAGGATTACAATCGCAGGATTGCAACCTCACAAGGGACCTCAATGAAGCAACTCCTCGCCCCACTGGCCCTGGCCGCAGCGACCCTGTGCGCCACCGTCCACGCCGATACCGCGGCACCCGCGACCCCCGCGTCCGTTTCCCAGCTCCAGGCCATGGCCAAGCGCTTCGCGCCCGTCGACCTGACGGCCGATACGTCGAAGCTGTCGGCCGGCGACCGCGTCGCCATCGCCAAGCTGATCGAAGCCGCGAAGATCGTCGACACGCTGCAGCTGCGCCAGCGCTGGTCCGGCAACGAAGCCTTGTGGGCCGCGCTGCAGAAGGACAAGACGGCGCTGGGCCATGCGCGCCGCGACTACTTCTGGCTGAACAAGGGGCCGTGGTCGATCATCGACGGCAACCACTCGTTCATGCCCGCGTCGTACGCCGGCATCGCCATCCCGGCCGAGAAGCCGGCGGGCGCGAATTTTTATCCGGAAGGGGCGACCAAGGAAGAACTCGAGGCGTGGATGAACGGCCTGCCGGCGGTCGACAAGGAACAGGCGCAGTGGTTCTTCACCGTCATCCGCAAGGACAAGGACGGCAAATTCGCCATCGTGAAGTACTCGGACGAATACCGCGCCGAGCTGCAGAAACTGTCCAAGCTGCTGAAGGACGCGGCGAACGCCACCGACAACGCGTCGCTGAAAAAATTCCTGAACCTGCGCGCCGACGCGTTCCTGTCGAACGACTACCTCGCGTCCGATTTCGCGTGGATGGACCTGGATTCGCCGGTCGACGTGACGATCGGCCCGTACGAGACGTATAACGACGAACTGTTCGGCTACAAGGCCGCGTTCGAGGCGTACGTGAACGTGCGCGACCAGAAGGAGACGGACAAGCTGAACTTCTTCGGCACGCACATGCAGGAGCTGGAAAACAACCTGCCGCTCGATGCCAAGTACCGCAATCCGAAGGTCGGGGCGATCGCGCCGATGGTCGTCGTGAACCAGGTCTACGGCGCCGGCGACGGCAACATGGGCGTGCAGACCGCGGCCTACAACCTGCCGAACGACGAGCGCATCATCCGCCAGCGCGGCTCCAAGCGCGTGATGCTGAAGAACGTCCAGGAAGCGAAGTTCGAGGCGACACTCACCCCGATCTCCAAGCTCGTGCTGCGCCCGGCCGACCAGAAGGACCTCGATTTCGACTCGTTCTTCACGCACATCCTCGCGCACGAGATCATGCACGGCCTGGGCCCGCACGCGACGACGCAGAACGGCCAGCCGTCCACGCCGCGCCAGGATTTGAAGGACACCTATTCGACCATCGAGGAAGCGAAGGCCGACGTCACGGGCCTGTGGGCGCTCGCCTACATGATGGACAAGGGGCAGTTGAAGGAGTCGCTGGGGCAGGGTGCTGCCGCCGAGCGCAAGCTGTACAACACGTACCTCGCGTCGGGCTTCCGCACCTTACACTTCGGCCTGACGGATTCGCACGCGCGCGGCATGGCGATCCAGATGAACTACCTGCTCGACAAGGGCGGCTTCGTGTCGCACGGCGACGGGACGTTCTCCGTCGATTTTGCGAAGATCAAGGGCGCCGTGGCCGACCTCGACCGCGAATTCCTGACGATCGAAGCCACGGGCGACTATGCCCGCGCGCAGGACCTCATGAAGCGCTACGTCGTCATCCGCCCGGACGTGCAGAAGGCGCTGGACCACATGAAGTCGGTGCCGAACGACATCCGGCCTTCGTTCACGACGGCCGCCAAGCTGGTGCGCTGATGCTCCACGCCTGATCGGTCAGGCTCGCCGTTCCGCCCGGAACGGCGGGCTTTCCCGACAACATTACGCTTTTGGACACGCGCAAAAATATTGCTGAAAACCAGGGTTTACCCGGATATAAAATTGCCGTTAGGAATTTTGTATATCCAACGGGAAGCCCATCATGTCCAAAGCCGTCCTCGCCGCCGCGCTGCTCGGCGCAGTGTCCCTCCCGGCAGCCGCCGCCGACCTCACGCCGCTGGAACAACGCTGGCTGGGCGCCGCCTTGCCCGTCCTCGAGTATTCGCGCGGCCTGAACCTGCCCATCGACATCGTCGTGCAGCCGCAGGCCGGCCCCAACGACGTGCCGATGGCGATGGGTTTCGCGGGCGGCCGCTGCAAGCTCGTGCTGTCGCTGCGCGGCAATCCCGACGCGGAGCGCCAGCTCGAGGGCGTGCCGGCCGCCGAGCAGGGCGAACTGATCGAGGCGATGGCCGCGCACGAGATCGGCCATTGCTGGCGCTATGCGCAGGGCGCGTGGCATGCGCTGCCTGCCGGCTTCGTCGAAGTGGGCGAGGAGACGGCCGACGATCCGTCTCTGCTGGCCGTCTCGAAGGCGATGCGCGAGACGCGCCGCGAGGAAGGCTATGCCGACCTCGTCGCGCTGGCCTGGATCCACAATCGCCATCCCGGCGACTATGGCCGCATCTACGCCTGGCTGGAAAAGCTGAGGCACGACCAGCCGGTCGCGCACAACGGCCACGACACCCGCGCGTGGGTGCGCCTCGCGCGCGACGGTGCGCGCTTCGGCACCGCCGGCAAGCCGTTCGAGGACGTGGCGCCGCTGTGGCGCGAAGGCCTGGTGAGCGACGACTGAGCCTCCCCGGGCCGTGCCTCCGGCCAATTTTATGGTTTTTTCGACAAGTGTACGTTCCCGCACAGAGGTATGTATCGTCCGAGCGTTAAATCTGGCTGTCACAACAAACAACTCAAGGGACAAGACCATGAAAACGCTGATTGCGACCTTGCTCGCGACGGCTGCAGGCGCGAGCTTTGCCGCCGCACCCACTGCGGCACTGAACCACGACCCGGCCACCTACCGTAATCTCACCCAGAAAGCGGAGTCGGCATACCGGGCTGCGACAGCGAAATGCGATGCCAAGAGCGGCAACGACAAGGACGTGTGCATGGCGGAAGCCCGGCTGACGCGTACCCGCACGGAAGCCGACGCGCTGTCGAAGTACAACAACACGGCCGCCAGCCACGCCAAGGCCCGCGCCAACGTGGCCGATGCCGAATACGACCTCGCCAAGGCCAAGTGCGACGCCAGGAGCGGCGCCGAGAAGGACAGCTGCATGGACAATGCGAAGTCCGCGCACACGGCGGCGCTGTCCGACGTCAAGGCCGAGCGCACCGAGCGTCCGACGGCCGTCGGCTCGAGCGGCGGCGGCGCGACGGGGGCCAGCGGCGGCGGCAACACGGGCTCCGGCGGCCTCGTGACGGGCACCGACACGCGCGACCCGGTCAAGGCTGCGGCCGTCGACAAATGCGCGCAGATGAGTGGCGACGCCAAGACCAGCTGCCTCGTCGAGACGAAGCCGTCGGCCGTGCGCGAGAACGCCGCCGATGCGACCGAGCACGCCGCATCAAAGACGCACGACACTGCCGTGACCGCAGCCGACAAAACGAAAGCCGCAGCCGCGACAGTTGTTGAAAAGACGAAAGAGGTGGCACACGCGGCCGCCGAGAAGACGAAGGACGCCGCGTCGACTGTTGCCCAGAAGACCGAAAACGCCATGGACCGCGCGGGCGACCACACGCGCGACGCGACGGCCACGGCCGCCCGCAAGACGGACCACGCGATGGACCGCGCCGGCGACGACACCCGCCAGGCCGGGGCCACGACGGCCGACAAGACCCACGACGCCGCCGCGAAGACGCGCGTCGCCGCCTCCGACACCGCGATCACGACGAAGGTGAAGGCCGGCCTCGTGAAGGAGCCGAACCTGGATTCGCTTGGCATCCACGTCGAGACGGAAAAGGGCGTCGTGATGCTCAGCGGTTTCGTGAATTCGAAGGACGAGGCCGACAAGGCCGTGAAGGTCGCGAAGGGCGTCGATGGCGTCACGAGCGTCAAGAGCGCCATCAAGGTCAAATAAGCGATCTCTGCCATACCGATCTGCCCATTGCGGCCGGCCTTTGTTGGCCGGCCGTTTTTTTGGCTGTGTTCGCGATAATTCGGTGATTCGGCCGTTTAGCCGAGCTGAACAGCGGCACACAGCAGGTGCGCGGGCGTCGTCAGCCGTCGCGCATCAAGCACCCGTTGCCAGCCCGAGTAGTTGATGAGGTAGCGGCTCGCGACGCCGCGGAATCGCACCAGCCAACTCTTGAAGCGACTGTGCCAGGCGTTGACGTTTTGAATGTGGATTGCGCCGCGTGCCCGGCCGCCTGCCTTCGTATTCACCATCTCATGCATGATGCCGGCTTGCCTCGCGAAGTGACGGTACGAGAGCGCCGAATCGCTGATCAAGAGGACGTCGACCGGCAGCACGGGCTTGAGGCACTTTTCCGATTGCGCCACCGTCACCTGTCCACGGCCAGTGTGGAAGTCGAGTGTCTGTTTGCTACGGTCGCGTGCGACGAGCAGGCAGTCGAGTTCGCCGCTGATGCCGCGCTTTTTCGCCACGCCGCCGCGTTTCCTCGGCTTGCGCGTCATGTTGCGCGATCCCTTCTGCGATTCCAGGCGATACGTCTCGTCCGCCTCGACGATGGCCGAGAGGATCGCCGGCCGATCGCGCATGGCACCGGGCACGAACCGATGGCGCCAGCGAAAACTGGTCGTTCGATGGACGCCGACGACGCGCGCCGCCTCGCGTACGGTGCGCGATTCGAGCACGCACTGCAGATACGCCAGCCAAAGTTTTTTCTTCCGTAACCTTGCGAGCGGCGTCCCCGTCAGCGCGTTGTAGCTGCGTCCGCAGCCGAGGCAACGAAAACGCTGCAGGCCGCTCGCGTGACCGCAGCGGTGGACGCGAGGACAACCGCAGCGCGGGCACGGCCGTCCTCGTGCAGCC
>Ga0207657_10004690_pt1 | contig 14431 bp, 14 predicted proteins | sample KBSC33metaG_FD_184316 | JGI IMG/M metagenome (GOLD analysis project Ga0207657, IMG submission 184316) | Corn rhizosphere microbial communities from Kellogg Biological Station, Michigan, USA - KBS C3-3 metaG (SPAdes) (version 2) | ecosystem: Host-associated > Plants > Roots > Rhizosphere > Soil ... | reverse complement strand
TGGCTGAAGCAGAAGTACGGATCGATCGAGGCGCTCAACAAGGCTTGGGCGACGCAGCGCTGGTCGCGCCGGATCAACAACTGGGATCAGGTCTACCTGCCGTATGGCGACGGTCCGGGGCCTAACGAGCGCAACCTCGACCTTCACCGATTCTGGTCGGACATGACGATCGAGGACCTGGCGGACCTGGATAGCGTCCGCCAGCAATATGCGCCAAACCTTCCGGCCGCTTCGAACCTTTGGCCCGACGCGGGCAACAAAGGCTTCGATTACCCTCACTCTTGGGAGAAATATTCCACCTACGGCGCGCTTGGCTTCTACCCCGGCGATCCGCTGGGTGCGGGTTTCTACGTGATGGAAAACAGGGCCGGGCACCAGACACCCGTGTGGTTCAACGAGTTCACGGCCGGCGGCGGTGGTTACTACGGGACCCCGGGCCGGTCGCGAATGTGGGCCTATTTCGGGCTGCTCTATTACGCGCAGACCTTCCTCGCCTGGACGTTCAACTCCCACATCGGCGGCGAGGAGCAGTCGCTATTCGGGCTCATCGACCACGACAGCCGGCCCTCCTGGAAAGTCGGCGAATTCGCCCAAATCGCCCGCGAGTTCCGAAAGCTGCAGTCGATAGGCTTCCCGCGCGCCGGTCAGCCCCAGGTCGCAATCCATTTCTCTTATCAGACTAACTGGATCACCAACCCGCCGCCTGGGCCGAATACGATGAAGCAATATTTCACCGGCAATTACGACGCCGAGGCAAGGGAGGCGTTCGAACCGCTATTCCGCGACAATGTCGATACGGCCGTGATCGACATCGGCCACGATCCAATCGACAAATACAAGCTCGTCATCCTTCCGAGCGCGTACCTGATGGATGAGGCGACGATCCGCACAGTGCGCAACTATGTAGCAGCCGGCGGAACGGTCATCATGACCGGCTATTCGGACAAGGTAGATTCGACCGGCAAGTGGTTCGAGACGCCGCTGCCGGGCGAGCTCACCGACGTTTTCGGTCTCCGGACCAACGAATTCTATCGATCGGACCAGCCGCTCAAGGTTTCCTTTGCGGGAAAGGAACTGACCGGAACGGACAGCTACTATGAAGTCCTGGAACCGAGCACTGCCAAGACGCTGGCGCAATTCGAGAACACCCCTCGCAAAAGCGCCGCGATCACCATCAACCACTATGGCAAAGGTTATGCGATCTACCTCGCGACCGCGCCTCAATCGGCGCTGATCGGACCGCTCATCCGGTCGCTCTACGCTAAGCTAGGGATTGAAAGAGGCCCCGAAACTCCGGACGGGGTGGTTGCGCGTACCGTCGAGGGACGGACAATGTACGTGAACACCAAGGATTCTCCGGTCGACGTGCGGTTCGCGGGTTCCCGAAGCGACGTGCTCACCGGCAAGCATTACTCAGGTGAGATCCAACTCCCGGGCTACGGCGTCGCGCTACTGCAGTGAATTGGCCGCTTCCGGTATTCTCGAGCGCTGCGGCAGCCTAGGATACTGCGGTACGGGCAGGCGGCGCGGGCGCAGTCGCGGCATATCGTTGCAGCCACTCCTGATGGCTGGGCATTCGATCGACGGCTTTGGCAATGTTCGACTTCACGGCATCCAGCGATCCTCGCAGCTTGTCTTCCGGCATGCGACGCACCGCCGCATGATAGTTCTCCGGTATCACTCCCTGGCCCAGCATCACTGTCACCCAGCTGTCGACGGTGAAGAGATCGTGGCTTTCCTGGAAGACGTGGGCTTGGTCACGAAACAGCGCCAACCGCTGCGCCAGTGAGTCCGGCACTGCCATCGTGCGGCAATGGCGCCAGAAGTCGGAATCATCTCGCTGAGTGGCGTGATAATGGAGGACGATGAAGTCGCGAATGCCCTCCAGCTCGCGTTCCGCCAGGAAGTTGAACCGCTCGGCGGCGGCGTCACCGATGCCCGCGTAGGGGAACATCTGCAGCAGCCGCGTGACCGCGATCATGATCAAATGAATGCTGGTCGATTCCAGCGGCTCGATGAAGCCCGTCGAAAGTCCGAGTCCGATGCAATTCCTGACCCACACCTTGCGCCTGCTGCCGGCGCGGAAGCGGATCAGCCGCGGCTCGATCAATACGTCACCTTCCAGGCGGTCACGGAGCAGTCGTTCGGCCTCGTCAGGTTTCATATGCGCGCTTGAAAAGACGATGCCATTGCCGACGCGGTGCTGGAGCGGGATGCGCCACATCCACCCGGCCTTATGCGCCATCGCGCGGGTGTACGGCCGGGGGGCTTCGACTTCGGATGTCTGGACGGCGATGGCGCTGTCGGTGGGCAGCCAATTGGTCCAGTCCTCGAACTCTGCGCCGAGCTTCTGTCCGAGCAGGAGGGCGCGAAACCCTGTGCAATCGAGGAAGAGGTCGCCCGCAATCTCCTGTCCCGATTCAAGCAGAAGGCTCTGGATGTCGCCGCTTTCGCCGTCCTGCCGGACTTCCGCGATCTTCCCTTCGACGCGCGTGACTCCCTCGGCTTCTGCGAGCTTGCGCAGGTATTTGCCGTAGAGGCCGGCATCGAGGTGGTAGGCGTAGTTGGTGGCGAGTTGAGGTGTCCATTCGAACTTGCGCGCCTCGCCCGCCTGTTGCTCAAGGCAATAGTCGCCAAGCTCGCCGCCGAAGCCGAGATCCTTCGCTCGGAGCCAGAAATGGTGGAAATCAGCCAGCCAGGTGGAATGGCCGATCCGTCCGAATGGGTGAAAGTAACGGCTGCCTTCGGTTCGCCAGTTTTCGAAGGCGATCCCCAGCTTGAATGTCGAACCTGTCGCGCGCACGAAGTCGGCTTCGTCTATCCCCATGAATTGATGAAAGGTACGGCTGGTCGGGATAGTGGATTCGCCGACTCCGACCGTGCCGATCTCTTCGGATTCGACGAGCGTGATATCGACGAGCCCCTTCAGATTGCGGATCAGGGCGAAAGCCGCGATCCAGCCGGCCGTCCCGCCGCCGGCGATCACTACTCGCTTGATCTTCTGCCCCTCCATCGCCCTCTCAGCCTACCTGTTCAGCCGCTGCAGCAGATCCGCGCGCAACCTTCTCGCGCTCGTGTCGTCGAGCGGGCTGAGCACGCCCCGCGCATGCTCCGGCAAATGGTCGCGGGCCTGATCCCCGCCGTTAAACACATAATAGTCGAACAGCTCGCGCCAGGCCTGCTTTTCCTGTTCGGGGCGGTCCCGCAGGCTTAAAATTGCGTGGAGGAGGGTGGTCATCGGTGTGTCGATGAAAGCCGGCGACACGTTCCACCAGTAGTTGATCATTACGTTGAAGTCGTCGAGCGCCTCGACATTGTGCCACCACATGGCGGGGTAGAACAGCGCGTCGCCCGGATCGAGCTCGGCAATCTGCGATGCCGCGAGAGCATCGCGGAAGCGCGGATAGCGGTCGAAGTCGGGATCGCGCAGATCGACCATGCTCACGACCTGTCCGCCGGGTGTCGGCTGGAATGGGCCGGGGTAAAGGTTGTGGATCTGATCCGGCGGGAACAGCGTGAAGCGACGGTGCCCGACCAGGTTGCAGGCGATATTGTTCGAGAAGTCGAAGTGGGTGCTGGCAACCGTGCGGTTGCCGATCCAGATGCTGACGGTCGCCGCATTTCCTTCGAACATCGGATCGTTGAGCCGCAGTGCATTCGCCGCGTGCAAACCCGGCAGATAATGATCGAGGTCGGTCGAACCGATGTAGAAGGACGGTGACGAGGGATCGCCCAGATGCCGGGAGATACGGGCGAGGAATTCCTTCAGGGGCACTCGCTTGGCCTCGAAGTTCAGGCCGGTCATCTCGGTGTTGTAGAAGAAGCGCCCGCCGATCTCCGGGGCGCCTGTGTAGCCGACCACCGGCTTGCCGCCGTCGAATGAGCCAAGATAGTCCATTACCGTTTGCGGCGACTGATGGCCGAGGCGTGCGATCTCCCACTGGGCGACTACGCCTTTCAGAATTGCAGGCTGCCCGGAGAGCAGGAGCTCCGCATAGGGGATCGCATCGAACGCCAGCCCCTCGATTTCTCGAACTTTGCGCGGGCTTTCAGCCATTGGTGAGCTTCGCTGCCTTCATTTCGATCAGGCGATTGATATTGGCCAATGAGGATCGCGCAAAGATGGCGTGCGGCAGAAACCCGCTCCGGTGGAGGCGATCGAGACTCTCCCCGGAAAGAGCGGCGAACTCTCCGGCATCGATGGTGAAGACGTCAGGAATACGGTATTCGAGACCGTCCCCCAACTGCACCTGCAGGTTCACCGGCCGCAACAGCGCAAGATGGGCGAACAGCGCGAACATCGCCCGCTGCTGGACGAGCCCTTCCCGGATGGTTTGAAGGGCGGCGAGCGCTTCGTCGAGCTGCGCAGAATTGCCGCCAAGCGGTAGGAACAGGGGTTCGCCTTCGCTTGAGCCAAGGCGTGGGTCGTCGAGATCGACAAAGGTCGCGACGCTGTTGCCGCCGTCCTGGTCTGACGTTTCTTCCAGGAAGAACGGCTCGCGTCGGATGATCGCGGGGATGTAGCGGGCGTTCCACCTGTCCGTATCCAGATGAAGATTCTCTCCCCGGTCCAGCCCGAGAAGGGCGACCGCCTGGAAGTCTCCATCCGCATCCCGGCGGAAGAGAATGGGGTAGTCGCGCTGCGCTTCCTCGAATTCGCTCGGAACCAGCAGCAGCTGGTTCACGCTGTGCCCGAGCTCCGCCGAGTAGCGGCGCGCCAGCCGCAGGCCGCCATGATCGATGTTGCTGAGCTGAACCTTGTTCATCGTGCCTTGCAGCTTCCCCGGAGAAGGATGCGGGATCATTCCCACGGGCTCAAGAAAGAAGTTCCGCATCTTCCCGCTCGGCCAAAGAAAATCCCCGCCGGCACAAGCTCGAAGTGCCGGCGGGGCAGGTCCGCTGGAGGGGAACTCAGCGGGTTTAGTTAGTACGCGATCCTCTTAGCCACGCTCAGGCTTCGCCGGTGCCGGCGGTGGCGGCGGAGGAACCGGGCACGAAGCCGTCGCCTGGACCACCGAGCCATCCGGGCAGGTCTGCATTGCAGGAGCCGGCGGCGGAGGAGGAGGCGGAGGCGGCGGTGGCGGCGGAGGAGCCGCACCTTCGGCCTGGAACTTATAGCGGAAGCCGAGCCAGTAGCGCGGATGCAGTTCCTGAGCGAACCACAGCTGGTGCGTGCTGCGGCCGTAAGCCCGAATTGGTGTGCTTGTCAGGTTCTGCGCTTCCAGAGTGATCTGCGCCTGTGGGGTGATCGTGTAAGCGATGCTTCCATCCAGCGTGCCGAACGGCGCGAGGATGTACCCACTGTGGTAGCTGTCGAAGTTCACGATATCGAGGAACCTGCCCCGCCAGTTGTAGGAAATGCGGGCAGAAATTCCGTACTTCTCGTAGATGGCAGTGGCATTCGCGCTATCACTGAGGCCGGTGACGGCGAAGACGTTGGTATTCGGGTCAGATGCCCTATCCCAATGGACGTCGCCCAAGACCTTGGTGAACGAACCGGCGATGCCGAAGCCGGTGTCCCCGAAGAAGTGCTGGCCCTGAAGTTCGATGCCGTGAATATTCGCGGTCTTGTTATTGACTGGCGTCGCGACCGAGAATTGCTCCAGCGGATCATTGGGACCACCCAGGATATCCACAGCCGCCAGCACCTGATTGACGAAATTCTGGTCGAGGGTGGCAGTGGACGCATTGTAGTGGCTTTGGAACTGCGTGAGTGCAGCCGACTGGTTGCCGTTATTCTGCTGGATCAAGGCCGCCATCGTGAACAGGGTAACATCGCTGACCACGATGTTGTTGTTCTTGATCAACGCAAGCGCGTTGCCCGACAGAGTCCCCGCGGCACCGGAGCTGGGATCGGTCAGGCCGAACAGCGGTTCCTGGATCTGTGCGGTACCGACGAAATTGTCGACCTTCTTCGCGAAGAAGCCGGCGGAGACGTAATTCGACCTGCCGTAATAATATTCAAGCGACAGATCGAGGTTATCGGATTCGAGCGGCTTCAGGTTGGGGTTGCCAGCGGTTCCTGTCGCAACGCCGCCAAGAGCCCCCGGCCGGTTCGGAGCTGCTGCAACTGACTGCTCGGCGAAGAGATAGTTGTAATTCGGCCGCGCAATCGTCTTGCTGTAGGAAACGCGTGCCTTCAGGCCCGGCGAAGGCTCGATCGAGAAGTCAATCGATGGCAGCAGGTTGTTGTATTCACCTTTGCCGTGGATCGGAGCCTGGGTGTTGGAGACGTTAAACGTGAAGTCGTTGTCCGACTCCCACACGATAGCCGTCGGGATCGCGACCAGCGAGGTTGCGTTGACCTTCGTGTTTTCCCAGCGCACGCCGCCGACCACCTGAACAGGCTTGCCGGCAAATTCGCCGTTCCAGTTCAACTGTGCATATAGCGCCGTCACCTTCTCCTGGACCTGGTCGAAGTTGTTGCTGGTGATCGAGATCTGGTGAAGCGACGTGCCGTTCTGCGCGTCCAGGTTGAGGTAATAATTCGAGAACACATTCATCAGATCGATCGCATTGCCGCGGAACGCGGTCTGTGCATCGGTCACGTTGTAGTGGTCGAACTCGCATTGCAGGCAGAACGTGTGGACGAGATCAGGCGCGAGCTGCTGCACGATGCCGACGTCGTTGACGCCCCAGTTGCCCAACGTCTGCTGCGTGGAAACGCGAGAGCTGGTCATGTTCGAATCGATGTAGCTTCCGCCGATGTCGAAACGCGCGCCGCCGCCGAAATTCCACCCGAGGTTGGCGCTGAACTGGTTGACCCTATGCGTCTGGTGCTCGGTGTTCGTGCGTCCGATTCCGGTGCCGACGTCGCCAAGATCCAGTTGTCCGTTGCAGTTGCCGTTGATCCCATTCGAATAGGTTTCAGCGGCATTGGGAACACAATCGTTCAGCGTCCAATGCTGGTTCGGAACCGGACCGGTCCAATCCACCGAGTGGGCGTCGACGACGTTTGCGCCAAGGTTGAACAACGTTGACGTGGTGCCGTTCGGCGAATCCGGCCCGCTCTTCGAGCGTGACGTGTTCCCGTCCAGGCTGAGGGTCAGCTCATCGCTGATGTTCCACTTATAGTTCAGCCCGACGGAGTAGAGGTTCGTCTTGCTGGAGCGGTATTGATTCTCCCAGTCGATGTCCTTGACGCCGTACAAGGAGCCTTCCGACATATTGATCGCGGTCGCAACCGTCGGATCGCTGTCGAACGTGATCGTGTCGAATGGACGGTTGAACCAGTTGGTCTGGTCGGTGCGCTGCTCTGCAACTCTATTTTGTGCATACAGGCCGTCGAGCGTGAAGAGCATCGTCTCGGTCGGCTTGAACTGGACCGTCGCGGAACCGTTGATTCTCTCTTCCCGGTCAGTCGAGTAGTGATAGCGGCTGTCGTTGGGGACGCCGATCAGTTCATTCGGGTCGGTCGGAGCGTTGTTCACGACCGTGTGGCCGGGGGCGTACATTCCGCCGGTGCCGTTCAGGAAATCCTGGTAAGTGAGGATGTTCCAGTCGTTGGAAGTCGCACTTGCCGCGGCGCTAAGGCGCTTCTCGTAGGACCCGTAAACGGTCGCGCCAAATGTGTTCGACGGGTTCGACCAGGTGAGCACGCCGGAGAGAGACGGCGTAACCTTGAACTTGTCGACGCTGCTGTCGTACTGGCCCTTGGCCGAAATACTTCCGCGCAGCCCCGATTGATGACCGTCGAGCGGGCGAATGGTGACGATGTCGATCGTCGCGCCGATCCCTCCCGAAGGCTCAGCCGCGCGACCGGTCTTGAAAACCTCGAGACGCGAAATTCCGTCCGGCGACAGGTTCGAGAAATCGAACGCGCGGCTCGATGGCTGGTTGAAGTCGACACTGTCGTTGCCGCCGACAACATTGATATCGGTCGTTGCAAGCTGGCGCCCGTTGATCGTCACCATGTTGTATTCCGGACCGAAGCCGCGGACGGTCACATAGCTGCCTTCGCCGTTGCGACGCTCGATCGAGACGCCTGGAATGCGCTGCAGCGATTCGGCCAGGTTGGTGTCCGGGAACTTGCCGATGTCTTCGGCCGAAACCGCGTCGACGATGCCAGTCGAATTTTTCTTGATGTCGCGCGCGCGCTGCATGGAAGCGCGCACGCCGGTGACGACGATCGCTGAGGAATCGGGCTGCTGATCGGCGGGCTGAGCCGCGGTCGCCTGCGGCTGCGCGTCGTTCTGCGCGAGCTCGAAATTGCTATTGAGCGGGGCCGATGCGCTCACCTGGACCGGCTTTCCCGGCATTTCCACGATCAGGCTTCCGGCGCTGCTCATCCGATAGGAGAGCGACGTTCCGCGAAGCAGCTGATCGAGAGCGGCGTCGGCCGAATAGTTGCCTTTCAACGCGTGGCTGCGCTTTCCGCTTACCACGTCGGGGGCAACGACCAGATCGATCCCTGTCGCTTCCGCGTAGGCGTTCAACGCCGCCCCCAGCGGCTGAGCCGGGATATTGTAAAAATGCGTGCTTTGCGAAACTTCGGTCTGAGCCGAAGCCGCAGTCGCTATCGAAAGCGCCGACGTGCCGACCAGCAGCAATCCGAGCGCACCAATCCTGTTCTGCATGATTCTCTCCCCCTGTGAACATGCGGCAACCGCCGCTGCGGTCATGCCGCTACCGAATAAGACGCAGGCTGCTTTGCCCCCCTCAGCGGGCGCTTAATTTTTTTCGGCGATGTTGATTTTGAGTTGCCGGCGAATGCGGATCGCATCGCCGCTCACTTCCGCTTTCAGCGAAAATGCCTCGCCCACTGCTTCGGCGAATGGCCAGGATTGGCCAGCGCGGAAGGAGCCGCTGATCCGGATGGCGGAAAGCGTCGGATCGTCGAGAACGATGGGTGTATGGTTGTAGCGGTTCATCTCCGCAACAGCCTCTGACAGCGGCGTATCGTTGAAGCGGACACGGCCGGATTTCCAGCTGACCAGCTGCTCTACATCTGCCGGCTTTACGACAACATCGCCTTCGGCTCCGGCGACCAGCTGCTCGCCCGGCGCAAGAATCGCGACCGGTTGAGTCGGCGTCTCACGCTCACGTTCGGATGTTGCCAGCGGTTGGACCTGGACGCGCCCTTCGAGAAGCGCGACGCTGACCTTCTGCCCCTGCAGCTGGACTTCGAATTCCGTGCCGACATCGATGACCTGCCGATTGCCAGCGGTCACAACAAACGGACGGCTGGCATTGTGCACGACCTTGAAAAGCGCCTGGCCGGTGATCAGCCGAACGTCGCGGCGAAGCGCAGTGTAGTCGACCTCAAGTGTCGAATCGGTATTGAGAGTGACCGTCGTTCCATCTTCCAGAGTCGCGGTGGCCTGCTGACCGATGCCCGTGCGCAACAGCATGTGGTCAGGGCTGGAGCCTGGCCGCATCGCCCGGTGAACCAGGCCCGGATTGGTGACGTAGATGCCGGTTACGCCGAGAAGCACCGTGGCCGCGGTTGCCAGCGTTCCCCAGAGCGGCGCATATTCGCGTTGCTTCTTCGGGCGAAGCATCAGCGCATCGCTGCGCATCGCGACGACGGTCGGGTCGGCGGATGCAAGCGCCGAGATTTCCCAGCTTCGAGTCACTTCCTCATAGGCGCGTCGGTTGGCGGGATCGCATTCCAACCAATCGGCAAATTGCTGCTCTTCGATCGAGTCGGGTTTGCGTCGCCGGAGCGCGAACCAGCGCGCGGCGTTTTCAGCCGGAGATTCCGGTGGGAGCTGGGCGAGCGCGCTTTCGCTCACAGTTCGTCCCTCAAACGGGCCGCGGTGAGCTCCTTCAGCGCCTGGCTGATATATTTCTCGATCGAACTCACCGACACTCCGAGCCGTTTCGCGATCTCCGCATAGCCAAGCTCCTCGAAGCGGTGAAGTACGAATGCAGCTCGTACTCGTTCCGGCAGTCGTTCGAGCACGGTCCGTACCATCGCAACCTGTTCCCTGGCGAGTAGGACGCGCTCGGGAGAGAAATCCTCAATAGCATGCTCGCGCTCTTCGTACATAACGTGCTGATCCGACTTGCGGACTGCACGCCTGCGGGCGCGGTCGGTGAGTACGCTCGACGCAGTCTGAAAGATATAACCGTCGAGCTGTTCGATCGGATCGCTTCTGCTGCGAGTCGCGAGCCGCACGAACACTTCCTGAGTAAGATCCTCGCTTTCGCTTCCCAGTTGCGGTGCACGCCGGTCGAAAAACCGGTTCAGCGCGCTTCGGTAGCGTTCCGCCAGATGTTCAAGGAACGGTTGCTCGGTTCCCGGCAGATCGTGCGCCGCGGAGGCCGGGCCTCGTTGCCGATCGGCCGCCATCCTCATTTCTCCCCTTGCGCGCGAGAGTGGCCGAGTCGACATTTGCGATCAATGTGCGAATTGAAACGCAACGCGCCCGCAGGCTCAAGAACGCGGCAGTGCGTCTTCCGGGCCACACTCCCGCGGCGCCGATTTGTTCCCGGCAAAGCGCTGAAAATAAATTGATTTTCTCACGATTTAACAGGGAACTGAGTCCGCTTCCCTTCAGTTTTCCAGACCTAGGTACAACCCCGGATCGCGGCCCGAGCCGCAATTCCGGACAAGGCGGGCATGATCCCAATGAGAGTCAAAGTCGCTGTCGGATTGCTGGTTGGAGTGGCCTCCCTGCTCGGCTCCGCGCACGCCGTCGCTGCGACCGCGGCACAGGCGAAGGAGACCCATTACCTCTGCGACGCGCACCAGCACCTGGTCGTCTGGCGAACCGCGGACAGCGCCTCGGTCGAGTTCATCGACCGCACCTACCAGCTGCAGCGCAAGGCGTCGCACCTCGGGGTCCAGTATATCGCACCCAAGGCGGCGCTGATCATCGACGGGCCGGAGGCGGTGTTCGTCGCCGACGACCGGCTGCAGCTCGGGCGCTGCGTGGAGTCGAGTTCGCTGGCGGAGAGGTAACAGGGTCGCTCCGGTCGACCGCAGCCGGATTTCCCGCCCCTTGTCGCCGCCCGTCGCCGCTTCGCCGATCCGCGACTTCCGCGGGGCTGTTCGTCGAACTCCCCCGCAATCGGACCCGAAACAGGATCAGTCTTCCCGGTGAGCCAGCGAAATCGGTTCGCGGCTCACCAACAGCGGGAGACGTCCAATGCGTAAACTGATCTTGTGGAGTGCAGCCCTCCTGGCCGCGAGCGCCTGCGCCGAGCCGGCGCTTGCGAGCGGAAAAGGCGCCGACGCCGCAAAGCCGCCGTGCGATGCCAGATATTATTCCGACCTTGTGGGCCAGAACATCGACGCCGCACGCACGATTTCCGGCAACAACTATCGCCTTGTCCGTGCCGGAGCCGATCGCGGCAAGACCGACGAGCGCCGGATGACGATTGTCTACGACCAATCGAACCGGATCGTCGAAGTGGCCTGCGGCTGAAGCTTGGGAAGGGCGGCGCGGAGCCGATCCGCGCCGTCGCCCCGGGACGCGTTCCCAACCCGCCTAGGGCGCAACCCTCGGGAAGAGCTTCAGCGACACGAGGCCGAGAAGGAGCGCGGCGCCGCTCGCCGCCCACAATGTCGTGCTGTTGCCCGAGCCGAAGGATGCGGCCCCTGTCACTGCGCCCGCCACAAAAGCGAGCCACAGCAGCAAATAGCCGGTCCAGCCGTTCCCGTCGCGGCCAAGGATCGCGCCAACCATTCCGTTGCCGACGCGGACCAGGCTGCCGGTCATGTAGGTGACGCCGAAGCGGACCTCGCCGTCCCGTTCGAACACCGCATTGGCCGAGCCCATCGCGAGCGCGAGCAGGGCGATTGCGGGCACGAGACTGCCGAGCAACCGGAGCAGCGCCGCAAGCCCCAGCAACACGGCGATGAACAGCAGCACCGCCGCCGGCCGCCTCGCCTCGAATCGCGCGCCGATGAGGCCGCCGCCGACAACTCCGCCAAGGAAGCAGCAGATGATCCCGCCGGCCGCCGCGGCGTCCATTGCATGAAGCGCGACGCCGACGCCCAGCCGGGTCGAATTGCCGCTCATGAAGGAAACGAAGAAGCCGCCCGACTGGATGAAGCCGATGGCGTCGACGAAACCGGCGAGTGCGGAGAGACAGCAGGCGAACAGGCGCGCGCGGGATTCGAGGCGGGTCATCAGGCCGGCCTTAGCTGAGTGTCCGGACAGAATGGAACGACCGTGTCGCAATCGTGAGTTTCCGTTCGACAATTTCATTCCGGGCGCGTCACCCTTTTTCGTGGCCGCGCGTTGTTCCCGGATCGAACACGAGAGTGGAGTTCGCGTGATGAGGCTGTACCGGATCGACAAGCTGGCCAAGCGCTGCGGCGCGGTGGTCAAGCGCAAGCACATCCTCGCCAACAGCGATGTCGAGGCGGTCAGCCGGGCCGAGGCCAGCGACGATTGCCCGATCTGCGACGTGCTTCGGGACGGGAAGGTGGTTGGGGAGATCGTCTGAGCGGCCCAGCGCGGCTTGTCGCTCGTCCGGCAAGTCGGAACGTCGACACTTGCGCTTCGTTGGGTTGCGACGGGGGCAAGCGGATGAAACCATGGATAATTCTGCGGCCGAACTGAACGCGCTCGCGCGCAGGTGCCGCGAGCTTGCCCGAAGGACTGACGACGAGGAAACCCGCGCCTCGCTCGAAGGGCTCGCCACCCATTATGAGGCGGAGGCGCTCGCGGCCGAGCCCAAGCCCAAGCCCACAATCCCCGATGTTCCGATACCGCGGTGAACCGGATGGAGCCTTCGCTCCGATCCGCGCCGTTACGCTTCTCCCGGTCCGCGATCGCGCGAGGTGTCGCGTTTGGGCTGCGAGGGAATGACGCTCCGGATGAAAGCCTCGCCCTCGCGCATTGTCCGGCAGGCATGTTCGGAGGTGTGGCCGTCCTCATGCGTGAGGACCACAGTGTAAGGCTTGCCGGCGCCGCCCGCCTGGACGATCCGGCCCGACACGACGCGATCGGAATGGCGGTTGTCGCCGACTGAGGCCTCGTCCTCCATTCGGCGAGTGTGGGCGCTCGCCGCCCCCGGAACAAGCCCCTTGCCCGGAAACCGGCACCCGCCCGTCCGGATTAGGGAACCGCTTGCCCCCGTGCTACAAGGCGGCATCGCGCCAACAGCCCCGAGCACAAGCGCGACAGAGAGACCGGCGCGTGCTCCCGCTTGACCAGACGGAGCACCACATATGAACCTCATCGACAGGCTCGACAGCCCCATCGCCGCCGGCGCCGCCAAGGAATCCTCGAAGCACGAGACGGCGGCCGTGTGCCGCGATCGCGCCGCGGCGGATCTCCTTTCGGCGGCGGCCATGATCAACGCCAACCAGCGGCTGCGCATGGAGACCAGCGCAGCGAACTGGACCGCCCGCGCCCTGTTCCTCGAACGGATAGAGCACGGCGCCGCGGGGAGGACTCTGGGCGCCGCGCCTCCCGTTCTCCCCGAGTAAGCCCTGGACCCCCTCCGCTCGAAAGTTCACAAAGTTCATGAGCCTACGCGCGCGCACGCGAGGGGATGGTCCGGGAAGGCCTGAGAGGCCGAACGGGCGGCTGGCGCTGCATCCGCCATCCTGAAGCATAAAAGAGCGGATGTAGGACAGCTCTGTTTCAGCGGCGCTCAATTCCTCGCCGCATGCTCATAGTCGATCTCGATTTCGACCCAGGATCCGATCAGCTCCTTTCCGTTCTTCCGCGGCGGCCTAACCCGGAACTGCCACGCCGCATTGCGGACGGCGGCGGCAAGGTGCGAGCCGGGGGTCTGGTCGATGTCGGTGCAATCCTCCACCCGGTCGCCGGGGACGGTCCTGCAGGCGACGATTCCGAAACCGTCCGGCGCATCCTTGGGCAGATAGCCGCCGAGCTCGGCATCGGTCGGGTGCCGCGCCCATTCGGCGGCATAGAGAATGTCGCCGTTCGGCGCCGTTCCGACCGCCTGGGAATCGCCCTCGTCGCCTGCACCGGAGCCGGACTTGGCGAGGTTGCGAAGATCGGAGGCGGCAAGATCCTCCTTGCTCATCGGGATGAGGCCTGGCGGCGGAGTGACGATCGGCGGCTTGATTGGAACGACGAGCGGAGGCTTCGGTACAACCGCGGCCCTGGGCCTCGTCCTCGGCCTGGGCGCTGCAGCCTTGGTGGCGGCTGGTGCGGCCGCGCTGCGCTGGGCGGGAAGCAGATCGACGACCAGAGGTTTCGGCGCCGGCTGCGGCGCCTCGGACTGCCTGCCCAGCGTAAGAAGCGCGAGCAGAAGCAGCAGATCGATGGCGAACGCCAGCGCGAGCCCCACCGCCCGCCGCCCCGGCGGTGCGCGTTCGTACGGGGAGGAGAGCCGGTAGACGGACAAGGCGGGGAGGGTTTCCGGATCGATTGAAACGCGTTCGGCGCGTTAGGCATCCGAAAGTTGAACCGCCAGTGAAGCCGATGAGCGAACGAGGTCGCGAGGGGCCGGCCGACCCGCCGGAGCTCGCTCGAAAGTTCACAAAGTTCATGAGCCTACG
>Ga0207657_10004688_pt1 | contig 14436 bp, 9 predicted proteins | sample KBSC33metaG_FD_184316 | JGI IMG/M metagenome (GOLD analysis project Ga0207657, IMG submission 184316) | Corn rhizosphere microbial communities from Kellogg Biological Station, Michigan, USA - KBS C3-3 metaG (SPAdes) (version 2) | ecosystem: Host-associated > Plants > Roots > Rhizosphere > Soil ... | reverse complement strand
AGATGTATCCCCTGCTCAAGCAATGCTACGACAGCGCGCAGAGCGCGCGTGCCCTGGCTGTACGGGTCAATGACGGCGAGATCGGCACGCTCAAGCTCGCGGTGTCGAGCAGCATCGAACTCGGTTTGGTCCTGCCGCATGTGAACGCCCTTCGCGACCACCTGCCTGACCTCGAGCTCAGGGTATTGCGCGGCACCGGCCCGCAACTCGTCGAGCTGCTGAAATCGGGAGAGGTCGAGCTGGCGGTCGCCGCGTCGCTCGCTCCGGGCTGGGACAGGCTGGACAGCTGGAAACTCTATGAAGAGCCGTTCGAGCTCGTCTTCAGCCGCAGCCATCGCCTGGCAAACAAGGAACAGATCGACGTCAGCGACCTGATCACCGAGCGTTTTCTCTTGCGCAATCATTGTGAGAGCTGCGGCGAAGTGACGGAGCGTCTCCGCCTCAAGGGCGTCGGCGTCGATCGCCGGCACGAAGTGTCGTCGGACCAGGACTTGATATCGCTTCTGGAATTGCAGGTCGGCGTCGGCGTGTTGCCGCAGACTGTGAGCGCTCCGCAGACGCTCCTTCGCACGCCGATCAAGGGCGTGGATCTCAATCGCGCGGTTCACCTCTACGGCGTCGCCGGACGGCAGCGCTCGCCGATCGCCGGTACGTTCATGAAGATGCTGCGCGCCGCCGCGTGGCCGAAGCCGCACTAGGCGCTCAGGGCGCCAGCGCTGCGAGGAGGTGGTCGACCGCCATGCGCTTGCGGTAGTCCGGATCGACGAAGCGCGCGGTGATGCGGGCGTCGCGGCCGACCACGAACGTTGCCGGGATAGGAAGCATCCAGGTGTCGTTGCCCTGATATTCGGGCAGCGCTCGGCCGAGCGCGGACATCATGTCCTTCATCTCGCCGTCGATCCATACGGCGAGGTTTAGGGACATCGCATAGCCGTTATCGATGTCGAGAAGGACTGGGAAGCGGGCGCTCGACTGCTCTTTCATTGTCCTCGCGTAGCGCGCGGTCTCCGGGACAATCGCCACCATGCGCGCGCCGCGTCGCTGGATCTCCGGCTGCGCCTGCGCAAGGGTGCTCATGCTGATGCGGCAGTAGGGGCACCAATGGCCGCGATGGAATGTCACGATGGCCGGGCCGGATTGCAGGAGATCGGTGAGACTGACGATCTGCCCGTTTTCGTCCGGCAGGGCGAAGGGCGGCATTGCGTCGCCGGGCTGCGGCGCGGCGGCGCCCGCATCGTGCTCGCTCAGGCGGCCGACAAAACGGTCGACAATCGCCGCCGAGTCGGGGTGCTGCCGGCGCATCGTGTCGGCGAACAGTTCGAGGCGCTCCTGCATGGAGCCGTCGAGATCGGCCGCCTGCCGAAAGGCGCTGCGAACCTCGTCTGTTGGCGATTGCGATGGCATAGCGGGACCTGTCTCGCTCGTGAGCCTTCAACGTGACCGAACGACGTGAGCGTCGGCTGACGCAAGCTTAGGCTTCGACGCGATAGCAGTGTGCTATTGATTCAAGCGGAGACTGTTTCGCCGCTTTGCCGGCCGTTCGGCGTAGGAACCTCACATCCGCTTGTAGACGTCGTCGAGCCGCACGATGTCATCCTCGCCGAGATAGCTGCCGGTCTGCACCTCGATTAGTTCGAGCGGGATGCGGCCTTGATTGGCGAGACGGTGCACGCTGCCGATCGGAATGAAGATCGACTCGTTCTCGTGCACCGTATTGATTGTGTCGCCGATCGTCACTTCGGCGGTGCCGCGGACCACGACCCAGTGCTCGGCGCGGTGGCGGTGCTTCTGCAATGACAGCATGCCGCCCGGCGTCACGACGATGCGCTTGACCTGGAAGCGGTCGCCCATGTCAATCGACTCGTAATAGCCCCACGGCCGGTGCACGCGCGGATGCACGGTCGCCTCCCGCCGCTCCGCGGCTTTCAGCTTGGCGACCAGTTCCTTGACGTCCTGCGCGCGTTCGCGCGGCATCACCAGCACGGCGTCCTGCGTCGACACCACGACCATGTCGCGGACGCCGATCAGCGCGGTGAGCTGCTGCTCGGAATGCACGACGCAGTCCTGGGCGTCGATGGTGACGACATCGCCGTGCAGGACGTTGCCTTCGCCGTCGCGCGGACGGATGTCGAACAGGGCGTCCCAACTGCCGATGTCGGACCAGCGAAACGTGCTCTCGACCACGGCGGCGCGATCGGTGCGCTCCATCACCGCATAGTCGATCGACTTCTGCGGCGCGCGGCCGAAAGCCTGCTCGTCGAGCCGGAGGAAGCCGAGGTCGGTCGAGGCGCCTTCGACCGCGGCCTCGATCGCCGCCGCCATGTCCGGCTCGAATTTGGCGAGCTCGGCGAGGAGGACGTCGGCGCGGAACAGGAAGTTGCCGGAATTCCAAAGAAAGCCGTCGAGCACGTAGCGGGCGGCGGTCGCAGCGTCCGGTTTCTCGACGAAGCGTTCGACCGCCTTGACCTTGGTCCCCCCCACCGGCGCCCCCGGCAGGATGTAGCCGTAGCTGGTCTTGGGCTCGGTCGGCTTGATGCCGAAGGTGACGATCGAACCGCCCTCGGCGGCGGCCCGGCCGGCCAGGCAGGTGTCCTGGAAGCCTTTCGGGTCGAGAATGATGTGGTCGGCGGCAAGGGCCAGCACGACCGCCTCCGGGTTCTGCCGGCGGGCGACCTCGGTCGCTGCGGCGATGGCCGGGGCGGAATCCCGCCGCAGGGGCTCCACCACCACTGTCGCCTCGACCCCGACCTCCTCGGCCTGCCGGCGGGCAAAGAAGTGGAATTGCGGCCCGGTGATCACGATCGGGGGGCCGAACATAGGCCCCCGGACCCGCAGCAGGGTCTCCTGGTAGGTCGAGCGATCCCCGACCAGAGGCAGGAACTGTTTCGGCAGGGCGTCGCGGGAGACCGGCCACAGGCGGGTACCGGCGCCGCCAGCCAGCAGGACGGGGATGATCGGAGAATTCATCGGGCTTCGGCTGGCGGGCTGCTCTAGGTTGGATGTGGGAATCGCCGTAAACGGCGAGGCGGGGCCCTGAAAAAGGCGTCGTGGCCGCGCCCAAGTTCCTTACTAGCAAGTCGGTTTAGCAGGTCCCATTCTAGCATTCGACCCGGGTGCCCGCACGCGCAAAGGCAGTCGATGATCCAACGCATCCTGACGGTGGGCGGCTACACCCTGCTGTCGCGCGTGACCGGCTTCGTCCGCGACATCATCCTGGCGGCCGTGCTGGGCGCGGGGCCGGCGGCGGACGCCTTCTTCGTGGCGCTGCGGCTGCCGAACCATTTCCGGGCGATCTTTGCCGAGGGCGCCTTCAACGCCGCCTTCGTGCCCGCCTATGCCCGCATCCGGGAACAGGGCGGGGCGCACCGCGCCGGCCTGTTCGCCGACCGGATCTTCACGCTGCTGTTGGCGAGCCAGGTGGTGCTGCTCGGCGTCGCGCTCGCCTTCACCCCGGCGGTGATCGACGTGCTGGCGCCGGGCTTCGGCGCCGACCCCAGTCGCTTCGACCTCGCGGTCGACCTCACCCGTATCACCTTTCCCTATCTCCTGCTCATCACCTTGGTGACGCTCTATGGCGGCATCCTCAACGCGCTCGAGCGCTTCGCCGCCGCCTCCGCCGCGCCGATCCTGCTCAACGTGTCGATGGTCGCGGCGCTTCTCGTGGCGCACTATTTTCCGACGCCGGGCCACGCCGCCGCCTGGGGCGTGCTGATCTCGGGCGTCCTGCAGGCGCTGCTCGTCGCCGGCGACTGCTGGCGCGCCGGCGCGCTGCCGACCTTCCGCCGCCTGAAGCTCGACGCCGACGTGAGCCGCTTCTTCCGCGCGCTCGGGCCCGCGACGGTCGGCTCGGCCGGCGTGCAGCTCGCGCTCTTCGCCGACACGATCATCGCGAGCTTCCTGCCGACCGGGGCGGTCTCTGCGCTCTATTATGCCGACCGCATCAATCAATTGCCGATCGGCGTCATCGGCATTGCCGCCGGCACCGTGGTGCTGCCGGAAATGGCGCGCCGCATCGCCGCCGGCGACGAGGCGGGCGCCGCGCATGCGCAGAACCGGGCCGTCGAATTCACGCTGCTGCTCGGCATCCCGTGCATCGCGGCGTTCTTCGCCGTCCCCGATCTCATCATGAAGGCGCTGTTCGTGCGCGGCGCCTTCACCGAGGCCAATGCGGTCGCGTCCGGACATACGCTTGCGGCTTACGCGTTCGGACTTTTGCCCTTCGTGTTGATCCGCAGCGCGGTCGCCACCTTCTTCGCCCGCGGCGACACGGCGACGCCGGTTAAGGCCGCGCTCGCAGCCGCTGCGGTCAATATCGGCTTCAAGGTGTTGCTGATGGGGCCGTTGGCGCAAGTGGGCTTGGCCCTCGCGACCTCCATCGGCGCCTGGATCAATCTCGCCCTCGTCACCTGGTTTGCCGCCCGCGCCGGCCACTTGCGCACCGACGCGCGCCTCAGGCAGTCGATGTGGAAGCTCGCCGTCGCCGGCATCGCCATGGGCCTTGTCCTGTGGCTCGCTTATGCGCCGGTGGCGGCCTTCATGAGCAACAGCCACGGATTCCGGGACCTGTTGACGCTGACCGTCGTCGGCACGCTCGGCGCCGTCGTTTATGGCGGTATTGTTTTTGCCTTGTTCGGACGCGATTGGCTGAAGGCGTTCCGCGCACGGCGGCGGAGCTGAGCGCGATATGTCACGGCGCGCCGCAAGTGGACATCCGGCAACGGCCCCATTATCTCAGCGGGCCGGAATGATCGTGCGTCGCTCCCAGGACAATCCATGACTGCGAGATCGGGTATTTCATCATTTTTCTTGATGCGTGGGGCCGGTCTTGCCGCTGCGCTCGCGCTTGCGACTTTGCTCGTGGGCTGCGGTGACAGCGCCCAACAAAAGGCCGCCGCGCCGCCGCCGCCGACCGTCACCGTGGCGAAGCCGACGCAGCGTACGGTGTCCGACTATGACGAATATGTCGGCCGCTTCGCCGCGCTCGATTCGGTCGAGGTGCGCGCGCGCGTCTCGGGCTATCTCGATTCCGTCGACTTCAAGGACGGACAGATGGTCAAGCAGGGCGATCTGCTGTTCACCATCGACAAACGACCGTTCCAGACCGCGCTCGACCAGTCGCGCGCCAACCGGCAGCTGGCGCAATCGAACCTGACCTTCACTGAATCCGATCTCAAGCGCGCGCAGCAGCTCGTCACGGAGAAGACCATCACCGAGCAGGTGTTCGAGCAGCGCTCGCAGGCGTTTCGCAACGCGCAGGCCTCGTTCGCGGCCGCATCCGCCGCCGTGCGGCAGGCCGAGCTCGACATGCAATTCACCGAATTGCGCGCGCCGATCGACGGTCGGATCGGCGATCGCCGCGTCTCGCCCGGCAACCTCGTGACCGGCGGCACCTCTGGCAACACGACGCTGCTCGCCACCATCGTGTCGCAGGACCCGATCCATTTCGAGTTCACTTTCGACGAGGCCTCCTACCTGCGCTACGAACGCATGGCTAAGGAGGGCGCCGATGTGGCCAGCCGCGGCCCCGGCGTCAACGTGTCGCTCAAGCTGATCGACGAGAAGGACTTCACGCACGAAGGCCGCATGGACTTCGTCGACAACGCCATCGACCGCTCGACCGGCACGATCCGCGGCCGCGCGCTGTTCAAGAATCCGAATTCCGTGTTCACCCCCGGCATGTTCGCGCGCGTGCGCGTTCCGGCCTCGCCGCCGTACCAGGCGCTTCTGGTGCCGGATACCGCGCTCGGCACCGAGCAGGCCAAGCGCTACCTACTCGTGGTCGGGGCCGACGATATGGTGACGATGAAATACGTCACCGTCGGCCAGGTCGTCGATGGCGGCCTCAGGGTGATCAAGGAGGGCCTTGCGGCCGACGACCGCGTGATCGTCGACGGCCTCATGCGCGCGCGAGCCGGCATCAAGGTGACGCCGCAGGAGCAGGCCGCCAAGGCCGAGCCCCAAAAGAAATAGCCGGTCGCAATGCGCATTTCCCACTTCTTCATCGACCGGCCGATTTTCGCCTCCGTCGTCGCGATCGTGTTCGTGATCCTCGGCGGCGTCGCCTTCGTGCGCCTGCCGATCGCGCAATACCCTGAGATCTCGCCGCCGACCATCAACATCACCGGCCAGTATCCCGGCGCCAACGCCACCGTGGTAGCGCAGACGGTGGTGGCGCCCATCGAGCAGCAGATCAACGGCGTCGAGAACATGATCTACATGTCCTCGAATTCCACCGGCGACGGCCGCTTCTCGATCGCCGTCACCTTCGACATCGGCACCAATCTCGATATCGCCCAGGTCCAGGTGCAGAACCGCGTCGCCATCGCGCAGCCGCGACTGCCGGCGGACGTTCGCGCCATCGGCGTCACCGTCAACAAGGCCTCGCCCGATCTGATGATGGTCGTGCACCTGTTGTCGCCCGACAAGTCGCGCGACACCTTGTTCATCTCCAACTACGCGACGCTCGAGATCACCGACGCGCTTACCCGCGTCGACGGCGTCGGCTCGATCACCGTGTTCGGCGCGCGCGATTACGCGATGCGCGTCTGGCTCGACCCCGACCGGCTGCAGTCGGTCGGCCTGACCGCCAGCGACGTTGTCGCCGCGCTGCAGGGCCAGAACGTGCAGGTTGCCTCCGGCGTGCTGAACCAGCCGCCGATGGACAAGCCCGGCGCCTTCCAGATCTCGGTGTCGACGCAGGGGCGGCTCGCCGATCCGGCCGAGTTCGCCAACATCGTCGTCAAGCAGACCGCGAACGCGGTGGTGCGCATCAAGGACGTCGGCCGCGTCGAGCTCGCGGCGCAGGACTACTCAACCAATTCCTACCTCGATACGTCGCCGGCGGTCGCGCTCGGCATCTTCCAGCGACCGGGCTCGAACGCGCTCGCCACCGCCGACCGCGTCGAACAGACGATGCAAGCGCTGTCCAAACGCTTCCCGCCGGGCATCAAGTACGACATCGTCTATAATCCGACGCAGTTCATCCAGCAGTCGGTCGAGGCGGTGCGCTCGACGATCGCTGAGGCGATCATCCTCGTCATCCTGGTGATCGTGCTGTTCCTCCAGACCTGGCGCGCCGCGGTGATCCCGATCGTGGCGATCCCGGTGTCGCTCGTCGGCACCTTCTTCTTCATGTCGCTGTTCGGTTTCTCACTGAACAACCTCTCGCTGTTCGGCCTCGTGCTGGCGATCGGCATCGTCGTCGACGATGCCATCGTCGTGGTCGAGAACGTGCAGCGCGGCATCGAGCACGGACTGTCTCCGCGCGAGGCTGCGCGGCGCAGCATGGACGAGGTCGGCACTGCGCTGATCGCCATCGCGCTCGTGCTGACTGCGGTGTTCGTGCCGTCGTCCTTCATCACCGGCATCTCGGGCCAGTTCTACCGCCAGTTCGCGCTGACCATCACCGGCGCAACTGTCATCTCGTTGATCGTGTCGCTGACCTTGTCGCCAGCCCTGTGCCGTCTGCTGCTCAAGCCGCCGAAGGAGAATGGCGCCCGCTGGTGGAACTGGCCGACGCGGACGTTCTTCGGCGGCTTCAATTGGGGCTTCGAGCGGCTGACGCGCGGCTATGGCTGGCTGACCGGGCGCACCGTGCGGCTGTCGGTGCTGATGCTCGCGCTCTACGCGGTAGTCATCGGCTTCGGGCTCAACGAATTCCGCAAGACGCCGGTCGGCTTCATCCCACAGCTCGACCGCGGTTTCCTCATCATCGTAACGCAATTGCCGCCCGCGGCCTCGCTCGCGCGCACCGACGACGTCAATCGCCGCGTCGTCGAAATCGCACTCAAGGTTCCGGGCATCGCGCACGCGGTGAACATCGTCGGCTTTTCCGGCGCGACCTTCACCCAGGCGCCGAACGCCGGCGCCGTGTTCGTGACGCTGGCACCGTTCGAGGAGCGCGCGCAGCATCCCGAGCAGTCGGCGGGGGCGCTTCAGGCCGAGCTGTTCAAGCGCCTGTCGGTGATCCAGGAGGCGCAGGTCTTCGTCGCCGCGCCGCCGCCGGTGTCGGGCATTGGCAATGCCGGCGGCTTCCGCATGATGGTCGAAGACCGCGCCGGGAGCGGCCCGGAGGCCCTGCAGAACGCCACTTACGCCATGATGGGCCGCGCGGCGCAGACGCCCGGCGTGACGCAGGTGTTCTCGCTGTTCGAGAACAAGACGCCGCAGCTCTATCTCGATATCGACCGCGTGAAGGCGCAGCTCCTCGGCATCAACATCCCCGATGTCTTCGCCGCCTTGCAGATCTATCTCGGCTCGGCCTACGTCAACGACTTCAATCTGTTCGGCCGTACCTACCGCGTCGTGGCACAGGCCGCCGACCAGTACCGCGCCGACACCCGCGACGTCCTGAACATCCGCGTGCGTAACAAGAGCGGCGACACCGTGCCGCTCGGCGCCTTCACCACCGTGCGCACGGTGACGAGCCCGTATCGCGTGCCACGCTACAATCTCTATCCGGCGGCCGAGCTCGACGGCGCCGCCGCGCCCGGCGTGAGCCAGGGTGAGGCGATCAAGGTCATGGAGAAGCTGGCGGCCGAGACCCTGCCGGAGGGCTTCTCCTATGAGTGGACGACGCTCGCCTTCCAGCAATTGCGCGCCGGCAACACGGCGATCTTCGCCTTCGTGCTGGCGGTGGTGTTCGTCTTCCTCGTGCTCGCTGCGCAGTTCGAGAGTCTGACGCTGCCGCTCGCCGTCATCCTGATCGTGCCGATGTGCCTCATCGCTTCGATCGTCGGCGTGGTGCTACGCGGGCAGGACAACAACATCCTGACGCAGGTCGGCTTTATCGTGCTGATCGGACTCGCAGCCAAGAACGCCATCCTGATCGTCGAGTTCGCGACGCAACTGGAGCAGGGCGGCCGTGACCGGTTCGCCGCCGCGATGGAAGCGGCCCACTTGCGCCTGCGCCCGATCCTGATGACCTCGATGGCCTTCATCCTGGGCGTCTCGCCGCTCGCCTGGTCGGTCGGCGCCGGCGCGGAACTGCGGCAGACGCTTGGTACCACGGTGTTCTCAGGAATGATCGGGGTCACCTTATTTGGCCTCATCTTCACGCCGGTCTTCTATGTGGTGTCGCGCTGGATTGCGCTACGCTGGAGGTCGCGTCGCGCCGCGGCGGCGGAGGAGCGCGCAACAGGGAGAGACTGACGATGGCGAAATTCGGTTTCGGACAGCCGCTCAAGCGCAAGGAAGACGACGCGCTCTTGCGCGGCGCTGGACGCTACGTCGCCGACGTCATGCCTGAGGGCGCCCTGCAAGCCGTGGTGCTGCGCTCGCCGCATGCGCACGCGAAGTTCTCGATCCGCGATCTTGACCGCGTGCGCGCCATGAAGGGCGTGCGGCTGGTGCTGACCGGCGCCGACGTCGCGCATCTTGCGCCCCTGCCGACGCCCGGCGTTATTCCCGAGCCATCCTGCCAAATCGACGTACCGGCCTATCCGATCCTTGCCCGCGACGAAGTCAAGCACGTCGGCGATGCGATTGCCTTCGTCGTCGCCGACACGCTGGCGCAGGCCAAGGACGCCGCCGAGGCGGTCGCCATCGACTGGGAGGAACTGCCGCACATCGTCGGAGCTGTTGCCGCGCTCGATGCAAAAGCGCCCCGGGTCTGGTCCGACCGCTCCAACGTCTCCTTCGAAGTCGCCGTCGGCGATGCTGCGGCGACGAAAGCCGCTTTCGCCAGCGCAGAGCGCGTGGTCGAGACCACGATCGTCAACCAACGGCTCGTCACCAATTACATGGACACGCGGGGCGTGGTCGCCGAGTTCGACGGCTCGCGCTACACGCTCACGCTCGGCAGCCAGGGCGCGCACATCATCCGCGACATCATCGGCTGCGAGGTGATGAAGCTCAATGCCGACCAGATGCGCGTCATCACGCCGGATGTCGGCGGCGGCTTCGGCACCAAGCTTTTCCCGTACCGAGAATATGCGCTCGCCGCGGTCGCGGCCGAGAAGCTGCGCAAGCCCGTGCGCTGGGTCGCCGACCGGTCCGATCACTTCCTTGGCGACAGCCACGGCCGCGACAACATCTCGACGGCCAAGCTCGCGCTCGACGGCAAGGGCCGCATCCTCGGCCTCGACGTCGACATCATCGCCGACATGGGCGCCTATCTGTCGTGCTACGCGCCGTACATTCCCTGGCTCGGCGTCGGCATGGCCACCGGCCCCTACGATATCCCGGTCGCGCATATCCGGCTGCGCGGCGTCTACACCAACACCGTGCCGGTCGACGCCTATCGCGGCGCGGGGCGGCCCGAGGCGTCGTATCTCATCGAGCGCGCGGTCGATCATGCGGCGCGCGAGATCGGCATGGCGCCCGACGCCTTCCGCCGCAAGAACCTGATCAAGCCGAAGGCGCTGCCCTACACGACGCCGACCGGCAAGGTCTACGACTCCGGCGACTTCGCCGCGACGCTCGCGCGCGCGCAGGCTCTCGCAGACTGGGACGGCTTCGGTAAGCGCCTGCGCGAGGCCAAGCGCGCCGGCAAATTGCGCGGCATCGGCATCGGCACCTACATCGAGGCCTGCGGCGGCAACGGGCCGGAGACGGCGCACGTGATGCTCGACCGCGACGGTGGCATCACCGTGCTGATCGGGACGCAGTCCTCGGGACAGGGACACGCCACGTCCTACGCGCAACTCGTCGCCGAGCGGCTCGACATTCCGCCAGAGCGCGTGCGTGTCGTGCAGGGCGACACCGCCGCTATCCCGACCGGTGCCGGCACCGGCGGCTCGAGCTCGATCCCGGTCGGCGGCGTCTCGGTCGACCGCGCCTCGAAGACGCTGGCCGAGAACTTGAAAGAGCTTGCCGCGGAGGCGCTCGAGGCCTCCGCCGGCGACATGGAGATCGTCGACGCCAGCGTCCGCGTTGCCGGCACCGACCGCGCCATCTCCTTCGCCGAGCTTGCCGCGCATCCCTCGGCGACGCCGGAGAAGCTCAAGGCCGACAGCGACTTCAATCCGGACGTGCCGACCTATCCGAACGGCACCCATATCGCCGAGGTGGAGATCGATCCCGACACGGGTTCGACCACGCTCGTGAAATACGTGATCGTCGACGACTTTGGCGCGACCCTCAATCCAATCCTGCTCGCCGGCCAGGTGCACGGCGGCACGGTGCAGGGCATCGGCCAGGCGCTGATGGAGGACACGGTCTACGACGCTTCGTCGGGCCAGCTGGTCACCGCCTCGTTCATGGACTACGCCATGCCGCACGCGCACGACGCGCCGGACTTTGTGTTCGAGACCGCCAACGTGCCCTGCAAAACCAACCCGCTGGGGGTCAAGGGCGCGGGGGAGGCAGGCGCCATCGGTTCCTGTCCCGCGGTGATCAACGCCGTCATCGATGCTTTGGACCGGGCCCATGGGATTCGGGCGATCGACATGCCGGCGACGCCGCTGAAAGTGTGGACGGCCATCCAGGCGGCCGGGCAGGTGGCAGCGGAATAATGCGCGGCCCCGAATGTTTGTCATCTCGCAGATGGCAATCAGGAGGGGACCTCCATGAAATTCCGTTGGGTCCTGGCAGCCGGTCTAGCGGCGGCGGCCATCGCGACGTCGGTCCTCGCGCAGTCCGAGCCGATCGCGACGCGCATGGCCTTGATGAAGGGCAATAACGACAACGCCCGGAACGTGTCGCAGATGATCCGCGGCCAGCAGCCGTTCGATCCCGCCAAGGTCGACGCCGCCTTCGCGCAGTGGGCGGAGACGGCGCAGAAGCTGCCGGCCCAGTTTCCGCCCGACTCGAAAACCGGACAGAAAAGCCGCGCCGCGCCGGCGATCTGGGACAACAAGCAGGACTTCGACGCGAAGGCGGCTGCATTCGGCAAGGCCGTCGCGGAGAATCGCGCGAAGGCGCGCAATTCGCTCGATGACCTCAAGCTGGCCTTCGCACCCGTCAACGACGCTTGCGATAATTGCCACAAGGACTACCGTCTGTCGCAGCGCTAGCGCCGCCGCGGGAGAGGGGACTTCTGCTTCGGAAAATTCTCATAACGACGGTCGCCGCGGTCATCCTCGCCGCGGCGGCCGTCTTCGTTCTGACCGTGCCCGAAACGGTGCCGGCGCGTGCGCTCGCCGCGCGCACGCCCGATCTCGGCAACGGCCGCACCATGTTCCTCGCCGGCGGCTGCTCGTCCTGTCACATGACGCCGAAGCAGAATGACGCGACCCGGCTCGGCGGCGGGCTGCGGCTGCACACGGCGTTCGGCGAGTTCTACGCGCCCAACATCTCGCCTGACACCAAGGACGGGATCGGCGCGTGGAGGGAGGCGGACTTCGTCACCGCTATGACCAAAGGCGTCGCGCCGGACGGCTCGCATCTCTATCCGGCCTTTCCCTATCCGTCCTACGCGCGCATGCGCACCGAGGATGTGCGCGACCTGTTCGCGTATCTCAAGACGCTTCCGCCGGTCGAAGGACGCGCCCCGCCGCACGCGCTCAAATTTCCGTTCAACATCCGCCGCGCCGTCGGCGTCTGGAAGCTGCTGTTCTTCGACGATCGGCCGTTCGTGCCGGACCCGAAGCGGTCGGCGGAATGGAACAGGGGCGCTTATCTCGTCAATGCGCCGGGCCACTGCGCCGAGTGTCATTCGCCTCGCAACCTGCTCGGTGCCGTCGTCGTGCGCCGACGTTTCGACGGCGGGCCGAGCCCGACCGATCAGGGGGGCGTGCCGAGCATTCGCCAGGACAAGCTCGGCGCCTGGACGGTCGAAGATTTCGTCGCAACCCTGACGACGGGCGACACGCCCGACTCCGACCGTGTCGGCGGCCCGATGGTCGACGTCGTGCGCAACACCGCGCAGCTTTCAGACGCCGACCGGCACGCCATGGCGGTCTATATCAAGTCGCTGCCGCCCCCGAAGTGACGGGCGCAGAGACGAAAAGCCCCCGCGCCTGTCGGGCGCGAGGGCTTCCGCCCGCTCATTGCGGAGCGCTTACGAGACGACGATGATCTCGACGATCTTGTGGCTGTGCGGCTCGATGATGATCACTTCCTCGTTGTAGACGAAATAATCATAGCCGCGCCAGGCCGGGTGGATCTCGATGATGCTCGCCGGCAGCGGCGCGAAATGCACCGTGCTCGGGACCGCCGTGCCGACGCTGACGTTGAAGTTGACGCTGGTCACGCGCGGCGCGCTCTTGTTGTTGATGACGGTGTTCTTGATCACCGTCTTCTGCTGCGTCGTCAGGTTGACGGTGGCGCTGGCGTTGGCCGAAGACGAGGACGCCGACGAGGCGTTCGAGCCCTGGGTCGCGGCCTTGCCGGCGGCCTTGTTGGCCGAGTTGGCGTCGGCCTTGTTCGGCGATGAGGCCGCCTTCGAATCGCCGGAGCCGGCGGTCGAGGACTTGTTCTTCTCCGCGGTGGACTTGTCGGCGGCGGCCTTGTCGGACGCGGACTTCTTGTCCGTCGCCTTGCCCTGGGCCGACTTGTCGCTCTTCTCGTCCTTCTTCTCGGCGCTCTTGTCCTTGCTGGCGTCGCCGGCCTTGGCCGCCGAACCGCCGCTCGCCGCGGACGAGGCATCCTCCTTGCCGGCGGTCGAGGCGCCCGTGCCCATGGTCGAGGACGCGCTCGACCCCTTGTCGGACTTCGTCGCCGAGGACGCGCCGGTTCCCATGGTCGACGAGGATTCGCCGTGCTTGGCCGACGAGCCGCCGGTGCCCATGGACGAGGAACTCGACTGTGCATATGCGAACGTAGCGGTGCCTGCGAGCAGCGTGGCTGCCAGCGCCGCCAGGCGAACCTGTTTGAAGGTCATCTAACTCTCCTGCCTCTGGATGATGGTGCGCAGGCGCGCCCCGTCAGCCCGGCGCCCACATGCTTACGCGGGTCTTAACGTGCGCTCGGTGACGCTGTTCCCGCCGCGCTGCCCCCACGCGGGCGTCGTATCGCCGCATTGGGGCGGGCCCGTGCGGCACACCGCCGCCGGCTGAATCCTTGTGCATGGGTCTGTCCCGACCGCGACAAAGCGCGGCCGAAGCGGCTAAGACCTCATCATGTCGGCCGCCAAGGGCATCTTTTTCAAGCTGATTTCCGCGGTCCTGTTCGCGGTCATGTCGGCCCTGGTGCGCGATCTCGGGCCGGTCGCCCCGGTGGGGCAGATGGTGTTTTTCCGCTCGGCCTTCGCCATCGTGCCGGTCGTACTGATCTACGCCATTCGCGGCGAACTGATGAGCGCCGTCCGCACAAAGAGGCCGCTCGGCCAGCTTGGCCGCGGCACGCTGTCCACCTTCGGCATGTTCACCAATTTCGGGGCGTTGACGCGGCTGCCGATGGCCGATGTCACCGCCATCTCCTTCGCTTCGCCGCTGATCACGGTGGCGCTCGCGGCGCTGATCCTCAAGGAGCGCGTGCGCATCTACCGATGGTCCGCGGTGGCGATCGGCTTTGTCGGCGTCATCGTCATGCTGATCCCGCAGTTCGACGTGAACC
>Ga0207657_10004686_pt1 | contig 14437 bp, 12 predicted proteins | sample KBSC33metaG_FD_184316 | JGI IMG/M metagenome (GOLD analysis project Ga0207657, IMG submission 184316) | Corn rhizosphere microbial communities from Kellogg Biological Station, Michigan, USA - KBS C3-3 metaG (SPAdes) (version 2) | ecosystem: Host-associated > Plants > Roots > Rhizosphere > Soil ... | reverse complement strand
GCCTTACACAGCCCGTTTTAGGAATATGCTTAGGAATGCAGCTGATGTGCAAAGCTAATGAAGAAGGAAATACCGAAGGAATGGGCATTTTTGATATTAATGTCAGAAAATTTCCATCAAGGGATATTGTTCCGCATATGGGTTGGAATAGGCTTTCAGAGAAAACTTCATCATTGTTTTCTGGGATGAATGAGGACAGTGATGTTTATTTTGTTCACAGCTATTATTGTGAATTATCAGACTTTACAACGTCAGTTTGTGATTACATCCTGCCATTCAGTGCTTCATTGCAGAAAGATAATTTCTATGCAGTGCAGTTTCACCCTGAAAAATCAGGAATGGTGGGAAATCAGATGATCAGCAATTTTATAAATTTATAATGATGAAAATAATTCCGGCTATTGATATTATCGACGGGAAATGTGTCCGTCTGTCAAAAGGTGATTACAGCACAAAGAAAATATACAATGAAGATCCTGTAGAAGTAGCGAAAGAATTTGAAAGCTTTGGAATTCAATATCTTCATTTAGTGGATCTTGACGGGGCGAAATCGAAACACATTGTCAATCAAAAGGTTTTAGAAAATATTGCTGCTTCAACTTCACTACATATTGATTTTGGAGGAGGGTTAAAAACTCAGGAAGATATTGAAACGGCCTTTAATTCCGGGGTAAAACAGATTACTTTGGGCAGTATTGCTGTTCAGGATCCTGAGTTTTGTTTCAAAATGCTGGAAAAATACGGTTCTGAGAAAATTATTCTGGGGGCAGACTGCGAAAACAGAAAAATTAAAACCTCCGGCTGGCTGGAGGAAAGCCATCATGATATCATTGATTTTATTCTTCAGTATCAGGAGAAAGGAATGCAGACAGCCATATGCACGGATATTTCCAAGGATGGAATGCTGGAAGGGCCGAATTTCGCACTTTACGAGGAGGCAGCGCGGCGGCTGCCAAACCTCAGAATCCAGGCATCGGGCGGGGTCTCGTCGCTCGCCGACCTCGCAAGGCTAACCACCGACGGAGCGATCGTCGGCAAGGCGTTGTGGGAGGGCCGAATCCGGCTGGAGGACGCCCTTGCCCGCGCGTAGGATCATCCCCTGCCTCGACGTCAAGGACGGGCGCGTTGTCAAAGGCGTTCAGTTTCGTAACCACCGCGACGCGGGAGACATCGTCGAACAGGCGATGCGCTATCGCGACGAGGGCGCGGACGAGCTCGTCTTCTACGACATCACCGCCAGCGCCGAAGGCCGAGCACTCGATGTGGAGTGGGTGCGGCGGATCGCGCGGGTAATCGATATCCCGTTCGCCGTCGCCGGCGGCGTTCGCACCCGCGATCAGGCAGCTGCTTGTCTGGATGTGGGGGCCGATAAGGTTTCGATCAACTCGCCCGCATTGGAACGGCCGCAGCTGATCGAGGAGCTGGCGCGCGATTTCGGAAGCCAGTGCGTGGTACTTGGAGTGGACAGCTGCTTCCAGGACCGCGACTATTGGGTGAAGCAATATACCGGCAAGCCGGAGCTGATGCGCGATATCGGCAAGCGGACGCTGGATTGGGTACGCGAGGGCACCGAACGCGGAGCCGGGGAAATTGTGCTCAATTGTATGCGCAGCGACGGAATGCGTACCGGCTATGACGTTGCTCACACCGCAGAAGTGATCAAGGCGGTGACCGTACCCGTGATCGCGTCAGGCGGGGCGGGAACATCTGAGCATTTCCGCGAAGCATTCGAGGTGGGCGCAAGCGGAGCACTCGCCGCGACTGTCTTTCATGACCGGCTGATCGCCATTCCCCAACTGAAGGAGTATCTTGCCTCATGCGGGATCGAAATGCGCCGCTGACGGTGGGCGAGGTCAAGTCGCTCGCCTGGGACAAGATGAACGGACTGCTGCCGGCGGCGGTGCAGGATCGCTCGACCGGACAGCTGCTGATGCTCGGCTATATGGACCGGGAGGCGCTGGAGGCGACGCTGGCGAGTGGGCTCGTCACCTTCTTCAGCCGATCCAAGCAGCGGATGTGGCAGAAGGGCGAGAGCAGCGGGAATGTTCTCCGGCTCGTCTCGGCTCACGAGGATTGCGACGGCGATGCGCTGCTGGTGCTTGCCGAGCCGGTGGGGCCGACGTGCCACCTTGGCACTCAAAGCTGCTTCGGCGGGGAGACGGACGGGCCAGCCTGGCTCGCCGAACTGTCCCGGATCGTCGGCGAACGGGCGGGCTCAGGCGACGAGACCAGTTATACGCGCAGACTGCTGGACCGGGGCGTCGAGCGGATTGCGCAAAAGATCGGTGAGGAGGGCACGGAAGTGGCGCTTGCGGCGGTTACTCGCGACGCAGACGGATGCGCCGAGGAGATCGCCGACCTGCTCTACCACATCGCAGTGCTGATGGAGGCGCGCGACTTCGGCTGGAATGATGTGATGACGGTGCTCAAGAGCCGTCACTCGGAGAGAAGCGCAACCGCCTCGTCATAGAGTTCGCGCGTGGCCGCGGCGATAATAGCCCCCGGTGCAAAATCCTCTCCGCCGTTCCAGTCCCCTATGTGGCCGCCGGCTCCCCGCACGACCGGAATCAAGGCATTGTAGTCATGCGGTTTCAGCCCAGCTTCGACGACGAGGTCGAGGGTTCCCGCGGCGAGGCAGGCATAGGCATAGCCGTCATGTCCATAGCGGGCGACTTTCGCCTGAGTGCGAAGGCGCTGGAACGAACCTGGCTTTTCGAATAGATAGGGATCGGTGGTGGAAAGCCGAGCGTCGCTCAAGCTGCTGCAGCCGCTGGCGCGCACCTCGAGATTGTTCTCGCTTCCGTAGAGCCAGCTCTGGCCTGCATGGCCGACGTAGGTTTCCCCGAGCACCGGCGCATCGATGACCCCGAGCACCGGCTTTCCGTCTTCCAGCAGCGCGATGAGCGTCGTCCAGGTCGGCAGACGGCACATGAAAGACCGCGTGCCGTCGATCGGGTCCAGCGACCACGTCAGGGCCGACGAGCCGCGGGTTTCACCGAATTCCTCGCCGCTGACGCCGTGATCGGGGAAGTGCTCCTCGATCAGCGAGCGCATCACCCGCTCCGCCTCGCGATCGGCTTCGGTCACCGGATCGAATGCCCCGCCGCCTTTATCCTCGGCAGCGACACCGGCGCGCCAGCGGGGCAGAGTCTCGGCTCGCGCCGCTGACGCGAGCTTCAATGCAAAGTCGACGAGTTCGGCGGTCACGCTTCGCCCCTAAGCGGGCGCGAACGCCTGGTCCAGAACGTTCGCCAGCATCCGGTCGCCATGGGTGGTGAGGATCGACTCCGGGTGGAACTGGATTCCGGTCTGCATCGCATCCGGATCGCTGATCCCCATGGCCATTCCGTCGATGTGCGCGTGGACGATGAAGCGGTTGGAGAGCTGCCGCGTGCAAAGCGAATGGTAGCGGCCTACGCGGACGGGATTGGGCAGTCCTTCGAAGGCGCCGCGGCCGTCATGCTCCAGCAGGCTGGTTTTGCCGTGGACTGGCTCGGGCGCCCGGCAGACGGTACCGCCGGCCTCTTTCACGATCGCCTGGTGGCCAAGGCAGATGCCGAGGACCGGGACTCGTCCCTTCGCGAGTGCGATCAGCTCCATGCAGCAGCCGGCGTCCTCCGGCTTTCCTGGGCCGGGCGAGAGGACGATCACCGCTTTTCGCTCCAGTGCGATCTCAAAGGCCTCGGATGCGGAAACGCTGTTACGAAGCGTCTGTCCGGTGCAGCCAAGTCGCTGGAAGCTCTCGACCAGGTTGAACGAGAAGCTGTCGAGATTGTCGATCAGAAGGATTTCGCGCTTGCTCATTGCCCTTGGCTCCGATTGGCGGCTGCGAGAATCGAGAGAAGCGCTGATGCCTTGCGCCTCGTTTCGTCGGCCTCGGCCGCGGGATCGGAATCATGGACGATTCCAGCGCCGGCGCGCACAAAGGCGGTGCCGTCCTTCACAAGCGCGGTTCGGATGATCACGGACGTGTCCATGTCGCCGGCGGCGTTGATCCAGCCGATAGCGCCGCCATAGGGGCCACGGCGCGTTTTCTCGGTCGCACGCAAGATCTGCGTCGCCCGAATCTTCGGCGCGCCGCTCAGGGTACCGACGTTCAGGCAGGCAGCCAGCGCATCGAAGGCGTCGAACCGCTCCGCCAGCTTGCCGGTCACCGAGGAGACGAGGTGCATAACCCGCGAATAGCGTTCGACCGTGAGCAGCTGAGGCACCTTGCGAGTCCCCGGCTCGCTCACCCGGGCGACGTCGTTGCGGGCGAGATCGACCAGCATCATGTGCTCGGCAAGCTCTTTCCCGTCGAGCCGCATTTCCGCTTCATAGCGGCTGTCCTCGTCATCGCTGCTGCCGCGCGGGCGGGTTCCGGCGATCGGCTTCACTTCGATCGTTTCGCCGGTGACGCGCACGGAGGTTTCCGGTGAGGCACCGAACAGTGTGAAATCCGGCCCGCGAACGAAGAAATGGTAACCGGCTGGCTCGAATGAGCGAAGGGCAGCGAACGCCGGAAGCGGCGCGGAGCAGCGCGTCGAAAAGGTGCGCGACGGCACGATCTGGTACACGTCGCCGGCGGCGATGTGCTCCTTCATACGACTGACGACATCCATATACTCGGCGTCGGAAAGATCGACCGCCACATCGTCTGGGGGAACCGGTGCGATGGGCTTACGAATTGCCGGCTTCAGCTGCTGGCAGGCTTCGACCAGCTTTTCGAGGCGGCTGACAGCATCGTTGACGTTGCGCTCGGCGCTCTGATCGCGCTCCCCGAAGGCGGTGCAAACTAGGCGCGGCGGCGATCCCGGCGTAAACACAACAAGCGCATCCGGAACCCAGAAGACGTAATCAGGAAAGCCGGTCGGGTCCTCCGGGTTTTCAACCACATCCTCGCCGAAAGTAGCCTGATCGAACGCGACCACGCCGAGGACCAGTGCCCCGAACGGCTCGTCCGCTCCGCGAACCGCGGCGCTCTCCAGCAGCCCGCGAAGAGCATGCAGCGGCGCAGGCGCAAGCAGCCGCTCCTCCGCGTCGAGAGTCGTCGGTTGCGGAAAAAGGAGATCGAGCCGGTTTTCGCTCGTACCTTTCACAAAATCAGCTGAGGTTGATTCCAGGGTATGGAGCAGCGCGCGTCCGTTCGCCGACAGCGCGTGGAGAGCGACCGCACCGCCGCGGCATTCTGCGCGAATCGCAGCATGCGCCATGACGAGGGTGCTTCTGTCGGGCGCCTCGAAGAGGCCGGTATCCGGCATTGCGCCACCCTCGCTCAGCGCCTCGTAAAGATCGAGCGGGTCGACCCGGCGGCTGAGCCGGCGCTGCACGACCTTCCCGGTCGTGGCGGAAACACGCCCGTGCATCACAGCGATCGTCCCACGGCCTGCGCAACAGGCCCCAGAGCCTGGACCATTTCCGCGAACTGATCGGGGTAAAGCGATTGGGCTCCGTCGGAGAGCGCCGCCGGCGGGTTCTCGTGAACCTCGACCATGATGCCGTCGGCTCCACAGGCCGCCGCTGCAAGTGCCATTGGGGTCACCAGCTCCCGTACCCCGGTTCCGTGCGAAGGATCGACCAGCACCGGAAGGTGCGATTTGCGCTTGACGTAGGGGACGGCGTTGAGATCGAGCGTGTTGCGGGTCGCGGTTTCGAAGGTGCGGATCCCGCGCTCACACAGGATCACCTGCTCGTTGCCGCTGCCGAGGATATATTCGGCCGCGAGGAGAAGCTCCTCAATAGTAGCCGAGAGGCCGCGCTTCAGGACGACAGGCTTGCCGCAGGCGCCAACCGCCCGAAGCAAGGCAAAGTTGTGCATGTTGCGCGCCCCGACCTGCACCGCGTCCGCATGCTCGGCGACGAGATCGAGGTCTGCGGTGTCCATCACTTCGGTCACGAACGGCATCTGAAGCTCGTCGGCTACTTCCCGAAGCAAGGTGAGCGCCGAAGGGCCGTGACCGCTGAAGCTGTACGGGCTGGTGCGCGGCTTGTAGGCACCGGCGCGGAGGATCGTCGCTCCCGCATCCTTGGCCGCACGGCCGCTGGCGAGGAGCTGCTCGCGAGTCTCCACCGCGCAAGGGCCGCCGACCACGACGAACCGGCTTCCGCCGACCTGCACTCCGCCGACATCAACGACGGTATCGTGGGGATGCATCTCCCGGCTGACCAGCTTGTAGGGGGCAAGGATCGGCTTCACTGATTCCACGTCGGGATCGCTATCGAGGGCCAGCTCCGCGAGCACGCGCTCGTCGCCGAGGGCTCCAAGGACAACGCGCTCGCTTCCCGGCATGTGCAGCGGCTGCAGGCCAGCATCGGAAATCCGGGCGAGGATACGCTCCGCGCTATCGGCCGGGGCGTCGGGTTTAAGAACGATGATCATTTTCCAATTTCCTGTGCGCTGAATAACAAAAAACCCGCCGGGTTGCGGCGGGCTCGAAGAGCTTTGTCGAGAAGCTGTTGGCTGTTCCGACTATCCGTTCGTGGCGCGCGCCGCGGCAAGGGCTGGAGACCAGCGCCACCAAAGACCAGCGGTGCGAACGAATGTCGTCATTGCGGGCGCTTAGGTATCAGTGCAGCCGCCTGCCAGTCAATCCGCCGCTTGACAAAATGTATCCCAAACGCGATTCGGTCGGGCGTGGCGAACATTCGCATCTTCGGCGGTTGGTGGCGTGGGTCGATTCTCGCGGCGCGATGGCGCGGCTGGTGAGCTCGTAAGCGAATCTCCCAACCAACCATCGGCCCGCCCAACGGCGGGCTTTTCTTTGCCCGAGGACCTGACTTGAAACACACGAGCGAAACCGAGGAGCCGGTGCGACGCCCAGTCGCCGATGCCGGACCCGTGCCGAACCCGCTGCCGCGTCTCTTGAGTGGCGAGGACCTGACAGCGGCAGACGCCGAGCATCTGTTCGAGCGGTTGGTGCTCGGCCGACTCGAGCCCGCGGAAACCGCCGGGATGCTGATCGCGCTCAGGATGAAGGGCGAGACGGCCGAGGAGATGATCGGGGCAGCGCGCGGGCTGTTTGCTGCGGCGAAGCCGTTCGATCGCCCCGATTATCTGTTCGCCGACTGCTGCGGGACCGGCGGTGACGGATCGGGGCTGATCAATGTCTCGACCGCGGTCGCTTTCGTGGCCGCCGCCGCCGGCTTGCCGGTCGCGAAGCACGGCAATCGCAGCATCAGCTCGAAATGCGGGTCGGCGGACGTGCTCGAAGCGCTCGATGCGAAAATTGAATTGGATCCCGAACGCGCGCGCCGAGTGCTCGATGAGACCGGCTTCTGCTTCCTGTTTGCACCCGCCTACCACCCCGGAATGAAGCATGCGGCGCTGGTGCGGCGGCAGCTTCAAGTCCGAACAGTGATGAATTTGCTCGGCCCGTGCATCAACCCGGCGCGGCCGCCGGTGCAGTTGCTCGGAGTGGCCGACCCAAAAATGCTTCGTCGGATCGCGCAGACGCTGGCTGCGATGGGAGTTAAGGACGCGCTCGTCGTCCACGGATCGGGTCTCGACGAAGTCGCTCTTCATGCCGAGACTCGCGCGATGCGCCTTTCCAATGGCGAGATCACTGAAATCACGATTACGCCCGAGGATGCCGGGATCGAGCGGGCGCCGCTGACCGGTGTCACCGGCTCGGACGTCGAGGAGAATGCGGCGCGGTTTCGAGCATTGCTCGATGGCGGCGGGAATCGTGCCGAACAGGATATTACGATCTTGAATGCTGCTGCGCTGCTTTGGACCTCGGGCAAAAGCGAGACGCTGCGGCAGGCGGCCGATCTGGCGCGCGACGCGCTGCTGTCCGGCCGTGCGAGTGCGGTGCTCGATAAGTTCATCGAGGCCAGCAATGGTTGACGGCGTTCTCGGCGAAATCATCGCCCGCAAGCGCGGGGATGTCGCGGCTCGTCTGAACGGCGTCAGCTTCGATCCGGAACCGACGAAGCGCAGTCTCAAAGGTGCGCTGTCAAAGCCGGGCGCGCGCTTCATCATGGAAGTGAAGAAAGCTTCGCCGTCGGGACACAGGAGCGGCGTTGCGGTCTCCGATGCGGTGCGCGCTTATGCGCCGATTGCGGACGCGATCAGCGTGTTGACGGATGCGCCTTACTTCAACGGTTCGCTCGACGACCTCCGGACGGTGCGTTCGCTGTTCGACGGGCCGATCCTCGCGAAGGACTTTGTCGTCGATCCACGCCAGGTCACCGAGGCACGTGCGCACGGTGCGGACGCCGTGCTGGCGATTGTTGCGGCGCTTGCCGACGAAGAGATCGCGGCGATCATGGCCGAAGCGCGCCGGCTCGGCATGGACGTCCTGGTCGAGACGCACGACGAGGCGGAGCTCAGGCGCGCGCTATCCCTCGGTGCCGAAATCGTCGGGATCAACAATCGCGATCTGAAAACGTTGAAGACGGATCTCATCGTGACCGAACGGCTGGCGCCTCTAGTGCCGAACGATCGGGTGCTGGTCAGCGAGTCCGGCGTGTGGGAGCGGGCGGACGTGGAGCGGCTCGGACCAAAAGCCGATGCATTCCTGGTCGGTTCTTCGCTGATGGCGTCGGACAATATTGCCGAAGCTGCTCGGGCGCTGGTCTACGGGCGAGTGAAGATCTGCGGCATGACGAGCGCGGATGACGCGGCGCTCGCCGCGGACTTGGGCGCCACCCACATCGGAATGATCTTCGCAGAGCGAAGCCCGCGGAAGGCGGCCGAAGCAGCTGATGAAATCGCTGACGTTGCACGAGCCAAGGGTGTGAAGGCGGTCGGCGTTTTCCAGGATCAGGCGCCTGAGTTTGTCGCCGCGACCGCCGATCGGCTTGGGCTCGATGTGGCGCAGCTGCACGGGAGTGAAGACGTCAGCGCATTTCGCGGTATGGCCAGAGAAATCTGGGCAGCCTGCGCGGTCGGCGACGAACCCGAACAGGAGCGCGAAGGCGCAGACCGCATTCTCTACGACACGCGCGCGAACGGCCGCAGCGGCGGGACCGGGAAGGTGTTCGACTGGGGCAAAGTGTCAGGGCGGGCGCAATTGCCGAGCGCGTTCCTTGCGGGTGGTATCGGTCCGGCGAATGCGCGCGACGCGCAGCGGGTGGGCGCCTATGGGATGGATGTGAGCTCGGGCGTCGAAGTCAAGCCGGGCCGCAAGGATCCGGTGAAGGTGAGGGCATTGTTCGGATCGTTGCGCGTTGCAGATCGGAGGGCTTGCTGATGCTGATGGACGGTCGCTTCGGCCGCTTCGGTGGCTGCTACGTTCCCGAAATCCTCGTGCCGGCGCTTGAGCAACTCGAAAGCGCGTTTCTCGAGGCCGAGCAGGATGCGGCCTTTCAGGCCGAGCTCAATGAGTTGCTCGCCAATTACGCCGGCCGCCCGACGCCGCTGACACTCTGCCGCAATCTGGGCAACGAGCGGGCGCGGATTTACCTGAAGCGTGAGGACCTGCTCCACGGCGGCGCGCACAAGACCAACCAGGTGCTTGGGCAGGCTTTGCTCGCCAAGCGCATGGGCAAGACGAGGCTTATTGCGGAGACCGGAGCCGGGCAGCACGGCGTCGCTACTGCGATCGTGGGCGCGCTCTTTGGTCTGCCAACCCGGATTTACATGGGCGCCGAAGACGTCGAGCGGCAGAAACTCAACGTCTTCCGAATGCAGCTGATGGGTGCCGAAGTGGTGCCGGTGGAAAGCGGCGGCCGGACTCTGAAGGACGCGATCAACGAAGCGCTGCGCGACTGGACCGCGAGCTTCAAGGACACGCACTATCTTCTCGGGACCGCCGCGGGGCCGCATCCCTTCCCGACCATGGTCCGGCAGTTCCAGCGGGTCATCGGCCGCGAGGCGCGGGCGCAAGTGCTCGAAAGCGAAGGGCGGCTACCCGACGCCGTGATCGCCTGCGTTGGCGGCGGATCAAATGCAATCGGCATCTTCAGCGATTTCGTGCCCGATGAAGAGGTGGCGCTGATCGGAGTGGAGCCCGCGGGGAAGGGCCTGAACGGTGACGAACATGGCGCGACGATCCTGCGTGGCACGCACGGAATCCTGCATGGCGCCGAGACATTGGTGCTCCAGGATTCAGATGGCCAGGTGAATGACACCTGGTCCGTGTCTGCGGGCTTGGATTATCCCGCCGTCGGGCCGGAGCATGTGCACCTCAAGGACATTGGCCGTGCCGATTATGTCGGAGTGACCGACGATGAGGCGTTGGACGCCTTCGTCAAGCTTGCGCGAAGCGAGGGGATTATCGCGGCGTTCGAATCGTGCCACGCGCTAGCGCACGCCCTGAAGACAGCGGATGAGGCCGAGAAGGAGACGGTGCTGGTCGTCAACATTTCCGGACGCGGGGATAAGGACGTTGTCCAGGCACAAGCATTGCTCGGAGAGAAACTTTGAGCCGCTACAAGGCCATGTTCGACCGGCTGACGGCGCGAGCGGAGGGCGCGTTCGGCGCCTTCCTGATGCTTGGCGATCCGGATGTGGAGACCAGCGCGGAACTGCTCGATGCGCTGGTCGAGGGCGGGGCCGACATGATCGAGGTTGGCATTCCCTTCTCAGATCCCGTTGCCGACGGGCCTGTGATCCAGGAAGCGGCGGTGCGGGCGCTCAAGGCGGGAACTCGGGTCGACGATTGCTTTCGAATGCTGGGTGAATTTCGGCAACGGCATTCGGAAATCCCGGTCGGAATCCTGACGTATGCAAATCTGCTGACGGCGCGCGGGCGAGATCGTTTCTGCGCTGACGCCGCCAAGGCCGGCGTGGACAGCATCCTGATCGCTGATGTGCCCTCGCTGGAGGCGGAGCCGTTCGCGGATAGCGCGCGTAAATCTGGACTCGACCTCATCATGATCGTCGCGCCGAACACGCCGGGGCAAACGCTGACCAAAATCGCGCGACTGTCTTCCGGCTACACCTATTGTGTCGCTCGTGCGGGGGTGACGGGCGTTCGGGACGATCTCGCGCTCGAGCACGATAGACTTCTGTCGCAGCTCCAAGCGCTGAAGGCGCCCCCGGCGGTGCTCGGCTTCGGCATTTCGACGCCGGAACATGTGCGGCAGGCGCTCGCGAGCGGGGCAGCCGGGGTGATCTCCGGCTCAGCGATCGTGAAGCTGGCGGAAGAAGGACCTGAGCGGGTGAGGCAGTTCGTCTCTGAAATGAAAGCCGCGACTATTCGGCGGGAACCAGCTCGCGCGAGCGCGTGACGAAGTCGCCGAAGCGTTCGCCGGGTTCACGCTCGCTCGCGTAAGCAGAAAGCTTCTCCGACAGGATTTCTAGGATCCGCTCCTCGCCGATATTCTCTGCCGCAAGATATGCCAGCCGCTCCCCGTGGAAGCCGCCGCCAAGCCAGAGATTGTACTTGCCCGGCGCTCGGCCGGTCAGCGCGATCTCGCCCACATAGGGGCGCGAGCAGCCGTTGGGGCAGCCGCTCATTCGGATGGTGATCGCATCGCCAGAAAGCCCGTTCGCGTCGATGATAGCGTCGATCTTCGTTATCAGATCGGGCAGGTAGCGCTCGGCCTCGGCCATTGCCAGGGGGCAGGTCGGGAAGGCGACGCAGGCAATGGAATTCAGCCGTAGCGCGCTTCCGCTGTTGTTTTCGTCGAGGCCGTGCTCAGCGAGCAGCGCCTCTACCTGCGGACGATCTTCTGGCGCGACACCGGTGATGATCAGATTCTGGTTCGGGGTCAGCCGGAACTTGCCCTTGTGCACCTTGGCGATCGCGCGGAGGCCACTCATGATCGAGCGCTCGGGGAAATCGGAAACGCGGCCGTTCTGGATGAAGAGCGTGTAGTTGAAATCACCGCGGTCAGTCAGGCGCCAGCCGAAGCTGTCTCCGTTCGACGTGAATTCGAAAGGCCGCGCCGGCGCGAACGGCTCACCCATTCGGGTCTCGATTTCCGTCTTGATCCAGTCGAGACCCTTGTCGTCGATCGTGTACTTGAACCGTGCGCGGGGCCGCTCGGCGCGGTTTCCGTAATCGCGCTGAACGCTCATCACCGCGTCGGCACATTCGATCAACCGGTGCTTGGGGATGAACCCGATCAGGTCGGCCAGCCGAGGATAGGTGTTCGGCTCATTGTCGGTTCGGCCCATGCCGCCGCCGATGGTGACGTTGAAACCCTCGATCCCGTCCGGCCCGACGATGGCGATGAAGCCCAAGTCCTGGGTGTAGATGTCGATATCGTTCGACGGCGGGACCGCGAATGCGATCTTGAACTTCCGCGGCAGGTAGGTCGGGCCGTAGAACGGCTCCTCGTTCTCCGATGTCGCAATCCGTTCCTTCTCGTACCATATCTCGTGGTACGCGTTGGTTTTCGGGATGACGTGATCGCTGACCTGCTTCGCCAGCGCCGCGACTTCGGCGTGAACTGCTGAATCTGCGGGATCGGAGGTGGCCATCACGCCACGTGAGTCGTCGCCGCAGGCCGCAATGGTGTCGAGCAGCACCTCGTGCAGCCCTTGGATGGTCGGGCGGATGTCTTCCTTCACGACCCAATGAAACTGGAACGTCTGACGCGTGGTCAGCCGGACCGTATTGCCGCCATGCTGCTGCGCCAGCTCGTCGATCTTCAGCCATTGCTCAGTCGTGCAGACGCCGCCGGGGAGGCGGACGCGCACCATGAAGGTATAGGCCGGCTCCAGCTTCTGCTTGCGGCGCTCCTCGCGGATGTCGCGGTCGTCCTGCTGGTAAATACCGTGGAACTTCATGAGCTTGTTGCTCTCGAAGCTCACGCTGCCGGTGATCCGGTCTAGAAGATCCAGCGCGATGTTCCCGCGCAGATACTGGCTAGAGGCTTTTAGAGTCTCGTCGGGAGACAGCCGCTCGAGCGGCTGCGAGATGTCCGTACTGCGGTCGACCATTGGGATACTCAGTATACGTCTTTTTGGTAGCGATGCTCGGTCGAAAGACGCCGGACATATTCCTCGGCCGCTTCGCGCGAGTGGCCGCCCTCGGTTTGAATCACCTGAAGAAGCGCGTCGTGCACATCCCGTGACATCGCCTTTTCGTCGCCGCAGACGTAGAAATGCGCGCCATCTTCCAGCCACGCGTAGAGCTCGCGCGATTGCTCAAGCATGCGGTGCTGGACGTAGACCTTCTCGGCCGTGTCTCGCGAGAACGCGACGTCGAGGCGGCTCAGCACGCCATCCTTCAGCCACTGCTGCCATTCGATCTGATACAGGAAGTCGCAGCGGCGGTTGCGCTCGCCGAAGAACAGCCACGACGGGCCGGCGGCGGCGCGGGCCTCGCGCTCCTGCAAAAATGCGCGGAACGGCGCGACGCCAGTGCCCGGGCCGATCATGATGATCGGGACATCGTCGCCGGGGAGGCGGAAGTGCGGATTTTCCTGAATGTAGACCGGGACCGTATCGCCCATCTGCAGACGATCGGCGATCTGGGTCGAAGCGACTCCTCCACGTGCACTGCCGTGCAGATCGTAGCGGACGGGAGCGACCGTCAGGTGCGCTTCCTCGTCGACGGCGGCCTGGCTCGATGCGATCGAGTAGAGCCGCGGTTGGAGTGGGCGAAGCCCGGCGAGTAAAGCATCGGCGTCGATCCCGGTGACCGGGAACCGGCGAATGATATCGCTGATGTGATTCTGCTCAAGATAACGCACGCGCTCAGCGGCGTCTGCCGCGGTCAATGCTTGAAGCTCGGCAGATCCTGAGAGCTTTGCCCATTGCTCGACAAAGCGGGGGCTTCCGATTGTGATCTCGAACCGGGTTGTGAGCGCTTCCGCGAGCTTCACAGTTTCGCTCTTAACGGTCACATCTGCATCGACTGAAAGGCCCGTCGCCTCCAATACTTGCTCGACCACGGCTGAATCATTGGTGGGGACGAAACCGAGCGCGTCCCCCGGCTGATACTTAAGACCCGAACCTGACAGGTCCAGTTCGACGTGCCGGGTTTCCTTGCTTGAATGGCGGCTGACGATCGCAATGTTCTCGAGGACTGTTGCCGGGAACGGGTTGCGCTTGTCGTGCACGGGAGCAGCGGTCGAGACGGGGCGCAGCGAAACGACGCGCGCGGGCTCCGCTTTGACATCCGCAGCCAGCTTTTCGACCACTGCTTCCGACCAGCCGGCGGCCGGCTCGTCATAGTCAACGTCGCAATCGACCCGGTCGTTGAGCGGCTCGGCGCCAAGCTCTCTGAAGCGCCGATCGAGCCGCTTTCCGGCTTCGCAATAAAATTCGTACGTGGAATCCCCGAGAGCCAGGACCGAGTAGCGGACTCCGGCGAGCTTCGGGGCGCGCGAGCCTTCGACAAACTCGAAGAATGCGCGAGCCGATTCCGGCGGATCGCCCTCCCCATGAGTGCTGACGATGATCAGCAGGTCCTGCTCGTCCTTGAGGCTGCGCACCTTGTAATCGGCCATGTCGGCGACTTTGGGAGTGAGTCCACGCTTGGCTGCGGCTTCGGCGAAATCCTTGGCCAGCGCACGCCCGTTGCCAGTTTCAGTGCCGTAAAGGATCGTGAGCGTGCGG
>Ga0207657_10004683_pt1 | contig 14443 bp, 14 predicted proteins | sample KBSC33metaG_FD_184316 | JGI IMG/M metagenome (GOLD analysis project Ga0207657, IMG submission 184316) | Corn rhizosphere microbial communities from Kellogg Biological Station, Michigan, USA - KBS C3-3 metaG (SPAdes) (version 2) | ecosystem: Host-associated > Plants > Roots > Rhizosphere > Soil ... | reverse complement strand
GGTGATCTTCCGCTCGCAGGCCGACGTTCTGGGCGCCTATCGCGACCGCTTCCGCTACATCCTCGTCGACGAATATCAGGACACCAACCAGGCGCAGTACGAATGGCTGCGTCTCCTCGCAGAGCCGCGCCGCAACCTTTGCGTCGTCGGCGACGACGATCAGTCCATCTACTCCTGGCGCGGCGCAGAGGTCGCGAACATCCTGCGTTTCGAGAAGGACTTCCCGGGCGCCAAGATCATCCGCCTCGAGCAGAACTATCGCTCGACCAGCCACATCCTCTCCGCCGCGGACGGCCTCATCGCCCACAATGCCGGACGGCTCGGCAAGACGCTGTGGACCGACGCCGGCGACGGTCAGAAGGTGCGGGTGATCGGCGTGTGGGACGGTCCCGAGGAGGCGCGCCGCGTCGGCGAGGACATCGAAAGCCTTCGCCGCAACGGCCTCAGCATCGACGAAACCGCGATCCTCGTCCGCGCCCAGTTCCAGACCCGCGAATTCGAAGAGCGCTTCATCGCGATCGGCCTGCCCTACCAGATCATCGGCGGCTTTCGCTTCTACGAGCGCGCCGAGATCCGCGACGCCATCGCCTACCTGCGCCTGATCCAGTCTCCGGCCGACGACCTCGCCTTCGAGCGCATCGTCAACCAGCCCAAGCGCGGGCTCGGCGACAAGGCCGTCGCGACGATCCACCAGCAGGCGCGATCGGGTCAGGAACCGCTGCTGATCGCGGCCGCTCACCTCCTCGACAGCGACGAGCTGACTCCGCAGGCCCGTCGCTCGCTCGGCAATTTCGTCGCCGATCTCGGACGCTGGCGCGAGATGGCGAATAGCCTGCCCCATCCCGAGCTCGCGCGCATCGTCCTCGAGGAATCCGGCTACACTGCGATGCTCCAGGCCGACCGCTCGGCCGAAGCCGCCGGCCGCCTCGAAAACCTCGCCGAGCTCACGCGCGCGATGGAAGAATATGAATCGCTCGGCGCCTTCCTCGAGCATGTCAGCCTCGTCATGGACAATGACGAGGCGCGCGGCGGCGAGAAGGTCACCATCATGACCATCCACGCCGCGAAAGGCCTCGAATTCGATACCGTCTTCCTCGCCGGTTGGGAGGAGGGCGTCTTTCCCTCGCAGCGCTCGCTCGACGAAGGCGGCCTCGCCAGCCTCGAGGAGGAACGCCGCCTCGCTTATGTCGCGATCACCCGCGCCCGCCGCCGCGCGACCATCTTCCACGCCGCCAACCGCCGGATCTACGGCCAGTGGACCAGTAGCATCCCCAGCCGCTTCCTCGCCGAGCTTCCCGACGCGCACATCAGCCAGGAAACGACCATGACCGGCGGCGAGAGCCTGTGGCGCGCCCAATGGTCCGAGCGCGCCGATCCCTTCGCCCATCTCGGCCCCGCCCAGTCGATGCGAGCCAGCACTCGCGGCCCCGGCTGGCAGCGCGCGAGCCGCGGCAACTTCAACCCCGAACCCCAGCGCGTGATCGAAGCCCGCGCGTCGGCGGTCAGCCTCGGCAACCAGGGCCGGACCGACCTCGCGCTCGGCCAGCGCGTGTTCCACGGCAAGTTCGGCTACGGCACCATCGAAGCGATCGAAGGCAACAAGCTCGAGATCGAGTTCGAGAAAGCCGGCCGAAAGAAGGTGCTCGACAGCTTCGTCAGCGCGTCGTGACCGCCTAGAACGCAGTCGACGCGAGCTGGACGTCGGCTCGCTTCCACGCTTCCTCGAACTGCTTCCGAGCCACCGCCGCATCCGCGTCGCGCTTCTGCACCGCCAGAGCCTGGGTTAGGCCGTAATAGGCCCAGCCATTGTTGGGATGCTGCCGCAGGTCTTCGCGATAAACCGCTTCAGCCTCAGGCGCCCTCCCTGCGGCGAGCAGCTGGGCCCCGAGCAAGTGCCTTGTCGGGAAGAGCATGTCAGCCGGCTCGTTGTAGGCGAGCTTGTCCTCCTGCCCGACTGCCTCCACGAGAAGCCGGATCGCTTCGGGGCGATTGCCCTGAGCGCTTGCAATCCGTGCCTCGGCCTTCAGCTGACCGATTTCGTACAGCGGCCTGGCGAGGTTATTTCCCTGCGTCGCATCGGCGGGCACCGCGGCGATCAGCTGCTCTGACTTCGCGAGCTCGGCCTTCGCCTCTTCGATCCTGCCGGTTGCTGCGAGCGCCGTTGCCCGCGACTGCAGATAGCTGATCGTGGCGCCCGGCAACTTCGGGCTGGGCGCCTGCTCCTTGAGCATCTCCGGCCACATGCCGAACTTCGTATAGCCGTCGTAGATGAAGCTCGCGCTCCAATCGAGGCCGGGCATTCCGAACAGCAACTCGTCGGGGATATGCGACCGAGCCTCCTTCAAGGCCGCGATCGTCTCCGTGCGCCGCCCTTCCATTCCTGCCGAACTCGCCAGGAACTGGAAATTATGGATGAGGTACATCGGATAATAGTCGGGCGGCGCCGTTTCCTTGAGATAGGCGAGATCCGCGGCGGCCCCTTTGCGGTTGGCCTCCGCCGCTTCGTCATACCGTCCCACGCGCTGCAGGATGTGCGCGGGCATGTGCTCGAGGTGCCCGGCGGCCGGCATCATTCCTTCGAGCGCTTCGGCCGAGGCAACGCCCTGCTCGGGGTGCTGCGACGCTTCCACCGCGTGGATGTAATAATGGTTGGCGCCCGGATGCTTCGGATCCTGGTCGATGACGTGGCGCAGCGCGCTGAGGATCTGCTCGGTTCCGGGGTTAGGGGTGCCGTCGGGCTTCCACAGCTTCCACGGGTTCGTATTCATCAACGCCTCGGCGTACATCGTCTGCACGTCGAGGTCCTTTGGGTACTTCGCGGCCACCGCGCGCATCGCATCGACATAAGCGTTCAGCAGCGGCGCGCTGTTCGAAGGGTCTACCTCGCCCGTGGATCGATAGCGCTTCGCCACGGCGGCGATCAGCGCCCGCTCGACCGGCGTTGCGCGGCGCGCATTCGCCTCCGCCTTCCGGACCGCCGCCCAGCCCACCCGAGCGCGCGGCGAGCTCATCATGGGCATGTTGTAGTTGGGACCCAGCGTGAGCGCGACGCCCCAGTAGCAACTCGCGCAGGTCGGATCGATTTGCGCGGCCTTTGCAAAGGACCGCGTCGCCTCGTCATGGTTGAAGGCCCAGATGAAGCGCATGCCCTGGTCGAAATATCGTTGGGCCAGCCTCGATCGCGTCGTGATCCTGCGATGAAAGGTGCCCAAACCATCGAACAGCTGCGCGCCTTTGGCCCATCCCGCCAGCGTCTCCGGCGGTGATGTGGCGTGGCTGTCGTGCGATTGCGCCGCTGCGCTTTGCGCGATGCCGCAGGTCGCGGCCATAGCCAGGAGAGCGAGTAGCGCATTTCGCATGGACCATCCCCTCACATGACTGCAGGTATGGTACGGTACCGCGCCGGTCATATCACAGCGGCGACGCGCACGGCAGCGGATACGCGAGGCGGCCCGCCGCAGCGAGCCGCCTCCGTCTTCCTTACGACTGCTTGTCGGCGCTCCAGCGCGTCGTCGAGCCATTCATCTTGTTCTCGTTGACCGCGTTGAGCTTGCCGTCTGCGCCCACGGTATAGGTCGTCACTCCGACAACCTTGCCGTCGCGCTTGCGGGTGACGGCGTAACCGTTGTCGCCCGACTTCGCGACGGAGACGGTCGTCTTCGCGATGTCGCCGTTGATGGGAACTTCGCCGCCGCCGATCTTGGCCTCGAACGAGGTCCCGTCCGGCGAGCTCGACTTGTAGGTGTCGCCGCTGACGTTGACCGTGAAGGTCAGGGCGGCGTCGTTGAAGTTCGCCAGCTTGGCCGGCTTCCACTGTCCGGAAACCACATGCGCTCCAGCGGGGGCCGGTCCAACCCTGGTCTCCGTGAACTCGCCCGTGGCGGGCGCACCGGGCGCCGACGTGTCGGTGAACTTGGTGGTCGAAGTGTTGCCGTCGGCGGAAACGGTGGTGGTGGCCTCACCGACCTGCTTGCCGCCCTTCTTGGATGTTTCGACGATCGTGTGGTCGTCGACGACTTTGACCGCGTCGCTGTCCGCATAGGGCAAGCTCACCGGATGGAAGGCGCCGTCGGCCGGGACAGAATATGCCGGCGTACAGGACTTGCAGGAATAGGTGCCCGCCTGGAGGAGATAATCGTCGGGCTTGGTGTCGAACTGCACGCTGTTGATGTCCGCCTTCCAGGTGCCGTTGATGTCGCCGGCCGCGGCCGGAGCCGAGGCATTGCCGCCTGCCGCCGTCTCGTTCGATGCGCCCTGCTTGTTACACGCGCCGAGCGCAATGATGGATGCTGCGGCCATCGCCGCAATGATCGCCTTGTGCATGGGACAGATACCCCCGTAGTGCGCCACGCCCGTCCCGATTGACGGGTTCGTGGGCCGGCGGCGCCGTCACGGGTCGTCACCATGCTGTGACGGTGTCGTCACAAAGCAGCTAGTCCGGGAAACAGCGGTAGGCAATACGGGTCAGTGAAACGTAATTTAACCGGCCGACAGACATTGAAGCGGTGAGCGACGGCTGATCAGATCTCTTCCTTCACCTGCGCGTGGTTGAGAAGCGCCACGAACACCACGCCGCCGATCGAATTCCCAATGAGGGCCGGGATCAGGAACCCAACAAGATAATCCTGCCAGCCGATCGCTCCGTGCATCGCCGCGAATGCCGTTTCGGCCGAGCCGGCGATCACGTGACTGAAGTTCGCCACCGCGATCAGCCAGGTGATCGCGACGATGACGACGAACTTCGCCGAGGCAGCCGCGGGCAATAGCCAAACCATCAAAGCGATCAGCCATCCGGCGAACACCGCCTTGATCAGAACTGAAAGGAAGCCCGGCGCCGCGGCTTCCGTGCCGAGCGTGACGAAGGATTGAGCGATGTCGGCGGCAAAGAGATGCGGGATCGTCGCCGCTGCCGCGAACAGCAGCGTCGCAACGATGTTTCCAACGAACACGATGGCCCAGTAGCGCGCCACGTCGCTCACGCCGTGAGTCCTGTGAAGCACCGGAAGCATCACGGTCAGCGTCGTCTCGGTGAACAGTTGCTGCCGTCCCATCGTCACGAACAGGAAACCGAGGCAGTAGCCGAAGCTCGCGACGAGCTCGCGCCAGGGGGCGTCCGGCAATCGCGCCTCGAGGACGCCCTGCCCGATCATCGAGCAGCCCATGGTCAGCCCGGCGGCAATTCCGGACCACCACAGCGAGGAGGACGGGCGCTCGAGCTCCTCGGTGCCCTCCAGCCGGATGGCTTCGTGGACGACCTTGGCGGTCGTGCTCGACCGATCGTCGGCCTCCTCGATCTCGCGATCCGAAAGCGGCGACCGGCGCTTTTCGCGCTCGACCATCTGTTCGCGGTTTTCCTTCATCGAAGCTCCCTTCGGCCAGCGCAAACTCGCCACGAGCAGGAACGGGCTCAGGGAATGGAGTCACAGGCCGGGCCGCCCGTATCGCCGGTGAAAGGAAGGCGAAGGGAACCCGACTCGGGGTCGGTGCATTCTCGCAGCAAAAGTCAATAGATAAAATCAGGTGTGTGAAATGAAGCAGCTGGCCCTTGCGCTGGCGCTGACGGGATCGTGCGTATTTGCGACTACCCTTGCAACGACGCCGGCGTCCGCGCTCGAAACCTACGAAGCCCAGATGGAAGCGAGCGATGCGGCCTCCCAGGCTCGAATCGACATGCTCGACGCTTTCGGCCCGAAGGAACTGAAGCCCGGACAATATGTCTGGCGCGACGTTCCCGATGCGTCCGGTCCCGAGCGCGTGGTGATGAGCCTCTCGGACCAGATGGCCTATCTCTACCGCGGAGACACACTCATCGCGGCGAGCACCATCTCCAGCGGACGCGACGACAAGCCGACTCCCACGGGCATATTCTCGGTCCTCAACAAGACTCCGATGCATCACTCCAACAAATACGACAACGCGCCCATGCCGTTCGCGCAGTTCTTCGAGAGCCACGGGATTGCGATGCACGCGGGCTATAATCCGGGTCACCCGGCCAGCCACGGCTGCGTTCGCCTTCCGAGCGCCTTTGCCAAGAAGCTCTATTCGGTGACCGACGTCGGAACGCCCGTCTTCATCGGGACCTGACGACCCCCCTTTCCTTTCAATGTTGATCGTGCGCCGGGATACGCTCATCGCGCCGTGAGTTTGAGCTGCGAACGAGCAATTCCAGGAGAATAAGATGGCCAGGAAGGCGACGACCAAGAGCGACACCAAGCGGGGCGGCACCACCAGGTCCACCGGGACTTCGGTTGCGCGCACTTCCTCGGCACGGAATAGCGGCGGTTCCAGCTCGCAGGAAGGAATGGGCGACGCCTTCATCAAGCTGCTGCAGAGCCCGCTCGTGGCCGAGCTCGTCGCCGTCGCGGCCACGGCGGCGCTCGCAGCGCTGGCCGAGCATGGGTTCACGAACCGCGAAGGCAGCACTCGCGGGAGGCGCGCCGGCAAGGCGGTCAAGGCGGCGGGAGCGGCGGCAGCGGCAGCAGTCGGCCGTCGCCTCGCCAACGAAATCGACGAAATCCGCGAATCAGCGAAGCAGTCTAGGGAAAGCGCAGAAGCGTAAGCCGCGCCTTCCCGACGTCGCGAACCACCTCGACGGCCAGATCGTCCGGGGAGACCGCGTCGGCACGGCTGGTTTCCACGCTGAGCCAGCCGCCGGGCGCGAGCCAGCCGGCCTCACGTACCGCGGTCACGACGGCATTCCCCGCGCCCGGCGCATACGGCGGATCGGCGAAGACGAGATCGAACGGCTCGGACCTCGGCAGGGCCAGTGCCGATCCGTTGACGATACGGACGCGGTCTTGCGCTTTTAGCTTCTCGGCATTGCGCCGGATCAGCGCCGCGGCCTTCGCTTCGCTTTCCACGAACGTGGCGGTGGCCGCGCCCCTGGACAGCGCTTCGAGCCCAAGCGCGCCACTCCCCGCGAACAGGTCCGCGACCCGCAAGTCCTCGAACGTACCGAGCCGGCTGGCGAGCATCGAAAACAGGGTTTCGCGAACGCGGTCCGCCGTGGGCCGCGTCGCCGAACCGGGCGGCGCTTCGATCGCCCGGCCCCGCCACTCGCCGGCGATGATCCTCATATGAGCGTCTTGCGGAACGCCTCCAGCGCCCCGGCATCGACCTCATCGGCATCGCACGGCTCGAGGCCGGCGACGGTGAATGGCCCATAAGCCGTCCGGATGAGCCGAGAGACCTGCAGCCCGAGATGGGCGAGCACCCGGCGCACCTCGCGGTTCTTGCCTTCGGTCAGGCTCATCTCGATCCAGCAGTTGCGGCCGGTGCGGCGCTCGAGGTTCGCATTGATCGAGCCGTAATGCATGCCCTCGATCGTGATCCCCTCGGCGAGCTTCTCGAGCTCGGCCTGCGTAACCTGCCCGAACGCCCGTGCCCGGTACGTCCGCACCACAGCCGTACGCGGCAGCTCCAGCTTCCGCTTGAGCTCCCCGTCGTTGGTGAGCAGCAATAGCCCCTCGGTCATAAAGTCGAGCCGCCCGACCGGGATCAGCCGCGGCAAGCCCGGCGGCAGCTTGTCGTAGATTGTCGGCCGCCCTCTCGGGTCGTGCGCTGCCGTGATCGCGCCCTGCGGCTTGTAGTAGCGAAACAGCCGCGTCGCCACCGCAGGCCGAACCGGCTTCCCGTCGACCGTCACCCCACTCAGATCCTCGATTACAGTCGCCGGCGTGGTGAGTTTTTCCCCATTGAGCGCGATGCGGCCTTCGGCGATCATCCGCTCGACCTCGCGCCGCGAGGCGACTCCGGCGCGGGCGAGCAGCTTGGCGATCCGCTGCGGCTCGCCTTCGGCTTTTTGTGGCGCGGCGGGCACAGTGCGCCGCTCGATGCGCCGGGGCGGCACTCGGCGCTTGGTCGTTCGTTGCGAGGGCAAAGTCATTATCGGGGCCAAAGATGCTGTTCGGGAAGCGTAAGCAGGTCGTCAAGCGGATCCTCATAGTCGAGGATGAGCCGCTGACCGCGTTCGACAATGAAAATATGCTCGGCGATGCCGGCTACGAGGTGGTGGCGACCGTCGACGACCTCGACGAAGCGCTGGCCGTGCTCGAGCGGGAAGAAATCCATCTCATCCTCAGCGATGTCCGCCTGCGCAAGGACCAGACCGGAATCGCGCTTGCCCACGCCGCGAAGGCGAAAGGCGTGCCCACCCTCTTCGCCACCGGCCATTCGCACCCGGGAGCGTCGGAGATCGCGGTCGGATGCCTGATGAAGCCCTATACCGAGCGCCAGCTGTGCAAGGCGATCGAATGCGTCGACCGCCATCTGCAGGGCGAAAAGGTGAAGCCCCCGAAAGGCGTCGAACTGTTCATCGCCATCGACGACGCGGACTGACGGCGCGTCTTCCCGTTCATGGCGGGGCTAGGCACGCCGTGAAACCTGTCTAATCTCGCGGCAAACAGGGATCGGGGAGGGACAATATGGCGACGCAGTCGCAGCAGGTGACGGGTTGGCGCGCGGCTCTGCCTGCGGGCGTTCGGCCCTATACCGAAAGCGCCCCGATCGCCGCGCTGTTCCTTGGGATTTCGTCCGGCTTCCCCTACGCGATGATCGGCGCGACGCTGACCACGCGGCTAAAGCAAGGCGGCATCGACAAATCGACGATCACCGCCTTCACGCTCGTCTTCCTAGCGTACAACTTCAAGTTCCTGTGGGCCTGGATCATGGACGGGGTCCGCATTCCCATCCTCGGCCGCCTGGGCCAGCGCGTCTCATGGATGCTCGTGACGGGCGCGCTCGTGATCGCGGCTGTGGCCAACCTCGCGATGGTCGATCCTGCGGCAAGTATAGAGTCCGTCGTCACCGCGGCGATCCTCGTGGGGATCGCGGGTGCCAGCTTCGACATCGTGATCGACGCCTATCGGATTGAAATCCTCGAGCCGCGCCAGCTCGGCGTCGGCTCCGGAATGTCGCAATATGGCTGGCGCATCGGCTCGGCGGGAGCCGGCGCGATCGCGCTGGTCGTCGCTGCCCGGTCAGGCTGGGAGGCGGCCTATTTCGCTTGCGCGGCGCTCGCCTTGCCCGCGATGCTGACCGCGCTGGTTTTTGGCGAACCCAAACGGCACCGTGACCCCGCGGAGCGGAAGGGCGTCGCTCGCACCGTCGCAGCCGTGTGGAGGCCGTTCGCCGAGTTCTTCCAGCGCAAGGGCGCTTTGCTCGTCCTGCTCTTCATCCTCCTCCACAAGATCGGCGACACGCTGGCGAACCTCACCTTCCGCCTCCTGTTCGACGATCTCGGATTCTCGAACGACGAGATTGCGCTCTATGACGTGGGCGTCGGCTTCTGGGCCTATCTCATCGGCATTTTCATCGGCGGCATCCTCTACGCCCAGCTCGGCATGAAGCGATCCGTCCTCATCAGCCTCGTCCTCATGGCCGTCTCCAATTTCAGCTTCGCGCTGCTCGCGATGAGCGGGCACAGCAATCTCGGCATGGCCGGCGCGATCGGCTTCGAGAATATCGCCAGCGGCATCGGCGGCGTTTGCGTCGTCGCTTATTTCTCCGCCCTCTGCGACCTCCGCTTCACCGCGGCGCAATATGCGCTGATCTCGGCCGCCGCGAGCATCGTCGGGCGCTTCCTTACCGGAACCACCGCGGGGGCCCTGATCGACGCGATGGGCTATGTGAACTTCTACCTGCTGACCACCGCTGCCGCAGTGCCGGGGATCGTGCTGTTCTGGTTCATGATGCGCATGGGGCTGATCGACCAGTCGATCGGCAGCGCCGGGACCGTCGGCAGCGGCGACGTCCGCGCGGAGCACCCGCAGGAGGAAACCGGCAAGCCCGTTCAGTCGGGAAGCTGATCGTTCGCGGCGAGCACCGCGCCCGCAAGGTAGAGCGACCCGAAGATCAGCACCCGCGCGTCGGCGGGCGCCGATCGAAGCGCGCTTTCGACATCGTCATGCGCTTGCGCTGCAAAGCCGAGCTCTCCTGCAATCTCCACAAGGTCGCTCGGGGTGAAGCAGGCATGATCCGGGATCGGCACGGCATGAACCTGCGCCACGGCCCCCTTGAACGGCTCGAGCATGCCCGGCGGGTCCTTGGTCGCGAGGCTCGCGAACACGAGATGCAGCGGGCGCCCGTCATCGAAGCGGTGCTTGACGAAGCTCGCGACCTGCCGCGCCGCGGAGGGATTGTGCCCGCCGTCGAGCCACACCTCGCGATCTCCAACCAGCGGCCCCGGCGCGAGGTGCTGCAGCCGCGCCGGCCAGTCCGCCCAGCCCATCGCCGCGCTCAGCGCCGAAGCCGGGACTCGCAGCGCATTCTGATGGCGGAGCATAGCGACCGCGAGCGCGGCATTCATCGCCTGGTGCCGGCCCGGCAGGCGCGGCAGCGGCAAGTCGAGCTCGCCCATCCCGTCCCGGTAGCGGACCTTGCCTTGCCGCCCGATCGCGTCCCACACGCCACCACGCGGGAGCCAGATCGCCTCGCGCTCGCGCGCAATCTCGTCGATCTTGCTCGCGACGGCGGGAGGATAAAGTTGCGTGACGAGCGGCACGCCCCGCTTGGCGATGGCCGCTTTCTCTCCCGCAATGTCCGGCAGGCCATTACCGAGGAACTGCTGATGGTCGAGCGCGAGGTTGGCGATGCCCGTGACAAGCGGACGGTCGACGACGTTGGTCGCGTCGAGCCGGCCGCCGAGCCCCACCTCGAGGATGCATGCGTCGGCGGGCGTTCGCGCGAACGCCACGAAAGCCGCCGCGGCCGCGACTTCGAAGAAGCTCGGCTCGATGTCCGGACCGGCGTCGATCACTTGCGTGAGGATGGCGGCCAGCTCGTCATCCTCGATCAGCCGGCCGGCAATTCGAATGCGCTCGTTGAACCGGACGAGATGCGGGCTTGTGAAGGCGTGGACGCTGTGTCCGCTCGCCTCGAGCGCGGCCCGAAGGAAGGCGACCGTCGAGCCCTTCCCATTCGTGCCCGCCACGTGAAAAACGGGCGGCAGCGCATCTTGCGGACGGCCAAGCCGGTCGAGAAGCGCCGAAATCCGCTCCAGCCCCAAGCGATCGCCCGCAGGCGAAAGCTTAGACAAGCGGTCGAGCTGCGCCTGGACGTTTGGATCGGTCGAGCGCGCGAAATCCGCCATCAGGCGGCTTCCTTCGCCTCCGGTGCGAGATACGAAATCAGAAGCCCAAGCTTCTCCCTGAGGTCGCCGCGCGAGACGACCATGTCGATCATTCCGTGCTCGAGCAGATATTCGGCGCGCTGGAACCCCTCCGGAAGCTTCTCGCGGATGGTCTGCTCGATCACCCGCTGGCCGGCGAAACCGATGAGCGCGCCGGGCTCGGCGAGCTGCACGTCGCCCAGCATCGCGTAGGACGCCGTCACGCCGCCCGTCGTCGGGTCCGTGAGGACGACGATGTAGGGAAGCCCGGCCTCCTTCAGCTCCTGCAGCGCGACCGTCGTCCGCGGCATCTGCATGAGGCTCAAAATCCCCTCCTGCATCCGCGCGCCGCCCGCCGCCGTGAACAGGATGTAGGGGCACTCGTCGGCGATCGCGGTGCGGATTCCCGCGACGATCGCAGCCCCGACGGCGACGCCCATCGATCCCGCCATGAAGGCGAAGTCCTGCACGCCGATGATCACCCGGTGGCCATCGATCCGCCCCCGCGCATTGACCAGCGCGTCGCGTTCGCCATTCGCGGCGCGGGCACTTTTCAGCCGGTCGGTGTAGCGCTTGGTGTCCTTGAACCGCAGCGGGTCCTCGCGGACCTCGGGCGCGGGCAGAATCTCATATTCCGCCGCGTCGAACAGCTGATGGAAGCGCTTGCTCGGCCCAATCCGGTCGTGGAAGTCGCAGCGCGGGCAGACGTTGTAATTCTCCTCCCACTCCTTGACGAACACCATCGTTCCGCACCTGCTGCACTTGTGCCACAGATTCTCGGCGGTCTGCCGCTTGGGCAGGAACGGGATGCCGCTTCGGACGCGGTCGAGCCAACTCATCTTTATGTCCTCGCTTCGGCGGGCCTCTGCGCCAGCGAGGCTGCGATGTCCATGATCGCGCGGCGCGGATTGGGGGCAGCGGTGATCGGCCGCCCGATCACGAGCACCGACGCCCCGTCATTGGCGGCCTCGGCGGGAGTCACGGTCCGCTTCTGATCGCCGACGTCGGCCCCGGCGGGCCGCACTCCGGGCACCACGAAATATCCCTCGGGCCATATCGCGCGCGCGCGGGCGACTTCGGCACCCGAACAGACGATTCCGTCGACCCCGGAATCCCGCGCGAGCCCCGTCAGCCGCTCGACCTGCGTCGCCGGCGAATAATCGACCCCCATCCTGAAAAGGTCGTCGCGATCGAGGCTGGTGAGGACGGTAACCGCAACCACCTTCGTCCTTGGCGGAGCAGCGGCCTTTGCGGCGGCCATCATCGCCGGTCCCCCCGATGCGTGAACCGTGAGGATCGCCGGATCCAAATGAGCCAGCGCCGCGACCGCCTTCTCGACGGTGTTCGGGATGTCGTGCAGCTTCAGGTCGAGGAAGATCGGCGTCTGATGTTCGGCGATCCGAAGCACGCCCTCGTCGCCGTTGGCGCAGAAAAATTCGAGCCCCAGCTTCACGCCCGCGGCGATCCCGCTCACGTCGCGCGCGATCGCCGCGGCGCGGTGGACGTCCTGAGTATCGAGCGCGACGAAAATCTGGGTCATTCGACCGCCTCCGGCTCTTCGACCGGCGCGGGCGTTGTCGCAGCACGGGTCCGCTCGAGGGCATCGATCCGCCGGCGGAGCGTCCAAACCTTGGTTCGCATCCACAGCCAGGTGGGAAGGAATCCCAGGAGGAAGAAGATCAGTAGCAGGACGGGGATTTTCACGTCGGCCTGGATGTCATCCCACAGGCTGATCGTCACCGGCGCCCAGTTGCGGAACGAGAACAGGAGGACGAGGGCCGTCACCAGCACCCAGAACAAGGTCTTCAGGAACTGCATTCCATCGGCCTCCCCACGGCGGCGCATCGGCGCGCCCGGCGTTCATAGCCATAAGCCCGTTCGTCGCAAGACAGAGTCGATTCACCGCATGACGTCGTGACGGGCGTTGAGGGCACGGCCCCTCCCCGTCACACCTTGTCCTAAGGGTGGGGAGAAAGGTTTCTTGAAGACGATCAGCAAGCTCGGGCTTGGCGCGCTCGTTCTGGTGATGGGTGCGTCGCTCCTCGCGATGCGCCCGCATGCGGAGGAACGGCAGCGCCAGGCGATCGCGGCGGCCCACCTCAAGCTGGCGGCAGTTTCGCCGTCTTCGCGCAAGGACATCGATTACCGGCTGGTCGATGCGCGGATCCAGCAGTTGATGCACAAGCCGGCGATGGTCGGCATGGCCGTCGGAATCGTCGAAAACGGGCGGATCACCTTCCTCAAGGGCTATGGGACGACGCTGGAGGGCTCTGGCGATCCCGTCACGCCCGAGACCGTTTTCCGCTGGGCGTCCACCTCGAAGGGCGTCGCGGCGACGATGGTCACCAAGCTCGCCGAGCAGGGCAAGATCGACCTCGGCGCGCCCGTCGCCAATTATGCGCCGGATCTCAAGCTTCCCGCCGGCAACGAATATCGAGCGAGTGTCGGCGACCTCCTCTCGCACCGGCTCGGCCTCTATCGAAACGCCTACGACAACAAGCTCGAGGAGGGCCAGGACCCGAGCCTGCTTCGCTCCAGCCTCGGGCAATTGAACGCCATCTGCCCGCCCGGCACCTGCTGGTCCTACCAGAACGTCGCCTATGATGCGTCGAGCGAGATGGTGAGCCGGACCACTCACCTCCCCTACGAGCAGGCGGTCAAGCGCATGCTGTTCAACCCCATCGGGATGAGCAGCGGAAGCGTCTCGATGGCGGGACTCCAGGCCAGTCCCAGCTGGGCCAAGCCGCACAGTGCCGGGCGCCGGCCCGAGCCGATCGTCGACACTTATTACAAGGTCCCGGGCGCCGCCGGCATCAACAGCAACATCAAGGACATGGCGCTGTGGATGGAAGCGCAGATGGGCGAGATGCCCGACGTGCTCGATGCGAAGGTCCTGAACACGATCCACGCGCCCTATGTGAAGACGCCCACTGAACGCGCGCGCCTACGCAAGTTCCTCGAACGCGTGAACAGCGCCTGGTACGGCTACGGCTGGCGAAGCTATGATTATGCCGGGCACCGGATCATCGGCCATCGCGGCGGGATCAAGGGTTACCGCTCCTTCATCCTGTTCGATCCGCAGAAGAAGAGCGGCGTGGTCGCGCTGTGGAACAGCGACACCTGGCAGCCCGGCGGCCTCGAGTTCGAGGTGATGGACATGATCTACCACCTGCCCTTCCGCGACTGGATGGAGCTCGACAAGTCGCCCGCGCAGACGATCGCTGCCGGCGACAATGACCCGAGCGACAGCGGCGACAGCGCCGACCGCGGCCGCTAGCTCCGCTCGGCTTCGGCCTTCGCTTTCTCGATCTCCCGCTTCTGCCGGAGGTGCGCCGC
>Ga0207657_10004682_pt1 | contig 14444 bp, 9 predicted proteins | sample KBSC33metaG_FD_184316 | JGI IMG/M metagenome (GOLD analysis project Ga0207657, IMG submission 184316) | Corn rhizosphere microbial communities from Kellogg Biological Station, Michigan, USA - KBS C3-3 metaG (SPAdes) (version 2) | ecosystem: Host-associated > Plants > Roots > Rhizosphere > Soil ... | reverse complement strand
GCCGCGATCGCCTGCGACTGCTCGGGAACATGGGAGGCTGAAGGCTGGGAAGCTGGTGGGTTGGAACCCGGAACCGTCGAACCCGTCGAACCCGTCGAACCCGTCGAACCCGTCGAACCTGTCGAACCCGTCGAACCCAATCCGTAAGGCTCCGGCGCCCCTCCACGCAAGCACCAGCCCACTGCAATACCGCCGCAGAAACAGGTGAACAACGAGGCCGCGATCCACCCGCCGGCGCGACGGCGTCCTGTCATTGGAAGACGACCGGCGTGCCCGGCTTCACCAGCGACGCCAGGCGCGCGGCGTCCCAGTTCGTCAGCCGCACACACCCGTGCGATTCGGTATGGCCGACGTGGCCGGGCTCCGGCGTCCCGTGCATGCCGTAGTGCGCGATGTTCACGCCGATCCAGACGACGCCCACGGGACTGTTCGGCCCTGGCGGCAGCGTGGCGCGGCTCTGATCCGGATCCGCGTCCCAGAATAGATTCGGGTTGTAGTGAAACTTGGGATGCCAGTTCACAGAGGTGACTTTCCACTGGCCCAGCGGCAGCGGATCATGCTCGCTTCCGCTCGACACCGGCGCGAAGAAGATCAGCGTGCCGTCGGCGCGTATCGCCCGCAGCGCCGATTCGTCGCGCGATACCTGAATCGACACGTCTCCCGCATTCGGATCGGGCGCAGGCTTGGTGTTCGGATCGAACGGCTGCGTCGCCGGTACACGGATCGTGTGGCCGGCGATGATTCGGACGCGGCGATTCAGCTGCTGGAGCAGAGCGGGCGATGCGTGAAAGCGCTCGGCGAGCTCTTCGACGAGCGATCGGTAGCCGAGCGCCGAGAGCCGCGCCTGCCGCTCGATGGCGGTCGGGATGACGACGAACGGTCCCCTCGCATCGCGTTCGGTGATGGCGTAGGTCGTGATCGGCGCCTCCGCGCTGTCTCCGCCCAGCGCGTGCCAGGTGTCGCAATCCGGCTCGCCTGTCGCCGCGATCTCTCGCGACGCCTGGAGCGCGGCCAGCGCGTGCGCCAGGTTGTCGCCGCCCTTGCTGTCGATCTCACCGGGCGAGAAGCCTTGACGATCGAGCAGCACCTGGAAGCCGAGGAGATCGCCGCACGGCAGCGGCGCTGGCCGCACGGTTGTCGTCCGTGGGCGGTGCAGGGCGGCGGTGCGATGGTGAGCGGCCGTCTGACCGTTTGCCGGCGCGGCGAACGTCGAAACGGTGCCCATGGTGAGCGCCACAACCGCTGCCTCAACCGTGCGAAGACGCGTCATTCACGATGGAACTGCATGAGGTGTGCCTATGCGGATCGCCATGCGCCCGGCGAATCGCGAGCTCCGAGTCATCGTTGTCTTTCTCGAAGGGTGGGCTGCCGGACCCGTTTTGAAGTACGCTGAAAGCACGCACGGAATCTCAGAGGAGGCCGGATGGCAAGTCGCACCAAACCCACGCTCGAGAAGCGGGCGAAGGAACGCGCCCGTCAGGAAAAACGGAAAATGAAGGAAGAGCGGCGCGCCCACGCGAAGGTGAACCGCTCGAATACGCCGCGCCAGGCTGGCGACGAAGATCCCGATATCGCAGGCATCACCCCCGGGCCGCAGCCGAACCCCTGGGGCGACGAAGAAGAGATTATCTAGACTGCCGGTTGCGTCACGCCCACGGCGTGGCGAGTCTTCAGCCAGCGCTGCACCTGTGCCATGTACGTGTAGACGACCGGCGTCAGGTAGAGCGTCACGAGCTGCGAGAACAGCAATCCTCCGACTACAACAAGACCCAGAGGCTGGCGCGCCTCGCCGCCGGCGCCGTAGCCGACCGCAATCGGCACGGCGCCGAGCAGCGCCGCCATCGTCGTCATCATGATCGGCCGGAAGCGGATCAGGCAGCCCTGGTAGATCGCCTGATCGGGCGTCATCCCGCCGCGCTCCGCTTCGAGCGCGAAATCAATCTGCATGATCGCGTTTTTCTCGACGATGCCGATCAGCATGATCATGCCGACGAACGCGTAGATGTTCAGATCCATGCGGAACAGGATCAGCGTGACGAGCGCGCCGAACGCCGCCGACGGCAGGCCGGACAGAATCGTCAACGGGTGGATGTAGCTCTCGTACAGAATCCCGAGCACGATGTAGACGACCATGATCGCGATGGCGAGCAGGACCGCGAGATTCGAGAGAGAGCTCTGGAACGCCTTCGCGGCGCCCTGGAATTCGCCGCTGACGCCTTCCGGCAGGTTCCTGTCGGCGATCTCACGCACGTGCGAGAGCACGGTGCCGAGCGCGGCGCCTGGCTTCAGGCCGAATGAAATCGTCACGGCCGCGAGCTGGCCCTTGTGGCTGACGGTCTGCGGACCGATCACCTGCGTCGTGTGCGCCAGCGTGTCGAGCGGCACGACGGTGCCGGCCGACTGCGTCGCCGTGGGGTTGCCGCCGCCTGTCGTTCCACCAGCGTTGGTGCTGTTGCCGGTCGGCACGCTGCCCGGAGTCGGCGTCGCCATTTGATTCGGCACCGCCTTGAAGTAGAGCAGCGACAGCGCGGCGGGATCCGCCTGGAACTGCGGCGCGAGCTCGAGCAGCACTTTGTACTCGTTCACGGGCGCGTAGATCGTCGACACCCATCGCGGACCGTACGCGTCGTAGAACGCGTTCTCGATCTGGCTTGCCGTGACGCCGAGCGCGGCGGCCTTGTCGCGGTCGATCTGTACGTCGACCTGCGGGCTCGACACCTCGAGATCGCTCGTCAGATCCTCGATGCCCGGCAGCCCTTCGAGCGCTTTTTTCACCGTGCGCGACGCCGCGTAGAGCGCTTCGCGGTCGGGCGACTGCATCGAGTACTGATAGAGGCTCTTGCTCACCTGGCCGCCGATGCGGACGGTCGGCGGGTTCTGCAGGTACACCTGCATGCCGGCGATGCCATCGAGCTCGGGCCGCAGCTTCTCGATGATGTCGTTCGCGAGCTCGTTGCGCTCGCTGCGCGGCTTGAGGTGGACGACGATCTGCCCCAGGTTCGGGCCGCCGAGCGTGTTCGCGGCGCTGCCGCCGATCGTCGACACGAGGCCGGCGACGTTCGGATTGCGGCTGATCACATCCGCGACCTTGCCCTGGTATTCCACGAGCTTGTCGTACGCGGTGCCTTGCGCCGCTTCGGTCGTGACCGCGATCTGATCGGTGTCCTGATCGGGAATGAAGCCTTTCGGGACCAGGATGAACAACACGGCGGTCATCAGCAGCACGATCACGAACGCGAGCATTGTCGTCGCGCGCCGCTGGAGGACGACCTTCAATGTTCGATCGTAGCCGCGCAGCAGGCTGTCGAACGCGTGCTCGGTGACCGCGCCGAACTTCGAGAGCTTCTCCTTGCCGTCGTGGCCGCCCGGTTTGTGCTTGAGGAAACGGCTGCACAGCATCGGCGTCAGCGTGACGGAGACGACGCCGGAGATCAGGATCGCGACGCAGATCGTGACGGAGAACTCGCGGAACAGACGCCCGAGGACGCCGCCCATGAACAGCACCGGAATGAAGACGGCCGCGAGCGACAGCGTCATCGACACGATCGTGAAGCCGATCTCGCGCGATCCGACCAGTGACGCCGTGAGCGGATCCTCGCCCATCTCGACGTGGCGGTAGATGTTTTCCAGCATCACGATCGCGTCGTCCACGACGAAGCCGACCGAGAGGATGAGCGCCATCATCGACAGGTTGTCGAGGCTGTAGCCGAGCAGATACATGACGGCGAACGTGCCGATGATCGAGAACGGCAGCGCGAGGCTGGGGATGACCGTGGCCCACACGTTGCGGAGGAACACGTAGATCACCATGATCACGAGCGCCAGCGTCAGCGCCATCGTGAACTGCACGTCGCGGTACGATTCGCGGATCGTGTCCGAGCGATCGTAGAGGACGTCCATGTGGACGCTCGGCGGCAGCTCCAGCTTGAATTGGGGCAGCAGCGCCTTGACCGCGTCGGCGACGGCAATCGTGTTCGTGCCCGGCTGCCGCTGGATGCCGAGCGTGATCGCGCGCTGGGGCTCCGAGCCGCCCTGGCCGTAGAACCAGGATGCCGTGCGCTGGTCCTCGACGCCGTCGATGACGGTGCCGAGCTCGGCGAGGCGCACCGGCGCGCCGTTGCGGTACGAGACGATCATGTCCTTGTACTGCTCGGCGTTCATCAGCTGACCGGTCGCCTGCAGTGTGAAGGCCTTGTGCTGGCCGATGATCGACCCGGTCGGCGTGTTGACGTTCCAGTTCTTCAGCGCCGTCTCGACTTCGTTGATGCCGATCTGCCGCGACGCCAGCGCGTGCGGATCGAGCTGCACGTGCACCGCGTACTTCTGGCTGCCGAGCACCTGCACCTGCGCGACGCCGCTGATCATCGAGATGCGCTGCGCGATGCGCGTCTCGGCGTACTCGTCCAGCGTCCACGGCGGCACCGTCGTCGAGGTGATCACGAGATAGAGAATCGGCTGGTCAGCCGGGTTCACTTTCGTGAAGGTCGGGGGCGTGGGCATGCCCTGCGGCAGGAGGCGCGCGGCCTGCGTGATCGCGGCCTGCACGTCGACGGCGGCGCCGTCGAGGCTGCGGTTCAAGTCGAATTCGAGCGTCACCTGCGTGGAGCCGAGCGAGTTCACGGACGTCATCGACTCGAGGCCCGCGATCATCGAGAACTGATTCTCGAGCGGCGTGGCGACCGAGGCGCCCATGGTCTCCGGGCTCGCGCCGGGGAGCTCGGCCGTGACCAGCAGCGTCGGGAAGTCGACGTTCGGCAGATCGCTGACCGGGAGCGAGCGGTATGCGACGAGACCGAACAGCGCGATCGCCGCCATCAGCAGGCTGGTTGCGATGGGACGCTTGATGAACCCTTCAGAAATGTTCAAACAACACCTTCATTTGGTAATTGGGTAATCTGGTAAGCGCGTCATCGAGTGACACCAATCGATTACCCGATTATCCGACCACCCAATTGCCTAAGCCGTGGCCGGCTTCGCCACAGTCCCCGCAATCTTTCGCGTCTTGAACGCCGTTGCCATGTACGTATAGACCACCGGCGTCAGGTATAGCGTGATGAGCTGCGACACCATCAGTCCGCCGACCACCGCCAGCCCGAGCGGGCGCCGCGCCTCGCCGCCGGCGCCGTAGCCGAGCGCGATCGGCACCGATCCGAGCAGCGCCGCCATCGTCGTCATCATGATCGGACGGAAGCGGATGATGCAGCCCTCGTAGATCGCTTCGGCCGGTGTCTTGCCGTGGTTGCGCTCCGATTCGAGCGCGAAATCGATCTGCATGATCGCGTTCTTCTTCACGATCCCGATCAGCATGACGAGTCCGACGAAGGAATAGATGTTCAGCTCGTTGCCGAACAGATACAGCGTGATCAACGCGCCGAGGCCCGCCGACGGCAGACCCGACAGAATCGTGATCGGGTGCACGTAGCTCTCGTACAGCGCGCCGAGCACGATGTAGACGACGCCGATGGCGACGAAGAGCAGCAGCGCGAGATTGCTCATCGACTGCTGGAACACTTTGGCCTGACCTTCGAAGCTGGTCGTGATCGTCGGCGGCAGGATGCGATCGGCGACGGCCTTCACCTTCTCGGTGGCCGCGCCGAGCGACACGCCCGGCCGCAGGCCGAACGACACCGACACCGACGGCAGCTGGCCCGAGTGGTTGATCGACTGCGGGCCGACGGTTTCCCTGAAGTTGACGACCGATTCGAGCGGCACGAGCGCGCCGGTCGGCGTCCGGAACGCGACCTTCTGCAGCGACTCGGCCGCGCCCTGGTATTTCGGGTCGAGCTCGATGAGCACGCGGTACTGCGCGGTGTTGCCGTAAATCGTCGACGACCACTTCGGTCCGAGCGCGTCATAGAGCGCGTTCTGGATCGTCGTCGCGTTCAAGCCGACCACCGCCGCCTTGTCGCGGTTGATCACCAGATCGATGCGCGGGCTCTTCATCTCCATGTCGGTGGAGACGTCCTGCACTTCCGACACTTCGCGCGTGACCGCCTGCTCGAGCTGCGGGCCCCACTCGTACAGCTCGTCGGTGTTCATCGCCTGCATCATGATGCTGAAGTTCTGGTTGCCCATGCGGCCGCCGATCTGCAGCGAGGGCGGCAGGCCGACGAATCCGCGGAAGCCCGGATACCTCAGGAGCAGGGGACGCAGCTGCTGCGCAATCTGCTGCGCCGTGGCGTCCCGATCGGCGCGCCGCACGAGCTGCACGTTGATGCGTCCGTTGTTCGCGCTCCCGCCGCTGCCGCCCGGACCTCCGCCGACACTGGCCATGAACGAGTCGACGTACTTGTTCCTGATCACGATGTCGGCGACCTGCTGCGTCCATTTCGACATGTCGTAGAACGACGTGCCCTGCGCCGCCTGCAGATTGACGAACATCGAATCGTTGTCCTGATCGGGGATGAACCCGGTCGGAATGATCCGGAACATCTGCACCGTCGCGCCGAGGACCGCGAAGAACGTGATGATCATCGCGAGCCGGTGCCGCAGCACCACCGCGAGGCTCCACTCGTAGCCGCCGAGCAGCTTGTCGAACGCCCGGTCCATCAGCCCCGCGAACCCCTTCTTGGTGTGGACGACGCGCAGGAAGCGGCTGCACAGCATCGGCGTCAGCGTGACGGAGACGACGCCCGAGATGAGGATCGCCGTCGTGATCGTCACGGCGAACTCACGGAAGAGACGGCCGAGAATGCCGCTCATGAACAGAATCGGGATGAACACCGCCGCGAGCGACGCCGTCATCGTGAGAATCGTGAACCCGATCTCCTTCGATCCCTTCAGCGCCGCCTCCAGCGGACGCTCGCCCGCTTCCATGTGCCGCACGATGTTCTCGAGCATCACGATCGCATCGTCGACCACGAAGCCGATCGAGAGGATGAGCGCCATCATCGACAGGTTGTTCAGGCTGAAGTGCAGCACCTGCATCACGGCGAACGTGCCGAGGATCGAGAAGGGGAGCGCCAGCGCCGGGATGAGCGTCGCCGAGGCGTTGTGCAGGAAGAGGAAGATGACGCCGACGACGAGCAGCAGCGTGACGAGCATCGTCACCTGAATGTCGCCGAAGGCTTCGCGGATCGTGCGCGAGCGATCCTGGCGCGGCGTCAGGTGCGCGGCCGGCGGGAGCTGTGATACGAACGTGGGGAGCAGCTTGCGGACCGCATCGGTCACTTCGATTGTGTTCGTACCGGGCTGCCGCATCACCTGCAGCATGATCGACTTCTGGACGTCGACCTTGCCGTGCGCGTCCTTGGTGTAGAACCAGTTGCCGTTGTAGACGTTCTCGACGCTGTCGATGACGTTGGCGACCTGCTCGAGGCGCACCGGCGCGCCCTTCCGGTACGTGACGACGACCGGCCTGAACGCGGCGGCGTCCATGAGCTGCCCCGCCGCCTTGATGTTGAACGTCGAGTGCGGCCCGAACAACTGACCGGTCGGCAGGTTCACGTTCCAGTCCTGCACCGCCTGGTCGACTTCGTTGATGCCGATCTTCTGCGAGTGGAGCTTGTCGGGATCGAGCTGCACGCGCACCGCGTACTTCTGCGCGCCCTGCACCTGCACCTGCGACACGCCGCTGACCATCGAGATCCGCGGCGCGATCATGTTCTCCGCGTAATCGTCGAGCACCGACATCGGCAGCGTGGCCGACGTCAGGTTCAGCGTGATGATCGGCTGATCGTTCGGATTGTTCTTGCGGAACGACGGCGGCGACGGCATGCCCGCCGGGAGCAGCGGCATGACCGCGGAGATTGCCGTCTGCACGTCGACGGTGGCGCTGTCGATGTCGCGATTGAGATCGAACTGCAGCGTGATGTTGGTGCCGCCCGAGCTGCTGCGCGACACCATCGAGTCCAGACCGGCGATGGTCGTGAACTGCCGCTCGAGCGGACTCGCGACCGACGAGGCCATGGTGCTCGGATCGCCGCCGGGCAGGCTGGCGTTGACGTTCAGCGTCGGGTAGTCGACCTGCGGCAGATCGCTCACCGGCAGCGCGCGATAGGCGACGATGCCGAACAGCGCGATGCCCGCCATCAGCAGGCTGGTGGCGATCGGACGGCGGATGAAGATTTCAGAGAGGTTCACGGCAGCACGCTATTGACCGGTGCGGCCGTTGCGTCCCTGCCCCTGACCTGGCTGACCCTGTCCCGCACCGCGGCCGCCGCGACGGCCGCCGCCGTTCGGATCGGTCGTGACCCGTGCGCCCGGCTCGAGGCGCAGCTGGCCTTCCGTGACGACCACCTCGCCCGGCGTGAGGCCCTTCTGCACGACCATGTCCTGCGCAACGCTCTGGCCCGTGACGACCGCACGCTGCTCCACGGTGGAGTCGGGCTTCACGACGAAGACGTACTGACCGTCCTGGCCCGTCTGCACTGCCTGCGACGGCACGACGATGGCGTTCGGCAGCGTCGTCAGGCGCAGCGAGACGCGGGCGAATTGACCGGGCCAGAGGCGATGGTCGGCGTTGTCGAAGGTGGCCTTCAGCTTGATCGTGTCGGTCGTCATGTCGACGGCGTTGTCGATGAAGGAGAGCGCGCCGGTGGCCGGCTCGGCGCCGGTGTCCTGCGGGGTGGCGGTGACCGCAAGCTTGCCGCCCGTCATGTGATCCTTGATCGTCGAGAGATGGATCGCCGGCACCGCAAAGGTGACATAGACCGGCTGAATGCGGGCGATCGTGATCATCTCGAGCTGATTCGCCGTGACGAGGCTGCCCACCTTCACGCTGAGATTGCCGGTGCGTCCATCGATCGGCGACTTGATGACGCAGTAATCGAGCTGCACGCGCGCGTTGTCCACCGCCGCCTGCTGCGCGAGGAGCTCCGCTTTGGTGCTTTCGACGTTGGCCTTGTCGGCTTTGACGAGCGCCGCGGTGGCGTCGGCCTGCGACTGCGCGAGCTGCGACGCGTCCTTCGACAGGATGCCGCGCTGCGTCAACTGGCTCTGGCGCTCGGCGGTGACCTGCTGATATTCCGCGTTGGCGGCATCGCGATTGAGCTGCGCTTCGGCCTGCGCTTCGAGCGCCTTGTCGCGGCTCAGCGTCGCTTCGGCCTGCGCCAGCGCCGCTTCGAAGGGACGCCGATCGAGCGTGAAGAGCAGCTGGCCCGTCTTCACCAGATCGCCCTCGTGGAACGCGATCTCCTGCAGCTGCCCGGTCACCTGCGAGCGGACCGAAATGGTGGCGTATGCTTCGACGTTGCCGATTGCGGCGATGTCCACGGGGACGTCGCGTTGCGTCACCTTGGCGGTGACCACCGGCGCATCGCCGCCGCCGCCGCGGGATCCCCGTCCACCGCGTCCGCCGCCGTTGGGCGTGGCCGCCGACGTGCCGCCGCAGCCGGCAAGAGCCAGTGCGGCAACGCCGCAGGCGAGCAGAGAAATCAAACGTAAACGGTTCAGCACCAGTCGGCTCCAGCGAATCGTAGGCACGCGGAAAGTGTTGTAACTAGGATACGGGGCGCCACGCACCGCTATTTACGGTGCGATGTCATTTGATGTCTCTTTACAGAATTATTTCTGGAGGGCAGCTCGGCCGCCCGGTAACCGTAAGGAAACCATACAGCCGGGTCCGTTCAACCTATTGTGCCCGCAGGAGAAGCACCGGCACTTTGACGAGATGGCGAACGCGATCGGCGGTGGTGCCGTGGATGACATCGGCGAGGTAGCGATGGCCATGCGTGGACATGGCGATGAGGTCGACCTGCTCCTCGCCTGCGACGCGAATCAGCTCGGTCGCGGGATCGCCCATCGCCAGGCGCGTGTCGGCCGCGAGCCCCTGCGAGGCGAGCTCGCCGGCGACGCGTTCCAGATAGGCGCGGTCGCCCTTCATCTCCTCCGACTCGCGCAGCTTCAGCTGATCGAAGTGGCGCGCCGCCCACCCGTCGGCGACGTGCACGAGCAGCAGCCTCGCCCCGGTGATCCGCGCCAGCTCCGCGACGTGCGCGAGGATCGTGCGGTCGGCCGCCGAGTTCTCCACCGCGACCAGAATGCGTCGATACATGGGTGTGCGGTCCGACGCTGCGCCGCTGCAAACGTTTACGAATCAGTGTAGCAAATCAGCGTCGTGCGAAGGCTTCCGCCGAGCGCTCGCTAGAATCCGACGATCGTCTGATACAGCAGCCATCCGTTCAGGACGGCGATGATCACCGCCACCGACCACGCCAGCACTTTCAGCCAGCCGGGATTCACGAACGCGCCCATCTTGTGGGGATCGCTGGTGAAGATCACGAGCGGAAATACCGCGAACGGCAGCTGCAGACTGAGCACCACCTGACTGAAGATGATCAGCGGACCGGTGCCCCGCTCGCCGTACAGGACGACCACAATGATCGCGGGAATGATGGCCACGATGCGCGTGATCAGCCGGCGGAGCCAGGGACGGATGCGCAGGTTGATGAAGCCTTCCATCACGATCTGTCCCGCGAGCGTGCCGGTGAGCGTGGCGTTCTGGCCGGAGCAGAGCAGGGCGATCGCGAACAGCGCGCTGGCCATCGCCGTGCCGAGCAGCGGCGAGAGCAGCTGATACGCGTCGGCGATATCGGCGACGTCCTGATGCCCGGTGCCGTGGAAAGTGGCGGCGGCCATCACGAGGATCGCGCCGTTGATGAACAGCGCGAACATGAGGGCGACCGCCGAATCGATCGACGCGAAATGAATGGCCTCGCGCCGGCCCTCGGCCGTGTCGCGGTACTTGCGCGTCTGCACGATGGACGAGTGCAGGTACAGGTTGTGCGGCATCACGGTCGCGCCGAGGATGCTGACGGCGATGTACAGCATCTGGTGGTTGCGCAGGATCTCGAGCCGCGGAACGAAGCCGGCCGCCAGCGCCGGGATTGCCGGGTGCGCGAGCGAGAGCTCGACGGCAAACGACGTGGCGATCAGCACGATCAGCGCGACGACCAGCGCTTCCACGTAGCGGAAGCCGCGATGCTGCAGGAAGAGGACGATGAGCACGTCGAGCGCGGTGAGGATCACGCCCCAGATCAGCGGCAGGCCGATCAGCAGATTGAGCGCGATGGCGGCGCCGATCACTTCCGCGAGATCGCACGCGGCGATCGCGATCTCGCACAGCAGCCACAGCACGATCGTCGTCGGCCGCGAGTAGCTGTCGCGGCAGGCCTGCGCGAGGTCGCGTCCGCTGGCGATGCCGAGCCGCGCCGCCAGCGCCTGCAGCAGGATCGCCATCAGATTCGACAGCATGATCACGCTGAGCAGCGTGTAGCCGAACTGCGCGCCGCCGGCGAGGTCGGTGGCCCAGTTCCCCGGATCCATGTAGCCGACGGCGACGAGGTAGCCGGGGCCGGCAAACGCGAACAGCTTGCGCCAGTAGCCGGCGCCGGCGGGAATGGCCACGGAGCCATGGACTTCCGGCAGGCTGACGGCGCTCGAAGGCAGACGCCACCCACGTGTGGGCGTCGACGAGGTTTTTGGCAGCATCGCGTCTTATCTTTGACTACTCAAAAGTTTAACATGAGTCAGGCTGAATCAGATCATGCGTGCACCAGAATATCGGCGCATCTAACGCAGAAAGCGCGGCCCTCGCGGGTAACCCGTTCTCAAGGTGAAGCTGCTTCCCATGTGTGCGACAGGTTCTCGATAAGGTTTTCTAAGGATTTCGAGAGTGGAAGGCCGGCAGTGCCCTGGCGTCGGTCGTGCTGCCTGCTCCAGCCAGACAGCTGGAGGATGGATGGGCGGGCCGAAAAGTCTCCTGATCGAGCAGACGGCGGAGCTGTTGGGCGTGTCGCGGCGGACCGTGTATTACCGCATACGTGACGGTCGCCTGCAGACGATTCGGACGCGGTGCGGATCGCAGCGCGTGCTGACCGAATCGGTGGAGGCGCTGCTCGGTGAATCGAGGATGCGGCGAGCGACCGCGGTTCCTCCGCGTCAGTCGACGTCGTGCCTGCTGAGCACCACCCAGCCGGCATCGCGGTAACGCGTCTTCCACCCATCGCGCGCGAGGATTGATGCCGTCGGCGACGCGACCGGAAGATAGGCGCAGCGGATCGCCCAGCGTGCGAAGAGGTCGTGAAAATCGCTCCGGCCGGTTTCGATTCTGATGTGCTCGAGCACGAAGTCCGCGGAGTACGGATCCTGGCGGCCGTCGACGAACACGCGATGCTCGGGCGCGAACCAGATCAACGCGCCCCCCTCGTCGTAGCGGTTGTACAGATTGCCGGGGCACTGCGCGATGGCTTGCAGCGCGGCCGGCGCAACCGGGTGCCATTTGAGCCGCGGGATCTCTCGTTGATAGGCCCACAGCAGCGTCGCCGCCACCGCGATCGCCGCCGAGCCCACGATTGCGGCGTTGACCATTGGACGTTCGGAGCGTTCGCGATCGCGCGCGCTACCCCGGAGCTGACACGCGGACGTGAGCGCGGGAACGGCCACCATGACGAACGGCCCCATGTTGCGCATCGCGATGATCGCCATCGGCAGCAGAGCAAGGGCGCACGCGTAGATTGTGGCGTCGCCGATGGTGAGGCGTCGCAGCGTGTCGCGGATGAACAGCGGCAAACCGCACAGCGAGACGACGATGATCCAGAAGGGCAGGACCCGAAGATCGGCGATCGGCGTCCGCCGCCATTCGTCGAGCGGATACAGGTGGATCCGCAACATCGACCGCGCCATTTCGATCGGAAACGACGTGCCCATCGGCGTCAGCAACATCGCGATTCCGCATCCGCACACGACCGCGATCATCGTCGGCCACTTGCCGGGCGTGAGGATCGTCTGAACGCCGAGGCCGGCGATGAGCACGCCGAAGCCGAGAAGCACGCCGCCGTGACAGTTCGCCCACACGAGGAAAATGAACGGCAGCGGCCAGTACTTCTCACGCGCGAGGCACGTGACGGTGGCCATCAGGAACAACAGCGAGAACGCAAGCGGCCGCGGCTCCCATTCGAAGCTGGCCGGAATGAGCGCGAGTGCGATCCAGAGCGCCTTTCTGGAGACGGGGCCCTTGGCGAGGCGCCACGTGATCGCCCACGCGCCGGCCAACAGCGCCGACGTGAAGAGCATCACGCCGGCGAGGCCGGCGGCGGCATACGCGCCGTAGAAGATCACCTCCGACAGCCATTCGTGATTCGGCCAGAAAGCGCCGGTGGCGGTGTAGGAATAGGTGTCCCTCAACAGAAACGTACGCGACGCCCACATGTCTTGCCCGGCGCGCAGCTGCCACCACGTGTCGGATTGCATCGGCGAGAGGGCGGTGGCGAGCGCCACCACCAGCACGATCAGCGTCGCGACGAGAGCGTCGTAGGTGCACAGGCGCAGGGGCCACGACGCCGGCCGCTCCGCGTACACGTGGTCTTGGACGTTCATCGTTGTTGCAGCTTCTCGCATGCGTCGTGTCGGGATGATGCGCCAGACGGATCCCGGCACAGTCGACGCAAGCCGCATTCCGCGGGTCCGATCGGCGAAACGTGCCGGTTGAAGGTGGCCGTTATGGAGAATCGTGTTCGGCTGGGGATGGGCGTTACAGAAGTGCGTGTGTCCGGCGAGTTCTGTAAGTCGTCACAGGTGGGCGGCGCGTCGGCTCACAGACCGAGGCGCTGACGCTTGAGATACAGCCCCTTGCGCGAGATGCCGAGCGCGCGGGCCGCGGCGTCCACTTTGCCGCCATGGTCGCGCAGCGCAATCTTGATCATCTCGCACTCGATGCGGTTGAGCGTCGGCATCAGCCGCTCGGTGAGCGACACGGCGATGTGCCGCCCGTCTCCGCTCGACGGAAATATCGGCAGGGCGGCGCGGATCTCGGCGGCGATGTCGCCGGGGCCGACGATCGCATTCGGTTCCGCGAGCGCGACGATGCGGCGCATCTCGTTCTGCAGCTGCCGGATGTTGCCGGGCCACGCATAGACGATCAAGTGCTCCATGGTCTCTTCGGAGACGCGGATGTGGCCCTTGTGGAATTCGAGCGCGGCGCGGCGGACGAATTCGTTGACGAGCGAGGGGATCTCGTCGCGGCGTTTGCGCAGCGGTGGAATCGAGAGGCGAAAGACGTTCAATCGGTAAAAGAGGTCTTCGCGGAAGCGTCCGTCGCGGACGAGATCCTCGAGGTTGGTATTGGTGGCGGCGACGATGCGGACGTTGACGTTGACGGGCTCGGGGTCGCCGAGCGGCGCGATTTCGCCCGACTCGAGGAAGCGGAGGATCTTCGGCTGAAGGTCGAGGCCCATCTCGCCGATTTCGTCCAGGAACAGGGTGCCGTCGCGGGCGGCGCGGATGACGCCGAGATGATCGCGGTCGGCGCCGGTGAAGGCGCCGCGGCGGTGGCCGAACATCTGGCTTTCGAGCAGATCGCGCGGGATGGCCGTGCAGTTCATGGCGACGAACGGCTTGGCGGCGCGGGCGGAGAAGGCGTGCACGGCGCGGGCGAGGATCTCCTTGCCGGTGCCGCTCTCGCCCGTGATGAGGACGCTGACGTTGGTCGAAGCGATGCGGCGCGC
>Ga0207657_10004680_pt1 | contig 14445 bp, 15 predicted proteins | sample KBSC33metaG_FD_184316 | JGI IMG/M metagenome (GOLD analysis project Ga0207657, IMG submission 184316) | Corn rhizosphere microbial communities from Kellogg Biological Station, Michigan, USA - KBS C3-3 metaG (SPAdes) (version 2) | ecosystem: Host-associated > Plants > Roots > Rhizosphere > Soil ... | reverse complement strand
CGCCCACAGCGACAGATGGAGCGGCGTCAACTCGATCCCGAAGCCGGCCATCGAGCCCTGGATGAGGAGGATGGAGCCGATGGCGATGAAGATGTCCTCACCGAAGAACAGGCCCACGTTGTCGGTGGCGGCGGACAGCGCCTTCACCTTCTCGCGCGTGGCTTCGTCGAGATCGCCAAGTTGTTTCTCGGCTGCAGCCTCGGCCATCGGCGCGACCAGCGGCCGCACGGTCTGCGCATGACCCGCGACGGATGTAAGGCCCAGCGCCGCGAAGATCTGCCGGAACGCCATGTAGACGATGAGCAAGCGCCCGGTGGTCGCGCCGCGCATCGAGCTGATCAAAGTCCGCGCCCGCTGCTGCAATCCGTAGCGTTCGAGCACACCGATCACCGGGAGGACGATCCAGATAATCGACACGTAGCGGTTGTCGTTGAACGCCTTGCCGAGCGTCGCGAGCACTTTGACGAACGGCACCCCGGCAAGCAGGCCGGTCGCGATGGCCGCGACGGCAACGACCAGCACCGGATTGAATCGCAGCGCAAAGCCGATGACGACCAGCGCGATCCCGAGCAGCGGAAGATAGGTCATTCGACCGCTCCGTAACCGCCGCCACCCGGTGTCTCGATCACGAAGCGGTCGCCGGATTGCATCTCGGCCGAGGCGGTCGCGGTCAGTTCCTGCATTGAGCCGTCGATGCGCTCGACCCAATTGCGGCCCGCCTTGGCATCGCCGCCGCCCTCGATACCGCGCGGCGGCACCCGTCGGCGGTTGGCGAGGATGTTTGCGCGCATCGGCTGCAGGAACCGCATGTCGCGGATGACTCCGTCGCCGCCGTGGTGCTTGCCGGCTCCGCCCGAGCCGCGCCGGATTTCGAATCGCTCGAGCCGGACGGGATGGCGCGTTTCCAGGATTTCCGGATCGGTCAGTCGGCTGTTGGTCATGTGCGTCTGAACCGCGCTCGTCCCGTCATGATCCGGCCCGGCACCCGATCCGCCGGCGATCGTCTCATAATATTGGTGGCGCTCATTGCCGAACGTGAAATTGTTCATCGTCCCCTGGCTCGGCGCGAGCCTGCCGGTTGCGGCGAACAAGGCGTCGGTAACGACCTGGCTGGTCTCGACATTGCCGGCGACGACCGCAGCGGGATAGCGCGGGGAGAGCATCGATCCTTCGGGAACGATCAGCTCGACCGGACGCAAGCAGCCGTCGTTCATCGGGATCGCGTCGTCGATCAGAGTCCTGAGCACGTAGAGCGAGGCGGCGCGGACGATGGAATAAGGCGCATTGAAATTGTCGGGGAGCTGGTCGCTCGTCCCCGTGAAGTCGAACGTCGCCGAGCGGGCCTCCTTGTCGATGCGAATCGCGACGCGGACGTGGGCACCATTGTCCATCGCGTAATCGAACTCGCCGTCGTCGAGCCGGCCGAGCAACCGTCGAACCGATTCCTCGGCATTGGCGAGAACGTGGTGCATGTAGGCGTCGATCACCTCGGCGCCATAATCGCGTACCGAGTCGACCAGCCCCTCGGCGCCGCGAACGCAGGCGGCGAGCTGGGCTCGAAGGTCGGAGATGTTGCGGTCGATATTGCGTGCCGGGTGCGGCCCCGAGCCGAGCAGCGTCCGAATCTCCGCCTCGCGGAAATGGCCTTCGTCGACCATCAGCACATTGTCGATGAGAACGCCTTCGTCGTCGATGGTTCGGCTGTCGGGCGGCATCGAGCCCGGCGCGATCCCGCCGATATCGGCGTGGTGGCCGCGTGCGGCGACGAACGCGGACGGCTCCGTATCCGCGTCGGAATAGAAGACCGGCATGATGACGGTGATGTCGGGCAGGTGAGTCCCGCCGCGATAGGGGTCGTTCAGCACATAAGCATCCCCGCGCCGGATTCCGCGGCCGTCGCGGCACTCAGCGCGGGTGTCGAGGATGTGGCGGATGCTCTCGCCCATCGAGCCGAGGTGGACCGGAATATGCGGCGCATTGGCGATCAGGGCACCATCCCGATGGAACAGGGCACAGGAGAAATCGAGCCGCTCCTTGATGTTGACGCTGGTCGCCGTCGACTGGAGCGCGATCCCCATCTCCTCGGCGATCGCCATGAACAGATTGTTGAAAATCTCCAGCATCACCGGGTCGGCGTTTGTGCCGATGGCGCGGGCGCGGTTCGCCGGCGCCATGCGCGTCAGGTCGAGCATGCCATCCGAAGCACGGCGAGCGGTCCAGCCCGGCTCGACGACAGTCGTCGAAGTCGCTTCCGTCATGACGGCGGGGCCGGTGAACTCCTCCGTCTTGACCGCCTCGACGGGCGAGCTGGCGAAAGTCGATCCTGACTTGCCGACGCCCTCGACCACCAGCGTATCGACGATCACCTCGCCCTGCTCGTCGACATAGCCGAAGCGGGCGCGGTGGAGGCGCTCGAACTGGCTCCGCATCTGCTCCGGATCGGTGAGCGGCAGTTCCAGCGTTGTGTCGCTACCGGCGTAGCGGAGCCGCGCGCGGTGGTGGAGTTCGATTGCGCCTGGCTCCACGCCCTGGTCGGACAGCGATTGTGCTGCAGCCCGTTCGAGTGACTGAAGCGGCTTCGCCGCAGCCTCGCCGAGCGGCTTGAGCCAGCTTTCCTCCCGGACCACCTTCACGTTGGCGAGACCTATTCCGTAGGCGGACAGCACGCCGGCGAGCGGGTGGATCAGGATTCGCTCCATCCCCAGCGCGTCGGCGACCCGGCAGGCGAGCTGGCCGCCGGCGCCGCCGAAGCAGGCGAGCGTATAGCGGGTAACGTCGTGGCCGCGAGCGATCGAAATCTTGCGGATCGCATTGGCCATATCGTCCACCGCGATTCGGAGGAAGCCTTCGGCAATTTCGTCGAGCGACTTGGTCCCGCCGAGCGCATCGGCAATTTCCTGCAACCGCGCTCGCGAGGCTTGCCGATCGAGCGGCTGGTCGCCCCCCGGCCCGAACACGGCAGGGAAAGCGGCGGGGTCGATCCGGCCCAGGACCAGGTTGCAGTCGGTGACGGTAAGCGGGCCGCCCTGCCGGTAGCAGGCGGGGCCCGGGCTGGCGCCGGCGCTCTCCGGCCCGACCCGGAAGCGCATCCCGTCGAAGCTGCAGATCGAACCGCCGCCGGCGGCGACGGTGTGGATGTGCATCATCGGCGCGCGAATCCGGACGCCTGCGACGACGCTCTCGTCGGCAAGTTCGAACCGGCCGGCGTAGTGGGAGACGTCGGTCGAGGTGCCGCCCATGTCGAAGCCGATCAGCTGCACCGGCTCGCCGCCCAAATGTGGAGCGCTTGCAGCGACCATGCCGACCACTCCGCCTGCCGGCCCTGACAGGATTGCGTCCTTGCCGCGGAACGCGTGGGCGTCGGCGAGGCCGCCGTTCGACTGCATGAACTGGAGGCGTGCCGCAGGCGGCAACCCCGCCGCGACCCGGTCGACGTAGCGGCGCAGGACCGGCGAGAGATAGGCGTCGATCACCGTCGTGTCGCCGCGGCCGACCAGCTTGATCAGCGGCGCGACTTCGTGGCTGACGGAGATTTGTGCGAACCCGAGTTGGCGCGCGAGGTCGGCGAGGCGGCGCTCATGCGCCGCGAAGCGCCAGCCGTGGACGAGCACGATCGCGAGCGCGTCGATCCCGCTCGCTCGGACCTCCTCAAGCGCCGCCCGTGCGTGTCGCTCGTCCAGCGGCCGGACGATCTCGCCATCCGCGCCTAACCGCTCGTCGATCTCGACCACGCGCTCGTAAGGCTGTTCGGGAAGAAGGATGTGGCGGGCGAAGATTTCCGGCCGCGCCTGGTAGCCGATACGCAAGGCGTCGCCAAAGCCGCGTGTGATCGCCAGAGCGACGCGATCGCCCTTGCGCTGGAGAAGCGCATTGGTCGCGACCGTTGTCCCAATGCGTACCGAGGCCACGTCTCCGCCGCCGGCCCGATCGAGGATGCGCCGGATCGCCTCCAGCGCCGCGTCTTCATATTGCTCCGGATTTTCGGACAGCAATTTCTCGACGACGATTTCGCCGCCGGGCGAGCGGGCAATCACGTCGGTGAACGTCCCGCCGCGATCGATGGCAAAGCTCCAGCCGCTCATGCCGCCGCGCATGGGCGGCGGCGGACGGCAAGGTCAAGCTTCAGTCGTTTCGATCTCGCGCTCGGGGTCCTTCACATAAGCGTCGGGGTCCTTGTCGACCGGCTTCACGCCCATCAGGTGCCCGGAAACGAAGGCGAGGAACTGGACGCCGAGCCGGTGCCGCTCCTCGAGCGGTGCGTTGCGGCGGAAGTCGGCGAGCGCCTGCCTTTCCTCCTCGGCCATGTGCTTGCTGTTTTCGAGGTCGGCTTTGCACACGGCGTTGAACCAGGCGTCACCGCCAATCTCGTGATCGTCGGCGGCTTTGGCGGCGTCGCGGATCTTGTTGTGGTCCTCGATCGCATCGCGAGTTTCGTCGGCGGCGCTGTCCGAATCGGACGCGCCGGAACCCTCCTTCAGCAGCCGCGGATAAAAGAATCGCTCCTCGCCCTCGGCATGGGCGTCGAGCAGCCCCTGCAACCGCTTCCAGACGGCGCCGAGCGCCACAGGCTCCCCGCGGTCGATCTCGCGCAGAAAGGCGAACAGCCGCCGCTGCTCGTCATGCTGGTCGAGAATGATTTCGGTAATGTCCATTGTTGCCTCCGTCGTTCCAGATAGACAACGACAGGAGGCGGCCGACGATCCGTTGTGTCGGACAGATGGCGGAGCGGGAGGGATTCGAACCCTCGATACGGTTTTGCCGTATACTCACTTTCCAGGCGAGCGCCTTCGACCACTCGGCCACCGCTCCGCATACCTTGGGAAGGCGGCCCATTTAGGGGTGTGTTGCCAAGCCGGCAAGCTTGCCGCGCCGATGGTCCTGCCCCTATGCCGCTCGCCATGCGCCGGTTCGGGACCCCGCCCTCCGCTGACGACATCGAGGCGATCGCCCGGGCGGCGCTCGGCCGTCTTCCCGAGCCGTTCGCTCGCTCGCTCGGCGACATCGTCCTTCTCGTCCAGGACTTCGCCGACGACGGCACGCTGGCCGCCATGGGGATCGCCAATCCGTTCGACCTCAGCGGCCTTTACGAGGGCATTCCGCTGACCGAGCGAAGCGTCGAGCAATCGGGCACTTTGCCGGAGCGGATCTTTCTCTACCGCCGCCCGATCCTCGACGAATGGGCCGAGCGCGAGGAGACTCTCGAGCACCTTGTCGCCCACGTCCTGATCCATGAGGTCGGCCACCATTTCGGCCTCTCCGACCAAGACATCCACGCGCTCGAGGACAGCGTCGAGTGACGCCGCTGCTGCGCTTCGAGAGAGTCACCTGCCGGCGCGGCGGGCGGCTGCTGTTCGAGGATGTCGACCTCGGAGTCGGACCGGGCGATGCGCTGCAGGTGGTCGGGCCCAACGGCAGCGGCAAATCGAGCCTCATCCGGCTGGCCGCCGGCCTTCTGCGGCCGGAGAGCGGGCGGGTCGAAGCTGCGCGCCTCGCGCTGGCCGATGACACTCTCGCCCTCGATCGCGAGCTTGCGCTCGAACGCGCGCTCAGCTGGTGGGGCGGCGATGTCGCCGGCGCGATTGCGGCGCTCGGGCTCGACGAGCTTGCGAAGGTGCCGGTGGCACTGCTGTCGGCCGGCCAGCGCAAGCGGGCAGTTTTGGCGCGGGTGGCCGCGTCGGGGTCGCCGCTGTGGCTTCTCGACGAGCCGGCCAACGCGCTCGACAGCCACTCGCTCGACCTTCTCGCGGCCGCCATCGACCGGCAGCGGGCGTCGGGCGGCGCGATCCTCGCCGCTTCCCACGCGCCGCTTGCGGGCGAGTGGCGGACTTTGGAGCTCGGCCGGTGATCGCGGGCCTGATTTCCCGCGAAATGAGGCGCGGGTTCGGTGGCCCGGCGTGGCTGCCCGTGGCTTTTTTCCTGCTGGTCGCGACCCTCGTCCCGTTCGCGATCGGACCCGATGCGCGGCTGCTCGGCCGAATCGCCGCCGGCATCCTGTGGATCGCGGCGCTGACCGCGGCGCTGCTTCCGGTCGAGCGGCTGATCGAGCCGGACCGCGCCGACGGAGTGCTCGACCAGCTGTTCGTCCGCGGAGTCGCCGACGAGAGCGTCGCGGCGGCGAAGATCGCCGGTCACTGGCTGGCGTTCGGGCCCTTGCTGCTGGCCAGCGCCGTCGTCGGCGCGCTTCTGCTCCGGCTGCCGCCCGAGCAACTGCCGCGCCTGCTCGCCGCGCTTGCAATCGGAAGCCTTGGCCTTGCTGCGCTTGCAGTCGCGATCGCCGCGCTCACCGCCGGATTGCCGCGCGCGGGCGCTCTTGCCGGCCTTCTCCTGCTTCCGCTTGCGATCCCGCTGCTGATCTTCGGAGCGGCGGCGTCCGGAGACAGGGCGTCGGGTGCGCTCCTGCTCGAGGCCGCCGTCGCCTTGCTGCTGGTTGCCGGCTCGCCGTTCGTTGCTGGATCGGCGATCAGGGCGTCTCGAAGCTAGCGGCTCCACCTCGCGAAAATCGCGGTCGGAAGCAGCAGGCCGCGAGACTCTTCGCGGACGGCCATTTCTCCCAGCTCGACCGTACCGCCAAGATCGGCGAGGGTCTGCTTCACCAGCTCGCCAACGGCGAGCGCCGACATTCGCACCGCATAAGCGGTGAGTACAAGGAAGCGGCTGTCGGGGTCGAGCAGCTTGCGGCAGTCGGCGAGCAGGGATGCGAGATTCTCCTCCAGCCGCCACACTTCGCCCGTCGGGCCGCGCCCGAATTTGGGCGGGTCGAGCAGGATGCCGTCATAGCGGCGGCCGCGCCGAACCTCTCGCGCCGTGAACTTGCCGGCATCATCGACCATCCAGCGGATCGGGCGGTCGGCGAGAGCGGACAGCGCCGCATTCTCCTTCCCCTGCTCGACCGACTTCTTCGACGCGTCGACATGGACCATTCGCGCGCCGGCTTCGCTGAGAAGAAGCGTGCCGACGCCCGTGTAGCCGAACAGGTTGAGGACGTCGGCGTCGTTCGCCAGGCTCCGCATCCAGTCCCATTGCGGCGCCATGTCGGGGAAGAAGCCGAGGTGGCGGAACGGCGTCAGCGACGCGTTGAAGCGCACCGGCCCGCGCGACAGCTCCCATTGGCGGGGCACATCGCGGTGGTGGACCCAACGCCCCCCGCCTTCCTCGTCGGACCCGGGAACGAACGTCGCGTCGGGATCCCAGTCGGCGCGCGCCGGGGCCCACATCGCCTGCGGCTCGGGCCGAGCGACGGTGAAGCGCCCGTAGCGCTCGAGCTTCTGTCCATCGCCGCAGTCGATCAGGCCCCAGTCGTCCCAGGGCTCGGCAACCAGAGTGGCAAGCTCGCCGGTCACCCGGTCCGCTGCCGCTTTCGAACCGCGAGGACGAAGATGAGCAGCGCAATCGCCGCAAACGCGAACCACTGAAGCGCATAGAAGCGGTGACCCGTGGGCGTCACCTGCACGACCGAATCGACCGAGGGCGCCTGGCTCGGCTGCAGCCCAGCCGGAGCTGACGCGGCCACCAGCCGGATTCGCTGTAGCCTGTCGGGAACGATCACTCCGGTGACCGGTCCACCGGGCCAGTTCCAGGCCGCGTTCGGATCCTTGGACCAGCCGATGTCGACCGCCATTCCAGGGCCTTCGGCTCCGGTCGAGCACTGGACGATATGCGCATAGCCGGGCTCGCCCTGGCGGTTCTCGCCGGCAATCGCGCGATGGCCGAGCGGCTTGACGCACATGCCCGTCGCCCAGCGGAACAGCGGGAGGGGGCCCTTGGCCGGCACGGTCGGGAAAGCGATCGGCGGAAGCTTCTGCGCGACCTGATATTGCTCGAGGAGCCCTTCTTTCCAGCGGGCGCGGCTCAGTTGCCAGAAGCCGAGCGCGATCATCGCCGCGACGGCGGCGGTCACGACCAAAGTGGCGAGGATCGGGACTCGCCTCATTTCTCGGCGATTCGCCCTTCGCGCGCCCGGTGAAGATATTCCTGGGTGATCAGCAGCGCCTTTGCCCAGCGCAGGCCGAGGACAGTAAGGGCTACCCCGACCGGAATCCACACGAGGTGCACCCACCAAGTAGGCGAGAACAGTCCGTCGACAACCAAGGCGGCGGCAACGAGCATCGCACCGATAATCAGGATCAGGAAGGCCGCCGGGCCGTCACCGACGTTGAAGCTGGAATAATCGAGCCCGCAGGCGCGGCACCTGTCGGCAAAGCGAACCCAGCCGGTGAAGAGGGTCTTCGACTTGCAGCGCGGGCACAGGCCCGACAGCGCACCGGCTACGGGAGAAATCTCCCGCACTATCCCGCCATCGGCGCGCCCCAGCCGCCCCAGACGTAGATCGAGACGAACAGGAACAGCCACACCACGTCGACAAAGTGCCAGTACCAGGCGGCAGCCTCGAAGCCGAAATGCTGGCGCGGAGTGAACTCGCCTTTCGTCGCACGGACCAGGCAGACGATCAGGAAGATGGTTCCGACGATCACGTGGAAGCCATGGAAGCCGGTCGCCATGAAGAAGGTCGCGCCGTAGATATTGCCTTTGAAGGCGAACGGGGCGTGGATGTACTCATAGGCCTGGACGCCGGTGAAGGTCATGCCGAGCAGAATGGTCAGGAGAAGCCCGAGCTTGAGGCCCTGGCGGTCGCCGTTGATCAACGAATGGTGGGCCCAGGTGACCGTGGTTCCCGAGCACAGCAGGATCAAGGTATTGAGAAGCGGCAATCCGAACGGGTTGAGAACCTCGATGCCCTTCGGCGGCCATTGCCCGCCGACCGCATCGACCGCCGACGGGAACAGGGCCGAGCTGTAGAAGGCCCAGAACCAGGCGAGGAAGAACATCACCTCCGACGCGATGAACAGGATCATCCCGTAGCGCAGGTGAAGCTGAACTACCGGCGTATGATAGCCCTCATGGGATTCGCGGATGGTGTGCGCCCACCAGTTCCACATCGTCACCAGCACCATCGCGAAGCCGGCGAGCATCACCGGGACGCCGTAGGGGTTTTCGTGGAACCACAACACCGCGCCGCCGAACAGCGCGAAGGCCGACATCGCGCCGATCAACGGCCACGCGCTCGGCTCGACCAAATGGTAATCGTGGTTCTTCGTTACCGCCATTACTCGCTTCCCTCGTGACTCTTTGCCGCGGCTCTAGCTGGAGGAGCCGTCCGTTTCCACTGGATAAAATGTGTAGCTCAAGGTGATCTCGTCGATGTCCTTGGTGTCGGGATCTTCGCGCACCTTGGGGTCGACAAAGAAGATCACGGGCATGTCCACGGTCTGCCCGCCTTTGAGCGTCTGCTCGGTGAAGCAGAAGCACTCGATCTTGGAAAAATATTTCCCGACGGAGACTGGGGTGACGTTGAACACCGCCTGGCCGGTGGTTGGACGAGCGACGAGGTTGGTGGCGCGATAATAGATTTTTGTCTGTGCTCCGGGGACGATCCGGACGCGCTCCTGCTCCGGTTCGAATTTCCACGGAAGCGCCGCGTTCGTGTTGGCGTCGAACCGTACGCTGATCTTGCCCTCGGCGACGTCTGCTCCGGGAGCGACCTCGGCGCGCTGGGTCGTGCCGCCGTAGCCGGTGACCTGGCAGAACACTCGGTAGAGCGGCACCGAGGCAAAGGCGAGGCCGAGCATGGCGAGTCCGACGATCGCCATGATGCCCGCGGTGCGGTTGTTGTTGCGAGTGGCCGAACTGCTCATTTGCCGGTGATCTTCGCCAGCGTGATCAGGAACAGAAGGACGACGAATCCGCCCAGGAGCCACGCCATGATCCGGGCGCGCTCGCGCTGGCGGGCGCGGATGATCTCCTGCTCCGGCTTCGGCTCCTCCCCGATCACCTTGGTCATGTCAGCAGCCACCGGTCCGCGACCAGCGCCGCGAACAGAACGAAAAGATAGAGGATCGAGAAAGCGAACAGCCGCTTTTCGGGGCGCATCATCTTGGGCTCGGTCGCCTCGTTCCTGGCGACGGCGACGGCGAAGGCGACGAAGATCAGCCCGAGGACGGCGGTAACGCCTCCGTAGATCCAGCCGGTTAGCCCGAGCGGCCATGGAGCGACCGCCGCCGCGGCCATGATGACGCTGTAGACCATGATCTGGCGGCGGGTTGCGGCGGAACCGGCGACCACCGGCATCATCGGCACGTTGGCGGCGGCGTAATCGGAGCGGACGAACAGCGACAGCGCCCAGAAATGCGGGGGAGTCCACAGGAAGATGATCGCGAACAGGAGCACGGGCAGAAGCTCGATTCGTCCCGTCGCGGCGACCCAGCCGATGAGCGGCGGGAAGGCGCCCGCGGCGCCGCCGATAACGATGTTCTGCGCGGTCCGGCGCTTGAGCCAGACGGTGTAGATGAGGACGTAGAACAGGATCGACGAGGCGAGCAGAACCGCCGCCAGCCAATTGGTCGCAAGCTCCATCAGGATGACCGAGAAGAAGGCGAGGCCCACTCCGAAGTGGAGCGCCGTCTGCCGGTCGAGCCGGCCGGCGGGAAGCGGGCGGTTGGCGGTCCGCTTCATCTTCGAGTCGAGATCGACTTCGTACCACTGGTTGAGCGCACCGGCCGCGCCGGCGCCCAGGGCGATGCACAGGATTGCGGTAAAGCCGATGACGAGCGGCGGCATCACCGGAGCGGCGAGCAGGCCGCATAGCGCGGTGAACACGACAAGGCGCATGACTCCCGGCTTGGTCAGCGCGTAAAGATCGCGCCAGTCGGCGGGCAGCGCGGCTGGTTTCGTCATCTGCATGGTGGGCACGAGACCGGCCTATAAGCAGTTGGTCCGGAGAGGGAAAGCCTCTGCTATGGCAATCCGATGCTGACCCGAATCGCTTTGGCCCTGGCGGCCCTTTCCGCACCCGCGCTGGCCTTGGCGCCGGTTTCCCAGCCGGGGCTAGTCCCGGTCGCGATCGAAACCAGCCTCGGCCGGATCGTCGTCGCCCTCGACCAGGCGCATGCGCCGCTGACGACGGCCAATTTTCTGGCCTATGCCGACGCCCACAAGTTCGACGGCGAGAGCTTCTACCGCGCAATGCCGTACGGCGACGGCGGCCTCGTCCAGGGCGGTATCACCAGCGATGCGCGCAAGCTTAAACCCCCGGTCGCATTCGAGTCATCGGGCCAGACCGGTATCAGGAATGTCGCGGGGTCGATCGCTATGGCGGCGTTCGCGCCCGGCAAGGCGCAGGCGGACTTCTTCATCGAGACGACCGATATTCCCGCCTTCGACGGCCCCAACGGCTTCGCCGCCTTCGGCCATGTTGTCGAAGGCATGGACGTGGTGAAGGCGATCCTGGCCGCGCCGGTCTCGCCGACGAAGGGCGAAGGCCCGATGAAGGGCCAGATGCTCGACCCGCCGGTGAAAATCCTGAAGGTCGAGCGGGTGAAGCAATCGCCCTAATCCGCGCTGTGCACTCGCAGCGCGGGTTCGACCGCGGCAATTCCGACGGCGATGATCGCTCCAGCCGCGTTCGATGCCCGCTTCCGCAGCTATCCGGGTTTCAGGCGGCCTCCTGTCGGCGAATAGCTTTCGCGCGATACATGTCCATATCGGCAGCCTCGAGCAGGTCGGCCCCGCGCGACGTCCGCTCGCTGATGAGCCCGACTCCGATGCTTGCGCCGGGGTGCACGCAGTGGCCGTCGATCACGACCGGCTGACCGATCGAACGCTGCAGCCGGTGGATCGCGGCGCGCGCGCCGTCCTCGACCGCCGCGGAGCTTCGCAGGATGATTGCGAACTCGTCTCCGCCAAGCCGGCCCGCGTCTTCCGGGACAGCCGCGAACCTCCGGATCCGGTCGCTGATCGCGATCAGCAGCCGGTCGCCGGCGGCGTGACCGAGCGTGTCGTTCACCTCCTTGAACTTGTCGAGGTCGATGAGCAGCACTGCGCAAGGGGCGCCTTCGCGGCGGGACCGGGCAAGCTGCGATGCAAGGCGGTCGTTGAAAAGCCGACGGTTGGACAGACCGGTCAGCGGATCTAGGAATGCGGTGTGTTCCAAGGCTCTCCGGGCGCGGCGATCCGTGACCGAGGCTTTGCCGTTTAGCCAGGCAACCGCGGCGAGCAGCACCGAAAAAAGGCCGCTGATCGTCAGGAGCTCCTCGAGCTCGAGTCCCTGGCGCTTGCCGGCTCCGGACGCCGGCTCGGAAACCGAAACCAGATCGAATTCGGCGCCCAGGAGGAGCGATGAAACAAAGGCGAGCAGGACGATGACAAGGAAGGCAATGCGCGAGCCGACAAGCACGTGGGACATTCTGGCCTCTTCGGGAATGGAGGCGCGCAGCTAGGGCCAAAGACTCTCCCAATCGTGAACGAACACTCCACTATGGAGCCGCTCCGGCGCGGCCAAGAAAAAGGCCCGCCCTGCGTAGTGCAGGACGAGCCCAATTTCTCCGTTCGCGAAGCCCCTAATCGATTCTGGGCAGGGTCTCGAACTGGTGGAACGGCGGCGGGCTCGGGAGGGTCCACTCCAAAGTCGTCGCGCCTTCGCCCCAATAATTGCCCGGCGCCTTCGGGCCGTTCAGGAGCGAGTAGATCAGGTTGACGAAGAACACGCCCATCGCCGTGGCGGTGATCATGAAACCGACCGAGGAAACGAAATTCCAGTAAGCGAAGGCCGGCGTGTAGTCGGGGATTCGGCGCGGCATTCCGTCGAGGCCGAGGAAGTGCTGCGGGAAGAAGATGGTGTTCACGCCGATGAACATCAGGAAGAAGTGAACCTTCCCCAGGAACTCGTTGTACATCCGCCCGCTCATCTTGCCGAACCAGTAATAGAAGCCGGCGAACAGCGAGAACACCGCGCCGAGGCTCAGCACGTAGTGGAAATGCGCCACCACGTAATAAGTGTCGGTCATGTAGGTGTCGATTCCGCCGTTGGCGAGGACGACTCCGGTCACTCCGCCGATGGTAAACAGGAAGATGAAACCGATCGCGAACAGCATCGGCGTTTCGAAGGTCAGGCTTCCGCCCCACATGGTCGCGATCCAGCTGAAGATCTTCACGCCTGTCGGAACCGCGATGATCATGGTCGCCGCGGTGAAGTACATTTTCGTGTCGAGGCTCATGCCCGTGACGAACATGTGGTGCGCCCACACGACGAAGCCGACGACCCCGATGGCGACCATTGCATAAGCCATTCCGAGATAGCCGAAGACCGGCTTGCGGCTGAAGGTCGAGACCACCTGGCTGACGATCCCGAAGCCGGGAAGGATCATGATGTAGACTTCGGGGTGGCCGAAGAACCAGAACAGGTGCTGGTAAAGCACCGGATCGCCCCCGCCCGACGCGTCGAAGAAGGTGGTCCCGAAATTGCGGTCGGTGATCAGCATCGTGATCGCTCCGGCCAGGACCGGAAGCGCGAGCAGCAGCAGGAAGGCGGTGACCAGCACCGACCACACGAACAAGGGCATCTTGTGCAGGGTCATGCCCGGAGCGCGCATGTTGAAAATGGTGGTGATGAAGTTGATCGCGCCGAGAATGGAACTCGCGCCGGCTAGGTGGATCGAGAAGATCACCATGTCGACTGCGGGACCTGCCGATCCCGATGTCGATAACGGTGCGTAGAGCGTCCAGCCCGTTCCTGCGCCGAGCCCGCTTCCACCCGAAACGAAGGTCGACCCCAAAAGCAGGAGAAAGGCCGGGACCAGAAGCCAGAAGGAGACATTGTTCATCCGCGGGAACGCCATGTCCGGCGCACCGATCATCAGCGGAACGAACCAGTTTCCAAAGCCGCCCATCATCGCCGGCATCACCATGAAGAACACCATGATCAGCCCGTGGGCGGTGATCAGCGCGTTCCAGTGATGGGTCCATTCGTCGAAATTGGCGGTCCCGGCGCCGAGCGGCCAGGCGCGGTTCAGCACCTGGATCCCGGGCTCCATCAGTTCCCACCGCATGATCCCCGATAGCGATCCGCCGATGATTCCGGCGATGATCGCGAAGATCAGATAAAGGGTGCCGATGTCCTTGTGGTTGGTCGACATGAACCAGCGGACGAAGAAGCCCGGCTTGTGATCGGCATGATGCTCGGCCGTGTGGCCCGCTCCGGGTTGCTCGAGGTGCAGCGCGTCTGCTGGAATGGTGCTCATATGTCCCTCGGGATTACTTGGTCGCGGCGGCGCTGGCGGCCGGCGAAGTTGCGGGAAGGGGCTGGGCCTCGGGCGGGGTTCCTGCCGGTGCGACCGCTGGCGTCGGAGCGATCGCGGCTCCGGCCGGAGCAGCGGCCTTGGTCGCGCCCGGCATGGTTCCACCCTTGGACGCGATCCACTGGGCGAACCGCTCCGGAGTTACCACGTCGATAACGATCGGCATGTAGCCGTGGCGGGCTCCGCAGAGCTCGGAGCATTGGCCGAAATAGACGCCTGGCCGCTCGACCTTGACCCAGGTCTCGTTGAGCTGGCCGGGGTTGGCGTCGATCTTGGTCCAGAAGGACGGCATCGCGAAGCTGTGGATGACGTCGTT
>Ga0207657_10004670_pt1 | contig 14463 bp, 12 predicted proteins | sample KBSC33metaG_FD_184316 | JGI IMG/M metagenome (GOLD analysis project Ga0207657, IMG submission 184316) | Corn rhizosphere microbial communities from Kellogg Biological Station, Michigan, USA - KBS C3-3 metaG (SPAdes) (version 2) | ecosystem: Host-associated > Plants > Roots > Rhizosphere > Soil ... | reverse complement strand
CGCATCGGCGGGCGGCTGTACAACGACCACAAGCGCCGCCGCGTCGTGACGCCGAAGATCGACAACGTGCTGAAGCAGATGCTGACCGGCGTGGTCGACGAGCACGGAGCGACCGGCAACGCGGCCGCGATCCCCGGCTACACCGTGGCCGGCAAGACCGGCACCGCGCAGGTGCCGGGGCCGCACGGGTACACGACCGGTAAATACGTTGCGTCGTTCGTCGGCATGGTTCCGGTCAAGAAGCCGCGGCTCGTCGTGCTCGTCGTCGTGAACGAGCCGACCCGCGGGATCTTCGGCGGCACGGTCGCGGCGCCGGCGTTTGCGGAGATCGCGAAGTTCGACCTGCAGTACCTCGGCGTCGCGCCGGACCATCGCGTCGCTCCGGCGCGCTAGCGGAAGCTAGGGTCCCGACGATGGATCTGAGCGTTTTCGGGGTCGAGGTCACCGACCTGGCCTACGACGCGCGCGCCGTCACGCCTGGAGCGGTCTTCTTCTGCATTCCCGGCAAGACCGCGGACGGCCACGCGTTCGCGACGGAGGCGGTCGACCGCGGTGCCGTCGCGCTCGTCGTCGAGCGCCGTCTAGCCGGTCTCGACGTGCCGCAATTGATCGTGCCGAGTGTGCGGGAGGCGATGGGGCCGACGGCAGCAGAGTTCTTCGGCCGGCCGTCCGACACGCTCGAGATCGCCGCGGTGACCGGGACGAACGGGAAGACGACGACCGCGTTCCTCATCCAGGCGATTCTCGAAGCGGCGGGACGCCGGCCCGCGTTGCTCACCAACATCCGCCGCGTCGTCGGCGGCGAGGAGCGGCCGACGGGGCTCAACACACCAGAGGCGATCGACCTCCAGCGCCTGTTCCGCGAGATGCTCGACGCAGGCGATCGTTCGTGCGCGATGGAGGCGACGTCGATCGGCGGCGCGCAAGGCCGTCTCGCGGGAACGCGCTTCCGCGTGCTCGTCTTCACGAACCTCACGCAGGACCATCTCGACTTCCACGGGACGATGGACGCGTACTTCGCTGCGAAGCGCGCGCTGTTCGACCAGGCAGACGCTGCGGTCGTGAATGCCGACGACGAGTGGGGGCGGCGCCTGGCGGCCGAGTTGCCCGGCGCGATCACCTTCTCCGGCGACGACGACCTCGGCGCTCAGCTGCGGCTGCGCGGCCGCTTCAATCGCGAGAACGCGGCAGGTGCAGTCGCGGCTGCGCGTGTGCTCGGCATCGACGCCGCTGCGATCAGGCAGGGCCTCGAGTCTGTTCACGGCGTGCCCGGCCGCTTCGAGTCCGTCGATGCGGGGCAGCCGTTCCACGTCATCGTCGACTATGCCCACACGCCGGACTCGCTCGACAACGTGCTCCGGGCCGCGCGCGAGCTCGGCCCAGGGCGGCTGACCGTCGTCTTCGGTGCCGGAGGTGATCGCGACCGTGAGAAGCGGCCTCTGATGGGCCGCGTCGCCGCCACGTCCGCGGACCGCGCGATCGTCACCACCGACAACCCGCGGAGCGAAGACCCGCAGGCGATCGCCGAGGAGGTCGCGGCCGGCGAGCTCGAGATCATCCTCGACCGTCGCGCTGCGATCGAGCAGGCGCTCACCGACGCGGGTGAGGGAGACGTCGTCGTGATCGCCGGCAAGGGCGCCGACACCGACATGGAAGTCGCAGGCCGGTTCGTCCCGTTCGACGACCGTGCCGTCGCGCGCGAGGTGCTCACCCAATGATCCCCCTCGAGCTCGCTGTGATCGAGCCACTCGGGCGCCTGTTCGCGCGACCGTGGGCGGATGCAGTCACCGGTCTGCAGATCGACTCGCGCCGCATCGCGGAGGGTGACCTGTTCGTGGCGGTCGGCGGGGGTGCCGACTTCGTCGAGCACGCGCTCGCCCGCGGCGCAGCAGCCGCGCTCGTGCCTGACGACGCACACGCGGCGCTCGCCACGGTGGCAGGGGCAGTCCGCGACCGGTCGAACGCGCGGATCGTCGCGATCACCGGCTCGACCGGAAAGACCTCGACCAAGGACATTCTCTATGCGATCTGTGCGCCGCAGGCGAAGACGATCGCGAACGAAGGCAACTACAACAACGAGCTCGGCGTGCCGCTCACGCTCGCACGCCTCGAACCGGATACCGAGATCTGCATCACCGAGCTCGGCATGCGAGGGCTCGGGCAGATCGCGTACCTCGCGTCGTTCACGAAGCCTGACATCGGCGTGATCACGAACGTGGGTCCGGTGCACCTCGAGCTCGTCGAGACGATCGAGAACGTCGCGAAGGCGAAGTCCGAGCTGCTCGCAGCGCTGCCGGCGGGCGGCGTCGCCGTGATCCCCGACGAGCCGTTGCTCGACCCGCACCTCGACCGAGCGGACATCACGGTTGAGCGCGTCGACCCTGACACGCCGCTGCCGTTCGCGACGAGCTACTCGGCACGGCACCAGCTCGCCAACACGCGGTTCGCGGTTGCCGCGGCGCGGCATCTCGGCGTTGCGCTGCCGGACCACGAGCTGCACGTCGAGTTCTCGAAGCTGCGTGAGGAAGAACGCGAGCTCCCCGGTGGCGGACTGCTCCTGAACGACTGTTACAACGCGAACCCCGTCTCGATGCGGGCGGCGCTCGAGCATCTGACCGAGCGTGCCAACGGCCGCCGGCGTGTTGCAGTGCTCGGGGAGATGGCGGAGCTCGGCGACGGCGCGCCTGCATACCACGAGGAGATCGGCGCCCTGGTGCGCGAGCTCGGGATCGAGCACGTGATCGCCGTCGGCGGGCTCGCACGGGCGTACGGCGGGGAGTGGGTCGCCGACGCCGAGGGCGCGGCGGAGCGCCTGCGGGCCGCGCTGCATCCCGGCGACATCGTGCTGGTCAAGGGCTCGCGATCGGTGGGACTCGAGGTCGTCGCGGAGAACCTAGAGCGCTGATGGCACGCGTTCTCGTCGCAGCGGTTGTCGCCATGATCATCGCGATCCTCAGCGGCCCGACGTTTATCGCGTTCCTGCGCAAGAACGAGTTCGGGCAGCACATCCGCGAGGAGGGGCCGCAGACGCACCTCGCGAAGCAGGGCACTCCGACGATGGGCGGCCTGCTGATCCTGCTCGCGGCTGCGATCGCGTTCCTGCCGCTATCGGACTACACGCTCCCGGCGCTCACGGTGTTCGGCACGGCCGTCGCGTGCGGCGGGGTCGGGTTCCTCGACGACTTCATCAAGCTGCGCCACAAGCGCTCGCTCGGCTTGCGCGGGCGCTGGAAGATGCTGATGCTGCTCGGGATCACCGCCGCGGTCGGATTCGCCGCCCACCATCAGCATCTCTCGCACCACGTCTATGTCCCGGTCGCGGACTTCTCGATCCCGCTGGGGCCGGCGTGGTACGGGTTGCTGTTCTTCATCATTGCCGGCGCCGTGAACGGCGTGAACCTGACCGACGGCGTCGACGGGCTCGCCGCCGGGACGTCGATCATCGCGCTCGCGACGTTGACGGCGATGGCGGTCACGATCTTCATCCGGTCAGGGCATCCGCGGATCCAGAACCGCCTCGATGTCGCGTTCATCGGGGCGGCGCTGATCGGCGCGGCGATCGGCTTCCTCTGGTTCAACGCCCATCCGGCCGAGGTGTTCATGGGCGACACCGGTGCGTTCGCGCTGGGGGGTGCGATTGCCGCGATGGCGATCATGATGAAGGTCGAGCTGCTGTTGCTCCTCGTCGGCGGGATCTTCGCGACCACGTCGCTCTCGGTGATCCTGCAGGTCGCGAGCTTCAAGTACTGGGGCAGGCGCATCTTCCTGATGGCGCCGCTGCAGCATCACTTCGAGATGAAGGCGTGGTCCGAGACGAAGATCATGGTGCGCTTCTGGATCGTCACCGCGATCCTCTGCGCGGCCGGCTTCGCGCTCTTCTACAAGTACTTCTTGCAGTTCCGCGGCGTATGAAGCTGCTCATGTACGGCGCGGAACGCTCGGGGCGCGCCGTCGCCGCGCGGTCGGACGACGTCGTCCTCGTCGATCGCTCGCTGGGCAACGAAAACGACCTCTCGCTGCTCGACGGCGTCGACGTGCTCGTCAAATCGCCCGGAGTGCCGGGCGACCGCCCGCTGGTCGCCGCGGCGCGCGAGCGCGGGATCCCGGTGTGGTCCGAGGTCGAGCTCGGCTACCGGTGGCTCGCTCCCACGGGGACGAAGTTCGTCGGCGTCACCGGCACGAATGGGAAATCGACGACGACCGCGCTCCTGGGCGCGGTGTTCGAAGCGGCCGGCCGCGACGTCGCGGTCGCGGGGAACATCGGGGTCGCGCTGACGTCCGTCGAGCACGCCGACTGGGTCGTCTGCGAGCTGTCCTCGTTCCAGCTCGAGGACGTGCACGAGCTTGCGTGCGACGTCGCGGTGCTCCTCAACCTCGAGCCCGACCACCTCGACCGGTACGCGAGCTTCGACGAGTACCGCGACGCCAAGCTACGGATCTTCGAACGTGCGCGGGCGAAGATCGTGCCGCGCGGCCTCGGGCTCGAGGGCATCGAGTTCTCGGCCGACGATCCTCTGCCGGCCGAGCCGCTGATCCGGGGCGCACACAACCGCGAGAACGCCGCGGCCGCGACGGCCGCCGCGCGCGCGGCCGGGATCAGCGACGACGCGATCGCCGAGGCGCTACAGACGTTCCCGGGGATCCCGCACAGACTCGAGCTCGTCGCGGAGCGCGACGGTGTTCGCTATGTCAACGACAGCAAGGCGACGAACGTCGCCGCTGCGCTGCGCGGCCTCGCCGCGTATGCCGACGAGCCTGTCCACCTGATCCTCGGCGGCTCGCCGAAGGGCGAGGACTTCGCGCCGCTCGCGGCAGCGATCGGACCGAACGTTCGCTCGATCCACCTGATCGGGGCGGAGGGCCCGCGGATCGGCGCGGTCGTCGCCGGGGACGTCGACGGGACGCTCGAAACAGCGGTCGCGCATGCCGAGCAGCTCGCCCAGCGCGGCGACGTGATCCTGCTCAGTCCCGCCTGCGCGAGCTACGACCAGTTCGCGAACTTCGAGGAGCGCGGCGAGGCGTTTCGCGCGCTAGCGCGGCGCGAGCCGTGACCAGACGTTCTCGACGATGCGCTGCGTCGCCGGCCACAGGAGCATCTGGCCGCCGAAGTCGAGCGCGCCTGCACTGAAGACCTTCGCGCCGCTCCAGTGCTCGTAGTAGGTCATCTCGGCCGTGCGCCCGGGCCCGAACAGGTCGGGGATGGTGGCGAGCACTTGTGTCGTGTCCGGTGATGCGGGCGAGCGGGCGTCGATCTCGATGCCGTAGAGCCCGAACGTCCCGCCGTTCGTGAGGCCGGTGCCGTCGAAGGCCCAAGGCGCGACGTCTGCGCCCACGACCGTGAAGGGCGCGCGGCGCTGGCCGCGGTCCGATGCGACGTACTGGTTGCCGAGCAGCGCCGACTCCGGGCGGCCGAGGTCGCGCCATTCGTCGACGAGCGTCTGGCGCTCGTCCTCTCGCGTGATCTTGCGAAAGAAGTTGTTCGCTGAAAGGAACATCAGATTGCCGCCCTTGTCGCGAAAGGCCTCGACGAGATCGAATACGCGTCCCGTCACGTACTCGGTGTGGCCGGGGAAGACGATCAGGTCGTACGCGGCACGGAGATCGGCCGGCGTCGCGAACAGCTCGAGATCCTCGTCGCTCATGACGTCGGCGCGCTTCCCCGTCTGAGCGAGCCAGTGCTGGAAGGCGAGGTCGTAACTGCGGTAGCGATAAGGAACGCCGTAGGTCGAGTGGGGTCGTGTGAGATCGACCTGATTGGTGCGCCAGTGCGCGTACCACGTGTCGCCCCAGCCGTCGCCGTCCGCGTCGTAGAAGTTGTAGGCGGCCCACGTGCTCGTCGGCATGACGACGGCGACGCGCGCTTGCGGCGACGTCGGTCGCACGATCAGCGGCGCAAAGCCGCCCCTCCCATCGTCGCCGGTGATCTGGGCGGCGTAGACGCCGCTCGCCCAGTCGCCTCCCACCGGCACGGTGATCGCGGCGGGCGCGTCGGCGTTGTGCGACCAATCGACCTCGATCGGCGCGCCGATCGGAATGCCCTTGATCTCGTTGTTCGCGTACGTCGGCTCCGTCTCGGGCCCGCTGCGCAGGATCTGCACCGCCAGCGTGCTCGCATCCGTGCGGACGACGAGCGTCGCCTCGGTCCCCGGCGCGGTGCTTCGCTCCGCGAACGCCGCGTCGATGCCGAGGAGCCGCACGACCGCCTGCTTCGTCTCGAGCTTGCCGTCGAGCGAGCGCGCCGAGATGCGCGCGATGTACGTGCGCGGCGCGAGCGTCGGCGCCGGCGTCCAGTCGAGTGTGTGGTGGCCTGCGGCAAACACCTTGCGGGACGTGCGCAGCGTGCCGACTGCGCCTTTCGTCGGCTGCTCCGACGCCGCGCCTTGGCCTGTCTGCAGGATCGCGAGCGTCACCGTCGCGCGCCGTGCGAGCGTGAAGGAGATCCGCGCGGTGCGATCCTTGCTGCCCACCGTGGCGAGCAGCGGCCGGTCGCCGGCGAAGGGGCGGCCCTCGTTCGCGACCCGCAGGTTCCCGAGGAGCGAGGTCGCGGCGCCGCGCGCGAACGCGCGCGTTCCGCGCGCGAGGATGAGCAGGCCGCCCGCGCCTGCGAAGCCGAGAAGCCCGCGACGCGAGCCGTGCCAGTGACCCCTGCGGTGCGTCACCGGGCCAGAGCCTACCCGATTTCTGTAAGGTCCCCCTTACATGCGGCTGTTCCGGCACTGCGACACGGTTGAAGAGCTCCTCGAGCGCCGGCGACTCCGCCGTCGGGCGGCCTGGACGGTGGTCGCGGCGCTGGCGATCGGCGCCCTCGGGTGGAAGGCGATCACCTCGCCCGACGGCGTCGTCGACCCGACCGCGCCCGGCGCACACCTGGCCCACGGCGCCGTCGTGACGAACACCGCGCTGCTCGTCTTCAGGGAGGGCCTCGAGGCGGTGCTCGTGCTCGCTGCGTTCACTGCGAGCTTCGTCGGCGCCAACCGCCGCCTGCGACGGCCTGTCGCTGCCGGCGCAGCGATCGCGCTGCTGGCGTCGGTCGCGACGTGGTTCATCGCCATCGAGGTGATCGGTGCGCTCGGCGGGGGTGGCCTCGATGTCCAGGCCGCGACTGGGCTGCTCGCCGTCGCCGTCCTGCTCGTCGTCATGAACTGGTTCTTCCACAAGGTGTACTGGACCGGGTGGATCGCCGCGCACAACCGTCGTCGGCGCGCGTTGCTCGGCACCGGCGGCTTGAGCGCGCTGACAGGGCTCGCGATCCTCGGCTTCACCTCGGTGTACCGCGAAGGCTTCGAGGTCGTTCTCTTCCTGCAGAACCTTCGGCTCCAGGCCGGCTCGGGCACCGTGCTCGAGGGCGTCTCGATCGGCTTCGGCCTCACGATGCTGGTCGGGATCGCAACGTTCGCGTTCCAGCACCGGCTGCCGTACCGGCGCATGCTCGTCGCGACGGGCGTGCTCCTAGGCTTCGTGCTGCTGGTGATGGTCGGTGAGACGATCCAGGAGCTGCAGCTCGCCGGCTGGCTGCCGACGACGTCGATCGGCATGAGCTTCCCAGGCTTCGTGAACCTCTGGTTCGCGACGTTCCCGACGGTCGAAGGCCTCGTCGCGCAGGTGATCGCAGCCGCCCTCGTGATCGGCTCGTATTTTCTCGCCGAGCACGTGCGAGTCCGTGCGCCCCGGGCGCGTGCCGCACAGGCTGCGGCCGCCCCCGAAACCCTCTAGCTCGGGTCCAAGGAGTCGGGTCCGCGCCGGAGAAAGCGTCCGGAATGCAGCGGCGCGAGCTCGATTCCCGCCTTCTCATCATGGTCACCCTGGCGCTCGTTGCGTTCGGCCTCGTGATGGTCTACAGCGCGACCTCCGCGGCCGCCGCCATCGGCGGCAACGACCCGATCTACTACCTCAAGCGTCAGGCGATCTACGCAGCAGCCGGGATCGTGCTGATGATCCTCGCGCAGCGTTGGGACTACCGCCGGCTTCGTGCGCTTTCGCCCCTGCTCGTGATGATCTCGCTGGGATCGCTGGTCGCGGTGCTCGCGATCGGGCCGCCGATCAACGGCGCGCGCCGGTGGGTCTCGCTCGGCCCGGCCGCGTTCCAGCCGTCGGAGCTCGCGAAGCTCACGCTCGCGATCTGGGCGGCCTCGTACTACGCGAAGCGCAAGCCGCCGCGCACGTTGCGTGAGCTGTGGCGGCCGGCCGGCGCGCTCGCGTCGGTCTTCGCGCTGCTGCTCGTCCTCGAGCCGGACCTCGGGACGACGATCGCGCTCGGGATCATGCTCGTCGGCGTGCTCGTTGTCTGCGGCACGCCTGCGCGTGTGCTCGCGACCGCGATCACGTTCGCAGCGACCGCGGGCATCGGCGTCATCTGGATGAAGCCGTACAGCCGAGCGAGATTCTTCGCGTTCCTCCACCCGGCTCGCGACGCCGCGGGCACCGGCTACCAGATCCTGCAGGCGGAGATCGGGATGGGGTCGGGGCACATCTTCGGCGTCGGGCTCGGCCGAGGCGTGCAGAAGATCTTCTATCTACCCGAAGCGCACACGGACATGATGCTCGCCAATATCGGCGAGGAGCTCGGGCTCATCGGCGTCGCCGCCGTGATCAGCGCGTACGCGTTGTTCGCATACGCCGGCCTCGACATCGCTGTGCGCTGCCGCGATCCGTTCGGCAAACGGCTCGCCGCGGGGCTGACCGTGCTCGTCTGCGGGCAGGCCGCCGTGAACATCCTGGCCGTGATGGGAGCCGCGCCGCTGACCGGAATCCCGCTGCCGTTCCTCTCGTACGGCGGCTCCAGCCTCGTTGTCCTGCTCGCCGGTGTCGGGATTCTCCTTAACATCGCTCAGCGTGGCGGTGCAGCGGCAGCTTCGGTGCCTGATCGCAGCCGGGGGGACGGCAGGACACGTCCTGCCCGCGCTCGCGGTCGCCGACGCACTGACGAGCCGCGGCGTACACGTGACGTTCGCCGGGTCGCCGGATCGCGTCGAAGCGCGTCTGGTTCCTGAGGCCGGTTACGAGCTCGACACATTTCGCATCACCGGGCTGCCGCGACGGCCGACGCTCGAGCTGGCCCGGGCGCTGATGCTCGCCGGGTCGGCGCCGCGCGCCTGCCGTCGCATCCTGCGGAATCGGCGGCCCGATGTCGTGCTCGGCGCCGGCGGGTTCGTCGCCGGCCCGATGGTGTTCGCCGCGTCGACGATGCGCATCCCGTCGGCGCTCACAGAGGCAGATGCACACCTCGGTCTTGCGAACCAGCTCGCCGCGCCGTTCGCGAAGCGGCTTCTGCTCGCGTATCCGCTCGAGACGCGGTGGCGGCGGAAGTCGCGCGTTGTCGGCCGGCCGATCCCGCGCGCCAAGCCGGTGACGCAGTTGGAGGCACGTGAGATCTTCGAGCTGCCCCCGGAAGGACCGGTGCTCGGCGTGTTCGGCGCGCTGGCCGGCGCGAAGGCGCTGAACGAGCTCGTCGTGGACACGTGGGCCGCGAGCGGGCCGGCGATCCTGCACCAGACCGGTCGCCGCGACTACGAGCTCGTGAAGCGGCGCATCAGCCGGGCCGACTACCGCGTGATCGCCGAGACAGACCGGTTCGGCGCGGCGATCACCGCATGCGACCTCGTGCTCGCGCGCTCAGGCTCTGCGGTGTGGGAGATCGCAGCTGCGGGCCGCGCGGCGATCCTCGTCCCGTATCCGTTCGCAACCGGCGATCACCAGGCATTGAACGCGCAGCACTTCGTGCAGGCCGGCGGCGCGATTCTCGTCCGGGAGCTCGAGCTCGATCGCGTGCCCGACCTCGTGCGCTCGCTGCTCGACGACTCGCCGCGCCTCGAGAAAATGGGCGAGGCGATGTTGCGTGCGGCGATGCCCGGTGCTGCCGGCGAGATCGCCGACGAGCTGATCGCGCTCGCGCGATGACCGGTCGCCGGCTGTGGTTCGTGGGGATCGGCGGCGCAGGTCTTTCCGCATACGCGCAGCTCGCGCGGGCGTGGGGGGCCGAAGTCGGCGGCTGGGATCGCGTCCGCACGCCCTACCTCGAGCCGCTCGCCGACGCCCAGGTCGAGATCTCGCCTGAGCCCCACGTTCCCGACGGCTGGGAGGCGGTCGTCTCGTCCGCGTACCCCGACGTTCCGGGAATGCGGCGCAGGGAGTTCCTCCGCGAGCTCGTTGCCGCGCGCCCGTCGATCGCAGTCGCCGGCTCGCACGGGAAAGGGACGACCGCCGCCTTGATCGCGTTCGCGTTACGAGAAACCGGCCGCGATCCCGCCTGGCTGATCGGCGCGCCTGTGCCGCAGCTCGGATCGAACGCCGGCTTCGGCAGTGGGTACCTCGTGGTCGAAGCCGACGAGTCGGACCGCACGGCGTTCGCGCTCGACCCCGAGATCGCCGTCGTCACGAACGTCGAGCTCGACCACCACGCGGAGTTCGCCTCGGCGGCGGAGCTCGAGCAGGCGTTCGAGAGCTGGCTCGCGGGTGTCGCGCACGTCGTGCGAGACGCGCCTCCCTTCGACGGCGAGCTCGCGCTTCCGGGCGCGCACAACCGGTTGAATGCCGGTGCCGCGTTGGCGGCGCTCGAGCTCGCAGGCGTGCCGCGAAGCGACGCTGCGCCGGTTCTCGCCCGGTTCACCGGCACCGGCCGCCGGTTCGAGGTCCACGAGACCGGTTCACGCACCGTCGTCGACGACTACGGCCACCATCCGAGCGAGGTCGCGGCTGCGATCGCCGCCGCGCGCGAGCGCTTCCCCGGCCGGCGTGTACGGGTGCTGTTCCAACCGCACCTCTACTCACGGACGCGCTATCTCGCGACGGAGTTCGCCGCCGCGCTCGCCGGTGCCGACGACGTCACCGTCACCGACATCTATCCGGCCCGCGAGGCGCCCGTGCCCGGTGTGACCGGCAAGCTCATCGTCGACGCGTTGTCCGATTGCGGAGTGCTCGCGGGTTGGACGCCGACGGTCGAACAGGGCGTCGCGCGGCTCGACCGCCGCGGTCGGGCCGATGACGTACTGCTCGTCCTGGGCGCGGGGGACATCGATCGAGCCGTAGGGACGTTGACCGCGTGATCGAGGAGAACCTCGCGCTCGCACGCCACACGACGATCGGCACGGGTGGCGCGGCGCGCTGGTTCGCGCGCCCCGAGACGGTCGATGCTCTGCAGGAGGCGTTGCGCTGGGCCCGCGACAGCAACGTTGCAACCGAGGTGGTCGGGCTCGGCTCGAACGTCCTGGTGCACGACGCCGGCGTCGACGCGCTCGTGATCAGGCTCGCGGGTGAGCTCGTGGCCGCCGAGGTGGACGGAACAGAGCTCGTGGCCGGCGGTGGCGCGCCCAATGCGGTCTGCCTCCACCGTGCGCGCGCCGCGGGGCTCGGGGGGTTCGAGTTCGCGTCGGCCATTCCCGGCACCGCCGGCGGCGGCGTGCGGATGAACGCCGGCGCGTACGGCCGCGAGTGGCGCGACGTGCTGGTCGACGCGCTCGTGGTCGACGCCGACGGCAGCCGCACGGTGCCGGTGTCCGAGCTCGGCCTTTCGTACCGCCGCTCGGCGCTCCGGCCGGGTCAGGTCGTGGCGCGTGTCCGCTTCCGCCTCGAGCCGAGCACGCCCGAGGCGGTCAAGGACACGGTCAGTGAGCTGCTCGCACGGCGCAAGGCGACCCAGCCGACGAACAAGCGGACCTTCGGGAGCGTCTTCAAGAACCCGAGCGCAGAGCTTGGCGCCGGCCGCGCGATCGAGGAGTGCGGCCTCAAGGGCCATCAGATCGGCGGCGCGCTGGTCTCTCCACGCCACGCGAACTTCATCGAGAACGCGGGTGGAGCGACGTCTGCCGACTGCATCGCCTTGATGACGGAGGCACGCCGGCGCGTGTACGAGCGCTTCGAGGTCGAGCTCGAGCACGAAGTGCAATTCCTCGGCCCGCTCGAGCTGCCGCCGCTGTAGGGGATGGCTCCGCCACGGCGAAGTGGACGCCGTGGCCGCCCGCCGTAGGACGACCGCTGACCTCGCGCCGGTCTCGGTGCGCGGCAGCTTGCCTGACGTTCGGCAGTTGACCCCGTCGATGCGTTCGCTCGTCATCGGGATCGCGCTTGCGCTCCTCGCCGTCGGGGCGTACTTCGGCGCGCGCAACACCTCGGTCTTCGCGGTGCAGACGCTCGACGTGCGCGGCGGGAACGCCGAGGTCCGCCAGCAGGTTCGTGACGCTCTCGCCGGCGAGCTTGGGACGAGTCTCCTCCGAGTGAGCAGCGGGGTCGTGGCAGCAGACGTCGACCCGATCCCCGGCGTGCGCAGCTTCACCGTCGACCGCGCCTTCCCGCACACGCTTCGCGTGACTGTGAAACGCGAAGTGCCCGTGCTCGTCGTTCGGCAGGTGCCCGGCCCCGCGGCGTTCCTCGTCGGCGCGAGCGGCCGCGTGATCCGCACGCTCCCGCACTCCCGTCTGTCCCACTTGCCGCGCCTGTGGGTCACGAAGGCAGTCGACGTGCAGCTCGGCAGCGCACTGCCGCCGCACCTTGCCGCGGCCGCGAACGCGCTGGCGCCGCTTCAAAGTGCCGCCCTCCCGGGTGGAGTCTCGACGGTCCGAGTGGGGAAGGACGAGCTCACGCTGACGCTCGGGGGCGGCCTCGAGGTTCTTCTGGGTGACACCGGTGACCTGCGCCTGAAGCTCGCAATCGCGCGTCGCATCCTTCGTCAAACCGGCGCGGCGCTCGAGGGAACGGGGTACCTCGACGTGAGTGTTCCCCTGCGTCCCGTGCTCTCGACAACACCTCAAGTCGCAGGTTGAGCTTGAGGGTTAACGTGCTGGAGGTCGAGCGTTTCGTGTTGACAGTGCAGGAAACCGGCCGTACTCTGCCGAAGGAAGGAGGCGCTCGACAGCCCCACCCTGCACTCGAGCTTGAGGTCGAGCCACATTGACATGAGAGATCGTTCTGGCAACTACCTGGCTGTGATCAAGGTCGTCGGCGTCGGCGGCGGCGGCACGAACGCCGTCAACCGCATGGTCGACGCAGGCCTGACCGGCGTCGAGTTCGTCGCGGTGAACACCGACGCGCAGGCGCTCCTCGGGTGCGACGCCGACGTGAAGATTCACATCGGCGCGAAGGCGACTCGCGGGCTCGGCGCAGGTGCCGACCCGAACGTCGGCCGCGAAGCTGCGACCGAGTCGCGCGACGAATTGAAAGAGGCGCTGAAGGGCGCAGACATGATCTTCGTCACTGCCGGCGAGGGTGGGGGCACCGGCACGGGCGGCGCGCCGATCGTCGCCGAGATCGCGCGCGAGCTCGAAGCTCTTACCGTCGGCGTCGTCACGCGCCCATTCGCGTTCGAAGGACGGCGTCGTGCACAGCAGGCCGAGGTGGGGATCAACGAGCTCTCCGACAAGGTCGACACCTTGATCGTGATCGAGAACGACCGCCTCCTTCAGGTCGTCGAGAAGAAGACGCCGCTCGCGGATGCGTTCAAGCTGGCAGACGACATCCTGCGCCAGGGCGTCCAGGGCATCACGGACCTGATCACAGTGCCCGGCATCGTCAATCTCGACTTCGCCGACGTGCGGACGATCATGCGTGACGCCGGCTCCGCCCTGATGGGAATCGGGACCGGCACCGGCGAGAATCGCTCGTCGGAGGCGGCCCGGACCGCGGTCAGCTCACCGCTGCTCGAGTCGTCGATCGAGGGCGCCACCGGCATCCTCCTCAACATCAGCGGCCCTGCCGATCTGGGCCTCTTCGAGGTGAACGAGGCGGCCGAGGTGGTCACGGGTGCAGCCGACCAGAACGCGAACGTCATCTTCGGCGCGGTCATCAACGACCAGCTGAAGGACGAGGTGCGCGTGACGGTGATCGCAACCGGTTTCGGCGCCCAGCGGCGGCGCCGGGCGCGAACGGCAGTAGGGGAGTCGTCGCCGCTCGGGACGCGCCAGCCCGATTTCGATACGGGCGATTCGCTCGACGTTCCGTCGTTCCTCCGGGACGAGTAGCGCACAGGTTTACGCCGGGCAGAAAGCGGCAACCAGGGGGTGCCCTCTCGGGACTAGGAGTGCAGTCCCACACGACCCGGTCCGAAGCCTCGCCGGTCAGCCGGTGGGGCTTCTGCCGTTTCTGAAGCCCGACGCGCTGCCAGACGGTTAGCATCGCGCGCGGGATGCAGACGCTCCGCCGGACGCCCCTCCACGACCGTCACGTCGCACTCGGTGCGCGGATGGTCCCGTTCGCCGGCTGGGAAATGCCGGTGCAGTACGAGGGCGTGATCCCGGAGCACAAGTCCGTACGGAGTGACGCAGGTGTGTTCGACGTGTCGCACATGGGCGAGCTCGAGGTCGAAGGCCCGACGGCGCGCGACCTGCTGCAGGCGACGCTCTCGAACGACGTCGACAAGCTCGAGCCCGGCCACGCGCAGTACACGCTGGTCACCAACGAGAGCGGAGGCATCGTCGACGACGTCATCCTCTACCGCCTCGACGGCCATCGGTACCTGATCGTCGCGAATGCATC
>Ga0207657_10004668_pt1 | contig 14470 bp, 19 predicted proteins | sample KBSC33metaG_FD_184316 | JGI IMG/M metagenome (GOLD analysis project Ga0207657, IMG submission 184316) | Corn rhizosphere microbial communities from Kellogg Biological Station, Michigan, USA - KBS C3-3 metaG (SPAdes) (version 2) | ecosystem: Host-associated > Plants > Roots > Rhizosphere > Soil ... | reverse complement strand
CTGCGGATGGACTACGAGAAGGCGATCCGCTCGGTGCGCGCCGCGGCCTTCGAGCTCTCCCGGCTCGCAGAGGACGTCTACGGGCCGAGCTGATGGCGACTGCGGCGCAGGACTACTACGAGCTGCTCGGCGTGGGCCGCGACGCGAGCCACGCGGAGATCAAGGCGGCTTTCCGGCGGCTAGCGCGCGAGCTCCATCCCGATGTCAGCGAGGAGCCCGACGCCGAGCTCCGATTCCGTGCCGTTGCCGAGGCGTACGAGGTGCTGTCGGATCCCGAGCGCCGGCAAACCTACGACCGGTTCGGCCACGCCGGCTTGCGCGGCGGTGGGTTTTCGCCGATGGATGCGGACTTCGGCAGCCTCTCGGACGTCTTCGCAGCGTTCTTCGGCGAGACGCTCTTCGGGCAGGGGAGGAGCGCCGGGCCACGTCCTGCGCGCGGCCCGGACGTCGGTGCACAGGTCGAGATCGACCTCGCGGACGCGATGCGCGGAATCTCGCTCGGCGTGAGCGTGCGCGCGGCGCGCACCTGCGAGAACTGCGCCGGCTCCGGCGCGGCGCCCGGCACGTCGCCCGTCACGTGCCCTGGCTGCGGCGGCGCGGGGGTCGTCCAACAGGTCTCCCGCACGATCCTGGGCCAGATCGTGCGGTCGGGCACCTGCCCGCGCTGTGACGGGTCAGGCCGCCTCGTCGAGACGCCGTGCGACCGCTGCGAGGGCGACGGCAGGACGCTCGAGGACGTACCGCTGGAGCTCGACGTGCCGGCGGGGATCCACGATGGGCAACGGATCCGGGTGCGCGGCGCCGGGCACGCGGGCACGCTCGGCGGCCCGACGGGAGACGTCTACGTCACCGTGCGGGTCCTTCCGCTCGAGGGTGTCGAGCGGGACGGGGACGACCTCCACGTGCGCGCGTCGGTGACGATGACCGAGGCGGCACTTGGCAACACGGTCACCGTGCCGACGCCGGAGGGGCCGTTCGAGATCGAGCTCTCGCCTGGGACGCAGCCCGGCGCCGTCCAGGCGGTGCGCGGCCGCGGCATGCCCTCGCTCGAGACCGGGCGTCGCGGCGATCTCCTCGTACAGGTCGACGTCCGCGTCCCGACCCGGCTCACCGCCGAGCAGCGCGCCGAGGTGCAGCGGCTCGCGGGCGAGCTCGGGGACGACGCGTACCGCGACGACGACGACGGCTTTCTCGGGCGGCTCAAGAGCGCCTTCCGGTGACCGACGGCGACCGCCGCTCGGCCCTCGTCGTCGTCGCGGCCGAGGCAGAGCCGGTCGTCGGCGAATGCCGGCTGCGCTACCAGCGGGAGGCCGTCGAGCGCGGGCTTCCGGCGCATCTCACGATCCTGTTCCCATTCGCCGCCGCCACCGAGATCGACGACGGGCTACTGACGAAGCTGCGCCGTCTGTACACGCCGATGCGTCCGTTCGCCTACGAGCTTGCGTCGGTCGCATCGTTCCCCGATGCGGCGTGGCTTGCGCCCGTCCCCGTCGAGCCGTTCCACTCGCTCGTCGGCGTCGCGCGGCAGGCGTTCCCGGCGCTGCCGCCCTACGGCGACCCCGAGCACGTCGTCGTCCCGCACTGCACGATCGGCACGGACGACCATCCGGAAGCCGTCGAGTCGATGGTGCGAGAGCTCCGAGAGGATCTCGGCCCGCAGCTGCCGATCCGCTGCCACGCGACCGAGCTCGTGCTCCTCGTCGAGGGGACGGACGGAAGGTGGGCTCAGCAAGAGGCGATCTCGTTCGAAGGCGCATGAGCGGCTTGCGGCGCATCGCCGTGCGCGTGCCCGAGGGCGAGGCGGAACCGGTCCGCGCACGCTTCCTCGAGCTGTCGCCGGTCGGCTTCGAGGAGGTCGAGGTCGACGGGGTCACCGTCGAGCTCGCCGTGTACGCGGATTCGGATCACGCCGTCGAGCTGCTCGCGGGGCTGCCCGGGGCGACGGTGAAGCAGGTTGCCGAGGGCTGGGAGGACGCGTGGCGCGACTTCCACCGGCCCGTGGTGGCCGGCGGCCTCTGGATCGGCCCGCCGTGGGAGACGCCGCCCGACCCGTCCAGGGCAGTGGTGATCGACCCGGGCCGCGCATTCGGGACGGGTGCGCATCCGACGACCCATCTCTCCGTCGACCTTCTCGCCAACGCGGCCACGAGAGGCTCTCTCCTCGACGTGGGCTGCGGCTCGGGGGTCGTCGCGATCGCCGCGGCGAGGCTCGGCTTCGCTCCGGTGTACGCCGTCGACCTGGACCCGGTCGCGATCGAGGTCACGCGTGCGAGCGCGCGCGTGAACGACGTCGCGGTCGAGACGGCGGTCGCAGACGCGCTGACAGACGCGTTGCCCTCCGTCGACGTCGCCGTCGCCAACGTCCTCTTGCGTCCTGTGGAGCGGATCCTCGCCCTGCTCGATGCGCAGGAGGTGATCACCTCGGGCTACCTCGTCGGCGAACGGCCTGCGCACGCCGGCTGGCGGCACGTCGAGACGCGAGAGGCGGCCGGCTGGGCGGCGGATCGCTTCGTCCGCGGTTGACCACGGCTGCCGGCACAGGCCCGCCCACGCTCGAGCGCGTGCGCCGGGCGCCTTTGCGACGATCTTTCCGTTGTGCGGCCCGCCCGCTGGGTTGTCCTCATACGGCCTTCCAGAACACTGTCGTGTCGCACGTTCGCCCGTCGGGGTAGAGCGCGTAGTTCGGGATCACGCCGACCCGCGTCCAGCCGAGCCGTTCGTAGAGGCGCTCGGCGTCGTCGCCCGTCACGGTGTCGAGGACGAGCAGCGTCCTGCCCTCCGCGCGCGCCTCCGCCTCCGCGTGCTCCATCAGGCGCTGCGCGACACCGAGACGGCGGGCATCGCGGTGGACGAGCAGCTTCGCGATGTCGGCGCGATGCGGCTGGTTCGGCGGCGCCGCGAAGACGACCTGGACCGTGCCCACGACGTCGTCGCCGCGGAATGCGGCGAGCAGCAGCCTGGTCCCGGCCTCGACCTCGGCGGCCCAGGACTCGAACTGCGCGCGCGCGTCGGCCTGCGAGAAGGGCTCCATGTAGCTCACCGACGCACCGCCCGCCACGCAGTCGGCGAGGACCGCTGCCAGGCCGTCGAGGTGGGCGGGGAGCGCGCGCGCCTCGAGGCGGCGGACGGCGATCTGCGCGGTCGGGGGCACCGTGCGGGAGTCTCGCAGCGGCCGCTCGGGGCCGGCGGTCACCAGACGTCCAGCGTGGGGAAGGCCGCGTCCGCGGCGAGGCAGCTCGCGAGGTAGAACGCGGTGCCGGGATCGCCGGTCCAGAGCGTGTGTCGTCCACGGCCGTGCGCTGCGGTCACCCGCTCGAACTGCTCGATCGCGTGCATCCCGAATGCGCGCGCGCGATGCAGCCACAGCTCGTCGCCGGTGCGCGCGAAGAGCTTCAGGAACGCGTAGCCGTTGCCGGCCGTGCCGTGGCACAGGTTGGCGCCCTTGCGGAGGGGGCCGGCGCGCCAGGTGAGCTCTCCGCCGGCGAGGAGTAGCTCGGTGAGGGCGTCGTTCCCGGGTGCGAGCGAGCCGAGCGACGCGACGACCCCCGGTGCACCGTGACACCACTGCGTGCGGCGGGGGACGCGGCTCGGCTCGACCGAGGGACGCCACTGGGCGACTCCTTCTGCGCGCAACGCGTGCCGGTCGAGCGCCGCCGCGGCCCGGGTCTCGAGCGCGCTGCGCCGCTCATCGTCCAGAAGGTCGCCGCGTGCGAGGACGAAGACGTTGCCCGAAAACCCGTGCGCCGGCCCGATGATATGCGTGCGGTGCCCGTAGAGGTCCTGCTCCCAGAGGTCGCCGCGCCATTCGCTCCAGAGGTGGTCGGCGGACTCGGTCCAGGCTGCCCTCCAGCGCTCGTCGCCCGTTCGCTCGAACATGACGGCGGCCGCGAGCATCGTCCCCGGCGACCCCCAGTTGAAGTCGAGCGTCGGGTTGCCGGCGTTCCCGCGCACGACGTCGAGCAGCTGCTCCTCCTGCCAGGCGGCCGGCGCGAGCGTATGCGCGACGAGGAGGATCCCCGCCTCGCCCATCCAGAGCGACGGCACGACGCCGACATCGGGGAAGTCGGGCTCGGCGCGGTACCGCTCGGGCAGCGTCAGTGCCACCTCGCCCCAGTCCCGTCGCGTCTCTACGAGACCGCCCCGTTCGAGGGCGTGCAACGCCCAGATCACCCCGGCCGCGCCGAGGTAGAGCGACGCGACCCGTTCGAGAGGTGGCTTGTCATCCTCCTCATCGAGCGGATGCGGGGGCCAGAGGCCGTCCGGGTCGAACGACGCCTCCGTCTCGGAGACGATCCCCGCCACGGCGGCACGGGCGCGATCCGCGTCCCAGGCGGCGTCCGTGACCGGCTCGTGCGCGTCCGGGTCGATCAGCTCGCTGAGGTCGGTCACGCCGCTCATCGACGACAGACGAACACGTACTCGGAGCTGGCGTCGTCGAAGGGCTCGCCTGCGAACCCGCCGTCGAGCGCCTCCAGCTCGAGGCCGGCGACGTCGATGAGGCCGAGCCACTCGTTCCTCGTCGCCCACCAGAGCGAGCTGCGAGAGCCGCCGTCCAGGTCGATGTCGACGCGGTTCGATCCGACCGTGTAGCGCACGGTGTGGGGGACGGGGCTCTCCTGGTGGATGCCGTCGAGGCGGGTTGCGACGCGGTGGTCGAAGGCGAACGCGTTCCAGGCGAACCGACCGCCGGGTAGGAGCGCGGCGGCGACCCGCTCGAAGACCAAGCGCCGGTCGGCCCAGGTCGGAAGGTGCAGGAGCGCCCGGAACGGGCAGTAGATCAGCGCCGCCGGCTCGTCGAGGCGCAGGTCGCGCATGTCGGCGAGGTGGAGCTCGAGGTCGACGCCCGCTTCGGTCGCGCGCTCACGCGCCTGCTCGAGCATCGCCGGCGAGGAGTCGAGCCCGATCACACGACGGCCGGTCGCCCGGCCGACAGGGATCGCCACGCGGCCGTTGCCCACCGCGAGCTCCACGAGCGGGCCGTCTGCTTCGCGCGCCAGCCGGACGTAGAAGTCGATGTCGGCCGTCATGTCCGCGGCCCACTCGTCGTAGCGGAGGGAGAACGCCTCGTCCCAGCTCATCGGGCCATGCTAGTGCTCCGTCCCGGAGGTCCCTTGATGATCCTGGCGCGCGAGAAGCAAGCAGCGCAAGGACGCAGGGAGCGCCGATACTGGAGACGTAGTGGCGCGACCGAGGACGCCGCGATGCGCGGCTTCGTAGCCGCCAGGGCGCAAGCGATGTCCGGGACGGAGCACGAGGCACGCAATCCGAATCCGGTTGTTGAGCGTCTAATCTCATGGGCTCCGCATGGCGACGTTCTCGACGCGCTTCCTGGGATGCAAGGTCTCGTTCGCCGACGCGCAGGCGATCCGTGAACGGCTGCTCGCGGACGGGCACGAGGAGGTCGCCGAAAGCGGTGAGATCCAGGTCGTCAACACGTGCTGCGTGACGCACGAGGCGGTGTCGAAGTCGCGCCAGGCTGCGTCGCGGGCCGCGCGTTCCGCCCGGGCGGTGTACGTCACCGGCTGCGCCTCGAACCTCGAGGGCGCCTTCGGGCACGCCGCACCGAACGTCCTCGTCACCGGGAGAACGGGCGAGGAGGCTGCGGCCTTCGTCGCCGGCGACGTGGGCGCGATCGGCTGCGTCAACGCCGAGCACCGGCTCGACCGGGTGCGGGCGTTCGTCAAGATCCAGGACGGCTGCTCGTTCTCATGCGCCTTCTGTGTGATCCCCCTGGTCCGCGGGGCCACCCGGAGCCGCACCGCCGAGGCCGTGCTCGGGGAGATCCGGCGCCGCGTCGCGCAGGGGCATCGCGAGATCGTCCTGACAGGCGTGAACCTCGGCTGCTTTCGCGACCGCGCCGCCGGCTACACGCTTGCGCGCCTCGTCCGCGAGGCCGGCTCGCTCCCCGGCGTCGAGCGCCTTCGACTCTCGTCGATCGAGGTCAACCACGTCGACGACGCGCTGGTGAGCGCGCTGCTCGAGACGCCGACCGTCTCGCCGCACCTCCACGTTCCGCTGCAGTCCGGCGACGACGGGGTCCTGCGCGCGATGGGCCGCCGGTACAGCGCCTCGCAGTTCGAGCGGCGCCTTGCCCCTCTCTCAGGCCTCAATGTGACCACGGACGTGATCGTCGGCTTCCCCGCCGAGGACGACGCCGCGTTCGAGCGGACGCTGTCGCTGGTCGAGCGGCTCGGGATGACGAAGGTCCACGTCTTTCCTTACTCCCCGCGGCCGGGCACCCGGACGGCGACCGAGGACACCGTCGCGCGCGAGGCGAAGCGCGACCGGGGCACCAGGCTCCGCGCGCTGTCGGACGAGCTCTGCCGGCGCCGCTGGCAGGCCCGGGTCGGAACGACGGATCGCGTCCTCGTCGACCGGCCGGGACGCGGGTACGCGGACGACTACACGCCCTGGCTGGTCGAGGGCGAGGTCGGCGCCTTCGTCGCTGCGCGGGGCGTCGGCGTGGCCGCGGAGGGGGTGCTCGCCGTTGCAGCGTGAGGGCTGCCTCTTCTGCCGGCTCGCCCGGGACGGCGACCACGTCCACGCCGCGGAAGGCTTCGTGGCGATCCGCGACATCGCGCCGAAGGCGCCGACGCACCTGCTGATCCTCCCCGAGCACCACATCGACACCTTCCGCGACGTGGGCGAGCTCGAGGCGGACGAGGCGAAGCGCATGCTCGAGTTCGTTGCCGAGAGCGCCGCGAAGGCAGGGCTCGAGGACTACCGGTTGATCGTCAACGTCGGCCCGGGCGGCGGGCAGACCGTCTTCCATCTCCACTGGCATCTGCTCGGGGGCGCTAGCCTCCCCGGATTCGAATGACGCTGATCGCCGATATCGAGGTTGAGCTCAAGGACGCGCGTCGCGCCCGCGACGACCAGCGTCGCGATGCGCTCGCGCTGGTCCTGAACGCGCTCCGCTCCGCCGAGAAGGAGCTCCAGCGCGTGCTCTCCGACGAGGAGTCGCTCCAGGTGCTGCAGCGCGAGCGGAAGAAGCGCGTCGAGGCGATGGAGGCGTTCGACGCCGCCGGCCGGGAGGAGCAGGCCGACCGTGAGGAGTACGAGCTCGACGTGATCGAGGAGTTCATGCCCGACCAGCTCTCCGAGGACGAGCTCGAGGAGATCGTGGACGATGTGATCGCCGAGGTGGGCGCGACGTCGATCCGCGATCTCGGCCGCGTGATGGCAGACGCGATGCCGCGCGTCTCCGGGCGGGCGGACGGCTCGGTCGTCAGCCAGCTCGTGCGCGAGAAGCTCGCCTGAACGACGTTGTCAGATGGGCGCGGGCGCTGCAGGCGCTCTCCCAGACCGGCCTCGAGTACGCCGCCGGGCCGTACGACCGGGAGCGCTACGAGGCGGTGCAGCGGATCGCGGTGGAAATGGCGGCCTGGGCCGGCGGCGAGGAGCCGGCCGAGCTGCTCGCCAGCTTCGCCGAGGAGAGCGGCTACCGCACGCCCAAGGTCGACGTGCGCGGTGTGGTGCTCGGCGCCGAGGGCCTGCTGCTCGTCCGCGAGCCCGACAGCGACGGCTGGTGCCTGCCGGGTGGCTGGGCCGACGTCGGCGAGACGCCGTCACGGGCGGTCGAGAAAGAGGTCGGGGAGGAGGCCGGGATCTCCGCCCGGGCCGTGCGTCTGCTCGGGATCTTCGACCGGGACTTCCGCGGCCGCCTGCGGTGGCCGGCCCACGTCTACAAGCTCTATCTCCAGTGCGAACCGCTCGGCGGCACCCCGACACCCGACGGGGTGGAAACGGAGGCAGCCGGATACTTCCCGCTCGACACACTCCCGTCGCTCTCGGCCAAGACGCCTCCCGAGCAGCTTTCGCGCGCGCTCGCCGTGGCGGCCGACCCGGCCGTGGCGGCAGCTTTCGACTAGGCGACTAATCCGTGCGACCCGGCGCGCATGCACGCAGGCCGAGCATGCGAGAAAGGCCGCGCCGGTTTCGCGCGACTGCGGCGTAGCCCAGGCGCGACGGGACGGGAAGCAACTCGACGAGCGTCGCCGCCCATGCAAGCCGTGGGAGCGTCCGCAGGATGAGCGGCAGCGCCGCTGCGCCCGACACGCGCCGGCCTCGCGCGTCGACGGCGTGCACGGTCGCGTCCCGGGCCGCCCGCGGAAGATCGCGAAGCTCGATGTCGCCCCTCGCGGAGCGGATGGGAGCGACGCCGAGGCCGCGTCGCTCCAGGCCCTCGGCAAGGCGGCTGCAGATCCCGCAATCCGCGTCGTAGAGCACGAGGGCCGCCCGACCGTCCACCCTCGCCACCGTAGCGTGGAACCGCCGACGCTTCGCCCTACACTGAGATCCATGCAGGACGTTCTCACAGTTCCGAACGAGGTCGCGGCCGAGCTGGCCGGGGTCGGCGACGGCGTGCTCGACGCGTTGCGCGAAAGGCTCGGCTGCACGGTCTCGCTGCGCGGCAACCGCCTGACGCTGGCCGGCGACGAGGCCCGCGTCGCGGAGGCCCGGGCCGTGCTCGACGAGCTCGTCGAGCTGGTCGAGGGAGGCCACGCGATCGGCCCCGACACGGTCGGCGCTGTCGTCGCTGCGCTCGACCAGTCGGAGGACATCCGCGACGTGTTCGAGGACGTCGTCTGGCGGCATCGGGGCAAGAAGATCGCGCCCAAGACGGTCACACAGAAGCGGTACGTCGACGCGATCCGCGTCTCCACCGTGACGTTCGGGATCGGACCGGCCGGGACGGGCAAGACCTACCTCGCGATCGCGCTCGCCGTGAAGGCGCTGGCCGAGCGCGAGGTGGGGCGGATCATCCTCACCCGACCGGCGGTCGAGGCCGGTGAGCGACTCGGCTTCCTTCCGGGCGACGTGCTCGCGAAGGTCGACCCGTACATGCGTCCGCTGTTCGACGCGCTCTACGACACGATGGACGCCGACCGGCTGAATGCATACATCGACCGCGGCACGATCGAGGTGGCGCCGCTGGCCTTCATGCGCGGACGGACCTTGAACGACTCCTTCGTGATCCTCGACGAGGCGCAGAACACGACGCCCGAGCAGATGCAGATGTTCCTCACGCGGCTCGGGTTCGGCTCGAAGATGGTGGTCACCGGCGACGTGACGCAGGTCGACCTGCCGCGCGAGCAGGCCTCGGGATTGATCCAGGTGCGCGACATCCTGCGGTCGCTCGACGGGATCGGCTTCGTCGAGTTCGGGCACGAGGACGTCGTTCGGCACAAGCTCGTGCAGCGGATCGTCGAGGCGTACAAGCGGCACGTCGAGGAGACGGGCTCCGCACGGCACCGCTGATGCTCGAGATCGAGGTCTCGAACCGAAGCGGCGTCGCCGTCGACGACGAAGGTGCGATCGAGCTTGCCCGCGACGTGCTCGCGGCGGAGGGCATGGCGGACGGCGAGCTGGGGATCGCGTTCGTCGACGCGAAAGAGATGCGCGCCCTCAAGCGGGAGCACCTCGGGATCGACGAGCCGACCGACGTCCTCTCGTTCCCGATCGACGGCGCGTCGCCCTTGCCGGAGGGCGAGCCGCGTGCGCTCGGGGACGTCGTCCTCTGCCCGGAGGTGATCGGCGACGAGTGGCACTGGCCGCTCGTGCACGGGCTGCTCCATCTGCTCGGTCACGAGCATGGGCCTGCCATGGAGGCCCGCGAGCGAGTGCATCTCCCGTGATCACGCCCCGTCGCCCGCCCTCGATCTTCGAGAGCTTCAACTTCGCGATCGAAGGGATCATCCACGTGCTCCGGACGCAGCGGAACATGCGGATCCACTTCGGAGTAGCGGTGGCGGTACTCGTCGCCGCGCTGGCGTTCGACGTCTCGCGCCTCGAGCTGATCGCGCTGCTGCTGGCGATCGCGTTCGTGCTGATCGCCGAGATGATCAACACGGCGATCGAGGCTGCTGTCGACGTCGCGTCGACGTCGTTCGACCCGATGGCGAAGCTCGCGAAGGACATCGGCGCGGGCGCGGTGCTGATCGCGGCGATCAACGCGATCGCGGTCGGCTACCTCGTCTTCTCGGGACAGGTCGCCGAGGAGAGCTCGCGCCTGCTCGACAAGCTCTCGGAGGCGCCGGCGGAGCTGACGCTGATCGCCCTCGTGCTGACGATCGCGCTCGTGATCGCGCTGAAGGCCTTCTCGGGCCGCGGGTCTCCGCTTCGCGGCGGCTGGCCCTCCGGTCACGCGGCCGTTGCGTTCGCCGCGTGGATGGCAGTCACCCTCGTGCTCGGCGACACCGAGCACCGCTTCCTCGTATCCTCACTCACGCTGATCATGGCGCTGCTGGTCGCGCAGACACGGATCGAGGCGGGGGTCCACTCGACGCTCGAGGTGGCCTCAGGGGGCCTCGTCGGGGCGCTCGTGACGCTCGTCATCTTCCAGGGGTTCTACGCGTGACCGACGCCGAGCTCCTCGCTGCCGCGGACGCGATCGCCTCGCGCGCTTATGCGCCGTACTCGGAGTTCCACGTCGGCTGCGCCGTCCTCTGCCGGGACGGCCGCGTTGTCGAGGGCGCGAACGTCGAGAACGCCGCGTATCCGCTCGGGGTCTGCGCGGAGCGGACGACCTTCTCCCGGGCGATCTCCGAGGGCTACAGGCCCGGCGACTTCGTCGTCGCGGCGATCACGGCCTCTCCGTGCGGCGGTTGCCGCCAGTGGCTCGCGGAGATGGGCGTGGAGCGCGTGCTGTTCCGCAACGGGGGACGGATCGTCGAGATGACCCCCGACGAGCTGCTCCCGGAGCAGTTCGACGCCGGGGAGCTCGGGGCGTGACGCGGATGCGCTTCGTTGCCGGGAGACACGCCCGCACACGGATGGGAAGGCCGACGGAAAGGGCGCTGTGGAGCGATCGGCACGTTTTTACTGCAGAGACGGCACGGACCCGTCACGGTTTCGGCGATAGGCTGAAGCCGTGGGGTGGAGGTCGGCGGCCCGACAACGCCCGGCCCGACGTGTCTCTCACCGCCACGTCCCGACCTGACATGTCCGAATTGGACGTGCCCGGCGTCCGGCGCGCGGAGCTGATTCGCACCGGCGAGAGCTCTCACCGCGCATGAAGTCCGGTCTCGTCGCCGTCGCCGGCAGGCCGAACGTCGGGAAGTCGACGCTCGTCAACGCGTTGACGGGCGAGAAGGTCGCGATCACGTCGACCGTTCCCAACACGACGCGCCGCCGGATCTTCGGCGTAGCGGAGGGCGAGGACTGGCAGCTCGTGCTCGTCGACCTTCCCGGGTTCCAGCGCCCCATGGACGCGCTCACGGAGCGCATGCAGGAAACGGTCGACGGGTCGTTCGAGGACGTCGACGTCGTGCTCCTCGTGCTCTCCGCGCGCGACCGCATCGGCGCCGGCGACCGCTTCGTCGCGCGGCGCGTGTTCACGCTGGGCGTCCCGGTCGTCATCGCCTTGAACAAGATCGACCGGCTGAAGCACGGCCACGTCGCGTCCCAGATGAAGGTCGCGGCCACGCTCGGCGACTTCCACGCGCTCCATCCGGTCAGCGCCAAGGTGCGCGACGGGATCGACGAGCTGCGCGACGACCTCGTCCATCTCCTACCCGAGGGCCCGGCCCTCTTCCCGCGCGGGCAGCGGACCGACCTCACGGTCGAGGAGCGCGTCGCCGAGGTGGTGCGCGAGAAGGCGCTCCACCTCACGCGCGACGAGGTGCCTCATGCGCTCACGGTGGAGGTCGAGGAGATCGGCGACTCCGTGCGTGCGCTGATCCTGGTCGAGACCGAGTCGCAGAAGGGGATCCTGATCGGGAAGCGCGGCGCGATGATCCGCGAGATCGGCACGCGGGCGCGCCCCGAGGTGCAGGCACTCGTCGGCCACCAGGTGTTCCTCGAGCTGGTCGTAAAGGTGCGGCCGCGGTGGCGGCGTGATCGGAAGTCGCTCGAGCGCCTCGGGCTCTGAGACGCGGCGGCATGGTGAGGGATCGTCCGCGTCGAGCCCGACGCCGTGGTCGTCGGGCTCACGGGGCTGGACGACGCCCGCGGCGATCGAGCGCGAAGCGCGTGTCCCGACGCGGGCGATCCGGTCGGTCTCGACCGGTCGCCGGGTCGTGGACCTTCCTGTCGTTCGACGACCGTGACCGGGTGGTGACGCTCGAGCTCGACCGGTTGGTGCCACGCGCCGCGTACGACGTCGTCGCCGTGGGAGTGGACGACCCGGACACGGTCGCGGCCGGGGGATCGACGCGTGGCGCGGCGAGGCGTGAGTCAGTGAAAGTGGATCGTCTCGGGTGCGATCCGGAGGATCACGCGCTCGGACGTGATCGCCGCGTCGTCGTAGTCCTTGCCCCGGTACTTGCGCGAGAGGGAATCGATGTGGGCACGAGCCTCAGGCCCGCGTACCGTCTCGACGACCTGCCCGCGCACCTCGGCATACGTGTACGGGTCGCTCCGTTGCCAGATCGTGACGGTCACGCGCGGGTCGCGCTCGACCGCCCGGAACTTCGCGCGGTGTGCCTCCGTGTTGATCAGGACGTGGTCGGCGTCGGCGTCGACCCACATGACATGGGTCATCGCCCGACCCGAACGGAGGAGCACGCTGAGGGTTGCGAAGTTCGGCGCCTGGGCGAGGTCCCGCACCCTGGGGTCGAGGGCAGCGGCCACTCAGCCGCCGTCCGACGCCTCGTCGGCGTCGACGCGGTCGGCGAGCGTGCGCGCGACCTTCAGCCAGAGCTCAGGCAGCGTGTCGAGGAGGGCGACGAAGTCGCGGCCCGAGATCGCGAGCACGCGCAGCGGGGTCGACGCGATCACCGTCGCCGTTCGGGGTGACCGCGAGAGGAGCGCGATCTCGCCGACGAAACTGCCCTCGCCGAGATGCGCGACGCGGCGACCACGGCGCCGGACGTCGACCTCGCCCTCGACCACGACGTAGAACTCGCCCGCGGGCTCGCCCTCGCGGATCAGCTCCGCGCCCGCGTCGAGCTCGCGCTCGACGGCGATCGCGGCGATGCGCCGCAGGTCGCGCTTGGAGCAGAGCTCGAACAGCGGCAGGCCGCGAAGCAGCTCGACCCTGGTATCGGCGCGAAGCAACACGGAGCGGAACTCTAGACTGCGGGCATGGGTCAGGCGCTCGCGCTGCCGCGTTCGGTCGAGCTCCCCGGAGGCGGGAGCCTTCCCCGCGTGGGGTCCGTCGACGCGGTCGCCCTCGAGGCACGGGCGGCCGAGCTCGCCAAGCGCTCGATCAAGCGCGAGTCGAAGATCTTCGCGCTCGAGCTCGCGATCCGGATGATGGACTTGACGACGCTGGAAGGAGCGGACACGCCCGGCAAGGTGCGGGCGATGTGCGCCAAGGCGATGGTCCCCGATCCGACGGAGCCGTCGGTCCCGCACGTCGCCGCGGTCTGCGTCTATCCGAGCCTCGTCGCCACCGCGCGCCGCGCGCTGCGCGGAAGCGCCGTCAAGGTCGCATCGGTCGCGACCGCCTTCCCGTCCGGCCAGGCGCCGCTCGATGTCAAGCTCGCCGACGTTCGCGCGGCGGTCGAAGCCGGTGCGGACGAGATCGACATGGTGATCGACCGCGGCGCCTTCCTCTCGGGGCGGATCGGCCGGGTATACGAGGAGGTCGTCGCGGTCAAGGACGCATGCGGCGACGCGCACCTGAAGGTGATCCTCGAGACGGGGGAGCTGGGCTCCTACGACGCCGTGCGGAAGGCATCGCTCGTCGCCATCGCGGGAGGCGCGGACTTCATCAAGACGTCGACCGGCAAGGTCACACCGGCGGCGACGCTGCCGGTGACGCTCTGCATGCTCGAGGTGATCCGCGACGTGCACGACGAGACGGGGCTCGTGATCGGGATGAAGCCCGCCGGTGGAATCCGCACGGCGAAGCAGTCGGTGCAATACCTCTGCCTGCTCCACGAGACGCTCGGTCCCGATTGGCTGACGCCCGACCTCTTCCGCTTCGGCGCCTCGTCGCTCCTCAACGACGTCCTGCTCCAGCTGCGGAAGCAGCGGACGGGCATCTATCGCTCGCCCGACGAGATGACGCTCGACTGATGGCCGCCGTCGCGAAGAAGGGGGACACGCCGGTCCCAGCCGGCGGCTGGGACTATGCGCCCGCGCCCGAGTCGCGCGACATCGTCTCCTTCGAGGAGCGGTACGGCCTCTTCATCGGCGGTGAGGAGGTCTCCCCGCGGTCGCGCGCGTGGTTCCCGACGGTCTCGCCTGCGACGGAGGAGCCGCTCGCCGAGGTCGCGCAGGCGGGGCCGAAGGACGTCGCGCTTGCGGTCGACGCTGCGCGTGAGGGATTCGAGGCGTGGAGCGCCTGGAAGCCGTCCGAGCGCGCGAAGGTGCTGTTCCGGATCGCACGGATCCTCCAGGAGCGCGCCCGCGAGCTCGCGGTTGCCGAGTCGCTCGACGGCGGGAAGCCGATCAAGGAGTCGCGCGACGTCGACATCCCGCTCGCCGCGGCGCACTTCTTCTACTACGCAGGCTGGGCCGACAAGCTCGAGTACGCCTTCCCGAACCGCCGCCCGCGCCCGCTGGGCGTTGCGGGCCAGAT
>Ga0207657_10004665_pt1 | contig 14475 bp, 17 predicted proteins | sample KBSC33metaG_FD_184316 | JGI IMG/M metagenome (GOLD analysis project Ga0207657, IMG submission 184316) | Corn rhizosphere microbial communities from Kellogg Biological Station, Michigan, USA - KBS C3-3 metaG (SPAdes) (version 2) | ecosystem: Host-associated > Plants > Roots > Rhizosphere > Soil ... | reverse complement strand
AGTGGCGGAAGCAGGAAGAATTCGCCAAATCGAAGGGCTGGATCAAGGATTACTACATCCTCGGGAACAACAATAAGCGTGCCGGCGAGCCCGACCTCTATCTGGTCGAGGTCTTCGACCACATGACGACGCCGGCCGAGGACCTCGTGCGCGAGAAAGAAATGAACGCGTTCATGGCGCAGACTTCGCGCCAGGGCGAAGCGGGAAGCGGCGAGCGAGCGAAGTATCGGCATCTCGGCGGCACGATGTTGCTCCAGGAGCAGGTTTTCCGGAAGTAGCCTACGGGGTCGGGGCGCCGTGCGATTGCGCGGCGCTCCACCTTTCGCCATGACGCGGCGGGACATGCGCACCGCCGACCAGCCAATCCGCATCAGCCTCATCGCGCCTGACGGGCGCATGGGCAAAGCTATCGCCGCGGCCGTCGCCGAGGACAGCCGTTTCGCGATCGACCAGGATCATGGCGACGTCCTCGTCGACTTCTCCGCCCCGGCGGCGCTCGAGACGAGCCTGGAGCGTGCGATGTCGGCCGGCGTTCCCATCCTGATCGGCACCACCGGGCTCGACGAAGCGGCCGACAAGGGCATCGTCGCCGCGTCGCGCCAGGTCGCGATCCTGCGCGCGGCGAACACGTCCGTCGGTGTTGCTCTGCTCGCCGACCTGGTTGAGCGCGCGGCCAAGGCGCTCGGCCCCGAGTGGGATATTCAGATCAGCGAAACCCATCATCGCCATAAGGTCGACGCGCCGTCCGGCACCGCATTGATGCTCGGCGCGGCCGCCGAGCATGCACGCGGGAGCGGCGTTGCCGGATACGCGTCAGTTCGCGGCGGCACCGTCGCCGGCGATCATGACGTGCTGTTCCTCGGGCCCGACGAGCGCCTGATCCTCTCGCACCGCGCGGAAAGCCGGATGATCTTCGCGCGCGGCGCCCTCGCCGCCGCCGCGTTCCTCGCCGGCAAGCCCCCCGGTCTCTATTCGATGCGGGACGTCATCGGGGCGTGAAGCGCGACGACGTTTTCGAATTTTTCCGCAGGCTGGCCGAAGCGAATCCGTCGCCGACGACCGAGCTCGAATCCGGCAATCCCTACCAATTGCTGGTGGCGGTGGTGCTCTCGGCGCAGGCGACAGACGCCAGCGTCAACATCGCCTGCCGGCCGCTGTTCGCCCGCGTCAAAATTCCCCGGCAAATGGTTGAGCTCGGGGAAGAACAGCTCCGTGACGCGATCAAGACAATCGGCCTGTTCAACACCAAGGCAAAGAACGTGATCGCGCTCAGCCAGGCCCTGATCGACGATCATGGCGGCGAGGTCCCGCGCACCCGCGAAGAGTTGCAGGCCCTCCCCGGCGTCGGCCGTAAGACCGCCAATGTCGTGCTCAACACCGCGTTCGGCGAGGAGACGTTCGCGGTCGACACGCATGTGTACCGGGTCTGCAACCGCACCGGCCTGGCTCCCGGGAAAACCGTCGAGGAGGTCGAGGCGAAGCTCGAGAAGATCGTCCCGCAGCCTTTCCGCCGCGACGCCCATCACTGGCTGATCCTGCACGGGCGCTACACCTGCAAGGCGCGGTTGCCCGAATGCTGGCGTTGCCCGGTGATCGATCTCTGCCGCTACAAGCCCAAGACGCCGCCGCCCGAAAAGCGGCTCAAACCCAGCGCCGCTCGAACCGCGCGCCCAAGGTCGTCAGCAGCTCGTACTGCGAAAGCCCGGACTGCTTCGACGCCGAAGGCAAATCGTAGTCGATCTCGACCCAGTCGCCTTCCTTGAGGCCGGGCGCGGCGTCGGCGCCGACTGCGATCAGGTCCATTGACACTCGGCCGAGCACCGGCAACGCATATTCGCCGGCGAACGCCGACCCATGTGACGAGAAGCCGCGCAGGTATCCGTCGGCATAGCCGATGTTGAGGATCGCGGCCTCCGTGTCCTCCTTCGCTATGAAGGTCGCGCCATACCCGCAGCTCTCGCCTTCGGGGATAGTCCTGCGCTGCACGATTTCGGCCTCGACCCGCGCCACTTGGCGGATGTTGCCTTCGGCCTCGTCGCGCGGAACGCCGCCGTAGAGCGCAAGACCGGGGCGCACGAGGTCGAAGCTATAGTCGCGGCCGAGACAGATCCCCGCGCTGTTCGCCATGCTGTAGCGCTTCGCCGGGATCGCCGAAGCGACCGCGCGGAAGCGCTCGAGCTGCATCGCGTTCAGCGGGCTGTCCTCGTCGGCGCAGGCCAGGTGGCTGTGCAGCGTTTCGATTGTCAGGCCCGTCAGCGCATCGATTTCGGTGGGACGCAGACCCAGACGGTTGATGCCCGTATCGATCATCACGTCGCAGGCACGCTCCGGAGCGATCTCCTTCCACCGCGCGACCTGCTCGACGGTGTTGAGGCAGGGCCTCGCCGGCAAGCGAAGCGCCGCCTCGCCGTCTTCAGGGCCGACGCCGTGGAGCACGACGAGGCTGACGTTCTCCGGCAAGTTTCCCAGCGCCTCGGCCTCCGCCCAGGTCGAAACGAAGAAGTCGCGGCAGCCCGCCTCGATCAGCGCCTCGGTTGTTTCGCGAGCGCCGAGCCCATAGCCGTCGGCCTTGACCGCTGCGCCGGCCGTGACCCCTGCCCGCTCCTGCAGCCAGCGCCAGTTGGACTGGATCGCTTCAGCATCGATGGTCAAGCGCAGCGGGTGGTGCATTCGATGGCCTATTCCCGTTCGTCCCGAGCTTGTCGAGGGACTGCCCTTCTCTTGGGGCCGAAAGGAACACCAGCCCTTCGACAGGCTCAGGGCGAACGGTGGATGCTTGCCGCAGCCGCCTCCCAATTCCGCCCATCGAACTGCTCGATCTGGAGCTCGACCGGTTCGTCGAGGCAATTGGCGTTGACGCTCCACGCATCCGGGTGCGAGCGCGGCTGGTAGAAGCTCTTCACGCCGCACGTACCGCAGAACAGATGTTCGGCGGCACCCGTGCCGAAGCGGTAGCTTAGAAGCGCGTAGCGGCCGCTCAGCAGCTCGAACCGCTCGTGCGGCACCACGACGTGCAGGAATCCGGTCATCCGGCACACCGAGCAGTTGCAGTCGAGTGCCGGGACCGGAGCCTCTGGCAATTCCGCCTCAAACCGTACCGCGCCGCAGTGGCACCCGCCGTGAACCTTCATCGCCGCGTGGTACGAACGTCCCGGCCCGACAGCAAGAAGGCCGCCCCGGGGAGCCGAGGCGGCCTTTCCGCTCGCGCTTCCGCTCAGCGGCGCGCGGCGATTTGGATCGGCGAACCGCCGGCAGCAAGCTGCTCGCCGCGGGCGCGGGCGGCTCCAAGCACTTCGCTGCGGCACTCGCGGGCCTTGTTCTGGCCAACAAGGTCGGCGTCGGAAGCCGTGCCGCAAACCTCGTAGGCCGCAATCACCAGCCGGTGGTCGAGCGCCTGCCGCCCGGCCTTCGTTGTCAGGTCGAGGTCGGCAGTCCGCACGATGCTGACGTTCTGAGCTGGAACGGACTCTGCCAGCGCCGGCACGGCCTTGATGACCGCCGCCGTTGCCAGTGCTGAGATGGCCATGATCTTGAGCGTGTTCTTCATCGGTCGCCTCCTGTTCGAATGCGACTGTCTATTTAGTCTCGATTCGCAACTTACGTGAGCAACGAGTTCGTGTTATGGTTCTGCAGATTTGCAGAATCCCGCAGTTACCAACGGGGGCTAAATGACCGGCCGGATGCTCGACTGGAACGACCTGCGCTATTTCCTCGCGGTGGCGAGCGAGGGCAGCACGCTTGCGGCCGGGCGAAAGCTCCGGGTCAGCCAGACCACGGTCGCGCGCCGCATCGCGGCGCTCGAAGGCTCGCTCGGCTTCCCGGTCTTTGAAAAGCGCCAGGCCGGATACGCCCTCACCCCTGCAGGCGAAGCGCTGGTCGAGCGTGCGCGGCAAGTCGACCTTGCCGCAACATCGTTCGTCGAAGCCGCGGCGGCGGAAAAGCGCGACACCAGCGGCACCGTCCGCATCACGACGCAGGAGATATTCGCGGTGGCGCTGCTGGCACCGATCCTGCGCGAGCTGCACGAGCGCCACCCCGAAATCATGATCGAGCTGGACGACAGCCAGGACTTCCGCGACCTTGGCGAGGGCGAGGCCGACATCGCGCTGCGGAGCGCTTACGGCGATCTTGGACCCGGCGTGGTCGGCCGCCGCCTCGGCGACGACGCCTGGACCCTCTACTGCAGCCGGGATTATGCGGCCCGCCACGGAGTTCCTACCAGCCGCGCCGAGCTCAGGAAGCATGCGTTCATCGGCGGCGGTGGCGACAAATTATGGCGGGCCTATTCGGCCTGGCTGCATGACCTCGGCCTCGACGACCGGGTGATCATGCACCACGCCTCGGCGATGGGAATGATGTCGGCGATCCGTTCCGGCCTCGGCATAGCCGTCCTGCCTTGCGTGGTTGCTGACGGCGAGCCCGACCTCATCCAGTGCGTTCCGCCGCGCGACGACCATGGCCGGTCGATGTGGCTCGTCACCCACGAGCGTGTCCGCCGCAGCCCAAGGGTCCGTGCGGTGATCGACTTCCTTTATGACCGCATCAGCCGTCGCATGCGTGAGCTCGAGGGGAAAAGGGCCGCCGCCTAGTCCCGCGGATAGTGCGGTTCCGGACGCTCGCGAAGCTCTTCGAAATGGACCAGCGCGGGTCTCGCCCCCAGCTTTACGGGGCCGCCGTCGCGGAACGCCCATTCGCCGCGGTCGCAATCCGCCGCTCGGACATAGCCATTGATGTAGAAGCGGCGCTTGTGGTTCGCCCGGTTGGCTCCCGAGCCATGGACAAGATAGGGACTCCACAGGGCGAGGTCGCCCGGCTCGAGCACGAGGTCGACTGCGTCCGCCGCGGATAACCCGACCGCGCCGAGCGCCTTGTCGCTCATTGCCGCGCCCAGCGAATGCTTCGAACAACCCATGTGCAGATCGCCGCGCAAGTGGCTGCCCCGGATGAAGCGCAACCCGCCTGCCTCGGGCGTATGGGGATCGATGGCGAGGCCAGTCTGGACGTAGGAGGTCGCGAGGTTGCGATAGGCTGACGCAGGCCGCCGGGACTTGCTGTCCTGGTGCCACGCGAAATCGCCAAGCGGTCCGGGCGCCTTCCAGTGGACCTGGTTGATAATCTGCTTGAGGTCGCGGCCGATCAGCGGCTCGAGCAGGTCGACGAACCGCGTGTCGAGGCGGACGGCGTTGAGCACCGGCTGGTGATAGGATGGCCATTGGACCATCCGGACGAAGCTTTCGCCCCGCGTCCGCGCGACATTGTAGAAGAGGTTGCCGTGGCGGAAGCATCGGCCGTGCGCGATGCCCTCGGCGTAAAGCTGGTCGGTCGCGGCCGCGACCTCGCGAACCTCATCGGGACTGAAAAAGCCGCGAACGACGGCATAACCGTCGCGCCAATAATGCGCGAGATCGGCCTCGATCGCGGCCGGGACTTCGCGTCGAAGCGACTGCGAAGAACGCATGACTAGTCTCCACCCCCGCGAGCGAAGATACAGCAACTCGTTGACAAATCCATGAATTTGGGCGGCGGCGTGAACTATTCGACGGTGACGCTCTTCGCGAGGTTGCGAGGCTGATCGACGTCGGTGCCCTTCAGGACGGCGACATGATAGGCCAGCAGCTGCACCGGCACGGCATAGACCAAAGGCGCGATCAGCGGATGGACGTGCGGCATTTCGATCGTCGCCATGCAGCCCTCGCCCGCCTCGGATATGCCTTTCGCGTCGCTGATGAGCACGATCTTCCCGCCCCGCGCCCGCACCTCCTGCATGTTGCTGACGGTCTTCTCGAACAGCGGCCCCGACGGCGCTAGCACGATCACCGGCACGTCCTCGTCGATCAATGCAATCGGCCCGTGCTTCATCTCGCCGGCGGCATAGCCCTCGGCGTGGATGTAGCTGATTTCCTTGAGCTTCAGGGCGCCTTCCAGTGCCATCGGGAAGTCGGGCCCGCGGCCGAGGTAGAGCACGTCGCGAGCCGGTGCGATCAAATGCGCCATTGCCGCGATGTCGTCGTCATGGCCGAGCGCCGCATTGAGCGCCGCCGGCGCCTCCTGCAGGTGGGCGACGATCGCCTTCTCCTCGTCGCGGCTGAGGCGGCCCTTGGCGCGCGCCAGGTTCGCGGCGAGCGCCGCAAGGACCGCTAGTTGGCACGTAAACGCCTTGGTCGAGGCGACCCCGATCTCGGGGCCGGCGTGGGTCGGCAGGAGCAGATCGGCCTCGCGCGCCATCGAGCTGGTCGGAACGTTGACGACCACCGCGATCCGCTGCTCCTGGGCCCGCGCGTGGCGCAGCGCGGCCAGCGTGTCGGCGGTTTCGCCCGACTGGCTGATGAACAGCGCCAATCCGCCGGGCTCGAGCACCGGCTCGCGGTAGCGGAACTCGCTCGCGACATCGATGTCGACCGGAACCCGGGCGAATTGCTCGACCCAATATTTGGCGACGAGGCCCGCGTAGAAGCTCGTCCCGCAGGCGACGATCGTCAGCCGATTGACCTGCTCGAGCTCGGCGTCGGCGACCGGTAGCGCGACTTCGCCCTCGAACGGGCGGACATAGGTTTGGAGAGTCTGGGCAACGACGATCGGCTGCTCGAAAATCTCCTTCTGCATGTAGTGGGCATAATTGCCCTTCTCGACCGGCGCCGACGATGCTCCGGATTCGACGATCTCGCGCCGCACCGGACGGTTGTTGCGGTCGAAGATGTCGATGCGCTCGCGGCGCACCACCGCCCAGTCGCCCTCGTCGAGATAGGCGATGCGCTGCGTCCACGGCGCGACGGCCAGCGCGTCCGAGCCCAGGTAATTCTCGCCCTCGCCATAACCAACGGTCAGCGGCGCTCCCATGCGCGCGCCGATGACGAGGTCGGGATGGTCGCGGAACAGGAAAGCGATGGCGAACGCACCCGTCAGCAGCGGCAGCACCGAGGCGACGGCGTCCGTGGGCGAGGCACCGCCCTCGATCTCGCGCGCAACGAGATGGCCGACGACCTCGGTATCGGTCTCGCTCTCGAACTTGCGGCCTTGCGCGATCAGCTCGTCGCGCAGCGGCTTGAAATTCTCGATGATGCCGTTGTGGACCAGCGCCACCGGCCCGACGATGTGCGGGTGGGCGTTGCCGACGGTCGGCGCACCGTGCGTCGCCCATCGCGTATGCGCGATTCCGGTCGTGCCGCGCAGCGGGTGCTCGCTTAGCTCGCGGGCAAGATTGTCGAGCTTGCCCTCGGCGCGGCGCCGCTCGAGCTTCCCCTCGCTGATCGTGCAGATGCCGGCCGAATCGTAACCGCGATATTCCAGCCGCTTGAGGCCGTCGAACAGCCGCCGCGCGACGTCCGTCTTGCCGACGATCCCGACAATGCCGCACATGCCTCGCGCAACTCCTTTAACCGGCGGTCCCGCGAGGCTATGCAAATTCCCAGCGAGCTACAGGGGGACGGCATGTCGCGCACATTGTTGTTGGCCGCAAGCACCGCGTTGCTGTTGGTTGGGGGGTGCATGCGCGCCGAGAAACCGGCCGGCCAGCCGGCGGGTCCGCAGGCGGCCTATTTCGACAACGCCGGTCATCCCGACGCGTGGAGCGGCGGGGCGCGCAAGATCACCATCGCGACCCCCAAGGGCCCGCACCAGGTGTGGATCAAGCGGGTTGGGAACAATCCTAGGCTCAAGCTGCTGCTGCTGACCGGAGGCCCCGGCCTCAGCCACGCCTATCTCGAGGTCATGGACAGCTACCTTCCCGCGGAAGGCGTCGAATATTATCATTACGACCAGCTCGAGACCGGCGAGAGCGACCGGCCGAACGATCCCGATTTGTGGACGCTGGCCCGCTACGTCGACGAGGTCGACCAGGTCCGCAAGGCGATCGGCGGCGACAAGAGCAATTTCTGCCTGCTCGGGCACAGCTGGGGCGGCATCCTGGCGATGGAATATGCGCTCGCCCACCAGGATCAGATGAAGTGCCTGGTCATCTCCAACATGATGGCCTCAATCCCGGCCTACAACGCCTATGCGACGAAGGTCCTCGAGCCGACGATGGACCAGGCGATTCTCAAGCAAATCCTCGACATGGAGAAGGCCGGCAAGACCGAGCAGCCGCAATATATGCAGTTGCTGATGCCCAACTGGTACGAGCAGCACATCCTTCGCCGCCCGGCCGCGCAATGGCCCGAGCCGGTGCTGCGCTCCGAAGAGAATATGAACCGCAACTTCTACGTGACGATGCAGGGCCCGAGCGAGATGGGCGCCAGCGGGCGGCTGCTGAACTGGGACCGGTTCAACGACCTCAAGCGCATCACCATCCCGACGCTGGTGGTTTCGGGCAAATACGACACGATGGACCCGGCCTATATGGCGGCGATGGCGAAGCAGCTGCCCCGCGGCGAGCTTGCGGCGACCAACGGCGGGCACATGGACATGTACGACGACCAGCCGACCTATTTCGCCAAGCTGACAGCCTTCCTCCGCAAGTTCAGGTAGCCGCGGCTACTCCGCCGCCTTGCGCGTCATCCGCTCGCGGAAACGCCTGGCCCAGCCTGCGATGCCCTTCTGCTCACTTCGCTCCACGGCAAGGCTGTCGGCTTCGACGTCGCGTGTGATGACCGAACCGGCGCCGACAATAGCCCCCTCTCCGACCGTCACGGGTGCCACGAGGGCAGTGTTCGATCCGATGAAGGCTCCTGCGCCGATCACCGTCCGGTGCTTGCCGAAGCCGTCGTAATTGCAGGTGATTGTGCCGGCGCCGATGTTGGCCCCCGCCCCGACCGATGCATCCCCGACATAGGACAGATGGTTGACCTTGGCGCCGGCGGCGACCTCGGCTTTCTTGAGCTCGACGAAGTTGCCGACCTTCGCTTTCTCGCCGAGACTTGTGCCCGGTCGGATCCGGGCGAACGGGCCGATGCTCGCCCTGGCGCCGATCGTCGCCCCTTCGATATGGCTGAAGGCGTGGATCGTCGCTCCGTCGGCGACCGAAACGCCGGGACCGAAGACCACGTGCGGCTCCACCGTCACGTCGCGGCCGAGCCTCGTATCGAACGCGAACCAGACGCTCTCGGGGTCGATCAGCGTCGCGCCTTCCTCCAGCGCCTGCTCGCGCCGCCGCCGCTGCCATTCGAGCTCGAGATGGGCGAGCTCGGCGCGGCTGTTGACGCCCGCCGCCTCGTACGGGTCGCCCTCGATCACCACCGCCTCGCGCCCTTCCGATGCGGCGATGTTGACGATGTCGGGGAGATAATATTCGCCCGCGGCATTGTCGTTTCCGACCTGCCCCAGCCAGCGGAACAGGTCCGTGGCGCGAACCGCCATCATGCCCGAATTGCACAGGCGGACGGCCCGCTCCTCCTCGGTCGCATCCTTATACTCGACCATCCTCGCGATGCGGTCGCCACCACCAAGGATGATCCGGCCGTAGCGCAGCGGATCGGCGGGCGATGAGGCAAGCACGACGATGCCGGGGCCGCCGTCGCCGTCGAGCCGGTCGAGCATTCGGCCGAGCGTGTCGCTCTCCACGAAGGGCGTGTCGCCATAGAGGATGATCACCGGCCCATCGTAGCCGGCGAGCGCGTCCGCGGCCTGCTGGACCGCATGACCGGTGCCCTTCTGCTCGGCCTGCACCGCGATCTCCACGCCTCGCTCGGCAATCGCGGCCTCGACCTGCTCGCGGCCCTTGCCGAGGACCACGACCCTCCTCTCAGCGCCGAGCGCGTCGACCCGGTCCAGCAGGTGAAGCAGCAGCGGCCGGTTGGCGATCGGGTGAAGCACCTTGTGCGTGTCGGAGCGCATGCGCGTCCCCTGCCCCGCGGCAAGGATGATCACGGCGAAACGGCGCTGATCGGTCATGCTCGCGAGCAATGGCATGGCAAATTCGGCGGCGCCAGCCTCGGCAACCACCAAAAAGAAAGGGCGGCTCCCGAAGGAACCGCCCTCTGAACCCCAAGGCCGGTCGGTCTAAAAGACGGCAGTATAATATTCGTTGCCGACGAAGCCCATCTTCTGGACGTGCGCGCGCTTGGTCACGGCGAGCACTTCATCGACGATCTCGTAACGCGCGGTCGCGTCAGGCTGCAGGTGAAGCTCCGGGATCGGGTTCATCTGCTGCGTGGTGTCGAGATAGGTGCGCAGCTGCTGCATGCTGACCGGCGTGCCGTTCCACAGCACCTGGTCCTGCGCGTTGACCGACACGACGTTCTTGACCGGGTTGACCGGCGGCGGCGTCACATTGGGCTGGTTTACCGGCAGGTCGAGCTTCACCGCGTGCGTTTGCGGCGGGATGGTGACGATAAGCATGATCAGCAGCACCAGCATGACGTCGATCAGCGGCGTCGTGTTGATGTCCATCATCGGCTCGCCTTCGACATTGCTGCCGGTGGTCTGCATCGCCATGAGTTTGGTTCCTACCTAAGCTTTGCTGTTACTGGGCGAGGCCATGCGGCTGCGAGATGAATCCAACGCGTTGGAAGCCCGCCTGCTGCATGGTGATGATCGTCGCGCCGATGCACTTGTACTGAGTGTCCACGTCGCCGCGGATGTGGGCCTCGGGCATATTGTCTTCATTGACGTTCTGAACGCCGCCGACGTCCTTGATCAGCTTCTCGAGCTTCTGCACCGCGCGGTCGAGCAGCTCCTTCTGGCTGACCTTCGTCAGGTTCCAATAAACCTCGCACGTCCCGCCCGGCCCATTGCGCACCGACAAGGAGACGTTCTCGGGCTTGGTCTGGGTCACTTCGTACGCGGTCGCCGGCAGCTTGACCGGGATCGTCTGGATGACGACCGGGACGGTGATCAGGAAGATGATCAGGAGCACGAGCATCACGTCGACGAGCGGCGTGGTGTTGATGTCCGACATCGGTACGTCTTCGCCCGTGTCGTGCTCGCCTACTTGCATTGCCATCGGCTAATTCTCTCCATTGCTCCCGGCGGGGTGCCGCCGGGAAAGGGGGGGCCGGCAGTCGCGCCGGCCCCCGCCGATTACTTGGCGCTGGTCGGAGTCGCCTCGGCGCCCGTCGCCGTCCGGCCGGTGCGCAGCGGCTCGCTGCCCGGCTGGGTCGGAGCAGCGGCGCTGCGGGTCTGGGCAGTCGAGCGCGCCGGAGCGCCACCCATCTGCGGCTTCACCGCGCCGGCCGACATCAGGTAGCCGTGAAGGTCGTTCGTGAAGGCCGCGAGGTCCTCCTGGATCGACTTGTTACGGCGGATCAGCCAGTTGTAGGCGAGCACCGCCGGGACCGCGACGACGAGGCCGAGCGCGGTCATGATCAGCGCTTCACCGACCGGGCCGGCGACCGTGGTGATCGAGGCGTCGCCCGACGCGCCGATCTTGATCAGGGCGCGGTAGATGCCGACGACGGTGCCGAACAGACCGATGAACGGAGCAGTCGAGCCGACCGTCGCGAGGAAGGCCAGGCCTTCGCCGAGACGAGCTCCGATCGCGCCCTGGCTGCGCGCGAGGCTGTTCGCCATCCAGTCGTGCTGGTCGATCGGGTCGGTCAGCTTGCCATGCTGGTCCTGCGCCACCAGCGCGTCATCGACGATCGCGCGATAGGCGCTCTTCTGATCCAGCTTGTTGGCGGCTTCACGCAGGTTGGCCGAATTCCAGAAGCTCGACCGGACCTTGCGGCCCTGGCTGATGATCTTCTGCTGCTGCATGAGCTTGGTGAACAGGATGTAGAAGGTGCCGAGCGACATGATCACCAGGATGATGAAGACGCTGTAGCTGATGAGTCCGCCCTCTTGCAGGGCGTTCTGAATGCCAAATTCTTTGCCGGCGGGTGCTGCTTGCATGCTTTGCGTTCCTTTTAAAAACTAGTCTCGAAGCTGATCCATTTAACCTTCTAGCCGCCAAACGATCGGCGGCGTGGTGATGGTATCGGTCGTCGCGTTCCCGTTGCTGTCCCGCGCCGGCGTGAATTTCGCCCGCCGCCGAAGGATGTTGCAGGTCGCCGAATCGAGCGATCCGTTGCCCGTCGAGCGGATGAGATTGCAACCCACGACCTGACCCGTGGGGCCGATGGTCAGCTGGGCCTGGGCGGTGCCTTCAGCGCCAGCCGCCTGGGCGGACGCCGGATAATCGTCACCGCTAAACAGCGTCCGCAAGTCACCCTTGGCGCTCTGTGCCGACTGCACCTTGCGCGGCGGAGGCGGCGGAGCCGGCGGCGAGGGCGCGACGGGCGGGATCGTCGGCGGCGGAGCCGTGACGGTCTGGATCGGCGGTGTCGGAGCCTGCAACTGCACCAGCGGCGGCGGAGTCACCGGCGGCGGCGGCACCTTGGGCATGTCCTTTGGCGGCGGGGGCGGCTCTTCCGGTGGCGGCGGCTGCTCTTCGACGTCCACCACTTTAAGGTTTTCAGCGGCTTTCTTGACCACGTTATAAGCGAGGCCGGTCACAATCGCGTAAAGCAGGCCGCCCACAAGCAAAATGGTCAATGTCCAGGCAACTACCGGGTTGCCGCTTAGCTGTTTTCGCTGCGCGTAGGACATTACCCTGCAATTCTCCTCACCAAGCCATGAGTGGAACCCCATGGCCAAACCCGCAATCGGAACGCGCCCGTGACAGGCCAGAGCGCCGATGTTTCATTATGACATCGGCTCAGGCGCGCCTCCTTATCCCCGGCTCAAAGGCCGCGCAACGGATTTTGTTCCACTAGCGGAAGGCCGCAAACCGCGCTTGTCAGACCGTGTATGAGCCGTCCGGCCAAAGACCCGGAAATGATGCGACTTCCACGCCCACCGCCTTTGCGTCCGGATAGACGTCGGGCTTCGACAGCCGCACCCTCAGCGCGCGCACACCGTGGAAGGCGGCGACCCGCTCGAATATCGCGTGGGCGAGCGTTTCCTGGAGGTTATAGCGCCGCGCCCCGGCGAGATCGGCAACCTCGGTGCGAAGGACGTCATAGTTCCACGCGCCCGCCGGATGGTCTTCAGACGGAGCGTCGACATCGTTCAGCCAGACCTCGATGTGGACCAGCAGCCGCTGCGGCGCTCCGATCTCGAAATCGTGGAAGCCGATGTCGGCCTGAACCTCGAGACCCTCGAGGACGATGCGCTGCGAGCGGACCCGGAGGTTCGCCGGGACGAGACCGCTGAGCCTGGGCGGGCTCGCGCTCATCGGGTACCCAGGAACTGGACGTCTCGCTCGAGGCCGAGGAAGCGCTGGCCGGAATCGATGGTGATGACCTGGCCCGTAACCGCGGTCGCGCCGATGAGATAGCGCAGGGCGGCGATCACATCGTCAGCCTCGACTCCGCGGCGGAGCGGATTGTTGGCGTGCATGGCCCGGAAATTCTCCTCGCTCTGGCCGCTCGAACGCAGCATCAGCGCCGGCGCAATCCCATTGACGCGGATTGATCGCGGCGCAAGCGCCCGCGCCGCAAGCTCGGTCAGCGCCGCCAGCGCGGCTTTCGACAAGGTATAGCTCAGATAGTCGGGATTGGGCGCGGCCAGCTTCGCATCGAGGAGGTTGACGACCAGCGCCTCGCCGCCCCCGTGCAAGGCCGCAAGCCGCTCGATCAGCAGCACCGGGGCGCGAACGTTGACCGAACAGTGCGCGTCGAACTCATCGGCGCTGAATTCGCCGAATCCATCCCAGGCGAAGCGCGCGGCATTGTTCACCAGCAGCCGCACCGGCGGCAGCGCCTCCGCTGCCGCGAAGATCCGCCCGGCGCAGTCGCGCGTCGCGAGGTCGGCGACCACCTTGGCGGCGCCCTGAGGCACATCGTCCTCCTCGTGGTGAACGTGGGCAAGCACTGCCCATCCGTCGGCAACCAGGGCGGCGGCGATCGCAGCGCCGATGCGCTTGCCGGCGCCGGTGACGATGGCGGTTCGATCGGCGGTCATCGCCGGCGCTCCTGCCTTGAGTGGCGCCGCGAAGCAATCCAATGAGGCGCCGATGCCGGAAAGCCGCCCCCCGATCGAGCTTCAGGGACTGAACCTGGCGGAGCTGCAGAAGCTGATCGACCAGCGGCGCCTGCCCCCGGTCGACCGCTGGAATCCCGGGCGGTGCGGCCAGTCGGGCATGCGCATCGCGCGCGACGGCACCTGGTATCATGAGGGGCACCCAATCCGCCGTGCGGCGATGGTGCGGCTCTTCTCGACCGTGCTCAGGCGGGAGCCGGACGGTAGCCACGTCCTTGTGACCCCGGTCGAGAAGCTCGACATCGAGGTGGAATCGACCGCCTTCCGCGCGGTCGAGATGATGCGCGAGGGGGAAGGCTGCGACCAGCGGCTCGCCTTCCGCCTCGACAGCGGCGACGCGGTCATTCTCGGCCCGGAGCACCCGCTCCATGTCGCCGAGACCCCGTCCGGCCCCTCGCCGCGGCTCGCCGTCCGCCACGGGCTGGAGGCCGAGCTCACGCGCGCGGTCTATTACGAGCTCGCCGAGTTGGCCCTTGCTGGCGACGATACGCCAGCGGGCGTGTGGAGCAGCGGCGCCTTCTTCCCGCTGGGTCGCCAGTGATGCTCGCTGCCCGCCTGCGCGACGCCTTGGCAAGACCGCCG